>Ga0315279_10001073_pt1 | contig 47241 bp, 37 predicted proteins | sample YL17G06_20_MG_FD_203694 | JGI IMG/M metagenome (GOLD analysis project Ga0315279, IMG submission 203694) | Sediment microbial communities from Yellowstone Lake, YNP, Wyoming, USA - YL17G06_20 | ecosystem: Environmental > Aquatic > Freshwater > Lake > Sediment | place: USA: Wyoming | collected...
GATGTGAGAGAAAGAATGTTCATAATGGTCTCCATGAAATAGGTTTATCATTATCCTTTTCATCGGCAGACCATTTTTATTTTTACAGTTTTTCATGATTAACCCAAAAAAGTGCGAAAGTTCACAACCACAGAGGGGCAGATTTTTACGCAGTTATAAGTTACAACAATCTTCCGCTTTCAAATGGGATTCCAATCGACATCATCTCCTGGCAGCTTGATGACTACACTTGCAGTGCACTTTCGAGCACTGAGTTGCCCTCCCAGCCGCCTAATCTCGAAGATTGGCCAGACGATTGGGGATTAAATATACACTTTGGCTACAAAGGCGGTTTGGTAATCGGCACAAAGGTTATATCTGTCCAACTTATTCCAGAACCTATGACTGTCTTGCTGTTTGCGATGGTGAGTTTTGTTTTACTTAGGAAACGCGAACTGTAAATCAGATATTTTGCGTTGCCTACGAATCTACTCTGGTATTGGCGTGGCGTACAGGCAGGGAAGTAGGTCTCCCAATCCGAGTTCGTAATGTGAATTTCGTCCCCAGACCCAGATATTACCATCTTTATCTATCGCTAAAGAATGTTCAAAACCTGCATCTATGTAAACAATATCAGTCAAGTATGTGCTACTGTTTGTTTTGACGCGAAGGGGTATCCCTCTGCTCGTGACTGTGCCATTACCCAACTGGCCGAACTCGTTCTTTCCCCACGCCCAGACATCGTGGTTTGAATCCAGAGCTAAAACATGGTGGTTTCCTGCGGATGTTGCCGATTCGCGATTGCCGGCTTTTGGTTTGACGGAAATCGCGGTTTTGGGTATTGTATATTTGGAAAGTTGCAATGGAGAGGAGTTGATAAAAGAACGGTAGCAAAGAAACGTAGTTGTTTGTGGGGCATTTGTGTTCCGGCAGGACATCTTTGCCGGATTGACCGATAGGTCGGGGACATAAGGAGTCGGACGTGGGAGCTGTTGTCGCGAGCAAAGGTCGGATTTCGGCAGTGAGGGGGGTGGTCCTGCCGTTATTTCTTGTCTCGGGGGCGGCGGGACTGGTTTACGAGGTAACGTGGACGAGGGCCTTCGGGGTAGTCTTCGGCAATACGGTTTTCGCCGTCAGCACGGTTCTTACTGCGTTTATGCTGGGTTTGGCGGTCGGTAGCTGGCTATTCGGAAGAGTTGGTGACAGAAGCTCTCGGCCGCTGAAGCTGTATGCTTTGCTCGAACTTGGGATAGGGGCTTACGCATTTGCCTACCCGACGCTGCTCGGAGGGACAGATATTTTCTATAACTGGTTCTTCCGCACCTTTAATCCGGCTTTTTATCCGCTGAGTTTAGTTCGGTTTATTCTGTCGGTTATTATTCTTTTTCTTCCCACGGCCCTTATGGGCGGGACGCTGCCGGTTTTAAGCAAACTGTGGGCGGATTCATCGCAGGGACAAAGGCGTGATGCCGACATCGGGCAAAGCGTCGGGTTTTTGTATGCAATCAACACGTTCGGTGCGGTGGCGGGGAGTTTTCTTTCAGGATATCTATTGATAAGGATTCTGGGGGTAAGCAACACCATTTATCTGGCAGCTTCCGCTAACATTGTGGTCGGGGTTGCAGCACTGGTTTTAGCTGCTTTGGCTGGCCAGCAGCGCGTAGGTAAGGTCGGAGCAGCAAAGCAATCAGCACGCAAGCTGGTGGGAACTGATGTAAGCGGCACTGAAGACCGAACTGGAGAGAAGCTCGATGAGAAGCAAATAATTGTCCTGGCAGCGGTTGGGCTGGCAGGATTTTGTGCGCTGGCCCTGGAGGTCCTGTGGACAAGGGTGCTGGTGTTTGTTCTGGAGACGACTGCTTATGCCTTTGCATCCATGCTGACCTGCTTTATCCTGGGGATTGGGCTGGGCAGTTTTCTTTGCAGTCGCCTGTTTCTGGCGAAGGTCAGGAATCCGGTTTTTTCGCTGGGTGTTGTCCAGTTTCTGATAGCGCTTTCGGTGCTGGGTTCGATTATTGTTTTGGGCGGACTATGGCATATTGATTATGTGCTGATGAAGAAGATGGTTGGGGGCGGGTTTTCATTTCGGAGAGAGGCGGCAGCGCACTTTCTTGATAGTGCGGTTGTGCTTCTTATCCCGACAGTATTGATGGGTGCGGTTTTCCCGATTGCCGTTAAAATCTGCGCCAGGTCGTGGAAGACGATTGGCAAAAGGGTGGGGCAGGTTTACGCGTGCAACACGGTGGGCTGCATGATTGGGTCCTTTGCAGCAGGATTTGTAATGGTGCCCTTGCTGGGGCTGCGTGACAGCTTTCTGGTGGTCGTGGCAATCCAGCTTTCCCTGGCGGTTGCGGTCATCTTGCTTTCAGATTTACCCGCCTTTCGTGTGGCGGGAAAACGCCGAGCGCTGGTCAGTGTGCCTGTTGTGGTTATTTCGCTGGCAGTTATCATTGGCGGTTTTGTGGGAATCCCGCGTGACGTGTTTCTGCGGACAATAAATACTTATCATTACCCCAGCCAAGTCATTTACATCAAGGATGATGCGACAGGGACGGTTACGGTTCACGACACACCTGATGGTGACCGGCTGATTGCTGTTGATGGGGTCGATGTAGCCGGGATGGATTTGATGCTGCGGACAACCCAGAAGCTTCAAGGGTATGCTCCATTGCTCGTGCACGGCAATCCGAAAAAGGTGCTGCAAATCGGCTTTGGAAGCGGAGAAACGTCGGGGGTTGGCCTGGGGTGGGGCGTGGAGGAATACAACATTGTTGAAATATGTCCGGGGGTTTTTGAGGCCGGTAAGTTCTTCGAGAAAATCAACCGGGGGTCGTATCGAGACCCGCGGCTGAAAAAAATTATAATGGACGGAAAAAATTTCGTGAAGCTCACCGACCAAAAGTTCGACGTCATTATGAACGATTCGACCTACCCGGGGACGACCGGAAGCTCGGCGCTTTATACTTATGACCACTTCAAGAAATGCCGCGAGCACCTCAACGAGGGTGGCGTTTTGTCTTGCTGGGTGCCGTTGGACCTGCGGCCTGAGGATTTTCAGATAATTGTCAGGAGCTTCCAGGCGGTAATGCCGTATTGTTCTCTGTGGATGGGTGAGAACTGTCTCAATAAGCATGCTGTTTTGCTGGGAACGCTGTCCCCGATGCGAATTGACTTTCTGCGGGTGAAGAAGTTGATTGAAAGGCCGAACATTTCCGCAGACCTGGCGGAAGTCAACATCCACTCGGTTTATGACCTTCTGGATTGTTTTGTGGTTGGTCAGGAGGGGCTGCGAAAAATAGCAGGCGAAGGCCCGCTTAATACCGATGACAGGCCTCTTCTGGAGTTTGGAGCAGCGATAAAGCGGGACACAGAAGGATGCTGGATTGTTGTTCTCGATGGGATTACTCAGAATTATTTCCCGGTCTGGCACCACGTTACAAATAGGGGGCAGACAGAGGAAGAATCGCAGCAGGTAAGGGCTACGCTGGAGCAGTATTCTGTGGGCACGAAGCATACGCTGCAGGGATTTCTGGGGGTTCTGCAGGGTGACCCTGATATAATGAATTACGAGTTTGAGGCAGCGGCAAAGGCCAATCCGCAGGACAGGGACATCCAGAGTTGTCTTGACGAATTGAAAGGTGAGGTAAAGGCACTCGAGGATGTGGTGGAGCGGACACCGAGAGGTGCCGACCTGAGGTCGCGGCTGGCGAAAAGGTATCTTCTGCTGCGGGATTACCGGCGCGCTGCCGAGCAATATAGCGGCTTTCTGGAAGTGGAGTCAGGCAATGCTGCGGCGTGGAACAACCTGGGGATATGTTACCAGAAATTGAAGCAGTTTGATAAGGCGGCCTCGGCGTTCGAGAAAGCTATCGGATGCGATGGTGGGCTGGTGCCGGCTTATCTGAATCTGGCGGACGTGTATGGGAAGATTGGCAATTTCGCCGCAGCAGTGCAAAACTTCCAGAAGGCCCTCTCGATGTGTCCACCCTCGCAAAGGGTTTACATCTACGATAAGCTGGCCTGGACATACTTGATGCAGAAGGAGTATAATCGTGCGCTGGCTGCAATTGATAAGGCACTGGAGCTGGCAGGCAACGAGCGTGTTCTATTAGAGCATCTGGAGCAGCGAAAGGCGGCTGTAAAACGTGCCGCCGAAGGTAAGCAGCCGTGAACATGAATTGCTACATATGCGTAGAAATGCTGGCGAAGGATATGCTCTTGGAAAATTCAAAACACTGTTACCCGCACGAAAAGGCCCGAAATAATTGTAGCTTTACGATGGATCTGGAAACCTGATGATATCTTCAGGTTCGGCAGAGTCGATTAGTGGTGTATATGAAAAATCTCAATTTAAGATGTATGACGTAGCTATCATAGGTGCCGGTCCTGCTGGTGCAACCCTGGCCCGCTTAATCGCAGGTACTTACAGGGCCTTACTGGTTGACAAGAGGCAGCTTACTAAAAGCACCGAAAGTAATTCTTCTCGAAAATGTTGTGGTGGCCTCTTAGCCCCTGATGCTCAAGGGATGCTTTCTAAAATGAGGCTGGGTCTGCCCAAAAGTGTTTTAGTGGATCCTCAACTTTTCGTGGTGCGGGCTATTGATATGCAACAAAAGATAGAGAGATATTATCAGCGATACTATATCAATATGGACCGACAAAAATTTGACTGTTGGTTACTATCTATGGTTCCATCGAGTGTTGATATACGATTGGATTGCCGATTTAAATTCTATGAATCCGATGATAATGGCTTTAAGATAACATTTACCCAGGATAATAAAACTTACGTTGAGCGAGCAAGAATCTTAGTTGGTGCAGATGGCGCATCATCAAGAGTCCGCAAACAGGTAGCCCCGGACCTTCCTTTTCCCAGAACGTATTTCGCTATACAAGAATGGGTCGAAGCGGAAGGCCAGTTACCCTACTTCTCTACCATTTTCGACCCGGAAATTACCGACTATTACAGCTGGACCATACCAAAAGAGAACCGCTTGGTTATTGGAGCTGCCCTATATCCGAGACAGCAGGTCCTGAATAGGTTCGAGCTATTGAAGAAAAAACTGCGAAATTATGGCTTTAAATTTGGAAAGACCGTTCGCAAAGAGTCGGCTTTTATGTTTAGACCTGTCAGCACAAAGCAAATATGTACCGGCATAGAACGCATCGCACTACTGGGTGAGGCCGCTGGTTGGATAAGTCCGAGTTCAGCCGATGGTCTAAGTTACGCTTTCAATAGTGCACTTACCTTGGCTCAGGTGTTGCATAAGACACCTGAGGACATAACTAAACGTTTTCATTATCAAACCAGGAAATTAAAAAGGAAAATCTTTTCTAAAAATATTAAGTCTCACTTTATATATCATCCTTGGATGAGGAAAATTGTTATGAGGTTGGCAATTAAAAGCATGGAAGTATATGAGTCGTAAATCCTAAGAAAAATTCAAAAAACTATTAGTTATATGTGCGAAAAGGTATGTGAAATGAAAATCATAACCGTAGTAGCGTTAACATTTCTGGTATATAGTGCTGTAGTTGTTGCCGACAGTAATGAGCCGACAGGTCAATTTCTGCTCTACCGTGGGATGAGTGATGCGTCGGCAGCGGTTGCTGTCAGTGATGATATGTTCGTTGTGGCTGATGATGAGAATAATATATTAAGGGTTTATAAGAGCAGCGAAGGCGGGCTGCCTGAATTCTGTTTCGATATGACGGATTTTCTCGGTGTCAAGCCGGAATATCCCGAAGCAGACATCGAGGGGGCGACAATAGTAGGCGACCGCATCTACTGGATTACCTCGCACGGCAGAAACAAAGACGGAAAGATGAGGCCGAACAGGTATCGTTTTTTTGCCACAAAGGTTTTGGTTGAAGGTGGAAAGGTTCGTATTGAGCCTCTCGGCAAACCGTGCAAGACCCTCATCCACAGATTGGTCCAGACGCAGACGGGCCTGCGTCTGGGATTGGATAAAGCGACCCGGTTCGATAAGGCCAGCCTTACCAAGAAAGACCTCGAAAAACTGGCACCCAAGAAGCAAGGTCTTAATATCGAGGGGCTTTGTGAATCTGCTGATGGTAAGACAATATATATTGGATTCAGGAACCCTTTGGTATATGACAGGGTGACACGGCGGGGCAAAGCGATTGTTCTGCCTTTGAATAATCCGCAGGCCGTAGTTGAGAAAGGGCAGGCCCCGATTTTTGGTGGGCCGATGTTGTGGGACCTGGGTGGTTTGAGCATAAGGAGTATGGAATACTCCCATTTCCATAAGGCGTATTTTATTGTTGCTGGGCCTGCTGACGAGAGGCCGGGGTTTACCCTGTATCGCTGGTCAGGAGAGAAAGAGAGCCTGCCGGTGCTGGTGCGGCAGTTGGGCCCGAGCGATTTTAGTCCTGAGGCGATTGTCCCTTTTAGAAACTCCTCTCGGCTGTTGCTGCTTAGTGACGATGGAACGCTGCCTGTTAAAGTCCTCAGTGCGTCGCAGTGTCAGGAAGGGGAGCTTCGTGCGGATGGGACGTGCCCGAATAAATCTTTGACCGACCCTGACAAAAAAACTTTTAGGGGGATTTGGTTGGAACCGTAAGACCAACCCCGACTTGTCGGGGGCAGGTAAGAAAAATAATCTCTAATGGGGTTGACTGTCAAAAAATTTTGGATAAAGTTATGAACGAAAAATTTGTAAGGCCGAGCACAAACGACCAACAGTATGTATGGAGATGGACCCCGTTAGAAATTTTATTCTGACGGGAGCCAAAAACGATATTTGTAAAAGGGTATTTCTAACGGGGTGAATATGATAGAGGTCAAAGAAATCAGGCGTAGTTTCGGCCCGGTTGTTGCCGTTGACGGTATATCATTCAATGCCGGAAAGGGGGATGTGCTGGGGCTTCTTGGGCCTAATGGGGCCGGCAAAAGCACGGCAATGAGGATACTGGCGTGTTTTCTGCGGCCTGACAGCGGGACCGCTACTATATGTGGCTATGACATTCTGCGCAGTCCTATCGACGTGAGGCGGTCGCTCGGATATGTAGGCGAGAATGTGCCGGCATATAATGAGATGACCGTTGGCGCATTTTTGAACTTTATTTGCGATGTCAGAGAAATTTCGGGTAAGGACCGCAAGCGTGCTCTCGACCGCATTGTCCCGATGTGTTCGATTGACTCGGTATATCATCAGACTATTGAGACTTTATCAAAGGGATATAAGCGGCGTGTAGGGCTGGCCCAGGCCCTAATTCACGACCCGCAGGTCCTTATTCTTGATGAGCCGACCGATGGGCTGGACCCCAATCAAAAATACGAGGTTAGACAGTTGATAAATAAAATGTCGAAGGATAAATGTATAATTGTCTCGACCCACATCCTTGAAGAAGTAGAGGCCGTTTGTTCGAGGACGATAATCATTGCCAGGGGCCGGATACTGGTGGATTCGACGCCTGAAGCGCTAAAGGAAAAATATAGGTGCAGTCTGGACGAGGTCTTCCGTAAAATTACAAAGACTAAAGCCGCGTAGGCGGTTGGTTAAATGGTAACTGGTTAAATGGTAAATTCGACTACCAATCACCCAGTTATCGGTCATTAGTTCTTGGTCGGAGTGCAGAAATGAATAGTTTTTTAGCGGTGTTCAAAAGGGAGCTGAAAAGTTATTTTACAACCCCTCTTGCCTATGTATTTCTTGTGATTTTTTTGTTCTTCTCCGGATATCTGACGTTCAAAGATGGCTTTTTTGAGATGCGGCAGGCGGATATGCGAGTGTTCTTTATGAACCTGCCGCTGCTGTTTGTTTTTATGGTGCCGTCGGCAGCGATGCGTCTGTGGGCCGAAGAACGCAAGGTCGGCTCGATTGAGCTTTTATTCACTCTGCCGATTACAATCATGCAGGCGGTTTTGGGGAAGTTTTTCGCAGCCTGGCTTTTTCTTACGATTGCGCTGGCGCTGACTTTCCCTATGGTAATTACGGTCTGTTATCTTGGCAACCCTGACATCGGCTTGATAATTACCGGCTACTTAGGCAGCTTGCTTATGGCCGGCGGGTTTCTCGCTATCGGTTGTTTTTTTTCAGCGGTCAGCAAGAACCAGGTAATAAGTTTTGTCCTGTCGGTGGTTGCCTGTGCGGTGCTTGTTTTTGCAGGTATGCCGACGACGATGAGCTATCTTTCGATGTTTCTGCCGACGGGTTTGGTATCGGCGATGGAAAGTATGAGCTTTCAGACACACTTTGAGTCAATCCAGCGAGGGGTGCTGGAGTTTAAGGACCTTTCATATTTTGTGTTGTTGATTATTGGTTGGATTGCCGCCTGTTGTATTGTTTTAGAGGAAAGGAAGGCCGGCTAATGCGGACTGTTATGAGTTCATAGTTCATTGTTTATCGATGAACAACGAACAATGAACTAATGCAGGTCCAATTTCGGGGTTCTTGCGCACGAAAGGGCTTCGTAAAGGAGTTTGTAGGATTATGACACAAAAGCGGCAAATTTATAACGGGGTGAACCGAACGATACGGGCTATTATCGGTGCAATTTTCGTTCTGGTGATTGCTTTTGCTGCCATAAGTGTTTGCCAGAACATCGCAAGAGCGTGGAAGGTTGATATTACCGACCAGAAGATTTATACACTTTCAAATGGAACCAAAGCGATTTTGGCCAAACTCAACCAGCCGATTAAGGCAAAGCTTTACTATGCAAGGACCGCAACGTTAAAAGCGCCTGACCAGATCCGGTATTTCAACAACTACTATCAGTTTGTCAAATCGCTGCTGGAAGAATACGTTGCGGCTGCCAAAGGTATGATTGAACTGCAGATAATCGACCCGAGACCTTTTTCCGATGACGAAGTGGAGGCGCTGCGGTGTGGTTTGAGACGGTTTGCTATAACTGAAGAGGAGAATTTCTTCTTCGGCATGGTCGTCCAGACGCCGTTTGGGGTTGAAAAGGTTATGCCGTTCTTTTCGCCGGACCGGCAGAATTTTGTCGAGTATGATATAAGCTATCTTATAGACACGGCGATTACGCGACAGAAAAGGACTATAGGCATAATAAGCTCGCTGCCGGTGATGGGTGATGATATGAGCGGATATATGGCCCAGATGATGCGGATGCAGGGCCAGCAGCCCAGGCCCGCCTGGACCTTTGTAGAGCAGTTGCGCAGGCAATACGAAGTCAAACAAGTAGCCTCGGATGTCAATGAGGTTAATGATGTTGATATTCTGCTGGTCGTTCACCCAAAAAACCTGCCGCCCCAAACCTTGTTTGCGATAGACCAGTTTGTGCTGAAGGGCGGCAGGACCATTGTGTGCGTTGACCCTTATTGCTTTGCCGACAGACCCGATAGAATGGCCATGCAAATGGGGATGCCGCCTACTCGCAACTCCGACCTGAATGTGCTCTTGCGGACGTGGGGTCTTGAGATGCCCGAGAATACATTTGCCGGGGATAAAAGCCTGGCATTGATGGCCGCCGTTACCGCGGATGAAAGACCTGAGCGGATTATTGGTTACCTCGCTCTGACACGGAGCTGCTTCAACACCGACAATGTTATTGCGGCCGAACTTAACCAGGTGAGAGTTTTGTTCGCCGGTGTGCTGAAAGAAGTCGGCGGTTCGGACCAGAAAAAAGAAGAAGGGGCCCAAATCAAACGAACGCCGCTCATTATGACTACCAGCACGGGCAATACCCTCTCGATAAGCAGCCCCTATGAGCTGATGATGCTGCAACCGTCAATGCTTATGAGTAAATTTATCGAGGGCAATAAACCTGTAACGATGGGTTATCTGGTTACGGGTCGTTTTAAGAGTGGTTTCCCCGATGGAGTCGAGATTGAGGTCGAGTCCGATGACGATAAGTCCGCAAAAGAAAAGGATGCAAAAGACCCAAATGAAGATAAAAAAATCAAAAAACACCTTACAGGCCTGAAAGAATCCACAGAGGACTGTGCGGTAGTGGTTTTTGCGGATGTTGACTTTATAAGCGATATGCTGGCATATCAGGATTCCTTCTTTGGCAAGATTGTTATTGGTGATAATAGTGCTTTGCTGCTGAACGCGGTTGATGATTTAAGTGGCTCAAGTGATTTAGTCTCAATCAGGTCGCGAGGCAACTTCCGGCGGCCGTTCATTGTTGTTGATGAAATTGAGAGACAAGCCGAGGAGGCAACAGCAGAAGAAGTGGACAGAATTAACGCGCAGATTGCTATCTTCCAGAGCCAGTTACAATCCATTGTTGCATCGGCCAAACAAGGGCAGGAAGAGGTTATCGGCAGCTCCATAGTGCAGAAAAAGAAGGAGCTTGAATTGAAGATACATCAGGCCCAGCGCCAGCTGCGAGAGGTTAAGATGAAGCGGCGTGAGCGGATTGAGCGTCTTGGCAGAAAGCTGGAATACCGCAATACCTCGGCAGTCCCGGCAGCCATACTGGTGATTGCAGTGGTGCTTGGTGTCCGTCGCACTGTTAGGAAAAGACATTACATAAGTCACGCCAGCGATGCATAACAAGCGATGAGGGACGATTGACGAGAGACGAGGTTTGGAAATGAGCGATAAGAAACTTACCATTTTGGGTATTATAGCAGCTTGTATGGTGATATGGGCCGTGGTTCAATCCCGTATTTCGAGCGGGCCCAAAGTAAGGCCGGATACGCTGGTTTATATTATCCAGGGGCTCGACCCGGCTGATATAGGCAGTATCGTTTTAGCGACAGGTGAAAGTGCGGTAACACTGAAACGCGAGGGCGGGCGTTTTGTCGTTGTCAACAAGGATAACTATCCCGCCGACGCAAAGGAGATAAACAATTTGCTGACAAAGTGCCTGGGGATTCGCTCCTCGGAATTATATACAGATAATCCCGCCAATCACGAAGACCTGCAAGTGACGGAACAAAAGGCCCGCAGTGTGGTTAAATTTCTAAAGCCGGATTCATCTGTGCTTACAGGTATTATAATAGGAAAAGATAGGGAGCTTGGAGAGGGCAGTTATGTTAGATTGGCCTCCAGCGATAAGGTTTACATAGCACAGAGTGTGCCCTCGTTTGGCGGGCGGGCGATAGATTACATTGAGCAAGAGCTGATTTCGACCAAACGTGAGGATATACAGTCGGTGACGGTTGCCTCTTCAGGCGGCGAGTATTCACTGAAAGCAAGTGAAGACATCAAGACTGTGGTGCTGGAAAATATCCCTGCGGGCAAGAAGTTAAAAAGTAGTGATAGTGAGACAGTTTTCTCTGCTTTGACGAGCCTGAGATTTGATGATGTTAAGAAAAGCTCAGAGGGGCTGTCCTTCGACAGGCAGTTTGTTTGCCGGCTGAAGGATTCAACCGTTTATACCGTAAAGATTGCTCAAAAAGACAATAAGACTCATGTAACTTGTCAAGCAGACTTCACAGATACAACGCCTGTTGTTGTTAAGGAAAATGAGGTAGAGTCACAGGAGCAGTTGAAGAATAAAGAAGCTAAACTGCTCGCCCGCGACAAGGCGAAAGAATTCACTGTTAAACATCAGAGCTGGGTTTACGAAATCGCTGACTGGAAGGCCAAGTTCCTGACCAAGCCGCTTTCGGATTTGCTCGAAGATGAGTCGAAGCCAAAAGAAAAAGCCGGGGAACCTAATGCAGTAACGGCCCCGGAACCCAATGCGGTGAAGGTAAATGTGCCTGAGCCGATAAAAGTTGATGAGCCAAACCAGGTAAGTCTTGAGGACCCCGACAATTTCAAATTTGAAATTTGAAATTTCAAATTCTGTCCGTTTGGCCTTTATGCTCGTACTAACCTTGTTAGGCCCACTGTGTAAAGGTAAAGATTATCCATATCGCTGGGTTTATGTTTCGAGGTCGCTGCATAGTGATAGCGATGTTGTGGATATAAAGGACATAGTCAAAACCGCATCCGAGCACGGCCTGAATGGTATGGTTCTCGCCGCAGGGCTTGACAATCTCGACCTCCAGCCGCCGGAATACTTCAAAAGATTGGAGGAGGTTAAGCAAATCTGCACGCAGCACAACATTGAAATAATCCCGACAGGTTTCTCGGTCGGATACGGAGGTTCCGTCCTTTCACATGACAAAAACCTGGCGGCAGGGATTGCTGTGGAGGATGCCTTGTTTGTTGTGGAAACCGGCGGGCCGAAGGCCGGCTTGAGCAAACCCGCCTTTGGCGGGGCTCATCTGGTATCGGACCCACCTGTCCAAATCGTAAACCCAGGATTCGAAGAATATGACGGAAATATCCTGGCAGGATATAAATTCCACGATAGACCCGGCGAGGTTTCGTTCGTTGACAAAGAGGTCTTCAAAAACGGCAAGGCTTCCCTGATGTTTGAGAATTTCGGAAACTACGAGCACGGACATGCAAGAGTAATGCAGGAGGTCAAGGTCCATCCGCATCGCTGTTACAGGTTGAGCTGTTGGGTCAAGACCGACCAGCTTGAGCCTGCCGGCTCTTTCCGGCTGGCGATTCTAAGCCTTGATGGACGCGACCTTGCCCCCTGGGACCCCGCGGTTCCAGCTTCTGCCGACTGGCGGAAAGTAGTTATGGGTTTTAACAGCTTAAACTTCGATACAGTCAGAATATACGTCGGCCTCTGGGGTGGAAAATCAGGAAAGTTTTGGCTCGATGATTTCCAGCTTGAGGAGGTTGGGCTTTTGAATATTCTGCGGCGGCCTGGGACTCCGCTGACAGTCCGAGGCGAGGATACACAATTGGTTTACGAGGAAGGCAAGGATTTTGCTGCGGTAAAGGACTCCCGGCTGAACTTCAAGTTTGACCACGAACCGCCTGTGCTGGAGATACTGCCGGCAAGCAGGATTAAAAATGGCCAGCGCCTGAGAGTCAGCTACTACCACGGGATGGCGATAAATAGAGGCCAGGTTACCGCCTGTATGTCGGAGCCGGAAATCTATGAATTCTGGCAAAAGCAGACCCAGCTTCTACACAATCACCTTGCCATGAGCAAGTATTTGCTGAGCATGGATGAAATAAGGGTAGGAGGGGCCTGCGAGGCGTGCAAAAAGAGAAAAATGACGATGGCTCAGATACTCGGCGATTGCATAACCAAGCAGGTTGGGATAATCCGCCAGGTAAACCCTCGCGCCGAGGTTTTTATATGGTCCGATATGCTCGACCCAAACCATAATGCTCACGACAATTACTATCTTGTTGACGGCGACTTCACTAATTCCTGGAATTACATACCAAAAGACCTCATCATCGTTTGCTGGTATTACGAGAAGCGTAACGAGAGTCTTAAGTTCTTCTCATCTTTGGGCCTCAAGACTCTGGCAGGGGCTTATTATGACGGCGATACGCTCGACAACCCCAGAGGATGGCTTGAGGTTTTGGACCGCACCGCTGGCGCATGTGGAATAATGTACACAACCTGGGAGAACAAATATAAGCTCCTCGCGCCATTTGGGGACCTTGTAACTGGCCGGAAAAATTGATAGTAAGGACGCGATATCAAGTCTATGAAGATGCTCACCAGGCCATGTATAAATCTTGACCTTGCAAAAAGAAAGGTAAAATTATGGCCAAAAAGCGGTGGATTAGGTGGTCGCTCGCATTTTATTCGGCACTGGCGTTATATCTAATCCCATCTTGCTCCCAGAAGCAACTGCACATGAGCAGCTTTAAGCAGCCCGCCGGTTACCCGCGCACCAGCGAGCAGGAGATGCGATGGTGGCGGGAGGATAAATTCGGCATGTTTATCCACTGGGGTCCGGTCAGCTTAAAGGGCACAGAGATTGGCTGGTCACGCGGCAGGGAAATACCGGTTGAGGTCTATGACAATCTCTACAAAGACTTTAATCCCGTAAAATTCAATGCCGCCCAGTGGGTAAGCATCGCCAAAGCAGCGGGCACAAGGTATATCGTAATCACCTCCAAACACCACGATGGCTTCTGCATCTTCGATTCCAAATACACCGACTACGACATTACATCCACGCCCTTCAAGCGAGATGTAATTAAAGAGCTCGCACAAGCGTGTAAAAAACAGGGCATTAAACTTTGTTTTTACCATTCCATCATAGACTGGCACCACCCGGACTATCTGCCGCGAGGAGCAGGTGACAACCGTCCTGCCGATGGTGCTGTGTTCGAGCGATATGTTACCTATATGAAAAATCAGCTCTACGAGCTTCTGACAAACTACGGCCCCATTGGCATCTTGTGGTTTGATGGAGAATGGGACCCCACCTGGACACACGAACACGGCGAGGCTCTTTACGCTTATGTCAAAAGTCTTCAGCCCCACATCATCATTAACAACCGTGTCGATAAAGGCAGGGAAGGTATGCAAGGCACCACCGAAAGAGGTGAGTTCACCGGCGACTACGACACCCCGGAGCAGCAAATCGGCAAATTCCGCACAGACCGTCCCTGGGAAACCTGCATGACAATCTGTCAGCAGTGGGCATGGAAACCCAACGACCAGCTAAAGTCGCTCAAGGACTGCATCCACACGCTCGTCAGGGTCGCCGGTGGCGACGGCAGCTTACTTCTTAATGTCGGCCCTATGCCGGATGGGAGTATTGAACCCAGACAGGTCGAGCGGCTCAAGGAAATAGGCGATTGGCTCAAAAAATATGGACAAAGCATTTACGCCACCCGCGGCGGACCATTTAGACCGGGCTCCTGGGGTGCAAGCACACACACAGACAACATCATTTACGTCCACATTTTGAACTGGCCCGGCGATACCATCATCCTGCCGCCTATCCCGAAGAAGATTATCGCAAGCTCTGTTTTGACCGGCGGCGCCGCTGTCGTCAAACAGACTAAAGAATCTGTCGAAATTTCCGTCCCGATAGTCTCTCGCCACAATCTTGACACCATCGTTGTCCTGAAGCTCGAAGGCCCAGCCGGCCAGATACCTCCCTGCGACGTCTCCCAGCTCAATTGACGGTATCACTTTCTACAAACCACGAGCTGCGAATCACAAGTCATGAGTCTGCTGTTCAGCCGCAGCAATGGCTTATGACAGAATACTTTTTGAGAAAGGCAAAGGCACAAATGTTCTGTTCAACGACCGTCTTGTCAACTTTGTCAGGCCGAACGAGCTTGAGAAACTCGGTATTACCGCGGGAAAATAGACATCTTAAGACAGAAAGTCCAGTTGCAGCAAAGCTAAAACCCCCAGAGTTTATCCCTTCGAAGGTTATTTGGCTAAGTGCCTTAATGACAAGGCCTTACGCTAACGACAAGAAAGCTCAAAAAGGGGCAAAAAGCAGACGAAAGGGTTTTTGAATTTTTTCTGCTTTTTTATTATTTTTCTCTTGACATACCCCGCCCAACGTCCTATATTTATAAATCAAGCAAGGCGAATAAATTTAATCCGACATTAATAAGGAGGTAAAGTTATGCGCGGCAAAATTCTTTTCATTTCGTCAGTTACTCTGCTATTTTTGACAACAATACCACATCCGGCTTATGCGAACGCGTCCGCTCAACTCAAGGATGCAGGGACGCTGGTGAAGAATAAACAATACCAGCAGGCGGAGGCAATTTATCAACAAATCGTAACAGCTTTCCCGGATACTAACGAAGCCCTGGAAGCACAAAAGCAGCTTACTCTTATTTATATTGCCGCCGACAAGCAGCAGGAGGCGGACGCAGCTTATCAACAATTACTTGCCAACTTTTCCAGCCACAAGGATATAGCACAAGCCGTCCACGACATAGCATACCAGTATCGCTGCGCAAACAAACAGCAAAAAGCCAATCAGATTACCAATATGTAATAGACCACTGGCCTGACAGCGATTACGCGGTTCTGGGGCAAATGGATATAGCGAAGTATTACGTCGACCAAGGTAATGACCCCAATGCTGAAGCTGCTACTACTAAATTACTTACCAGTTACCCTGGGAATGTGCTTATAGCAAGAGCCATTCACGACGTAGCACAACAGTATCGCGGGACACGAAAATACGAAAAGGCAAATCGACTTTATCAATATGTTATCGACAATTGGCCGAAGGCCGAGCATGCATTGTAGGCACAGGCCGACCTGATAAAGTCACATCTTGCTGAGGGTAATGACGTTGCTGCCGATGCTGCTATTGAGAAATTACTTACCAATTTTAATGATAATCCTCTTATAGCAAGGACTGTTTGGGACACGGGACAATATTATCGGGATTTGAAAAAATACGAAAAGGCAAATAAGCTTTATCAGCACGTAGTAAAGACCTGGCCTAAAGCCGAACACGCCGTGTGGGCACAAGCGGACCTGATAAAGTCATATCTTGCTCTCGGCGATGACACTGCCGCTAATACCGCCATTGATAGATTACTTACCAATTTTAATGACAATCCGCTCATAGCAAGGGCAGTCTGGGATACAGGGCAATACTATCGAGAATTGAAAAAATATGAAGAGGCCAACCGACTGTATAAGCACGTAGTTGAGACTTGGCCTAAGGCCGAGCACGCTCTGTGGGCGCAGGCGGACCTGATAAAGTCATATCTTGCCCTTGGAGACGACCTGAACGCTGAGGTTGCTGTGAAAAAACTGCTTAGTGAATTTTCTGGCAATAGGTATAAACCAAGGGCGATTCACGACACTGCCTGGGAGTATCGCAAGTTGGGAAACTATGGCAGAGCTAACGAGCTTGACCAATACGTTATAGACCGCTGGCCGGCAGATGTGCAGGCAATGTGGGCAAAGATGGATATGGCAAAGACAGATATTCTTCTTGGAAATGACGCCGCTGCCGAGAAAACGATTGCTCTCTTAATTACCGATTTTAACGACAATCCGGAGTTGCCGACAGCGATATTCATGCTTGGAGAGGAATATTATAACAAGGCTTTTAACACTAAAGGCGATCCAAACTCGCCTGATGCCAAACCCGAAGAATATTACCGAAAAGCCCTCGCGATATGGGAAAGAATAATAACAGAATTACCACCTTCGGCTCTCACGCCTCAGGCTTATTATTCGGCGGCTGGTTGTTATCAGCAATTGGGGCAACTTGAAAGAGCTATCCAGTACTGTCAGAAAGTAGTGAATGACTGGCCGAATTATCAGAAGGCGTGGCTTGTTCAGTTTATGATTGCACGCTGCTATGAGGAGTTAGAAAAGTCCGGACGAATCTCGACAGTGGATGCCGCCGCACAAATACGCCAGGTTTGTGAGAAACTTGCCGGTTATCCTGACCCTCAGGCAGCTAAGGCTGCACAGGGTCTTTTAAAAAGTTGGGGAACTGCTAAAAACTAAAAAAAGATGATGTTGCACGAAAAGGAGACTGTTATGAATAAATGTATCGTCAAAAAGATTCTGTTGGTTAGTGGGATATTTTTATCCATTGTGAATGCAAATATCTATGGCTGCCCGAGCGGTCCGTGTGAAACGGGGGGTAGTGACTGTGGCGGTCTAGGAGGCGGAATCGGCACTTGTCACTGGGACAATTCGATACCAGGCTGTACAGGAATATGCCCAAGCTACTGTCCCTCGGGTCCACCTGATAAGTTTTGTGTGGGAATATCTGGTGATTGCACCATAACCATGTTCATTTGCAGTTCCAAGAAAAAGTACGTATGTATGGAATTAGGCGACATGAATACCTGCGGTTGTATATTCGGAGGATACAGTGGCAACTGCCTTCGACAAGGCTGTTAGGAGGTGACAACCGACGCCAAGGTCCACATTGTAGTAGAGTTGTACACGGCTGAAATGCCAATTGAAAAGGAGATAAGAATGAACGTCAAACTTAGTTTTCGTTTCTGCATTATTGCTTTCAGTTTACAATTGAGTGTATTTCCAGCGATGGCAATTACCACCGATAAGCTTGCCGATATTTGTAAAGAGATGGAATCTGCTATACGTGACGTCTCCCTGGAATATGAATGGTACAACATTCCACCCTTGACAGTAGAAGAGGAAGAGAAAGAAATGGGCGTACCAATGGGGGTACCCAAAGACGGCCTTCGAAGATTTAAATTTTCCGCAGCAGGTCTGTTATCTAACCGCGAGCCCAATGACCCAAATTCGGCGTTCCCCGACCGCCTTCTATTGGAAGAATCATCGACCATTATGGACAAGGATGGCAATACCTGGGATAGTATAACAAAAGCATCCTACGATGGTAAAATTGCCAAATATTTGCAGATCGGTGGCTGGCCTCGGGAGATTCGCGAGGGGGGTATCTCTCGCAGCAAACGGGTTTTTTTGCCTACAGCGAATGAGACACCAATTGGATTTTCTGTATTTCGTTTAAGGAAAGATATTGACAAAATGCCGCTTTGTGCCTGGTTAAAACGCGAAGGATTAGTCCGTCTTGATAATACCATTCAAAAGGTTAATGGATTCAATACAATCCACTCTGACTTCTTGCAGAGACAGACGAAACAGGTTTGTAGACGTGTGTACTTTTCTGTGGACCACGGTTATACACCTATTAAGTACGACTATATAAGACAGAATGAGGTTTTTCTTACCTTCGAAGTCCAATCATTAGAACAAGTTGCGCAAGGATTATGGTTTCCCAGCAGTGGAGTCATTAATCGCGCTGGTGACAAACAGGTTGACGTCTGGCAGGCAACTAGCAAAATCCTTGTGAATCGGGGGCTTGCCGAGAAAGATTTTGACGTAGAATTTCCTCCTGGGACCAAGGTGCGGGACGAGATCAAAGGCATGGAATATGTCATTAAGCCCAAGTGACGATGGGGAAGCAATCACTCTTGTTGTTTTCATATTCATGCTTGGACCCATTGAAAATACACTGGAAGAGTAAGAATGCTCACCTATTTTCGGTAAGTCCAAAAAGGCAACCAGCCGCGGCAAAGAGCATCATTAAATAATCCGCAATTTCTGCGCTGGGGACAAACAGGGAGAATCAAGACAATGTGAAATACTATGGCTGATTTTTCTTATTGAAAGTCGAACAATGACTGGGTCTTAATCATTGTCACCTGGTCCGGATAAGCCGCGAACGTGTGGATGTGCAACTCGGTGCGTCTTGCCTCGAAGTCAACATAGCAGAACGGCTGCAACCTGCCGATTTCCAATTCGGGGAATTTTACAAACAGGCCGCGATTTCGTGCGAATCGCTCGAGGTCATTGTGGCTCTGCAGATACAGATTGGGACTCATCTTCTCGACCTGAAAATCGGTCATATAACTTATCCCGCGGCTCAAGGTGCATTTATGACTGCGCGGGCCGCGGAACTGAAAACGCTCAATCAAACCTCGATGCGGGAGCATCTGGCCGGGCGTGCTTACAACTTCACTCAGACACGCATCATCGGCAAAAACGCTGACAACGTGAGTGCATCCTGTAACCCAGATAATCGCCTCGTATTTCTCGGTCCGCAAGTGCCGGCTGGCGTAAATCTGGAAAAGCTCCGGATGCAATGGTCTCTGGAAAAGGCTAAACGTCAATTCTTCAACAGCTACATTGATTTGCGGCGATTCCATCATGAATATCCCAACACGAAAATTACTTTGCCAATCTTGTCCTTATTATACAAAAATCGCCGCATTTATTCAAGCCCAATATCAGTATTGGTATGCCCCATTACTCCCCTTATAGGACGATTATTTCGCAAGCTCCGCAATTCAAAAGACTAACAATAACGAAGTTTTTTTGAAAAAAGTTCAAAAAAAATCACCCTGACCCTCGATTTCAATACTGAAAAAAGGCCGCGTTCAAAATGGTTGCGATAATATCGTAAAAGGCATGAGTGCCGGCTGTGATTGCAAATCCGCGAATCGCAAAAAGTATCGCAAAATAAATTCCTGCAATCGTTCGGAAACCAAACTCCGTCCAGTCAAAAGCCGCCGTTCGACCGAACTGCCCCTCCACGAAGATTATGTGATGGTGGGCGCTGAACAGCGCCGCGGAAATAAGAACCGAAAGTATGATTGAGTTTTTACGGGTAAGCCGCAGCACATCCTGGAAAAACAGCATCAAAAGGCAAATCAAAATCAGCCGAAAAATGAGCTCCTCATAAATGCCCGCTCCGATACCGGTAACAATATCAGCTAATAGCGATTTACCTTCCGCTGTTCTGGGTCCGGGCCCTGTGGCTGCCAACAATAAACTATCCCCTCCGCCTAAAGAGTATCCCGGCACCGCCTCAGCCTGTATCTGTGTCGCACTACGAGCAAACTGCCCAATATCACCCTGTGGCCTCCCTGGTCTATTCAGAAATAAACTCAACACAATCAACGGCACTGCAAGCAGAATGCACTCGATTGCCATCGGCAAAAAATCGCCGACCCCGAAACGCCACTGCTTGCCCGACGTCACCTGCAGCCCTATCAAAATAATCACAACCACCAAAGGCGGTGCCATCCACGCAAATCTGCTGCCGCCACCTAAATATTCAAGCAGGTGCTGCAGCCATACAAACGCCACCACACGAACCTGAGACCGGTTCAGGACATCTGTATTTATCAAAAACGTCCCGACCTCATATAAAACAATGAATGGCAGCAGAAAAACTATGGCGTAAATCGGCCGACTCGTCCGCTCAAGATAGGAGTTTCGAGCGAAATTAAAAAATTGACTTGTGTCGTATTTGCGTTTGCCTTCCATTGGCTGACGGCTACATGCCTGACCGTTCTGACCTTCTGTCCCTAAACACCAGAAATTAGTTGACTACATCGCTTAAATTTTGCAGAGTTTACTCCGTTAGAAAGCCCTGCGTTTCTACCTGTGGCAGAGCCACGCGGCACAAAATATCCAGAGCCCACACGGGGTTTGAAGCCCCGTGTGAACTTTCTAACGGAGTTTACTTTAATCCGCCCGAAATTACAATAGTCAAAAACAGCCGGTCTTCTAATCCGTCGCGAACACGGGAAACGACCAGGCCGGAAAAATGGCAGACTTTCTGTCCGAGAGAAAAACACCAAAATGATAACCGAACAACTAAACAAAATTTATCAACTGCTTTTCGAGCGTTTCGGCCCACAACACTGGTGGCCCGGCGAAACCCTATTCGAGATAATCACAGGCGCCATACTCACTCAGAATACCAGCTGGGCCAATGTGGAAAAAGCAATAGCGAACCTAAAATCCGCTGACTGCCTGACGCCAGAGAAACTTTATCATCTTGACCTTTCGCAGCTTGCTGAGCTTATTCGACCGGCCGGCTATTACAATATAAAAGCCAAGCGGCTTAAGAACTTTATAAACTGGCTTTTCGATAATTACGCCGGCAATCTGACGAACCTTGCAAGCGTTGATACCGATAAATTAAGGGCCGAACTTCTGGCCATAAAGGGCATTGGCCATGAAACTGCCGACTCGATTCTACTCTACGCCCTGGACAGACCCATTTTCGTCGTCGATGCCTATACCGCACGGGTCGCCGTTCGCCACGAGCTCATCGAGCCGGATGCCGACTACGAGCAACTGCGCGAATTGTTTCAGTCAAATCTTCCGCAGGACACCCTGCTTTTCAACGAATATCACGCGCTGTTAGTGAAAGTCGGAAAGGAATTCTGCAAGCCCAAGGCCAGATGCCTAAACTGCCCTCTCGAAAAACTCCCGCATACGCTCGAGCTTGAATATTTTTAACCTCCCTTGCTTCACAACAGAATTATGTTTTGCCGAGCTAAGAAATCCTTGACGGCCTGCAATTTATCACCGAAAATCCCAAACGGCTAACTAATACGAGTCATAAAAATTAAATGCGCTTTGAAAGAATGTGATATTTGCTCAGGAATGGCCAACATGTCATTCCCGCGAAAGGGCTTGTTGCCAAACTATACTGGACAGCATTGAGATTGCCGCGGCCTGTTTCACAGGCCTCGCAATGACGGAGAAAACGAACCCAATGTCATTGCGAGGAGTCCCGTTTATCAGGACGACGAAGCAATCTCTTGTTTGGCAACAGACCCGAAAGCGGGAATCCAGTTTTTCGTTTGGCCATCATCCAAACGCTGTTTGTCCATAAGCACAAAAATTTATTATGATTGGTATAACACTGTCGGCAGACTTAAAATTGGAATTTTCCTGGATAAGGTGATACGCTATGTCGAAAAACGTGCTTTTCTTAGTGCTGTTGGCAGCCGGCCAGAGCGTTCTGGCCCAAACCAGTGATTATTTTAACCTTCCTTATGGCCAGCGGCTTCCAGCATCTACCGAGCAGGTTGGTTTGTGGTGGGCATCCTCCGGCTGGAAAATAAGCCAGGATAAGCCGCTGCCAAGCGTAACAGGTCAAGCTATTGTGATACGCGCTGCCAGAAACGAAACTGAAGCGGTACAATTAGTAGTTCGACCAACATTTCACTTGAAGGACCTTACTGTGCGTGTCCTTCCAATTGCCGGCCCGGGGGCGGCCGTTATTCCCGCAGACAATGCCGAGGTCTTCAAAGTGCAATACGTCAACGTCACGCAGCCTACCGACAAAAGTTCAGTCGCCGGCTTCTGGCCTGACCCTTTACCGCTGTTAAAAAGCCCCATCGACATAGAGCCGAATAAGAATCAGCCCTTCTGGCTCCGCGTGAAAGTCCCGCGCGACGTCCTCGCAGGAATCTACACCGGCAAAATTCATCTCGCGGCACAAAATTACAGTGCCGATGTCACCCTGCAAGTGGAGGTGTATGATTTTGTCCTTCCCGACCGGATGACTTGCACAACGGCTTTTGGATTTTCGCCGCACGAAGTATTCCGCTATCAGAATCTCTCCGACCGCCGGCAAGAGCTCCAGGTGCTGGATAAATATTGGGCCAGCTTCAGCGAACACCATATCTCACCTTACGACCCTGCTCCTCTTGATGAAATCAGAGTCACCTGGCCCGACGTGAAGCCGCCGCTGCGAAAATGGGAAGGTGGCATCGAAGTCACCAACGAAAAACACGCTGGCGAACAATCTCTTCTGATATTCGACGATAGAAACGACCTCAACGTCACCGCTGCCTATAAGCCTCTTGTCAAAATTCCGGGGGGCGGACTTCGTCTTCGTTTCTGGTATCGCACCGCCCTGCCGGGACATTCGTTCTTAGTGTCACTCAATCACTACGATGCCCCGGACAAATGGATGTACGGCTGCAACAACGACATTGTTGTCGAAGGCACAGGGCGCTGGCAGCAGTTCGACCGCCTCATCAGGGACTTCCCTGAAGGCGCCAGGTCGATTCGCCTGAATCTTTGGGCGGCATCGTGGACCGAAACCGGCGAGCGAACAGGCCTGGTCTGGTTCGACGACGTCTCACTGACCGACCCAGCCACCGGCGCAGCACTCGTAGAAGGCGGCGACTTCGAGCCGCCGGTCCTGCCGGCCATCGAACAAAAGAATCTCAAAGTCCAGATAGACTTTTCCGCCTGGGATAAGGCGATGGAGCGGGCAATTGATTACTACCACTTCAATTCCTTCCAGATACATATCCCAGGTCTTGGCGGTGGAACTTTTCACGCACGATACGAGCCGGAGCTGCTCGGCTTTGCCGAAGACACGCCACACTACAAGACTATGCTCAACTCGTATTGCACCCAGCTTCAGGAGCACCTCCGCGCCAAAGGACGGCTTGACGAGGCGTTTATCTACTGGTTCGACGAGCCGGACCCCAAGGACTACGCGTTCGTAAATAACGGCTTTGCGAAACTCAAGGCCGCCGCCCCGGACATAAATCGTATGCTGACCGAACAGGTCGAGCCGAACCTTGTTGGCGGGCCAAATATCTGGTGCCCTGTCACCTACAACTATAAACACGAACCCGCAGAAGAGCGTCGCAAGAGTGGTGAGAAATTCTGGTGGTATATCTGCTGCGGCCCCAAAGCCCCCTACTGCACCTTATTTATCGACCATCCCGCCACCGAGCTGCGGGTCTGGCTGTGGCAAACCTGGCAACGCAGAATCAATGGCATCCTCGTCTGGCAGACTAACTACTGGACCAGTTCCGCCGCCTATCCCGAACCACAACATCCCCAGAACCCCTACCAGGACCCTATGAGCTGGGTTAGCGGTTACAGCGAACCGAAAGGAGCTAAAAATCCGTGGGGCAACGGTGATGGCCGCTTTATCTACCCGCCGCAAGCCGCCGCTGACGCCCATCCCACCGAGCCGGTTCTCGACGGGCCGGTCGAAAGCATCCGCTGGGAAATGCTTCGTGACGGCATCGAGGACTACGAGTACTTATCCATCCTGAACAGGCTCCTCAAAGATAAGAAGGATAAACTCACCCACCAGCAGCACGCCGAATACACTGCTTTGCTTGAGGTGCCCGAAAATATTACCAGGGATATGACGACTTTCACCAAGGACCCCTCTCCTATCGAGGCCCACCGCGACCAGATAGCTCACGCCATAGCTAATCTCAATAAGTTATGAGCTTATACTGTTAAAACCTTGCTCTGTTGAAAAGATTTCAAAATGTCATTTCGAGCGAGCCGTAGGCGAGTCGAGAAATCTGCTCTTTTAATAGATTTCTCCACTTCGCGGCGCTCTGCGTCGCTTCGGTCGAAATGACATCTGATCATTTCAACAGAGCATTAAAACCTCTGTAACAGTTTCTGTAAGTCGCAAAAGATTATGAAAAATTTCGCTTGTGAAAAAGGTATCCACCCGCTAAACTACAAGCCTAATATCCGTAGCAGCGTTGTCGGTTGACCTAATTTCTTAAACTGGTTGAAAGGGGAAAATATGGAATCTTGTGTTTTTGTCCAGCATGGCCCGGAAACAGCACCCGTGGTTTGGTTCGTCCTGGCCTTGCTCATTGCTTTTGTTGTCCTGGTTGTGACTGCAATAAAGTTATTAATCTGCTGCAAGATTTTCTCGAAGGCCGGCTATAGCTGGGCACTGGGTCTGTTAATGCTCATACCGATAGTGAATATAATTATGGCCTTCTTCATTGCCTTTGCAGACTGGCCGGTCCAGAAGGAGCTACGCCGCCTCAGGCAACAAAACCAGCAAACGTAGGCTATCGGTCGTCTGTCTCAGTTAGTGAGTAATAAATTGAATCACGAACCGCCTGTTGGAAAAACTAAATGCCGGGTTATAAGCATCGGCTCATCCGGCATCTGCATCAGCCCGGAGCTTTTCAGGGAGGCAAAAAGATGCAGCACAAAATAATTCTTTTCGTCTGTGTCGTCATTCTGGTCGGGGCAGTGCTCCTCCACGTAAGTGCCAACTACCTTTATTTCTTCGGGTACAAATGGCCTGTGAGCTGCTTATTGTATCAGACCCTCGGAATAAAATGTGCCCTCTGCGGCCTGACACGCTCTTTCTGCTCGCTGGCACACGGCGATTTCCGGGCAAGCGCAAAGTTTCACCCACTTGGACCGGTGATTTTTGCCTTTACTTGTCTCCAGGTTCCATATAGAATTTACCACTTGAGTATTAAACATGGCAGCGCAAACAAAATACTAACAAGACTAAACGTGGGTTTAGTCGTGACACTTGCAATAGCGATTTTAATTAACTGGTTTATCTATCTTGGAGGACTTATTTATGACCTCGCAATATGCTAAAATAAGTGTGCTTGACCCCATCGCACCTGCCCTCGAAAGGGTAAAGACAATCCTTTTCAAACCCTTTGATTTGGGCAAGTGGTTCGTCATCGGCTTCTGCGCCTGGCTGGCATACCTCGGAAAAGGCGGTGGTGGCGGAAATGGGCCTAACTTTCAACACCATGCTAAGCCCGACCAGGCCCTCGACCAGGCAAAACACTTCATAACGGAAAACCTCGTCTGGATTGTCCCCGTAGCTATCTTTGTGGTGATGCTGATAGTAGTTCTATGGCTTGTCTTGACCTGGCTCAGCAGCCGCGGCCGATTTATGTTCCTCCATTGCGTCGCCCAGAACAAAGCCGAGGTCAAAAACCCCTGGACAAAATTCCGCCAGCACGCCAACAGTCTGTTTCTGTTTAGAATCGTGCTTGGCATGATTGGCTTTCTCGCAGTCGTCTTGCCCATCCTGCTCGGCATTATCGCTTTAATCGCGGTGTTCAGTGCTGCCCCGCATGTTGGCATTGTCCTGGGGCTGGTGATGCTCGCGATGGTCCTGTTTGTTGTCTCAATCGTGCTGCTGCTTATATCCAAATTCACAATGGATTTTGTCGTCCCTATAATGTTTTTACGAACGACAAGCTGCACCGCCGCATGGCGCGAATTCCTCACTCTGCTGTCGGCAAACAAAGCTCGCTTCGCGATATACATCCTTTTCCAAATCCTTATAAAAATGTGCATCAGTGTAATCGTTCTGGCGGCTATGTGCGTGACGTGCTGCTGCGCCTGCTGCCTCTTGTCGATACCTTATATCGGAACCGTTCTGCTCTTGCCCATCCTTGTCTTCGAGCGCTCTTACTCACTGCACTACGTGCGCCAGTTCGGCCCCCAGTTTGATGTTTTTAGTGATGAAACTGCCTGACCTGATTAAAGAGCTTCTAATTCTCGCCAAAAATTAACCCCCGGCTTTAGGGCCGGGGGTTTTCTATCCCTCGACTTCGCTCGGGATGGTGAGCACAGTCGAACCATTTCCGAAACGCCCCAATACCAGGACTTTTCTTTATCGCCCCATGCAAAACCAAAGACCCTCCTATAAAGAAGCGCGGAATTTTACTTTTTCCTGTCAGGGGCGGATTCGCCTTTTCCCGCCGAACGTGTGGCGGATTGCCGCTCTTCTTGCCTTACGCCTTGATATGTCGTCAAAACATACTCAAGATTCTTCGCCGACCTCGGCTCTAAAACAAGTGTAAACTTTACCGTATCAACATCAACCTTCTCGAACTGGCCGAGCTCACCACTCTTTTCCAGCGTCCAATGCGGCGTATTAAAATTGCGTTGAATCTCAATCTTTGCAGGAATCTGGCGAGTGTTTCTAATCTCCATTTTGAACGTGCTGATTTCATCCCAGCCGGATATGTTGCGATTCCTGTCGAATCGGTAGTTGTCCGTCTTAAAATCCACAAGCTTCGACTCGACAACAACATCGCCGACCGGCCCAAGATTAAGTTCTACATCTTCGTTGACAGGAATATATTTGAATTCCGACTGGCCCACATAAGACAATTGTCCCTTATCTTCAACACTTCTGTAAACCTTCATTGTCCCGCCGGGTATGGGCGTGTCACCGAGCTTGTGCTCTTTATCGTTTTTGAAACTAAGAAATCGAACAACACTTGGACCGTATCGCTCCTCTTCATACTTGTAGAGATTTACAACCGGCACCTGGTCAACATCAAAGCTTTGCAGCCGTTTCGACCAGCCGTTTGGAATCGTCTCAGTCCCTTCGATTGTATAGAGGAAATATTCGCTAAGCCCTTCTTTCTTAATCTCCTTCGGCTTACCAGCCATCGCCAAACTAATAGCTCCATACGCCGCTTTTGCTTCTACTATGCCTGGTCGCTGCCGTGCGGATAAGCCTCTCTCCATCAGTACTTCCCCAGGCCTGCCGTAAGGATATTGCCGCCTCGCAAGCTCTGCTATCTGGTCGAGTATGTGGACCTGGCCGACAATCAGTCGGGTCTGGGCATTTTCGTAATCCTCGCCGCTATTATTTGTAACCATCACATAGCCCTGCAGGCGCATTGTCTTTTCATCTTCGGTAAGCGTCCCCATATAAAACGCCCGCCAGGATAGACCGCTCGTCAGATACGAAATCTCTACCGGCACCTTGCCGCTTATGCCGCTTTTGATATTCCATAAGCCCAGGTTCTGCACCCTCGGCGGATAGGTCAAATCGGAGATGTCTATTTTATCCGCGTTGGCCTTAGCCAGCATTTCAAGACTGGTTGGGTCGATTAAAGTATTGACCCACGAGAATTGCAGCTTATTCCCACCTTGTTTTAGCGTCAAAGCACGGCTTTCCCGCACTAATGTCATATCCGCCGAGTTATAAATCGTAAGCTGCACCGTATCTCGAGTTGGCAGCGTCACCAAATCAACCTTACCGTCAGCAGCAGTAACTATTAAAAGAATTACGAACAACACCATTATGCGTTTCATTTTTATGCTCCTTTACTTCTGTCATTCCCGCAACTATTTCTGTCATTACCGCGAAAGCGGGAATCCAGGTTGTTCTCTGCGGTCAGTTATTTACCCGCTTCTTCATGGTCTGACGTTGCGGCGATGGTAGTGCATCGTCAGTTCTTTCGTCGCAGGGCCGGCCTGTGTGCGAGCAGGTAATTTAATCTCAAACTCAACGGTACTGGCATCCTTTTTGACGTATTTCATATTGCACTCTTCCATATCCCACTGGCCGGGAATGTGCTGAATCATCGTAAGCACCGCAGGGCTATCCTTGAAATTCTCAATCTTGGCCGTGATTATCTCATCGGTGTTAAAAAGAACGACCTTGTCATCGTTGTTCTTTATCAAGTTGATTTGCTCATCTCTCATCTTTCGCTGCGTGACGACAATGTCCCTGCTATCACCGATATACAGTTCCATCTTCTCGCCGACCGGCACTAACCCCGTGACGTCTTCGCCCAGAAAGATGGTGCTCTCGTGCCCGTCATCCTGGAAAAGTCGCGCCTTGCCTCCCCAGAGTGCAAACTTGCCCAGCTTGCTGTTGGGGTCGTTTACAATTCGATAACTTACAGGGATACCCACGTTCTTATTTTCCAGTTTTTCTGGGTCCCACGGCAGAATAGCGGCATCGAACTTCCACACCTTTATTATAGGCACCTTATCGGCCTTGAGAAACAGCATCTGCTTGGTCTCCTCGTGGGCGATGCCCTGCTCAAATGCCTCGCCGTAATCCAGAAGCACCCGCGCCTTGTCAAAATCCTCACCTGAGAAGTTCCGCAGCACCAGGAAGCTGGTCAGGTCCACCATAGTCTCGGCCTTGTCGCCAACCGCCTTGTATGTAATCAGCCTGTCGATATTGCTCAAGAGGTAGCTGATTCGCACCGTCTCGGCATAGTCACCGTCACTGCCGATGTCCCAGACAAGTGCCGCCTCATTGGGCGGATAGCTGACACTTAAGAGTGTCACCTTATCCTGATGGTCGAGCGGCCGCAGGCGAATCGAGTCGGCATCGATGCTCACGCCCTTCCACGAAAAGTCCACCGAGTTTCGGCCCTGCTGCAACGTCAGCACCCGTTCTTCTTCAATCAGTGTCGCCTGGGGGTTGTCTAACCGAATCACCGTCGCCGCCCGCTCAGGTAGCGCCACCAGTTTAATCCTGGCCTGAACCATTCCACTGCAAATAAGCAGCACAACAATTGTCGTTAGCATTAGTTTGTTTCTTTTACCGCTCATAATTCATTCTCCTAAAAACTTACCTTTCACTTTTTATATTCTGTTCAGTTAGCGATTGTTCCCGCTCACCGTGATACGTCCTGACCGTATAGCTAAATACACGCTTACTGCGAGAGCCAAGATTCAACTTGAACCGAGCGTGCATAACATCATACTTCTGGTAAGAAATATCCTGACCATCAAGCTTCAACTCCCAGTATGCCGTGCCAAAGCCGCGAGTAATCTCAATCTCTATCGGCAGCGTCCGGGTGTTTGTAATTTCTATCTTCCACGTCCGCACCTCATCCCAGCCGGAGACGTTCCTTTTCGTATCGAATACGTAATTTTCCGTCTTGAAATCCATCAGTTTCGGCTCAACAGAAACCAATCTGGCTGGCCCAAGATTTAACTCAACCTCTTCATTAACAGGAATATATTTGGTACCGGTCCCGCCTACGTATGATAGATACCCCGCATCATCGGCCTGGCTGTATATCTTGACATCACCATTCGGAATAGGCGTCTGGCCAAGATTGTGTTTTTCGTCGTTGGTAAATGCGACGAACCTTATCGTCTGCGGCCCCCACCGCTCCTCATCGTATTTGTAAAGACTCTTTACTGGAATGTCTTCTGCTTCAAACGATAATAGACGCTTTCCCCACTTATCCGGTATGGTCTCGGTCCCTTCAATCGTATAGAGAAAATACTCACTAAGACCTTCCTTTTTTATCACTTTGAGCTCAAGTTTACCAAGCTCATCAATAACATTGCTTCTCCCTCCCACTTGCCCCAATATAGGAACGCCTTTCCTGTCAGATACACCAAACCCGTATCCGCCGTATCCGCCGCCATCCTCGCCGCCGACGACCGGCCTACCGTATGGATACTGGCGTTTTGCCAGTTCGGCGATTTGGTCAAGGATGTGCACCGTGCCTACAAGCAGGCGCGTCTGAGCATTTTCGTAGTCTTCTCCACTATTATTGTCCACGCGGACATAGCCCTCCAGACGCATTGTCCTTTCATCCTTCGCCAGCGTGCCCATATAGAATGCCCGCCAGGCCAGGCCGCTGGTAAAATATGTAATCTCAAATGGCACCTGGCCGCTTGTCTCCGAACGAATAAGCCATCGGCCAAGCTCTCGCAATCTTGCGGGGAAAACCAACTGCTGAATCTCAACCTTATCTTTTTGTTCCAGCGGCTCTAAGACGAGCGAAGTCGGGTCAATAAGGGTGTTGGCCCACATAAACTGCAGCCAGTTCCAGCCCTTCTTTAATGTCAGATTTCGCCGCTCCCGCACCAGCGTCAGGTCGGCAGAATTGTAGATTGTGAGCTGCACCTTTTCGCGCGAAGGCAACGTCACCAGGTCCACTTCCGCCTGTGCACCAGAGGTCATCAGCAACAGTGTTAATATTAATGCACGCTTCATTTTGCAGTCTCTTTTATTTGGGCTTTGACTCCCCTCGTGAAGTCTTCCTGTCTTACACCGTGGTACATTGTCAGAACATACTCAAATTTCTTCGCCGACCTCGGTTCCAGGGTAAGAGTGAACTTAACTGTATCTACGTCCACTTTTTCAAACTGACCAAAATCGCCACTTTTTGTCAGCGTCCAGTATGGCGTATTAAAATTGCGCTGAATCTCAATCTTAGCAGGAATTTCACGAGTGTTTCTAACCTCGATTTTGAAGCTGCGGATTTCGTCCCAGCCGGAAACATTGCGATTCCTGTCAAAGCGTAAATTGTCCGTCTTGTAGTCCATCAGCTTACTCTCAACGACCACATCGCCCACAGCGCCTAAGTTCAGTTCCACATCATCATCAACAGGGATATACTTGAAGGCAGACCGGCCAACATAAGACAAATACCCTTTATCACCTACGCCTCTATAAACCTTCAACGTCCCGCCGGGTATGGGCGTATCGCCGAGCTTGTGCTCTTTATCGTTTTTGAAACTAAGAAATCGAACAACACTTGGACCGTATCGCTCTTCTTCATACTTGTAGAGATTTACAACCGGCACCTGGTCAACGTCAAAACTTTGCAGACGTTTCGACCAGCCATTGGGAATTGTTTCAGTCCCTTCAATTGTATAAAGGAAATACTCGCTAAGACCTTCTTTTTTAATCTCCTTGGGTTTCATTGACGGGCGGGCGGCTGGCTCCGCACCGGCAACTGTCTCACGTAATTCTTCTGCTCTACGCACTCTAAATTCTCTGCCCAATTGTTCTGTTGTCACAATTTCTCCCGGCCTGCCGTAGGGATATTGCCTGCGGGCAAGCTCAGCAATCTGGTCAAGGATGTGGACCTGGCCGACAATAAGCCGGGTCTGGGCATTTTCGTAATCCTCGCCGCTATTATTCGTAACGACCACATAGCCCTGCAGGCGCATTGTTTTTTCATCTCCGGTCAGCGTGCCCATATAAAACGCCCGCCAGGATAGACCACTCGTCAGATAAGAAATCTCTACCGGCACCTTGCCGCTTATGCCGCTTTTGATATTCCATAAGCCCAGGTTCTGCACCCTCGGCGGATAGGTCAGGTCGGAGATGTCTATTTTATCTGCGTCGGCCTTAGCCAGCATTTCCAGACTGGTCGGGTCTATAAGAGTGTTGGCCCAGGAGAATTGGAGCTTATTTTTGCCCTCTTTCAGAGTCAGCGCCCTGCTTTCCCGCACTAATGTCATATCGGCAGAGTTGTAAATCGTAAGCTGCACGGTATCACGCGTGGGCAGCGTCACCAAATCGACCTTTGCCTGAATAGCAGAAGCGATTACAACGACCAAACCAAATGCCTGTATCCAAAGCCTCATCGCGCAGCTCCCTTTCTGGTCAATTCCGTCAGCACTTGTTCCCGCTCACCGTGATACGTCCCGACCGTATAGCTAAATACACGCTTACCGCGAGGGCCAAGATTCAACTTGAACCGAGCGTGCGTAACATCATACTTTTCGTAAGAAGCATCCTTATTATCAAACTTCATCTGCCAATACGCAGTCCCAAATCCGCGCGTTATCTCCACCTCTATCGGCAGCTCACGTGTATTCGTAATCTCTATCTGCCACTGGCAAACCTCATCCCAGCCAGATACGTTCCTCTTGCTGTCAAATACATAGTTCTCCGTTTTGAAATCCATCAGCTTCGGCTCAACCGTTACCAGCCGAGCAGGTCCAAGATCCAACTCCACCTCCTCATTAACAGGAATATACTTGATACCTGTCCCACCTACGTATGATAGATACTCCTTGTCATCCGCCTGGCTGTATATCTTGACATCGCCGTTTGGGATAGGCGTCTGCCCAAGATTGTGTTTCTCATCATTTGTAAACGCAACAAACCTTATCGTCTGCGGTCCCCATCGCTCCTCATCGTATTTATACAAGCTCTTTACAGAAATATCATTTGACTCAAATGACAACAGTCGCTTACCCCACGTATTCGGAATGGTCTCCGTCCCTTCAATCGTATAAAGGAAATACTCACTAAGCCCTTCCTTCTTGATTTCCTTGGGCTGCAGTTCCAACTGCTGGCCCACAGCTAAACCGTTGGCGAAAGCCACAACGTTGGCAGCCGGCGCCTCAAGAGCTTCTTCAAGCGTGACCGATCCGCCAGGTGTTCCCTCTGGCCCAGATCTATCATACGGATATTGTCTTCGTGCGAGGTCAGCTATCTGGTCGAGGATATGAACAGTGCCCACAAGCAGGCGCGTCTGGGCATTCTCGTAATCTTCACCGCTATTATTGTCCACGCGGACATAGCTCTGGAGGTGCATTGTCTTTTCATCCTTCGCAAGCGTCCCCATATAAAATGCACGCCAGGCCAGGCCGCTTGTGAAATACGTTATCTCAAACGGCACGCGGCCGTCAGTCTCCGAGCGAATAAGCCATCTGCCAAGCTCACGCAATCTTGCGGGGAAAACCAACTGCTGAATCTCAACCTTGTCCTTCTGCTCCAACGGCTCTAAAGTCAGTGAAGTCGGGTCAATAAGGGTATTAGCCCACATAAACTGAAGCCAGTTCCAGCCCTTCTTTAACGTCAGATTTCGCCGCTCCCGAACCAGCGTCAAATCAGCGGAATTGTAAATAGTAAGCTGGACGTTCTCCCGCCTGGGCAGCGTTACCAGTTCTATCGCACTTGCCGGCGCAAAAGGCGGCTGCTCCGGCATTGCCCCTCCTGCAATCCCACCGCTTGTGCCCACCCCAAAAGCTTTCCCAACCCTCGCCTCTTCTTTCGATGGTGCCATCGCAAACGTTTTCATCGCAGGCACGCCCTTGTCCGAACCCTCTGCTCGCCTAATCTCGGCACCTTTCTCAAACTTTATTTCCCCCTCCATCTCGGTTGGCTCTTTCACAAATTCACGTTTCTTTTCCCGCTCCTTTGGCAGATTAAAAACTAACAACAGCGACAACCCCACCACGAGCACCGCGGCAGCCGCACCAATCCACCTCCACTTGTCATTGCGAGCGGAGCGAATCAATCTCTTTTTTAATGTTAAATTGCTAACACCACCCTGTGCCTGCTCTACCACACGTGCAACCAAATCGTCCGAAACTGTTATTTCCTCACGCAATAAATCCAACGCAGCAAATTTTCGCCTTATCTGCTCCAGATGCTCACGACACTGAGCGCACTGCTCCAGATGCTCATTAGCTTCTTCCATCCGGAAATCAGATGCCAGTTTGAACTGGTATTTGATAAGTTCTTGCTCTGTCCGATGACGCCTCATTCAACCTCTCCTGATTTATCAGGTAATCTTTGCGCCAGTGTCCTAAGTGCCCTCGACATTTGTGTTTTCACCGCCCCGATAGAACAACCCAGCATTTCCGCCACCTCCCGATAGCTAAGCTGCTGATAATACGCCAGAACAAGTGCTGCTTGCTGCCTCGCCGGTAGCAGCCCAATTGCCTGCCGCACCTGTTCTTTCTGCTCGGACATTGCTGCCTCTTCCGAGGGCCCATAGCAACCTTCTGTTCCGGCAATTGCATTTAACCCTTCGCAGGTCCCATCGTCGCAATCAACTTTCTGATTTAGCGACACAAGCCGCACACGCCTGCGCCTCCGCAAATTGTCAATCGCCAAATGAGTCGCAATCGTAAACAACCAGCTCTTAAATTGGGTCCCCCGAAACGTATGGGCCTTTTCATGGACACGCTTGAAAGTCTCCTGAAAAAGGTCCTCAGCTTGTTCTCGACTGCCGCTCATTCGTATCAAATATCCAAACACACCATCTCCGTATCGGCGGACTATCTCGGCAAACGCCGTCCTGTTGCCCTGACAATGGGCGTCGATTAAGCTCCTGTCAGTGTTGTCCATTGATGCTATCTACTCCATCTGCCCCTACAGACGTTTATAGTAGCCCATCGGTTGACAGATAAAAGTAAATTTCTCGTAAAATCCGCACCCGCCAAAGCTCCGTCACCCACCTCCTGCTCAAAACTCGAAATTCGACATTCAAAATTCAATATTTCCTATTCGGAGTTGGCAGCCCCATCGGCCGCAAGGTTACAGACCTGCCTCGTTCGTCGCCCTTTCCTTCGGTCCGGGTTTATCCACCGCCCAGAACACCACGTTGATAAGCAGCCGGTGGAACTGCTGGTTCTTAAAATCGTCAGGGTGCCCCAGCGAAATGTAGAAGATACGGGAATTCTTGTAGGTATTCGTCCATGCAAGCGGTTCAGGCTTCTGGCCCGGGATTGTGCCGACCAGCAGTTGCTCGGCTGAGTTACTCAGCGGGCTCGTCCTATATAGTGAGCCATTGCTTGTAAACGGCAGTTTCACACCTGTAAGTATTGGGTGGCCTTCAGCGCCGGATGCAGCTGTGACAGTGGTCTTCGGCCCGCTGCCGTAATGACCATTGTAGTTGCCGCCCAGCACCTCGGGGTCAAACTTCGGCCATTCGGCATAACCCTCGGGCGCGATGCCGCGGGCATCAAACGCATGACTTGCCGTTCGCAACGCAACCAGCGGCTTGCCTCTATCTAAGTAGTCACGAAAATACTTCATTTGCTGGGGCGGTAGCGCTCGGCGACGCACAAACAGCACCGCAACGTCGGCGTTAGCAAGCGCCTCCATCCCAGCAATACCATCACGCAATTGGTCGTTGCCGTCGGTGCTGCCTTGAAGCATCTCACAGCACAGCCCATACCTTACCTGCAGCTCGTGCGCAAACTCAGGCAGCGTCTCATTGGCCTTATACTCGTTCTCGGCTGAAATGAACACTACGCGAGGACGCTTGTCATCCTTGAAACAAAACTGCGGCTTGCCCGTGAATAAAGTCGATGTAATCGTCGGGCAGACAAACTTTTCAATATGCTCGACTACCAGCTCAGTCCCGGTGAAATGACTGACTAAGGGGTGCTTCCGTGAGTTATACATCGTATCGGTCATGTCACGCATCAGCACAACGCTCTTGCCGAACCTCGTCATATTACGCAGGCCAAAAGGCCGACCGAGCACACACATATTTGTGTGCACTCCCATAACGATAACGTTCTTGATGCCCCGCTGCTCTAATAGATTCCAGACCTCCACGCCCGAATCGCTGATAGCATCCTCATCGCGTATCTCAATCGCATCGATTTGCTTCCGCCACGGAGAACCCTCCTTGCACTTCGGCTCACAATCACACCCCCCATCGGAATGGTCTATGGGGTATCCGGCACGCTGCTCTTTTTCGCCAATCCAATTGCACCATTTATCTATTTCCGCCGGCACATTCGCCGCCCGCGGAGCGCCGCCAGCTCGCTTGCGGGCTGGATGCTCCTTGTAATAATCGACTGTGCCGCTTGGCGCATGGATGATAAACAATCCCTTATCACGCGCCTTGATAATAACCTCATTCATTCGCGGCGCCAATTCCGCAGCTCGGCTGCTTGCACCCTTGCACCAGTGCTGGTCCCACATATCGCATACGATAATCGCAGTCTGTGACGGCTCCCATTGTAGTTGCTTACACACTACTACAAATTTCCCGCTGCCCTCGGAACTCTCCACGCGACTGCGCGCGGTTAGAACTATCTTGTCCTCGGCACCGGATGAAAAGGTCAAGACCACAAGTGCGGTCAAGAGCATTTTCAGTTTCATAGCAACCATTCCTTTCCTGTTGGTGCTATTAAAAATCCTTTAACATCACATAGACTATTCAACAATAAGGCCCGGACCCGAAACTATTCCTGCCCATTTGTTTTCGTTTCCCTGCCAATCAATGGTCAGGCCCTTGATTGCCAGATTCACGTTGTCACCGCACTCAAAAAGATATGGCTTGCTCTTCTTAGGCGGCTCAACTTTAATTGCTATATTCCTCATTTCAATTCCATTTAAGGGAGCATCAGGTAAGCCAGCCAGTTCGGACCTATATATAAAGTTGGCTGTCACGTTCTCAATCAGGCTGTTTCGTACAGGGGTTGGCGCCTTCGAACCGTCCCGATACTCTATTGTTAAGTGAAAGGCAGTGCCGCTATTGTCTTCTTGCGGCCAATCAATCATAAACATCCGAATATTACGCCAAACTGCTTTCTCAATGGGTCCGCCGTCTCTGGCGTAGAGTACAATCCCTCGCTCTCCATCAAAAACGTCACAGTTCTCAAAAGTGATGTCCCTGATCGGTCCACGAGTCTCGGTGCCGATTTTCAGCGCAGACTTGGTGCTACAGACGATGGCGTTGCGGACCGTCACCCGCTCGGTCGTTTTCCCGTCCGTGTCTTCGGGGTATCGGTTCTTTACCGCAACCGCATCGTCGATTGACACAACGAACACATTCTCTAAAAGCACATCACGAGAAGAATCCGGGTCGAACCCGTCCTTGCCGCTGAAAACCTTCACATTTCGGGCGGTAAAATTATCCGATTTTCGAATATGAACGGCCCAGGATTTGGAATTCTGGAAAACCACATCTTCAAATACCACATTCCTGCTGCTCGTGATGTTTACGTTGTGGATGTTACGCCCCCCGACAACCTTGCCGTTTGCATCGATTGTCCCCGGCCCGGCTATGCGAACGTTCTGCACATTTTCTATCTTAAGAAATTCATCGCCAAAATTCGTGTCGTTATCCGTGCCTTTAAGCATGGCCCCGGCAGCCAGATACAGCACTGTATTTGAACCAATCTGCAATGTGCCGGTGCGGTAAATACCAGCGGGAAAATAAACAGTTCCTCCACGGTCTAAAATTGCCTGTATAGCTCGGCTCTGGTCTTTCAAAGCATCAGATGTCACGCCACGCACCGTTACATCCGTCACATCAGGTCCGTCAGGCCTGACCCTCGTCCTGTTAAGTTTTTCAAGGTCATCTATCCAGAAAAACACCGTATAGGTGGCGTAGGACTTGGCCGGCTCAGGTAGCCCAAGATAGTAGTGCCCGGGACCCGGCAATTGAAAGGATAGTTTAGGCCCCGCAAGCGTAACGCCCAGGTCCTTGCCTGTCGTCCGCAGATGAGCTTCCTTAACGGTCATGCTGTTGACCTGCAGCTCAACATTCACCGGCCCATCCGCAGCTAAGCGAATGCGACTCGATGCTATATGTTTCTTTGCCGAAGAATCCGGATGGCAGACTTCGTAGTATTCGAATTTGACACGGCGGCCTTCAATGCTCCCGCTCAACCGTTCATCAAAGACCGCACCGGGGGTTGCCGGATAGAATTCAATCCTCGTTTCCCTACCAAATACCAGCGAGCCGGCGAAAGCAAGAAACACCGATAAAATAATTCTCAAACGAACCATCATACACCTGCAATTATAATAGAGCCAGCCAGCCGCCATCGACATAGATAATTTGTCCGGTGATAAAGTCACCTGCGCGTGACGCAAGCAGAACCGCTGCGCCAACAAGGTCCTCCGGCTGTCCCCACCTGCCGAGCGGCGTCTTTGAAAGCACCCATCTGTTGAAATCTTTATCCGCCTGTAGCGCCGCGGTAAGCTCTGTTGCGATATAGCCCGGCCCTATGGCATTGACATTGATATTGTATTTCGCCCACTCAACGGCCAGTGTTTTTGTGAGCATATTAAGCCCGCCTTTAGCGCTGGCGTATGCAGCGGTTGTAGGCCTGGCAGCGTGGCACATCAGCGAGCCGATATTGATAATCTTGCCGCCCCCTCCGACTTGGTTTCGATACTGGCAAAACGCCTGGCACATCACAAGCACAGAAGTCAAATTCATTTCAATGACGCGGTTCCACTCTTCCAGCGTAATATCCTCCGCCCGCTTTCGCAGTGTCGTTCCGGCACAGTTTACCAGAATATCCACGCCTTGTGTTTGGGCGACGATATTTCCGAAATGACCCGGTATTGCTTTTATGTCCGCAAGGTCAAACGCAAATGTCCATACCTTCTTACCGCTCTGGCTTTGAATCTGGTGCTTGGCGGCCTCGAGTTGCTTTTTGTCGCGCGCTACAATTACGATATTCGCCCCCTGCTGGGCAAGTCCTCTGGCTATTGCAAAACCAATGCCCTTGCTGCCCCCTGTGACCAGTGCGATTTTCCCCAACAAGTCAAAATGTCCGCCTGCCATAGCCGGTAGTAAAACAAAAACTGTGCAAAATAGCAAGATGGAAAGAGGCCTATTTATAAACTATCTCAAAACTGTCACCCTGACCCTGAGCGAGCCGTAGGCGAGTCGAATGGGGAAGGGTCTGGCCGGCTAAAATGAGAGACCCCTCGCGGAGTTTATCCTCGAGCGCAGCGATGAATCTCATCTAAATAATCAATAATCGATAATCAATAATCAATTGAATGGGCGATGCAGGAATCGGACCTGCCCTTCGTCATTTTCATCCTTCGTAGTTACTACGGAGAATGGACGCTAAAACGCCGTGGCACGGCCATCTTGGCCGTGTCTTCACTCCACAGGACGCCTTACGGCGGGGCTGGAAGCCCGTGCCACATTTTGGCAGGGTTGCGGTTAGGGATTTGGAGCAATGGCTAAAAGCGATAGAACAACGCCTAAACGAGCGGAGATAAAAAACGCTGTTTTAACTGAACTTCAAGTCCGATTTTGAAAAGGGTTGGAAAGAAAAACGAGTTATAAAATGTAATCACGGTTAGAACTTATAGCCGAAGCCAGTGCCGAAGGCCCAGCCGTCACCCGTGAACTGGAGCTCGCCGAATAGATAGCAACCGTTAGTCACCTCTGAAGGCTGTGGTTTAATGTCTAATTGCGCACCCACGTAACCGCCAAACACCGAGTCCTGTTTTATGTCGGCTAATGATAAACTTGTCCCAGCCACACTTGCATCAACATCTCCACTGAGGAAATGGAGGAATGGCCCACCATAAATCGTGAGGGCATCGGACGCCTTCCAGGTTGGTCCCAGTGCAATCTGGATTTCATAGGCCTCAACCTTGATGTCAACATCGACATCTTCATCATCAACTGTGTAGGTATAAGTCTCCTTAGATTTTAACCAGTTAATCTGGAACAGAGCTCCCCAATCCAGGTTTTCCTGCTTCGCCCAAGTCACCTTTGTGCCAAAACCGTAGAGGAAGTCATAATCACCGCTGAACTCCCAATCATCATTCTTGAGGTTGGCAGCCCCCAAGCGGGCGAATGCTTCCCAATCGTCCGTCAGGCCATATCCAATATTCGCAGCAAATATATTGGACTGGGTGTCTTTGAATTTTCTGGGAAGTTTGACCCCCAGATAATCTTCGGCTGTGATTACGTCATCCGACCACGAACCTTTGATGTCCATTTCGCTGTAGGCATAATCGAAGCCGACTCGGAACTCTCCCTTCTTGAGGCCTGCTGTCGGAAGTCCCATTGGTGCCAAGGCCAGAGCGGCCGAGCCGGCCAAAGCGACCACCATAAGGACAACCGCTACCAGTAACAATCTCTTCTTCATAATCGACTCCTTTCCCAAGATTTAGTTTTGGATACAACCATCTAATTCATCGGCTATGACAGTGCCTCAATTACAGCCAATTCTACGCCATATACAAAATCCTTTGCATAATACAACCGGAATAGATGCGACGGGAGGAAATCAAAAGCGATTATTCTTGTTTTTCTGTGCTGGGAAGGGTGATTTTCCATTTGTTACTCCCTAAAAATATGTTTTGTTTGGGGACAAAGTAGCCGCATATTTCCACTCCTATAAAAGTAAATGCATTATCGGCCTTTTCGTTATGTGAACCACAGAAATCGGGCCAAATTATTGCCATTCAGAATATGAATAATGGGAACAGCCCCGAATGGATGGGATTAGGGAATGAGGGACGAAGGATGAAGGACGAGAGACAAGGGACAGGGTTTAGAAAATTGGCGGGGCTAAATCCGCCAAACCCGCCACACGAATGGCGGGTAAACTCCGGCGGACAAGTATCTGGATTCCCGCTTTCGCGGGAATGACAAATTGATTCACGGGAATGACAAGGGAATGAGATTGCCATACCCGCTTTCGCGGATACAGGCTTGGCCGCGATGCGGAGGCCTCGCAAAGACATGCGGGGGTAGGCCCTGCGCGGGAATGACAGAGGCAGGAGGTAATACCAAATTTAGTTATTGATTGCCGATTGTCCGACCCTGTCATTCCTGCGAAGGCAGGAATCCAGGCCCTTCCAATTAATATTATGTAAAAGTCATTCGGCAATTTTTAACTGTAATTGGTATAATACCACAGAAACGGGACCTGGCAGCTTAAGTTATTCCCCTGTGGAAACGCGCGGCATAGAAGTTCCTTTCAGGCACGCCCAGCGGAATTTGGCGGAACTGCTGCGGGGGTTGGAAGCGATTTCGCTTCTGTCCGGCACAATTACCTCGGTCGCCGCCGACTGGAACAGGCCGTCGCGAAGCCCGCTTGCGAACGCCTTTTTGACTAAGCGGTCTTCGCCGCTGTGGAAACTGATGATTCCGATTCGCCCGCCCGGCCGCAGACAGAATGGGGCCACCCGCAGCAGTTCTTTGAGCGAGCCAAGCTCATCGTTGACTAAGATACGCATCGCCTGAAATGTTCGTGCGGCAGGGTGAAGCAGTCCCGGCTTTAATCGGTTTTGCCGCTTCCAGTCTTTGATTGTCAGCCCTTTTACGGTGAAGATTATTTCGACAAGCTGTGCGATAGTCGTAAAGGATTCGACCGAACGCTGAGCAACGATTTGCCGTGCTATTACCTCGTGGTCCGGCTCATCCGCCAGCTCCCACAACGTTTCCGATAGTTGCTGCTCAGAGAGCGTATTGAGCATATCCGCCGCCGTCCGCTTCCTGCGGTCGTCCATCCGCATATCCAGCGGCCCATCGTGCTTATAGCTCATCCCGCGGTCCGGGTTATCTATCTGCATACTCGACACCCCCAGGTCGGCGAAAATAATATCGAAACCCTCGAGTCCTTCTTTGTGCATCACGTTGGCGATTCCCGCGAAGTTGCTTCGATAAAGGCGTATCGGCACATTGAGCGCGCTGAGCCGCTGACGGGTGCGTTCCAGTTCGGCGCCGTCTATATCCAGCCCGACTAATTTTCCAGTTGGTCCGATTCGCCGCAAAAACTCTGTCGCATGGCCGCCGTAGCCGATGGTGCAGTCGGCCACCACGTCGCCCGGCCCGGGCGCCAGCGCCGCCATGACTTCCGCCGTCAGGACGGGAACATGGGTCCCGGCCGGCGTTTTGCCTTTGGCGCGAAGATGCGACAGCAGTTCCGGATGCGCGTCGATGGCGTGCTCTTTGTATTTCTGCTGAAAATTCTTCGGGTGCGTGCCGCTGTATCGCTGCCGACGCCGCCGCGGCGTGCCATCACCATTGCCCAACGACTCAGAGATACTCATAAACACTCCACCCAAATCCGCCAACCGCACTTGTCCGCCGCTTGCCCGCCGTCCGTCTGGCGGGTTTACCCGCCGGAGTTTACTCGCCGTAGGTGAGGCGGGGTGGCGGAATTCAAAACCTGCCCTGTTCTCCTTTCGCCAGCTCATATATTCCGTGCCCGCTGTCGCGCAGTTTGCCCTGCCGGCACAACTCCTCCCACACCTCGCGAGGAAACTGGCTGGGTGGCCGTATCGCAAAAACGCCCCCATGCCCGCCCGAAAGCGGCCCGCGTCCAAGTTGCGAATCGTCATCCAGCGCAGTGAGTTTGAGCCGCTTCTTGAACGCCTTCATCGCGCTCTTGAGCACCGCCGGCGTTATGCCCCCACTTGCCTGCCCCGCCTGCCCCGGCAATTCGTTAGCCGGGGGCGCGTCGAACCCTTGTTGTTGGTGTTCCGTCATAATCTGCCTCCGTATTTACCCTAAAATCCAAAATCTTGCCTGCCTACCTTCGTCATTTTCGCTTCCAACCACCCAATAATCAATTGAAAATAATCAATTCCCCCTCGCTGGCACGCTTGCCCTGCTTGCCCTGCGTAGCCCTTCGGGCGAAGCAGGGTCATTCCCGCGAAGGCGGGAATCCACGTTTGTCATTGCGATGAGTCCCGATTTATCAGGACGACATGGCAATCTCCATCAATCGCAAATCTGCAATCCGAAATCCGAAATCTTCTTGCCCCCAAATGTTCACCAGCCATCTGTGTGGCGGGTCGTAATCGGGGGTCATTGCGAGGAGGCCTGCTCTGCGGACCGACACGGCAATCTCCATCAATCGCAAATCTGCAATCCGAAATCCGAAATCTTCTTGCCCCCGCCTCTAATTTCCTTTATCATATTCTTTCAGCAGAGGGTAGAGGGTAAGGTGGGCTGAAGCCCACCAATTCTCTCTCTTCTTCTATCGCGAAATGAAAGGTGCGATATGGCAGAGAACGTTTTGTATTACGGCGATAACTTGGAAATACTCCGCCGCTATATCGAAGACGAATCGGTTGACCTTGTCTATCTTGACCCGCCTTTCAAGAGCAACCAGGATTATAACATCCTTTTCGCCGAGCGTAACGGCAGTCGGGCCGCCGCTCAAATCAAGGCATTCGAGGATACCTGGCACTGGGACAAGGTCTCCGCCGCCGCATATCAGGAGATAGTTGAAACCGGCCCCGCCCGCGTCTCGCAGGCAATGCAGGCATTTCGCACCTTCCTCGGCGAAAATGATATGATGGCCTATCTGGCAATGATGGCTCCGCGACTGGTGGAATTGCAGCGCGTCCTCAAACCGACTGGCTCGATTTATCTCCATTGCGACCCAACTGCAAGCCACTATCTGAAAATGTTAATGGATGCTGTGTTCGGTCCGGTAAACTTTAAAAATGAAATCATTTGGCGACGGACTGGCTCTCATAATAGTTCAAAACGATTCGGGCCAATTCATGATGTTATACTTTTCTATTGGAAAAATTCTGGAGCATTTTTCAAACAAGTGTATCGTCCCTATCTTAAGGGTCATGTTGATAGTTATTTTAAAAACACAGATGCAAGAGGCAGATATTGGACCAATGCTCTTACGGGTGCAGGAACAAGAAGTGGGTACAGCGGTGCACCGTGGCGTACTTATAATCCAACCTCAGTTGGCAGACATTGGGCCATCCCAGGAAAAATTATAACTTTTCTTGGTATCGACGAAGATTTAACTCCACAGGAAAAACTGGATGCGCTAGATACTTTCGGATTTATAAACCATCCTGCCGAGGGATCAAAGGCGATGCCTACATATCGCCAATACTTAGAAAAGTCACCCGGTTCGCCTATACCCGATCTATGGATATATCAACCACACACACATGGTTGTTTATATGGAACTGAAGAATGCATTGATGAAGATATCCGTTGGTTGGCCGCACAAGGTGATAATGAACGTCTCGGATACCCTACCCAAAAACCAGTCGGTCTTTTGGAAAGAATTATAACCGCAAGCAGCAAAGAAGGAGACATTGTTCTTGACCCATTCTGTGGATGTGGAACGACAATAACAGCAGCGCAAAAACTTAATCGAAAATGGATTGGAATTGATATTACCCATCTATCTGTTGCGTTGATGAAACATCGCCTTCACGATATGTTCGGGAACAACGTCCAGTATAAAGTTATAGGTGAGCCGGTCTCTTTGCCGGACGCAATGGCCCTTGCCGAAAATGACCCTTACCAGTTCCAGTGGTGGGCGCTGGGGTTGGTCGGCGCAAGGCCAATCGAGGAAAAGAAAGGCGCAGATAGAGGTATTGATGGCCGTCTTTATTTCCACGATGAAGCGGACTCCAAAAAAGGCAGGACAAAACAGATTATATTGTCCGTCAAATCCGGCAAAGTTTCTGTTAAGGATGTGCGCGACCTGCGAGGAGTTGTGGAGCGAGAGGAGGCACAAATAGGCGTCCTTATTTGTATGGAAAAACCAACGCGGGATATGCGGAGGGAATCAGCAGGCGCAGGATTCTACAAATCACGCTGGGGAACTCATCCCAAATTGCAAATTTTAACAATCGAGGAACTGCTTACAGGACACAAGATAGATTACCCTGATATTGCCGGCGTCAATGTGACGTTCAGGCGTGCGCAAAAACCCAAACCCAAGCAGAAACCTCACCCCGAGCTCGATTATCCCGAACAGTAGCAGTGCTGATTAATTGTAATTTCGCAATGACTTTTTTGAGTATTTCTTTGTTTTTTCCTTCGGTTTGTTGATCAAGAGCGGTAAAATCATAAAAAACATGACCTGTCCGAAGTCGGGAGTGAATGTGGTGTGGGTTGAAATGGGTTTAGGGGAGTTCTCGCTATGACTGCAGAAGTCGCAGTCCTAAACAGTAATGGGGTTGCGCTAGCCGCTGATAGTGCGGTAACCATCGGTCAGGAAGAGGGAAAAGTCTACACGTCGGCGGATAAGTTGTTCCAGCTCTCCGAGTGTGCGCCTGTGGGTATAATGGTCTACGGCAGCGCTACGTTCTTGGGTGTTCCTTGGGAAACTATAATCAAATGTTACCGCGCTGAATTGGGAACGAAAATTTTCCCGAAACTCGTTGATTACTCAAAGGAATTTATTTCATTTCTGAAAACATCGATAATGTTCCCTACAACAAAACAGAAAAATGATGTGCGCAATATATTGTTTGGATTCTTTTTCCATCTTCGGGAGCGATTCAAGGAATCAGTTAAAGCAAAATATGACAACCATCCTGGTTCCGAACTGAGTGAGTCGGATATTAAACAAATGTTCGTTGCCTTGTTGCGTGAAGAACTTGAGAAAACGAAAAGTTATAAAAAGCTTATTGGGATATCTACGCGTATAGCTTCAGAAATAAAGCGAAAATATAAAAAGGATATTGCGGAATTTCGGGGAAAGGTCTTTGAGGATCTACCGATGTCTAAAATATCCGAGCGTCTTATTTCAGATATGGTAGTTCATTTGCTAACCAGCGAGCGTCTGAGAGAACGGGGGCAAACTTCCGGTATTGTTGTGGCTGGTTTCGGGGAAAAAGAACATTTCCCCATCCTAATTGAAACTATGGTCTTTGGAATGGCTGCTGGACATTTGTTGCGTTCAAAGCCGGACACAGCCTTGATTACCGATGGCGGGCAGGCAATTGTAGTTCCGCTTGCACAAAGAGAAATGGTATATACTTTTATGGAGGGTATTGACCCGGATTTCAAAAATACAGTCGAGAAGTCAACAAAGGAGCTTTTTGATCAAATGGCGGATATTATACTTCAGGAGGTGAAAGGAAAATATGCTGTTTACGGCAAGAAGCTCCATGCAAAAGTAAGGTCTTCCCTTGACAAACTCATACCCGCTCTTTATAATGAATGGAACAGGACACGAGCCAAGAAGTATAGCAACCCGGTGATGAAGAATGTAGCGTCTTTGCCCAAGGATGAACTTGGTGCGATGGCTGAGTCCCTTGTGAACTTAACCAAGTTCAAACGACGTATAAGCACAGAACGAGAAACAGTGGGTGGGCCTATTGACGTTGCAGTGATAACTAAAGGAGACGGATTCGTGTGGATGAAGCGCAAGCACTATTTTGACGCTGGACTAAACCCAAGATTTATTGCTCGTATTAGCAAAGGAAAGAGTTTATGAATTCAAGAAAGCCAAAAACTTTTTCGTCTGCCAAAGAGGTTTTCAAAAGCTACTTCCCTAACACCGCTAACGAAAAAAGTGATGTTTCCGATGAGCGTTACAATCGCACAGATTACGATTTCCCTAAAAGACTGGCCGATAACTTTCGTTCGTCTCTAAAAGGTAAACAAGGCCGATAGTCGAGAAACTAAAGGCGCCCACAACTTCCCCCTACTTCGCCCCGCGACGTCAATTTTACTTTTGAATTTTTCCTTTTAATTTAGCAGCCGGCAAACTGCTATTGGCGGAGGAGTTTTTAGTTTTGGGGCAGAAGGCAGATTTACCCACCGCTGGCAGTTCTGATTCTATGTTTTATAAGATTCCGATGTTAAGTTTTGTAAGATGCTCATAGTCTTTTCGATTAATCGAAAAGACTAGGGAATAGTTGGGACAGCAACCGTTTTTAGGCCAACTGAATAATAACTTCACCGACTGCTGGCAGGTGAGTTTTTATCCGCCGGAGTTTACCCGCCATTCGTGTGGCGGGTGTGGCGGGTTAATCCTGTGTAACTTGTCCTGAGCTTGCTTACACTGAGCTTGTCGAAGTGTCGAAGGAATCCGTGTCTGAAAAAGGCAGTGAGTCTTTAGTTTTTAGTTTTGGGGCAGAAGGCAGATTTATCCGCCACTCCGTCTGGCGGACCAATCCGCGTCTAATTTGTTTTGAATCTTGTCCGCCTTCGGCGGATTTGTATTTTGGTCATTTGAATTTGTTTCGCCCGTCCTCCGTAGAAGTTCTACTTCGGAGGATGGAGATTTAGAGTTTAGAATTTAGGATTTTGAACTCTGTTCTGTGTCAATCCGTGTCAAACCAGTCAGTGTCAGTCAGTGTCTATGTTAATCCATCGGCTCCGTCAGCCGGCACGCTCGAAAGAGCGGGGCAATTCATTTGCCGGCGGACAAGGAGCAGACCTTCACAGATGCTTGCAAAGAGAAAGGGCTGCGACGGGTACGCCTTCCCGGCTGACCTTTGCGCTATTTGCGGTTAATAAAATCCGTGCTTGTCCGCCGTAGGCGGATTAATCTGTGCAATCCTATGAACCGGAGCCAGTCAAAGGTTTTTATCTTTTTCTTTCATATTATTACCATAAGAATTTTTTACCCGCAGGCCCCTTCGTAAGAAGATGAGGGGCCGAGGAGTAAAAAATGCGGCGGGATTTCCATATCGGGTTGGCTGCCCACACTCCTATTCGTGCTCATCAC
>Ga0315279_10001074_pt1 | contig 47187 bp, 35 predicted proteins | sample YL17G06_20_MG_FD_203694 | JGI IMG/M metagenome (GOLD analysis project Ga0315279, IMG submission 203694) | Sediment microbial communities from Yellowstone Lake, YNP, Wyoming, USA - YL17G06_20 | ecosystem: Environmental > Aquatic > Freshwater > Lake > Sediment | place: USA: Wyoming | collected...
GGAGCTTTGGCAGCAGAGAATTAATTCTATGTTCGATAATAGTACCGGACATAACAAAATACCAGAATTCCTTATTACAGCGTTATGCTATGCTGCATGAGCCAAACAAAAAGTGCGAAAGTCAACCTCTTATGACTTGTGCTCTTATATGAAGGAGTAAAAATAATGCCCAGAGTATGTTTCTTTACAGGAAGGCGAACAGTAAGCGGCAGGAGCATTGCCCGGCGTGGCAAGGCCAAATATCTTGGCGGTGTCGGCAGAAAGATTACCGGCGTTACCAACAGGAAGTTTAAGCCGAACCTCCAGAAGATTCGGGTTGTTGTCAATGGCAAGGCCTGCAGAATCAGGGTCTCTGCCAAGGCGATACGGACGGGGCTTGTTCAAAAGCGGCCGAAGCGAAATTACTCGCCCGCCGTTCGTCTGGCGGACCAGCCCGCCGAAAAAACAACCAGCTAAAAAATAGTTTCACGTAGAGGTTTCCTTGTAGCGAGGCGGGTTCCGCCTCGCTTTTCATTTACACTGGTATCGAACTATACAGAAAAAATTAACCCAGGCAAACCCAAAGGTTGTTTCGGAAATTATTTCAAAAAAATTAGAATTAGTTTGACATTTCCGCTAATATCTATCATAAGAACGAGATATACAGGGCTAACAAGTCAGGCAAAGGAGCGAACAAGTAACCAGAGCCATCTCGCTGTAGTTACAACTTCAGACCAAGCGGCTCGTTTAGTGGGGGACCGCGAGGATGCAAGATGTGGATGCTGGCGGAAGGGAGCTGACGGGGGAAATTCAGGCGCTTCATTCACGCATAGCCAAATTAGAACAGGTCAGCCACAACCTATCCAAGCAAAAGAATGTAGATGATGAGTTAGATAAAGCGTGGCGCGAGTGGGAAACTACCTTTGACGCAATAAAAGATTCGATTATTCTCACCGACAATGAATCCAGAATCGTTCAAGCCAACCTTGCATCCTCACAGCTTTTTGGTAAGTCTCTTGACGAGATACTCGGAAAGACCTGTTGGCAGTTAGTTCACGGGATAGACCATCCCCCCGAAGAATGTCCGCTGAAAAGGGCAAAAACCACAAAGAAACGCGAGGAAATAGAGCTTTATTTACCTCAAAAGGGTATCTGGGTAATAGCTTCTGTTGACCCGGTATTCGACCAGCAAGGCAATCTGTGTGGTGCCGTTCATATCATAAGAGATATCACGGAGCGCAAACAGGCAGAACGATTGCTGCGAAAAGAAAGGGATAGAGCACAGAAATATCTCGATGTTGCAGGCGTTATGCTTGTGGCAATAGATGCCGAGCAAAGGGTCGGCCTTATAAACAAAAAAGGTTGTGAAATCCTCGGTTACAACGAAGACGAGATTGTCGCAAAAAACTGGTTCGATAATTTCCTCCCAAAAAGAATTAAGGAGGAGGTGAAAGGAGTTTTCAATAAGCTGTTGTGTGGGGAGGCTGATGCTCCTGAATATTATGAAAACCCTGTCTTGACCAAAAATGGTGATGAAAAACTGATTGCCTGGCATAATACAGTACTAAGGGACGATAAGGGTAAAGTAATCGCAACTCTGGGTTCCGGAGAAGACATCACCGAGCGCAAGCGGTCGGAGGAGGCGCTGCGCGAGAGTGAGGAAAAATATAGAGACCTTTTTGAGAACGCACGAGAGGCGATAGTTACGCTCGACCTGGAGGGAAACATCACCGATGTAAATAAACTGGCTGAAGAATACGGCTTCAAACGGGAGGAGCTGATTGGCAAAAGCCATTTTGATTTTATCGCCGAAAAATATAGGAGCAATTCGCTCAAGGAGTTTGAAAGGTTAACCCAGGGTATCCCAGTAGTAGGTGAAGTCGAACTAATCACTCCAAAAGGAAACGTAATAGTAGAATACAGGAATAACCCGATAAGGCGCGGAGAGCAAATGGTCGGTGTTCAGGAAATTTTAATAGACATCACCGCCCGCAAGCTCGCAGAAGAAAGGGTTAAGGAGGACCAGGCACAGCTTAAATCTCTGGCTTCGCAGTTGACCCTGGCCGAAGAGCGCGAAAGACGCCGCCTCGCTACCGAGCTGCACGACCGAATCGGCCAATCCCTGGTTATCTCCAAAATCAAGTTGGATGCCCTTCGCAAGTCAGGGCATAGCCGTAAGCTTGATAAATTGTTGGATGAAGTCTGTAACTCCATCGGCCAGACGATTCAGGATACCAGGACTTTGACATTCGACCTCGGCAATCCTGTGCTCTACGAGCTGGGTTTTGAGGTAGCGGTGTCGGAATGGCTTACCGGCCAAATCCAGGAAAAGCACGGCATCCCCGTTGACTTTGAAGATGATGGAGAGGCCAAACCTCTGGACAATGACATTCGTGTCCTTTTATTTCGCGATGTGCGAGAGCTGCTCATTAATGTTGTTAAACATGCCGGCGCACGTAAAGTGAAAGTCTCTATCAGCAAACTCGGCGAGCAGATATGCATCACGGTCGAGGACGATGGTGTGGGATTCGACCTTGATGAGGTTCTCTCGGGGGCAGCCAGAAGGGGTGAATTCGGGCTTTTTAGTATTCGGGAGCGTTTGGATAACCTGGGTGGGCATCTCCAGATTGACTCCGCACCAGGCCAGGGATGCAAGGTTACAATGACAGCACCGCTAAAGCGAAAGGAAATGACCCGGTGAAAGAAAAAGAAACAGAGCAATTAGTCAGGGACTCGGGAATTGACGTATTAGGTAGCGTCCTATGGGGCACGCACGTTTGCCTGTTTTACAGGACAAAAGAAGACCTGATTAAAATTCTCGTTCCTTACTTCAAAGCAGGGCTGGAAAATAATGAATTCTGTATGTGGATTACTTCTGACCCTCTTGACCCGACCGAAGCCGAAAACGCCATCAAAAAAGCTATGCCCGATTTCGACAAATACTTAAAAAAGGGGCAAATAGAAATCCTGCCGCACGACCAGTGGTATCTTGGCCAGGGCATTTTCGACGAAGAACGGGTGATAAAAGGCTGGATGGGTAAACTCAACCTGGCTCTAAGCAATGGATATGCAGGTGCGAGAGTAACGGGTAATACGAGCTGGCTTGATGAAGGATGCTGGGAAAGTTTCGTCAATTACGAGCACCGGCTAAATGAGACAGTCGATAGGTTCCAGGTAATTGTCGTTTGCGCGTATCGCCTTGATAAGTGCGGAACATCTGAAATTGTGGATGTGGTCAACAACCATCAGTTGGCCATCATCGAGAAGGAAGACAAATGGAAGATTGTGAAAAATGCCGAGCGTAAGCGCGCAGAACAAAGAGCAAGGGAGTATCAGGCACAGCTTAAATCTCTGGCTTCGCAGTTGACTCTGGCCGAGGAGCATGAAAGACACTGTCTCGCTACGGAGCTGCACGACCGAATCAGCCAGTCTCTGGTCATCTCCAAAATCAAGTTAGAGGCCCTTCGCAAATCCGGCTCTGGCCGCAAGCTCGATAAAGCGCTGGAGGATGTCTGCAACTCCCTTGGCCAGACCATTCAGGATACCAGAACTTTGACGTTTGACCTCAGCAACCCTGTGCTTTACGAGCTGGGTTTTGAGATGGCGGTGTCGGAATGGCTTACCAACCAAATCCAGGGAAAGCACGGCATCACCGTTGAGTTTGAAGCTGATGGAGAGGCCAAGCCCCTTGATGATGACATTCGTGTCCTTTTGTTCCGCGATGTGCGAGAGTTGCTTACCAATGTTGTTGCACATGCGCACGCACATAAGGTCAAAGTCTCTATTAAGAAACTCGGTGGGCAGATATCCATCACGGTCGAGGATGATGGTGTGGGATTCGACCTTGATGAGGTTCTCTCGGGGGCAGCCGGAAAGGGCGAATTCGGGCTTTTTAGTATTCGGGAGCGGCTGGAGCGGTTAGGGGGCCATCTTGAGATTGAATCCAAACCCCGCTGCGGGTGCAAGGTTACAATAGTGGCGCCGCTAAAGAAGGAAAAAACTGAAGGCGAGGACAAAAATGAGCATTAGAATTTTGTTGGCCGATGACCACGGAATTGTCCGCGAGGGGCTGCGGTTTCTGCTGAGCAGGGAAGACGATATGGAGGTGGTCGGTGAAGCCGAGGATGGCCGCAATGCACTTGAGCTTACCAGAAAACTGCTGCCGGATGTAGTCGTTATGGATATAACTATGCCAAATCTAAACGGCGTGGAGGCGGCACGTCAGATTACTCACGAATTCCCTAAAGTAAAAGTAGTCGCCCTGTCGATGCATTCTGATAGAACATTTGTCGTCAGCATGCTCAAGGCCGGAGCGTCGGGCTATGTATTGAAGGAATGTTTGTCCGATGAGCTGGTCGAGGCAGTACGAATCGTAGCTGGGGGTAGTTGGTATATCAGCCGCAAAATTACCGGCGTTGTAATGGGGGATTACGTAAATCGCTTACTCGAAACGACCGAGTCGCCGTTAGAAATCCTTACAGATAGAGAGCTCCAGGTGCTTCAGACCGTAGTTGAAGGAAAGAGCACCAAACAGATTGCTTTAGGGCTTCACGTAACTACCAAGGCCATCGAGGCGACCCGCCGCAAAATTATGGAAAAGCTGGATGTGCATAATATCCCTGAGCTTGTCATGAAAAGTATCCAGTGGGGCCTAATCTCTCTTCAGCGGTGAGCGTTTTGAGTCGGATTGTTGCTGAACTGCCGCTGTTGTGAATAAACTTCGATATGGGGGTCTAAGAAACTATCTGTCACCCTGACCCTGAGCGAGCCGTAGGCGAGTCGAATGGGGAAGGGTCTCCATAGTTTTGAGTTTTTAGTTTATTCTTATCCGTTTTGGGGGTTACATAGTGGCATTCTATTGGTCCTATAATGGAGTTTAGGTAGTCCTATAATAGGATTTCCGGAGTCCGATAATAGGGTTTGCGAAACTTGTATGTAGGAATACCCTATATAGCCTTTTTTCTGATATGACCGATAAAAATGTTAGTTGTAGTATTTCAAGCAGTAATGGGGATTTCTTGGGGGGCAGGGGAGAGGGTGGGAAAAGGATAACATCCGGGCGTGTGTGCTACTTGGGGGGCGCCAGTCCGCCATAGGCGGATTGGTCGAGCTGCCTCGCCGAGGTCTATTGTGGGCAGGTCCAAGCTGGTAGTAGTAACCTCATGGTTGCTTTGGATTGGCTCGCCCCCTTTTGGGCATGCGTTATCACGTTGCTCTGTAGAAAAAAACGCCGTCATTCCTGTCCCGAGCAGGGTCGAGGGATCGACCGAAGCCCCCGTTTCTGCTTTCGCAGAAAGCACGGGGGCGGAGTGGAGAAATCCGTTCAAAAGCAGATTTATCGACTTGCCTGTGGCTATCTCGAAATGACAATCTGAACTCTTTTTCACAGAGCATTTTGAATTTTGGTCATTCGAATTTGTTTCGCATTTCGAATTTCGAGCTTCGGATTTCCTTCTTTGATTTTGTGTCTTTGCGCCTTTGTGGCTATGAAAAGTCCGGTTTAGCTCTGCTTTTGCAGGATTTTACTTTCTGTCCCTGCGACTAATCTTTTTATATTCTCACGGTGCCGGACGATGACCATTATTGGTATCGCGATTGCCGCCGCAAGCAATGGCCACAAATTAACAACTCTCCAGCCGGGTGTCAGCGCTATTGCCAGTCCAAGAACGACAGGGAATGCAATGGAAGCAGCGATTGATGCCAGCGAAACATACCGCCACACCAGGGCGACCGCCGCCCATATCGCAAGGGCAGCCAGCGCACAGATTGTGTAGTATGGCCAGAGCCCCAGCGCCACTCCGAAACTTGTTGCAACTCCCTTGCCGCCTCTGAACTTTATATATACAGGGAAGATATGACCTAAGATAGCGGCGCAGCCTACTGCGAGCCAGAGCAAAATTACTCTTTGATTTATCGTTCCACTGGCCTGGGTTGTTCTGGTAAAAAACATTGCTGCCAGCATTGGAACCAGCCCCTTAAGCATATCGAGCAGGAAGCAAATATAGGCCCATTTCCTGCCCAGGGCACGGGAGACGTTTGCTGCGCCGATATTGCCCGACCCTATTGAGCGCAAGTCCTTACCGTGTGCCTTGACAATGAGCAGTCCGAAAGGTATTGAGCCGAGTAGGTATGCCCCTATGATGATAAATGCAAAAGTATACATTATTTTGGGCCTTTCCTTTGCAATATAGATTCATAAAGAGATTCCAGTTGTTTGGCGACCCGGCTGATGGAAACTTTTTCTTTGAGGTTATCCGCAACAATCGCTTCCGATGCCTTGCGAATATTGTCTGTATCTGTGAAATAGTTGATAGCTTCTGCCAGTGCCGGGATGTTTTCAGGAGCATCAATCACTTTGCCGTGCCGATTGTTAATGAATAAATCAGTAGCACCGTTAAATATGGTTGTTATCACCGGCTTGCCCGCCGCTATTGCTTCTAAGATGAATCTGCTGGATGGGTCGTAGAAAGTGGGCAGCACGGCGACATCGATTATTGATAGGGCATTTTGAATGTGTCTGAGAGACCCTAAGAAAACAACTTTTTCGTGAACGCCGAGTTTTTTGGCTGTCTGGCGGTATTTCTGCGTTCTGTCGTCGCCGGCTACTATCAGGTAAGCGTCCCGCTTGTCCGGCAAAGCCGTCCTGACGGATTGTGTTTTTTCCTGTGTTGCTGCCAGCCGCATCGCTTCTAACAAAACGGCTAATCCTTTTAACCTGAAATTGTTTGCCACGAACAGAAAGAACACCGGCTTGTCCGCTTCTTTAATGGCTAATTGCCTCATTATTTGTTCGCGCAGTTTGCTGGCTTCGTCTGCGTCAATTTGTTTATCTGTTTTTACGCCGTTGGCTATAACCACGATGCGCTCATCACTAACAGCGTAGTATCGTTTGAACTGCTGGGCGACATACTTCGAGAGCGCAGCGATTATCGGCCCGTCTGACTTTTTACACAACTTGCGTTCAGCCTGCTGAAGTATCGTTCGGCGCACATTGGCAAAAGCTGTAAGCTTCTTGTAGGATTCTATGAGCTTATTTTGGTAACTGGCGGCGTTACGCAAAGCCGATTCGATATATGTCCCGCCGCGCGGCTGATAAACATCGGCAAACCCGAATGGCAGAACGCTGTGAATTATGTCGTAGCGGTTCTCGGATAAGTGTTTTATTAGCGACTTTTCTAAGGTAAAGTAACCAGTCCGCCTGCCGGGCTTACCCTGGCACAGAGTGTGGATATTTTTGCTTTTTGCTTGCCCCCGATGGCCGTATTTGGGGCTCGGCCCCTTTGCGGCAAGTATGTCAGCTTCAAAACCGAGTGCCGACATTTCGGCTGCCAGCTCGAATGCCGACCGCTCTGCTCCGCCGAGGGCCATATCTGCCCGCTCTATTATAATTGCGATTTTCCTTTTCATTGTAAAATTTATCCGCCGAACGGATTGGCGGATTTATCCCGACTCGCTCATTCTGTAAAAGAGGCAGCTCTGCCGTGCTTTATGTTATGCCGTGCCATTAGTTTCGCTTTGTTTACTACTTTACGAATAAATATCTTGTCATTTCTCGTTAGTTTGTTTTGACTGGCATAGCCCAAATAAAAGCGCAGCCGGTCGGTCCTTGAAAAATGCCTGGCTGGCGCGGAATAGTGTAGTTGGGCGATATCTTTTATACGGAATCGTTTGCGCAGCAGGGTCGGCTTAAAGGCCCTCGCCAGGTCTATCAGATGAAAACTGCCGTCATTGCCGTAGTATATGTGGGAAAAGTAGAGGTCTCGGTGACAATAATTTGTCTGGTGAAATTTTCTTACAAAGGATGCCAATTGAGCGATAAAATTCTTCCGCAATTTCAAAGTTTCGGCTGTAGCAGGACCGTTGAAGTAGGGGGGCAGCTTTTGTTCCAGGGATTCGGCGTTTGGGATTTTTTCGGTGATTATAAAGCTTCTTTTCTCAAAAAATATCCCACGCCGCTCGCCGTAGGAAATAGCTTTAGGGGTTTTTATGCCCTCTGCTGCCAGCTCACTTATTGATTCGAACTCACAACAACCGCAGCTTTTCCGGCTCCGGTGGGAGAGCCAGTTCTTAAGTTGGACGATGATTGGCGGCCTGTCATAGCGTTTCAAAAACACTGTAGTTGACCCCGTTAGAAGTGGTTCCTCTTGTGGGACCGGTGGACCTTCGGCACAAACTTCTAACGGGGTTGATGGTGGATTTATCCGCCATACGTCTGGCGGATTTATTTCAAATCGAAGCCGGCTGCGGAACGGTGCAAGATTGTCTTTGGATAGGTTCTTAGCCGCATTAAAAGAAAAAACAGCATCAATGGAGACCAGGCCTGATTTGCTAAGTGCCGCCTTATAATCAGGGTCCACAAAAAACGATTTTGAAGTTTCTGTAAATCTCTGGCAGGCGGTAACTGTCGCTTGTCCGTTACCATTTTCGAGTAGCTTCCTGGCGGCGTTACAAACCATCTCGACCGTGATTGCTTGCATACATAAATGTCCCGGCTTTTTGCATACCGGCTTCCTACAGGGAGCGCAGGGAACATTGCCGACAATTTGAATCTCGTTTTCGTAGCCGGTGTCCGTCCACGCAGGGTCGTTTGGCCCAAAAAGGGTGATGACCTTCCGCCGCAGGGCGATGCCTATATGTCGTGGGCCTGTATCATTGCTTATTATCAAATCTGCCCTCGAAAAAAGTGTTTTTAGTTCGCCAAGATTTACAGGTCTTTCCGCCAGATTGATAAGTTTGTGCTTGCCCGCCGGGCGTCCGGCGGACTTGCTTGAATCGCAAATTTCCCTGGCAATTTGCTTCTCGAAAGGGTCGGGGCCGACAGATATGACCACCGTCGCGTCGTGGTTGGTGATTAGCCAATCGGCTGTTTGTCCAAATCTTTCGCTCGGCCAGCATTTGCTGGGGCCGAATGCTCCGCCGGGAACAAGGATAACAACCGGCCCCCGGCAGCCGGCGACTTCCGGGAATCGGGACTTGAGCTTTTTGCGGGTTTGTAGTTCGACAGGCAATTCGAGGGTCCTGTCACTTGTTTCGGCGCCAAGCCGTGATGCTATTGCAAGGTAGTAGTCAATCATAGAGACCGGCTTGAATTTGCCGTTGGATAGTTTCAGCGGATAGAGTTTGTCGGTAAGCAGAAAGCCGCGCCCTTCGCGGGCATAGCCGATACGTAATGGTATCATCGCTAAAGAAACGGCTAACCCTGCGCCAAATGAATTCTTGAAAAGTATTGCGTGCGTGAGCTTGTGTTTTTTGAGTTCTCGGGCAATCGTAAAGGGGTTGTTATTTCGTTGCTCCAGCCAGTTGTCGTTAAAACTGCCTGGCGATAGAAGCCGGCGGACCACAGGTTTAGCTAAAAACGAAATTTCGCAGAGTTTAAAACGTTTGCGAATGGCCCGCAATGCCGGTGTGCACAGGATTGCATCACCCATTGGAGAAGGAAGCCAGACTAAAATCTTGCATTTCGTGTCCTGCATTTCGCATCTCGTATTTTATATCTCGTATCTCCTTTTGCTCTGCGGAAAAGGGTTCAGATTGTCATTTCGAGCGAGTCGCAGACGAGTCGATAAATCTACTTTTTAGTAGATTTCTCCACTTCGTCCCCGTGCTTTCTGCGAAAGCAGAAACGGGGACTTCGGTCGAAATGACGGTGGGTTTTTCTACAAAGCAATCTCGCTTCACAAGATACGCTTCACGCAACATTACTTTCGCCCCTGCATTATATAGAGGGTAAGGGCCATCATCTGCAGGACCGTGGCAAACCCGAGCGCAATTAAGACCGAATTATCCTGTCGGGTCGGGCTCATCAGAAACCATATCGTTACAAGTAAGCAAAACAGGACAACAATTTGCACAATGCCGGCCATCAGCCGCGTTATGGAAAATTCACCGACGAACATCTCGGCCCGCTGCATTTTTTTTAGCTGTCCAAGAATCGCCTCTAACAACTGTATGGTCTTGTCGGTGGGGGTTTCCTGTTCGGCAGGGACTGGCTGCGGCTCTGTAAGTTCCGGCTCCGGTGGTTCTTCCACAACTTGCAAAACCGGTTCGGCAGCTTCCGAAGTTGGTTCGGCAGTTTGCACAATGGGTTCAGCGGTCTGCAAAACTGTTTCGGTGGCATTAGAAGCCGGTTCGGTTTGACCTATGGGGCTTGCCCCCCACTTGCCCGCCACTTGCCCGCCATCTGTGTGGCGGGTCTGTGTGGCGGGTCTGTCTGGCGGGCTGGGCTCCGCCTTGCTTACTATCTCACTGGAGCGACGGTGATACATTTTTATAATGTTTACTGCCTCTTTGATATTTACAGCCTGGTAGTCCGGGGCTGGCTCGCGGGGCTCGAACTGTTTTGGGTATGGAGAGTGGTCTATTAATATAGTTTTGCAGCCGGCCCGTAAACCGGCCTCCACGTCACGGCTGCTATTGCCAATGCACCAGGATTGGCTAATGTCGATGTTCATCTCACTGGCAGCAGCCAGTAACATCCCCGGGTTCGGCTTCCGCCAGTCGCTTTCCTTGCGATACTTCGGGATAACGCCGTCAGGATGGTAAGGGCAGTAATAAATCTGGTCTAAAAAAGCCCCTTTTTCCGCAAGTAATTGCTTTAAGCGGTCGTGAATTTCGCCGAGAACCTCCTCCGTAACAATTCCTTGTGCAACAGCAGACTGATTGGAGGCGACAATCAGCTTATATCCCATCTCTTTAAGCTCCCTGAGCGCATCAGCGACGCCATCCAGCAGCTTTACCTGGTCCGGGTGATTGATATAGCCGGGGTCTTCAATCAAAGTGTCGTCACGGTCCAGGAATATCGCTTTATTAAACATCTCTAATCCGAGTTTACTTTTCGCTTGATTGTTTGCAAAAACTCTGCTCTACAAGCTCACAAATTATATGATAAGCAAGCTGATGTATCTCCTGGCTGCGGGCCGTTGATTTAGAATCGGCGCAGAAACAAATGTCGGCAATTCTTTCGAGCTTGCTGTTGGGCCTGCCCGTAAAGGCCAGCACGCAAGCGCCTTTTTCCCTGGCTAACCGGGCGGCTTTAATGACATTTGGCGAGCTGCCGCTGGTTGAAAATGCCCACAAGATGTCACCTTCTCTAACTAGCGCCTCTACCTGCCGGGCAAAGACGTCCTCATAAGAGTAATCGTTGGCGATAGATGTAAGTATGGAAGTGTCCGTCGAAAGTGCTACGGCCGCCAGTGCCTTTCGCTCTCTTTGGAATCTGCCTACCAATTCTCCGGCTATATGTTGTGCATCTGCTGCGGAGCCTCCGTTGCCGCACAGGTAAACGCACCTGTTTGCCTTCAATGCTTTTATTATCGCCTCAGCACCGGCAGCGATTGTTTCAATGCCGCTTTTCTGGATTTCAGCGAGCATCTTCCTGTGTGTTTCTACGGCCTTTGTAATCTGTTTTTTCGTGCTTTGCTTCATCTGATTTTGTTCGCAGTGATTTGATTTTTTCGATTGTTGCAGTTGAGCTTTTGCCTTCCACCAGCGGCGCAAGGACGACCTTTCCGCCGTAGGATTCAACAAATTCGCGGCCCACGACACCTTTCTGTGCCCAGTCCTGACCCTTTACCAATATGTCAGGCCTTACTTTTTTGATTAGGTTAAGCGGGTCCGGCTCATCAAAAATCGTAACGTAATCGACCGTTTCCAGTGCAGCCAGGACGGCAGCCCTGTCATACTGATTGTTTATGGGCCGTTCAGGCCCTTTGATGGCTCTTGTGGAGCTATCACTGTTTAATCCCACAACAACTATGTCACCTTCCTGCTTGCAGAATTTAAGAAATTCAATGTGTCCTCTGTGCACGACATCGAAGCAGCCGTTTGTAAATACTATTGTCTCTTTTTGCCTCCGACGCCAGGAAAGTTCTTCGACCAAAGAATCAATCGGGCGCACCTTGCCGCTCTTGCTTCGATTTTGACTGACAATCTCATTGATGACCTCTTCGATAGTTACCGTTGCGGTGCCGAATTTCTCTACTTCTATCCCGCCGGTTATATTGGCAAGCTGCACAGCGGTTTTATAATCGCAATCGGCTGCCAGAGTCATCGCCAGTGTCGCCAGGACCATGTCACCTGCTCCGGTAACATCATAAACGCTACGCGCGCGGGTGGGTATCACTTCACTTATATCTTCTGATTTCAGATATGCACCCTCCTTATCGAGTGTGATTACCACGGCCGTCAGCTTGAAATTGCGGACAAGTTCTTCTGCTGCTTTGGCTGCGTTGTCCGCGGTTCTTATCTCAAAACCGACCGCCACAGAAGTTTCCTTGCGGTTCGGCGTAATGACGGTAGCGCCGGCGTATTTTGAATAGTCGCTGATAAGCGAAGGGTCAACCAGGACCTTTTTGTTCGCCGCCGTCGCCCACTGTATCATTTGCTTGCAGACTGATGGTATAAACAGTCCTTTGTTATAGTCTTGCAGGCAGACGATATCAGCCTCTCGTAAACTATTTTTATAGACCTGCAAAATCTTCTCATACTGTCGGTCGGAAAGCAGTTCCGTTGATTCCTGGTCCATTCTGAAAAGTTGCTGCCGATGGCGATGCTGGGCCAGGCCTATCAGTCTTTGTTTGGTAATGGTAGGGCGGTCAGCGACCTCAAATAGCCCCGTAGTGTCGGCCCCGATTTCTGATAATTTTCCCCTGAGTATTTCGCCGTTTTGGTCGTCTCCGATAACGCCTATACAAAAAGGCACCCCTCCTAATGCCGCCACGTCAGCGGCCACAGAGCCGGCTCCGCCGCAGCGGTATTCGGTCTCGATAACTTTCAATACCGGCACAGGGGCCTCGGGACTAATCCTCAAAGCATCGCCGTAGGTATAGACATCGAGCATAAAGTCGCCTGCGACCAGAACTTTCGGCGAGCCGAGGTTTGTTACCGTTTTTAATAGTTTCTCATACATTTTTTGGTTCTTATGTATTTCTGACTTCGCTATTCTGACTTCTTACTTTTCAAGGATTTTACCAGCTAATACCTTCTCAATCAAGTCTCTTATTTTATCCTCTCCGCCGACGAATCTTATCTCAATTGCCAGATATGCAAGAGGTATTGGTGGTCGGAAATCGGAAATCGGAACTTGTCCGCCGTCCGTCTGGCGGAATCGAAAATCGAAAATGATTTTGCTCCAGTCTTTCTGCGTTGTCAGTATCAAATCTGCCTTAAGGCCTCCGGCTTGTTCATAAATACAAGGTAAGTCGTCAGGCGTGTAGTGATGATGGTCGTCATAAATTTTTGAGCCGACCACTTCAGCTCTCGTCCCTTTGATTGTGCCTAAAAAGCTCTGCGGATTGCCTATACCACAGAAGGCAAATATCTTTCTGTCCCTTAGTTGTTCGATGCTGATTTCTTTGCCGTCCGCAAGTTTCGCGCAAACAGGCCTGTGTATCGACCTTGTGATTACCATATTGGGATTGACCTGCTGCAGCTTTGCCTCAAGTTCGCTCAACTCGGCCTGGGGTATCTGGTCGCACCTTGTAATAACCACAGCGTCCGCTCGCTTTAGCGAAGTGATTGGCTCTCGCAGCAGCCCTGCAGGCAGCAGTTTGCCGTAACCGAATGGCAGGGTGGCGTCAATCGTTACGATGTCTAAGTCTCTGTGCAGTCGCCGGTGCTGAAATCCATCATCCATAATTAAGACTTTTGCCCCGAATCTTGTAATGGCCTTGTTTGCCCCCGCAACGCGGTCCGGATTTACAATAACTTTTGCCTGCGGACAGTTTTCGGCCAGAATCGCCGGCTCATCAATTTTCGTCTCTCGTCTCTCGTCCCTCGTCCCTCGTTCTTTTGTATGTGTTTTATAACCTCTGGTTAATATGGCACATTGAATTTCCTTTTGATGTAGAAAGTTGCACAGCCAGACAACAAGTGGCGTTTTGCCCGTCCCGCCGACTGTTATATTCCCGATACTTAAAACTATCGCGTTCACCTTGTAAGTCTTAAACCACCCTTTGGAGTATAGGAAGTTACGCAGCCGGATAGCAAGTGCGTAACCAAGTGCCGCAAAAGACAAGACCAGCCCCACACACGGACACCGGCAGCCACCTTCACCTGAAATCAATTTGCGATAACTTTCCTGATTCAACTAAAAGCCCTTTTGCTCTGTTGAAAAGAATTAAAGATGTCATTTCGAGCGAGCCGGCAGGGCAAAGCCCTGCACCGGATCAAGCCCGCCTTCGGCGGGGCGAGTCGAGAAATCTGTTTTTGAATGGATTTCTCCACTTCGTCCCGACAAGTCGGAACTTCGGTCGAAATGACGTCGGCCCTTTTTAACAGAGCAAGTCCTTCACTAATTCCCATCTTCGCTTACAGATTACACCGAATTTCGTTTTTTTGCCACAAAAATCAACCTCTGCGAAGAGGGGGGGTGTGCTTAATCGCACCCTGCAAAACTGATATTGTTATTTTGTAGCAAAAAAAATATTTATTTTGTTGTTGCATAGCCCAGGTTTTATGTTATAATACTCCCTTACAGGGTTATTCTTTCATCTCTCAAGAGTACCTCCTGGCAGATTAAAATGAGAGGTATTATTTATGCGCTCTGGAAACGGAGCCAAGGAGAAGTACAGTGAGTACAGGTAAAGTAAAATGGTTTAACGCAAGTAAGGGCTATGGATTTATCACTCCGGATGGCGGCGGCGAAGATTTGTTCGTCCATCATTCAGAGATAAAGACCTCGGGCTATGCGACCCTCGATGAAGGTCAATCAGTCCAGTTCGAGATTGGCCAGGGCAAAAAAGGGCCCTGCGCCACCAACGTATCCCCCGCCTAATGAAGGTCAAAGCGTTCAAAAACCAACAGGCCCCGCAACTTAGCGGGGCCTGTTTTATTTCATCAAAACTCGGTGGTTTTCTCTGCGTTCTCCGCGTCCTCGGCGGTAAAACTTTTGCTTTTTTATCCGCCGGAGGCGGATTTACTTTTGACTTTTTACTTTCGCAATAATTGCGTCGGCCATTTCTTTTGTGCCGACGGCCGTCGGGTCATTGCGGTTCTCTTTCATATCATAAGTTACGCTTTTGCCCTCGGCGATTACCGCAGCGACGGCGTTTTCAAGTTTGTCTGCTTCTCTTGTTTTGCCTAAATGTCGAAGCATAAGAACTCCGCTAAGTATCAAGCCAGTCGGGTTAACCTTGTTTTGGCCTTTGTATTTTGGTGCGCTGCCGTGCGTGGCCTCGAAGATGGCAGTCTTATCGCCGATATTTGCACCTGGCGCTACGCCAAGCCCGCCGACCAGACCTGCACAAAGGTCACTTACTATATCACCGTAAAGATTCGGCAGCACGATGACGTCATAAAGCTCCGGCTTTTGAACTAACTGCATACACATATTGTCAACGATACGGTCCTCAAATTCGATGTCGGGATATTGCTTTGCGACCTCCCGGCTTACCTCCAGCCACAATCCGTCTGTGAATTTCATAATGTTGGCTTTATGGACGCTTGTCACCTTTTTGCGACTGTTCTTACGGGCGTAATCAAATGCGAACCGCACTATTCTCTCCGTTGCCCTGACCGAAATGGGCTTTATACTTATGCCGGAGTCTTTGCTTATCTTTCGGCTGCTGTGCTTATTTAGCCAGTCAATGATTTCCCCAGTGTCGTCATTGCCTTTCTGGAATTCGATGCCGGCGTAAAGGTCTTCGGTATTTTCGCGCACAATCACAAGGTCGATATTGGAGTATCTGCTTCGCACGCCTTTATAGCTTTTGCATGGCCGCAGGCACGCATATAAATCGAGCGTCTGGCGCAGATATACATTTACGCTTCTATAACCTTTTCCGACCGGCGTGGTGATTGGCCCTTTTAGCGCAACGCCATTTTTCTTGACCGATTCGATAGTTGCATCCGGCAGGACCGTTCCGAGCCGTTCCAGCACATCCGTCCCTGCTTCGGCTGTTTCCCAGTTGATTCCTGCCTCTGTGGCGTCGATGCCTCTGCGTGCAGCTTCTACAATTTCCGGCCCGACCCCATCACCGGGTATTAAAGTAACATTAACCATTCTTCATACCTCAATATGCTGTATAGAAAAGACCCACCGTCATTCCCGCGAAAGCGCGAATCCAGATTTATCAAAATCGGTGTTAATCGGTGTCTAAAAATAAAATCGTTCGGTTTGAGTAGATATCGTATCTTTTAGTGACAAATCTGTCAACAAATACAGGTTCCCACTTTCCCTGCAAAAAGTTGCTCAACCGCCGGGTTGTGCTATAATAATCCTCTATAACTTTTGCCGACAGGAGGTCAAAAATGAAGTTGTATCTCGTCCAGCATGCAAAGGCCGCTTCGGAGCAGGCGGGCCCCCAGCGTCCCCTGACCGAAGAAGGACGCCGGGATATACAGAGAGTCGCTGCGTTTATCAAACCCTTGGACATATCTATTGATTATTTGTGGCATAGCCCAAAGTTACGCGCTGCCCAGACGGCGCAAGTGCTGGCTGAGGTTGTCTGCATAAACAAGACCACCATTGCTATTGAGGGTCTCGGCCCAAACGATGATGTCACGGCACTCAAAGATAAACTGCTGTCGGCTCCATACGATATTATGATTGTCGGGCATCTGCCTTTCCTGAGCAGATTGTCATCTCTTCTTCTGGCCGGCTCCGAATCAGCCAATACAGTAGCGTTCAAACAGGGCGGTATCCTATGCCTCAACCGCCTCGACCCAAATCAGTGGCAGATTGAATGGATTGTGATACCGCAGCTCATATTGAACCCCAATTTCCTGGTTGGTCGGTGACAAGATGAAAGGTCTCAAATGAAACGGTTATCTCTTATACTTCTCGTTGTAATGGTGAGCATGCCCTCATGTGCGATAAACCAGGAAAAAGAAATTGCCGAAGAGAGGAGGTCCTCCATCTTCCTACCGAAACCTCTTGATGACAACTGGAGTAAGTGGCTCGTTGGCGAGTGGGAAGGCTCAGGTGAATCAGATACGGGAAAAGGTAAAGGCTGGACGAAAGTAGAGCTGGGTTTGAATGGGCAATTCTTAATTTATAAAGGCGAGGCCGAAATAACTGAAATGACTGCCGAGAACATACAATACCTTAAACAAACTATGCACGCGACTGATGAAGAAATCAAAAAATTTCGAGGTTCGACTTTCAAAGAGTTGCAAATTCACACCATTGACCCGAAAACCGGTGAGGTCATTGGATATTTGTTTGATAGCTTGCGTTGTATAGCCAAAGGCACCGGTAAGCGGGAAGGTAACAAAGAAATTATGGAATGGAAATGGTCCGGCTCCGGACAAGGGGCTTCAAGTATCCGCATCACAGAAAAAGTCAGTGACGATAAGCTTATTATTACTGAAAAATATACTCTGCCGGACGGCAGTGTAATGGAGGATAGAGGCGAAATGATTCGGAAAAAGATAACGACCGGAAAGTAAATCTAAAATAACTAAGAGCTTCTAATGTTACTGGTAAAGAATTGTTATAAGAGAAAATAAGCGGCATAAACATAGTTAGCTGAGATTTTGGATTTTAATGGTCTAAGGAGAAGCTGTGAAAATGCTACCACAAATTGGCTCGCTGGCCTTCGTGTTCGGGCTGTTAGAAACTATCTCAAAACTGTCACCCTGACCCTGAGCGAGCCGTAGGCGAGTCGAATGGCAAAGGGTCTGGCCTGCGTAAATGAGAGATTCCGAGTCCGGCACGACGGCCTTGCAGGACTCGGAATGACATTTTGCATTATGAGATAATTTCTTAGTTGGCTGCTGTGACGAGGCTTAAAAAAGGAGAAAAAAATGAATCGTCGGGAATTTTCGAAAAAGATGTTGCTTCTTGGAGTGGGTGTTCAAGCTAACTTTGCACAAGATAGTCCAACAGCGGATTTTTATGAGGAGCCGGTAAAAAAGTTGCCTGTCAGAAAATTCGATGTCGTTGTAGCAGGTGGCGGCACGGCGGGCGTCGTAGCCGCTATTGCCGCGGCGCGACAGGGCGCCAGAACCGTATTGATTGAGGTAAAGGGGTATCCGGGCGGCACCGTCACGGAAGGTGGAACCGCGCTTCACAGCTTCTATAATCTATGGAAAGCGTTCCCAGGCGTTAAAAAACGCCAGGTTGTGCGCGGCATTCCACAGGAGATTATCGACCGCCTTACGAAAGTCGGGGGCACATCCGGCCACGCAGAGATGTCCCAGGGCTACAATTACGATTCCGTATGCACCGCAATTGACACGGAAATCTACAAACTCGTCACTTTCGAAATGCTCGCTGATGCAGGCGTTTTTATATGCGTGAATACGCTTTTAGCCGGAGCGATTATGGACGGCTCACGAATCAGGGGCGTCATCACAGAGAGCCGCTCCGGTAGGGAGGCGTTCTATGCAAAATCATTCGTGGACTCTACGGCCTACGGCGACCTTTCCGCTTACGCCGGCGCAGACTTCACCGAGCCGAACGACTACCCGGTAGCAAACAGTATCGGCGTCGCCAATGTGAACGTTGAGAAATACTACGAGTTTCTCAAATCTCACGATGCTGTAACTCAAGTTGCCGAGGGCTGGCGCAGCGGCAAAGATGGGCAAATCGTGCGGCTCGACGGCAGGAGCGTCAACCTTCCCGCAGGATTCAAAGAGCAGGCAGACAAAATCGATATGTCAATGGTCACAACCACGGTTCACGACAACTACTTTATGTTTATCAAGCTTAATTTCAAAATGCCCGTCAGTCCCACCAACAGGGATGAAGTGGCCAAAGCGGAGCTGGAGCTGCGAAGGCGTCAGGCCAAAGCCATAGAGCTATTCAGGAAATACGTCCCCGGCTGCGAAAAGGCATTTATCGCCAGGACCAGTCCACGGCTTTGCATCCGCCGAGGCCGGCTCATTACCTGTGATTACGACATCACGCTTTCAGATGTTCTACAAGGCAGACACTTTGATGATGACGTTATGGTCTATGGCTTTCACGACTCGGCGCCTCGCTACCAAATCAAGAACGGCGGCACCTACGGAATCCCGTATCGAGCACTACGTGTGGCAGGAATCGACAATCTATTGGCCGCAGGTATGATGATTACATCAGACCACGAGGCCCATATGTCAACCAGAAACACAGTCAGTTGTATGGGGCAGGGCCAGGCTACCGGCACGGCGGCGGCTCTTTGCGCCGACAAAAACTGCGGAACGCGCGAGCTTCCATACGCCACTTTAAGGAGGGCTCTCGAAAAAGGCAGCGTATATTTTGAAGGTTAAGCGTTCACGCAATAAATATGGCGCTTTTGTGTCATTGCGAGGCCTTTAGGCCGAAGCAATCTCAATCTTTCAACGATATTAGACTGCTTCGCTTCCGCCTTCGCCGAAGCTACGGCGGACAAGTCGCTCGCAGTGACAAAAATGCGGTTTTCTCGTGAACGGTTACATTGAAAAATGTGGTTTTCAGTTCATTGTGCAAAAACGTATCACTTTCTTTGCAAGGTGTGCTATAGCACAAAAACCTCACTCAACACAGTCTTTACAAAAAGTGGATTTGGAATAGAATACTTGAGCTGCCCCGGCTATATTGTATCGCCGAAATACACTATGACATCTTGTGCTAACGACCGCATAAACCTGATGCAGGGGCACATAATGTCTTGGAAAGTCAGTTTGAAGGAGTAAGTTCAGATGGCAAAGCATGGTAAAAATGAAATGGCTCGAGCAAAAAGCACGGTGTCATACGAGCGGAATGCTGTTTCGCACGTTACATTCGCGGGTTGCCTGATGGCTCTTGTTTTGTCGGCGGCGTGTTGGGCCATCACCGAAGGCGACTCTGTAAATGTCACGCCATTTGGCGAGATAACCAAATGGGACGCAGATGGAAAAGACTACGGCGTAATCTGGGAAGACTCCCGCGACATATTCAAGGTTGTTGTGAGGTTTGCTGATGTTAATGCTGTTCCGAAGCCGGAGGATATTAGATTGCAATACTGGCAATCGACCTGGCCTAACTCCCGAATTCCTCGCAACAGGCCTTCCGGGGCTGGCGACTCCGGCTGGCTCAATATCGGCGACTGGTTTCAGGGCAAATGGCTAAAAGCAGACACAAATCTCGAAGTTAATGACACCACATACACCTTCACGTTTAACCCCCTCAATGCAAAGGAATTTCCGAATATGAAGGATTTTTCTGTCCGCTATCGCTCAACGCTTAAACTGCGCCTGCTCTCTAACAAATCCCTTCCGGCAATAGAAGCGTTTGAATGTTACACAGATTCGACCTGGGATAAGCTCCAGTTTGAGGTCGAATGGGGAGCAACTGCCGGACAAAAGCAGACTTGGGACGGCCGGCTTGAGGTCTTTAACGGCATAGTCCGGCAGCTTCAGCCGATTTCAGAAAGCAGCAAAGTCAAAGTCGGCCCGGAAAATAAATGGACGTCAGCGGTAGAAAAAGAAATGGAAGGTGTCCGTGCCGACATTTTATTTGCGAAGACAAATGCCTACAACTCATTTGATGAAACCGTTGTGACTGTTCGCACTGCCTGCGAGACTTTCTCTTTCGCGGCTTCGGATTTAATCAAGCACGGCCACATCTTTATCCCCGACTTCGGTGTTATCGTTCGTAAGACCGGCACTGAAATGACATACACCTCGGCTGAAAAGCTCTGGGAAGAAAACAGCGATAAGAATATCTACCGTCGGGTTTCAAGCGTTCCAGAGCAGACGTTTCCAAACGCCTGGAAGGACATACCTCAAAAAGAACCGTTCTATATCCCGCTTGGCTTCGATGGGGGCCGCCAGTATTATGGCGTCGAACCTGATGGCAGCGTATTTTGCCGCTTCGGCTGGCTCCATCGCATCCCCGGCCGGGATACAAAACGCTGCCTCTTTGACGGCGATTCGACTCACTATAGTTTTGGCCTGTCCGATGCGAAACTGATTGACCGGCAGTTAATAGACGGCTGTCTGCCCATGATAGTCGCCGAGTGGCAGCGCGACGGCGTCCGCTATCGCCAGACCACTTTTGTAGTTCCTTTTGATGGTGTGCCGAAGACAGGCGAAGCAATCTATGCCGACGACACGTTGATACTGATAGCCAGATTTGAAATTGCCTTTGCCGGTGACAAAGAGGCCGAAGCCAAGCTCGATTTGGACGTGAATGGTGAACAGCTAACTACAGATGACGGTTTTGTCTTCGTAACGGGCACGGAACCAAGACGTTTGCGGATGCTTGTTAATCCGGCGGATTCGCTCGAGGCCCAGGGTAAGAAAGTTACTTATAGAGCCAAACTCACCGCAGATAAGCCGAACCGGACGCTCGATGTTGCTATTCCATTTATCACGCTGACAGAAAAGTCGGAATGGTCGAAGCTGCGAAATATCAGGTTCGATAAGGCATTCAAGGATGTTCGTGCATACTGGCAAAAGCGCGTCCAGGAAGGTGCGCAGATTACAACGCCTGAGCCGATGGTCAGCGATTTTTACAAAGCACACGTTTCGCATCTGCTGCTCAACACCGACCGCGAGGTTGGGACAAGTGAACGCTATGTGGCGAGGGTTGGCACATTTTCCTACGGGGCGTTCAGCAATGAGTCCTGTATGATGGTAAGTGACCTCGACCGCCGCGGATACCACAAGCGAGCCGAACAGGCCCTCGAAACTTGGCTGCACTATCAAGGAACGGAGGCCCTGCCGGGTAACTATTCGAACGCTGAAGGGGTGTTCTATGGCGCAGGCAACTATGAGGATGGCGGCTACAACCAGCACCACGGGTTTGTCCTCTGGTGCCTCGGCGAGCACTACCGCTTCACGCGAGATGTTGAGTGGTTAAAACGAGCAGCACCAAAAATTGTAAAGGGCTGCGAATGGATTATAAACCAGCGAAAACGCACAATCCTCCAGGCCGAGAACTCCTCGATACAGGCAATTGAGCGAGGACTGCTACCCGCAGGTTCACTGGAGGATATCAGGGATTGGCGCTGCTGGATGTCAAATAACGTCTATTCTTGGTGGGGAATGAACAATGCCGCCGCCGCCCTAAATGATGCAGGAATCCCAGATGGCAAGCATCTATTGAAAGAAGCAGATGCTTACCGTGAAGATATTCTTAAGGCATTTACCGAGGCGATGCAGCGGACGCCGGTTGTCCAATTACGCGATGGTAGTTGGGTGCCTCACATCCCGCCTGATGTCCACAGACGTGGCCGAACATTCGGCTGGATAACCGAAACCCTCGAAGGCCCCATCCATTTAGTTCGCACTGGTCTTATCGACCCCTGGGACCGAAGGGCTACCTGGATTATCAAAGACTTTGAGGATAACCTCTATATCTCCGAGCAGTATGGTTACAACATCACCGGCGAAAGTTTCGAGCGCTATTGGTTCAGCAGGGGGGGAATCTCTATGCAGGCCAACCTCTTATGTAATCCGATTCCCTATCTACTTCGTGATGAGCCCAGACACTTTCTCCGCGCCTATTTTAATGCGTTTGCGACAAGTTACTGGCCCGACACGCGTATGATGACCGAGCACGCCCTTCCTAATATCGGCGACCACCGAGGCGACCACTACAAATCCTCCGATGAAGCCAACTCGACATACTGGCTGCGTATGATGTTCATACAGGAAAGAGGGGACGAATTGTGGCTTGGCGCAGCCGTTCCACGCTATTGGCTGGCCGATGGAAACAAAATTGGGATAGAGAACGCAACTACATATTTTGGCCCGATGTCGGTTAAGTTTGAGTCGAGCGTAACTAAAGGCCGAATTGAAATGACAATCGACCCCCCTCGCCGAAATCCGCCGAAGAAAATCTTTGTCCGTTTTCGCCACCCCGATGGAAAGAAAATGACCCGCTGTGAGCTTAACGGCAAACCCTATAAAAACTTCGACGCAGAAAAAGAATGGGTCGTGCTGACAGAATGTCCTGAGAAAACTACTCGGATTACCGCCTATTACAATTGAACATCATAAGCCCGGATTTCCCATTCAGATTGTTGCCAAAAAACTGAAATTCGATAGTATAGGGCCCATATTATATTGCAGACCCTTTGCGCCTGGGGTCTTATACCAATTGCATTTAATAATAGCGCCTCACTGTCATTGCGAGGCCACCTAAGGTGGCCGTGGCAATCTCAAAAACAAACGGTAAAGAGATTGCTTCGCTCCGCTCGCAATGACATCCATCAGCGCAGTAAATAAACACAATTGGTATTATACCATTCATAAAAATTAATGGCGCTTTACATCATCAATATGTCATTCCCGCGAAGCCTGTCCTGCTTGCCCTGCGTAGCCCTGCCGTTTAGGGCGAAGTGGGGAGCGCAGTCGAGGGAGCAGGAATCCAGATTCCCGTCTGGACATTACGCCAACGGCAAATTATGCCGAGCGAAAAAGTTTATTATGATTGGTATGAGATGAGCAAAAGCCAGGTCAGGCCAAAAAACAAAAAAGCCCTGGACACCGTTCTAATTTATCCTTTAGAAAGGAGGTTCCCCGGAGTTTATCCGCCATTTTTTTGGCGGAGCTACCTTGTGGAGTTTATCCGCTTTCCGCTCGTCTTCCCTTGTCCGTCAATGTTCGAATAATTTTTACAATAGGCGGTGTACTTATCTAAAAACCAAATCGGTTAATTCCTAATAGAGAAGGACTTTTGCGTCGCCGAATTCTTTAGAGTCGCTCGGCTTATCGAGATTCTTCCACGATTCAGTCCCTTCTGCGTCTTTGACCTTGAGTGCCTTAATAAAACCGGCAGACAGTCCAAAGGGTATGCCGTCATTTTCGTTCTCTGGGTAAGCCAAAGAAGCACTTAGAATCTGTGCTGCGGCGATGTTACTGTTGATGACACAATATTCGCCTTTGATACCTTTTACCGTAATACTCTTGATCGTAGCCGGTTCAACATAATTTACATCTACCGCCGGGTCGGGCAAATCAAGAACGCCGTCCGCATTCAGGTCGTTTGTATCAGTCACACCCGCAAAGCAGCTTGAGTCAATAATCGCCCCTGCCGTCACTGTGCCAATGTTACCTTCCGATAGTATTTGACTCGAGTCAATCCAGCCCTTGACGGTGAGTTTGCCGAGAGCCAGTATCTTTGCGTCCGGCTTCTGCCTTAATATCAAATTGGCTTCGTTGATGTCCGTAGCCGAGATACTTTTAATAGCATCACAGGTCCACACACCGAAGAGCGTGCCAGCGACTTTGACACTATTGACAGCACCATCCAGCGTGACATCAATATCCAAATCGCCTGCTATACCTCGTTTCTTATCGCCCTTGGTCGTAATGCTGCCGACCGAGGGCGCGTTGAGTGAGCCGCCAAGCCATTCTGTTGCTGTGAGCATCTTTATAGGCATTTCGCTGTTTATAGTTAGGTCGCTGACTTGGTCAAAAGCTATCGTCACGGCTGCCTTAGGATTCGCCGATGACCCTATTGTTATTGTGTGTTCATCTGCTATGTCATCAAAAGTAATTGAACCAAGCGAACCCGTCACCGTTATGTCGCCACGCAAGTCGGTGGTCTTGGCCAAAATCCTCTTAAGCGAGCCGTTTACAATTATGTCGCCTATGCTTGTTTCGGTCTTGCCCTTTGTTTTGATTGTAAGAACTGACTTCTCAGTTGTGTCATACAGGGTAATGCTCGAGAAATCGCAATCATCGCAGTCTATCTCCCCATAACCGGTACCTGCGAGCATGAACGTCACGTCATTATTGTTGCAATCCTTCAGCGTCAGCTTCACGTTCTTCTGACCATCGAAACTGCCAAACTTACAGGGTGCCGGGTTAATGATAAAACTTGCCGATGCAACATCACTATCCGTATATCCGCTCTTGAATCCACGCGCCTTGACCGTACAGGAGGTGCTCACCGTAAACGGCGAATAATACAAAGTCGAACTCGATGTCGGGTCACTGCCGTTGGTTGTGTAGCGGATAGTCCTCGGATCAGATGTCGAACAGGCCAGCGTCACCTGTGTCGAACCGGTAAAGGTGCCGCCGTTGGGGGAAATGGTCGGAGTCTCTACTTTAGCTGGCTTACCGAGCGATATAACCAGATTGACGGATGAGCCGATATTGACGGCTGTTCCAGCGACTGGATCCTGGCTGATAACTAATCCTGCAGTCACAGTATTGCTGTACTGCTGGGTAACCCGTGCCCACCGTCAGAGTATCAACGGCTGTGATAGCCGTAGTGGCTGCTGCCTGGGTCATACCGACGACGTTGGGAACCACAGGCTTGCCAAGCGATATAACTAAACTGACGGATGAGCCGATATTAACAGCGCTTCCACCTACTGGGCTCTGGCTGATAACTAAGCCTGCAGTCACAGTATTGCTGTACTGCTGGGTAACCGTGCCCACCGTCAGAGTATCAACGGCTGTGATAGCCGTAGTGGCTGCTGCCTGGGTCATACCGACGACGTTGGGAACCACAGGCTTGCCAAGCGATATAACTAAACTGACGGATGAGCCGATATTAACAGCGCTTCCACCTACTGGGCTCTGGCTGATAACTAATCCTACGGCCACAGTATTATTGTACTGCGTGGTAATAGTACCAACTGTAAGAGTATCAACAGCCGTGATAGCCGCAGTAGCAGCAGACTGAGTCATACCGACAACGTTAGGAACAACAGGCTTGCCGAGTGATACAACCAAATTGACGGATGAGCCGACATTAACGGTTGTTCCACCTACTGGGCTCTGGCTGATAACTAATCCTGCAGCTATGGTATTGCTGTACTGCTGTGTAACAGTGCCAACTATAAGACCAGCACCAGTAATAGTTGTTGCCGCTGCACTTTGGGTCATGCCTACAACATTCGGCGTGGCTACTTGTTGCGGAAGTGGTAGTTGGTACGGGAATGTAACCAGTACCTGGCCGCCGAGGAAATCATCTTGCGTCATAATAAGGAGGTTCTGCCCTTCGCTGAGGATGCTTGATACATCAATGGTAGTATGTCCAATAAACTGCCCACTCTGACTCCAGACTACAGTGTCGCCTTTCTTCAGATTGAGGTTTGCCGGATGGAGGTCATTGGCCCATAGGTTCAGGTCAAAAAGCTCCATTGAGTCATCATTTGCACCAATAGGAACATCAATTTGAACCGGTTGCGGTGTCCAACGGTCGTAAAGACGATAACCATCTACGGCCACTGAAGCTGCAATCTCTCCAACTTTCTGATTCGGGATGTATGCAGAAGACCTCGGTCCAAAAGCAATCGTGTCATCAGGATTCAAGACAAAGAACTGCCCTCCTTCTTCTGCCCAGATGTAGCCATCTTTGTCACAGAAACTAAAGTTTCTACTATTTGTTGTCTGGATAGGACCCTTCCATGTATTCCCATCTGCGCCAATAATCAAATATGAAAACTCTGTTGATTGTCCGCTTTGGATGTGATTGTATGTGATCCAAACTTTACCATTTTTGTCGGGGAGGACCGAATAAATACCGTACCTATCTTCTTTGTCAATACCGTCACTTAGCAAGGCAGGAGACAATTCAACAGTAGCTTTCACGATGTTACCGCTCAAATCGCATATTTGATACATAATCTGCTCACGTGGACGATCGTAACTTAATGTATACCAGTATCTGGCCCACAAGAACAATACGTTGTTTCCGATTTGAACTGGGCTCTCCAAGCTCATAGAGGAATCATTAGCAGTAAACGATTCAAAAGTAGTCTTGGGTATTATTTCGGAACAATCACTGTTTAAAACCCAAAAAGCTGCCGTTGTTTCATCAGCATCTACAAACCATAGTGTGTTACCTATAGAACGAGTAGGTATGGAAACACTGCGGTGTTCAGCATACGTACCATCGTGGGAACCAATTACTGAACCCGAATAATTAAAGGTTTCAGCGCCATGTCTCCACTTTTGGACATGTGTATCGGTAGACTTGAAGTAATCGTACTGTAGGTCACGCCAGAGCAATGCCATATTAGAACCAACTGGGACAATTTGGGTTCCAGTGTAAAGAGTGTACCTGCCATACGAACCATCCCAGCCGGTTCCGGGTGTATACCTTAGTAGTGTCTCACCTACCACAGGACCATTCTTGTTAGATATGTTCATAAGAATTGAGGCATTAGATTCACCGTGATAAATTCCAAAATATATTTTTTTAATTGCCGTACGCCATAATTTCAAACTACCATCTAAATATGAACTATCGACTTGGCTCCAATCGTTATAATTAGGAGGATATTTTTGCCCAACATTAGGGAAGTTAAGTGGGATGGGCTGAAACTCTTGCCAGCCAAAATATTTGATTTTACACCAGACGATGTCATATTGTGCTGTCTGGCCTGAGGTGATGATATGAGGCAATGTAACCAGCCAACCTGTCCCTGCCTGTGTAATTCTCGTTGTTAACCCTAATTGACCCGCTACAATTGCGTTTGCGCCGCATGGATCAGTATCATCCATTTGGTAAATTGTTACCGGCACGAGTTCGGCGTCGTTTATGCCTGAGTGTGATAGTAATAAGATGAATTTGTCAGTTGGGTGACTTGCGCCGATAGGCATCTCCAGCGTTATTCGGGAAGCCCAGACACTGTTATTAATTCGCTCAGCGGCAATTACTTTAGGGGCAGCGTTGACGACAAACTTATAAATTGCGGGGGCCTGATTGATATTTCCTGCCTCATCCTTTGCCCGAACCCAGAATATGTAGGCGCCGTTAGCAATATCGTAAGACTTCGATGTTCCGGAAGACCATACTGACCAATCGGCATCAACGCCGTCGAGTTTGTATTGATACAGAAGATTTGCTGGGGCTGTAACATTGTCTATGCCTATCCACGAAAATGAAATAGATGAATTTTCGCTTACGGTAGCTGGTACAGTTACAAATGATGTCGTAGGGACGTAATTGTCAGAGGCATAAGCAACTATCGCGATACCGGTATGATTATCTTTGAGATTGTTATAAACCAGATTAGCAGGACTAAAAACATAGCCACTGGCCGATGGCGTAATCGTAACAGATACGCCACCCTGGACGCCTGTAAACGACCAGTTACCGTTATCTGTGTGCTGTGACATTGTTTGCTCGTCACTCGTTAGGGTCAAATCAACGCCCCCTGGAACAGGTGCACCATCACCTTTCAAAACGGTTCCACTGATAGTGTAATACTGCGGCGTGTAACGGTAAAAAACATTTAAGCCCACTTCGCTTGTATTTGTTCCAAGGGTAAACCACCATAAACTACCCGTGCCGCCGCCGATTCGTGAGCCATTTTCTAGAAGTTCCCATTCCCGATATTCGTAGTTTGCGCTTGCAACATCTGCTTGGAACCAGACAGTAGAGCCAGCAGGCACAGCAAGAGGGTCAAGTATCTGCTTTGTTATTGGTATATCGGTCCAGGGACTGCTGCCGGTTAACGAATACCTCAAACGTAAATCTGATGAAATTCTTGTACACTGGATAACTATATTTATTACGGCATCAGAATCTGAATAAACATACGGGCCATTGTACCCATTTGTGATATCAGATAATCCATGTTCGTCGGAGAAGAAAAATATGTATGAATAAGAGCCCTGTGGCAGTGTTGTTGTATAATGATACGTCCCATCAGCATCTGAACCGCTCTTAAGAGCCATTATTCCTTCTGCGTGACCTCCGGTTCCGCTTATATCAACCTTCCTGTATATTAGGTCCGGTGGGTCGCCATCAGGGTCATAATAATCAACAAGAAATTCAAAGTTGGTTGACTCAGTGCCAGAAACAGGCGAAACGAGAGGATTGGAAAGAGCGGGAGGATGGTTTTGCTCAGTTGTGATAAATGAGAATGTCATAGTATTTCCAGACGCATTGATTTGTCTAACAGTTAATCCTGAAAGACTTCCATCCCACCAGTCACTGGCAGGAGAAGAGAATGGCCCAAAGGTCGTATACGATGGAGATTTCCAGAGATCAGTAGTGTCTCCCTGATTTCTGTCATTTTCTAAATCCCAGTTTCCATCTGCTTGTTCGAGTGTTGCTTCGTAATGCTGCGACGCAGTCATCTGTTGATTATTATTACTACCGATAGTGTCAATGTGCCAGATGGCAATGCCAGCATCAGGTATCGCAGTGTCACGTCCAGTTTTTTGCCGATTTTCAACTATGATGTATTCGTTTGGAAAGCCGGCATATTCAAATTTGTAAAATGTATTTAGACCTGCTGTTACCTGCAGACCCGACTGAGATCCGGACATCGGTATAATATCAGCCCATCCTGCCAAACCTTTGAGATATGCACAAGGTTCAACCGGATTTGTGTTGCTTGCCTTATATGACATAAGGCAATATCTCCCAGCACCTTCTGAATCGTAATCATAGTCATACAGGTCATGCCAATAGCAAATCAGGTGGCCGTTCTCATGGCAGAATGTGCCTATCGTTAAACTATTGCTCATATCTGTAATTTGGTATTTAAAAGCACTGACTCCGTCAGCTGAGAAAGTTATTGTCGACGAGTGAGGCCACAATCCCATAAGCCATCCGCTTGCACGGTTTCCTGCATAAAAGCAATTTATCGCATCTATCAATCCATCTCCATCAGAATCGTATTGACTAAAATCGAAACCATTGTTGTTCAAATTGTTCAGTGCTTCAAGTATAAGCTCTCGTGCTTTGGGACCAGCCGCTTCATTCGGATTGTCATAATAGGATTTATTATGACTGGCCCGATAATAAACGTTAGGCACAAAATTTGTGTAGGTAAGATACCCGTCAGAAACATCGAAAAAATAGTCACAGATAGAACCATTGTTGCCTGAGTTGTTATAGCCAATCTGATTACAGAAATTTGATACTTCTCCTGGCGTAATTGTGCCCGGCTGGTCCGGAAAATCAACGATCAAGCATATTCCTCTGACAACGCCATTGTTCGGTGCATATGTAATCTCAGGACTAAAACCTAAAGCAGCTTTTGTTTCCAGTTCAATTGATGCAACCTTGGATCGTGCCGCCTGTATCTTTGCTTTGGCAGCATCCTTTCTTATTCGCGCATGCTGTTTTAAGCCGAAGTGCTTTGCTTGGCCTGTTTCGGCACGGATACCAGTTGAAACAAGGTCGTTGCCATCAGGAGAAGTATTTGCATAGCAAATAAACCCTGATTTCTCATCTTGGGTCAGAGTATACCCATCGAGTGATTCGACTACTCTGTAAAATTCATCACCCCAGATTCGTACTTGCACGATTTTGCCATTCGGTTGGCGTAAATCAAATTGTTCGCCAAAGACTGCATCACCATATGCCTCTTGGGTAGTAAAGTGCAGCATGAGACTAATATAAGTGAAAATAACAAATGCCTTTTTCATTTTTTGTCCTCCTGAAAATACTCCGTTCTTTCGCAACAAAAAACGTTCGATTCTGTAAAACCTTTCGATATGAGCGTTATTGCTCATTTTTATCCGCCATTCGGACAGCAGATCGACATTGGCCGATTTACTCAAATTGAAACAATTGTATCTGCCTCCTAAGAATTTATCTATTGTGGAAACTACGTAGTTTTTCTGTATTTTTGGAAAATCTTCTGCATTTTTGAGCCAAAAAACAAAGTTCGACACAATTTTTTCTACAAAGTAGTTGTTGGCCAAATAAAAAAGCCCTGCCTGCCCTCGGATGTCGTAGTCGGGGGCCTGCCCCTGCAAGTAGTAAGCAGGGGTGGGTTCCCCTGCCGGTCGTAAAAAAAGCCCTGTCCGCGATAAATCGGGACAGGGCTTAATTAACAAGAACAGTTAAGTTTACCCGCCATCTGTGTGGCGGGCCAACGCAACGAAAGGCCTGACGTATCCCGGAAAGTTTTTATCCGGGACCCAGCATCCACCTTACGGCGGACACCGTTCTAATTTATCCTTTAGAAAGGAGGTGATCCAGCCGCAGGTTCCCCTACGGCTACCTTGTTACGACTTAGTGCCAGTCATCGGGCTTACCGTCGGCAGGCGCCTCCCTTACGGGTTAGCGACCCGACTTCGGGTACTCCCAACTCCCATCACTTGACGGGCGGTGTGTACAAGGCTCAGGAACACATTCACCGCGTCGTAGCTGATACGCGATTACTAGCGATTCCGCCTTCATGCAGGCGAGTTGCCAGCCTGCAATCTGTACTGGGGCAACTTTTTTGCGATTTGCTCCACCTCGCGGTCTTGCGTCGCTTTGTAGTCACCATTGTAGCACGTGTGAGGCCCTGGGCATAAAGGCCATGAGGACTTGACGTCATCCCCACCTTCCTCCGGTTTAACACCGGCAGTCCCGTTAGAGTCCCCGGCATTACCCGCTGGTAACTAACGGCAAGGGTTTCGCTCGTTATGGGACTTAACCCGACATCTCACGACACGAGCTGACGACAGCCATGCAGCACCTGTGCAAGTTTCACCCTTGCGGGCAGCCCAAACTGTTTCCAGCCGGGCATCCAAGCATGTCAAACCCAGGTAAGGTTCTGCGCGTTGCTTCGAATTGATCCACATGCTCCACCGCTTGTGTGAGCCCCCGTCAATTCCTTTGAGTTTTAGCCTTGCGGCCGTACTCCCCAGGCGGCCTACTTAACACTTTTGCTTCGGCTGTGCAAGTGTCAGAACTTCCACAACCTAGTAGGCATCGTTTACGGCGTGGACTACCGGGGTATCTAATCCCGTTCGCTCCCCACGCTTTCGTGTCTCAGCGTCAGGTCAAGCCCAGTGCATCGTCTTCACCACCGGCGTTCCTCTTGATATCTACGCATTTCACCGCTTCACCAAGAGTTCCATGCACCTCTACTTGCCTCAAGAAAAGCAGTCCGCCCAGCAATTCCCCGGTTGAGCCGGGGGATTTCACAGAACGCTTGCTTCTCCGCCTACACACTCTTTAAGCCCAGTGACACCGAACAACGCTTGCCACCTCTGTCTTACCGCGGCTGCTGGCACAGAGTTAGCCGTGACTTCCTCTGGGTTGGATCAATCCGCCCGAAAGCGGACTTTCTTACCCCTGACAGCGGTTTACATCCCGAGGGACTTCCTCCCGCACGCGGCGTCGCTGTGTCAGGCTTTCGCCCATTGCACAAGATTCGTTACTGCAGCCCTCCGTGAAGGTCCGGGCAGTGTCTCAGTCCCGATGTGGCGGGCCGACCTCTCAGTCCCGCTACCCGTCATTGCCTTGGTGGGCCGTTACCTCACCAACAAGCTGATAGGAGGTAGGCCGCTCCCATGCCGATAAATCTTTGATCATCCACCCGTCGATGAATGATATCATCCGGTATTACCGCCCCTTTCGGTAGTTCGCCTTGCGGCGAACGACGCTATTCCGGTGCACAGGGTACGTTACCTACCCATTACTCACCCTTTCGCCACTAACTACCCTTTCGATTGCTCAATTAGGTAGTTCGTTCGACTTGCATGTCTTAGCCACGCCGCCAGCGTTCGTTCTGAGCCAGGATCAAACCCTTCAATTAGTATCGTCGAATCCCGATAAAATCGGGACATCGTCGGTTTGGCTCAACACTCGGCATTACGCGCACCGAAAGTGCTGAGTTGAGAAGGTTAATGTTTTAATAAAGCTTTTTACGGTAGGGAGTGCCCTGCCATAAAAGCTGCACTTTCGTTGCTTATTTGGCTTAACTGTTAACTTGTCAAAGAGCATTTTTTCGTGCTGAAATACGAATGACTGGCCGGACAGACAAATATGTGAACAGACTCTACTTGTCCACCAGGTATTGTAAATTCTACTCCATATTATAATATCGTCAATAGGGTAAAGTGGAAAAAATTAAAATTTTTTTGTGTTCCAGGTATAGTAATAACTGTTGACAGCCGCTTATTATGAGAACTGCTGGGTATGGAGTAAATCCGCCACACTGTCCGGCGGATAAATTCCTGCTCTTATTCGTGCGTATTATTATTGATATACGCCGGTTTTGCAAAACAAGTTCGCATATTTTAATGTGGAGGGGCAAAACGCACGTTTTTATTGGACAAGGGGTTGGACAAAATGGTCAAGACAGAGCAGATGAAAATCAAAACAAAGGGCAACTGCCACATCGTGGACATCACCAGCCAGGTTGCGGACTTTGTAGCCCAATCGGGCATAAGGGATGGCACAGTAACGCTTTTCAATGTCGGCTCTACAGCCGCAATTACGACTACCGAATACGAGCCGGGGCTGGTCAATAACGACATAGAGGCAGCTTTTGAAAGGGTCGCTCCGCAAAATGGTCATTATGAGCACGAGCAGACTTGGCACGATGATAATGGCCACGCCCACGTGCGGGCCGCCCTTTTAGGCCCTTCCTTGAGTGTGCCGGTGGTTGAGGGCCGGCTTACCCTCGGAACCTGGCAGCAGATTGTGCTGATAGACTTCGACACAACGCCAAGAACCAGGACGGTTGTTTGCCAGATAATGGGGGAATGATGCTGGACAGCCTGTTCAAAGAAACACAAATTTATACGCCTGTGGCGTAAAATTCTTCGTTTCTTCGTGACTTGGTGGTAATATTCTATTGCCCTGCGATATGCGTAATATGTGAGCCGAACGATGACAAAACAGGAATACTCTGATTACCAAAAAGACGTAATCAACAACTACTACCGCAACCTCGACGCCATCGCCCTGGGCAAATTAAGCGAGCTGGTCAGCGAGCTATACATTGCCGACTCCGACGTCAGGCGTGCCCACCTCTGGCAAAGGGCACACAAGGCGATGCTCAAGCTCAAAATACCCCCCGTCATTATCAACCACATTATGACAAAAAAGGACGTCCAAATCCTCGCAAAAAACCTCAACGACTGGCTCTCAAGAAAATGACGCCGCCACGACAACGCGATACGAGTATGCCCCGCGAGGGAAGGGTCACTTAACACCTGATATCGAACACCCCTCACGATTTCTCCAATACCTCTTTTTGCATAAACAGAAACGACCCTGCAAATTAACCTTTGAAAGGTATTTAATTCTTACGTTCCCTATGATATACTCTTGAACATTAGATATTGTACGTGGGGCTGGCCCCAAAAATTGCCGCTCCCGGCAAATATAAATGTGAAATCTCAGTTAGGATTATCTGATGCCATTCAAAACATTTGGTCTTTCCGACCCGCTGGTGCAGGGTATTCTTGCTGCCGGCTACACCGCTCCCACCGAAGTTCAGTCGCAGGCGATTCCAGCCGCAATTGCCGGCAAAGATATTATCGGCTGCGCCCAGACCGGCACGGGCAAAACCGCCGTTTTTGTGCTGCCCATTTTGAACCGGCTCAGCCACGAGCACCCGTCCAAAAGACGAGTTATCCGCTCGCTTATCCTCACGCCGACCCGCGAGCTGGCATTGCAAATCGAAAAGTTCATACTCCGCTACGGTCGATTCCTGCATTTGCGGACGCTGGTCGTTTATGGCGGCGTGAATATCAAGGGGCAGTTGACCGCACTTCGTAATGGCGTTGACATTGTTGTTGCAACGCCGGGACGGCTCCTCGACCACATGCAGCGACGCACCATCGACCTGCGGCACATTGAGGTGCTGGTTCTCGATGAAGCCGACCGGATGTTCGATATGGGCTTCATCCGGGACGTGCGAAGAATCATCGCCGCCGTGCCCAAAAATCGCCAGACCATGCTTTTTTCAGCCACAGTAACTCCTGAAATAAGCACGCTGGCCGAAGGCGTCCAGAAGTCGCCTATAATGATACAGATTGGCCGGCCGCGAAACCCCATCGAAACAATCACACAACACATCTATTTGGTCGAGAGGGAGCAGAAAATTGCTCTTCTTCTGCACCTGCTCCGCGGCACCCACTTGTCCAGTGTGCTGCTCTTTTCCCGCACCAAGCACGGCGCAGACAAGATTAACCGATACCTCGAGCGGGCAGGCGTTGTATCCGTGGCGATACACTCAGGCCGCAACCAGAGTCAGCGCGAGCGTGCGATGGATGGCTTCAAAAGCGGCAAATACCGCGTTATGGTTGCAACCGATATCGCCGCCCGCGGCATCGATGTCACCGGCATCTCGCACGTCATCAATTTCGATGTCCCCGTCAATCCGGAAGACTACATTCATCGCATTGGCCGCACAGGCCGCGCCGAAGCCACGGGTGACGCCATTACCTTTGTCTCCCGTGATGAGCACAAGTATCTTCGTCAGATTGAAAAATTCATATCGCGCCAATTCACCCCGGTGGAATGTCCCGGCTTTACCTACACCAAACCCGTTACGCCGAAACCGCTGTTAGGGCTGCACAGAGGCAGGTTTTCAACTGCCGGCAAAAGGTCGCGTTTTGCTTCTCGTGGCCGCCGACCACGCCCAAGACGTTAATCGCCCGCACTTGCCTGCCCGCCTCCGGCGGGACTATATACCAACGACTATCGACTATTTTCCTTTCGCCTTCCTCCCTATTCCGGCGTATAATACGCCGTATGGCTTACGCCATTACATCAATCCACGTTAGGTGATTTATCCGCCTGTGGCGTGATTTATCCGCCTGTGGCGGAAAGGAGAACTTATATGAACCTCGAAGAATTAAAGCAGTTCGTAAAACAGGTGGCTCCGGGTTTCTTGGCTACAACCGATGGCCGAATAGTCGGCGTCCGGCCGATAGGAGGCCTGGCCTGGAAGCAAAACCAGTTTTGGTGTGCGACATCTAACTCTTCCGACAAGGTCTCTCATCTTAGAAAAGTCCCTTATGCCGAATACTGTTTCTGCGATTCTACCGGCAAGCACGTCCGTATCGCAGGCCCTTGTTCTATCAGCACCGACAATGCCGAAAAGCTCTGGCTTTACAAGGCCGTCCCAACCTTGAAGGACCATATCTCTGACCCTGCTTCGCCAGATTATGTAGTGATAAAAATGACCCCCGACAACATCCGTGTTATGGAAACCACAGATATGAAATACAAACAGGTAAAACTCAAATGAACAGTCGAGTAAAATAGACTAATTACCCATATGCGGAGCAAGATCTTTATATAGGATATCCTTATGAGCATTAAGAATCGTATTGAAGATGCTAAATTACTTTGGACTGCTGGTCGAAAAGAGGGGGCATTTATTATGGTACTTATATCTGTGGCAGCAACTTCACGAAAACGATATCCTAAACCTATGCCAGACCCTGAGGCATTTAAGAAATTCATTCTTGACGAGATGGGTACCATTACTGGAGGACCAAAATACAATGTTGCTTTTCCTTTTAAGGGCAATGACAAGACGCCACTAGAAAATATTCTTTACCACCACCTGCGTTGCCAATTGGTGCATGAGGGAGCAATGCCGGAAAGCATAGTTTTTACGCCACCTAAGATAGAAAAAGGTAAGGTATTTAATGTGCTTCGCTTAACTGACCCACTTGGTTTCCCAGAAGGATGGGTGATTAACCTATCCAGAGCAGTACAGGAAGCACCAGAGAATATCGATATATTTAAATAATAATCAAAATGAGATTCAAGAACGCGAATGTAATAAGAAAGACTAAATAGGGACAGTGGGGCTGTGCACAGAAAAGGGTGAATGTGCCTAATAAATGAAAGTAGAACGGTTGAGAAGTAAATATTATGGACAGAGATGCTATTCTTCTTTGATGAATCCGGTGATTTTAGCTTACCGAATGCAGACGAGCACAAGTGCGCGGTAGTATGCGGCTTAGTCATCCCCGAAACAGTTGTAGAGCGCCTGCGGCAGGATTTCGAGGCATTCGTGTCTTGTCTTTCAAAGGATGAAAAGGTTAACGGCGAGCCTAAGGGGACGCTTCTGACAGACAAAAATCGGATGCGTTTTTGTGAGATATTATCAGGTTACAGCGATGTCTTAGTAACACCGACGACTCTTGACTTAAGCATTAGTTCAAGGGATAGAACACTCAACGTTTGCAACAGAATGAAAGCTAATCTATTCGAAAGTGCGAAAAAGTGTGTTTATGATACGATGAGGTCTCAGATTGAAAAAATGGGACAACAATGGGGAAATCTTAGTATTAATGAGGGTTTGCGATTGGTTGCACTGGCTTCTTGTTTTTGGGAGGCCATAGAGCATTCAGTTGTCTTCCATTCAGGCAAGGAATACTATGATTACTGGGACAACCTTCATTTTGTAATTGATGCTGTAAAAACTGCTAAACTTTCGCGAGAAGAGAAAATTTTTACATGGATGGTCTTAATGTGGTTGGCAGCGTGGAGTAAACGGCGTCCGCTGATAACCATTAGTGAAATTCATACCGACGAACATCCTTTTGTAAAAAGGTATTGCACAGAAACAGGATTTGACCTAGGAAAAATATTGAAGGGGAACATAAGATACTATAACTCTAGGGAATCTTGGGGTTTGCAAATAGCCGACATTTGTGCAAACATCGTTTACCAAGCAGTTCATGATTTAAACAACTACAATGACAGGCTACCTATCTTTAGAATGCTGATGAAAAACTGCCCTTATGGGCCAAAGCGTGGAGGACCAGGGCTTATTCATGTGGGGGAACTGACCACGACTAGGAAAAAACTCGCGCCCAAATATATGTTGCTTTGGCAAGTTATGCATTCTGGCAAATGAGTACTAATCAATAAACATGGGACGTTTATTTTTTCTCCGCCGCGTTTGTTTTTAATCATTCTACGTTCAATGTCCGATGTTCTTTCGCTTTAAGGCATCTCTGCGAAGCAGTAAAAATTCAAAGCATAAACCCGATTGAAGCTTGTTTCAGAAAGGGTTTAATTTGAATTTACAGTGCATTTATGCACTGCCTTAAAGCAGCTCTCTGTGGTCTCTGTGTGCTCTGTGGCAAATTTAAAATCTGTGTAAATCTGTGAAATCCATGGTTCCTTTTTGCTTTTTGATTTTCTCTCCGCGTTCTCTGCGTTCTCCGCGGTTAAACAAAATCTGTGTAAATCAGTGCTTGTCCGCCTTCGGCGGATTTTGTTTTGGGGCAGAAGGCAGATTTATCCGTCACTCCGTCTGGCGGACTTGCCTGCCCCTGCAAGCAGTTAGCAGGGGTCCGCCTCCGGCGGATTTGTTTCGAGTTTCGGATTTCGAGTTTAGGATTTCCCTGCTCTGTGCTCTGACCTCTGTGGCAAAGATATTTTGCAGTGTTTATCCGCCACTTCGTATGGCGGATTAATCCGCGTAAATCCGTGTCTCTAAATCGTAAATCGTAAATCGTAAATCGAAAATCCCCTCTGGGCTTGATGGAAACCGTTGGATAGTATAGTATTTTGACAGCTTTTTAGCTGCAAATCCCTGTTTTCACGGGGACAGGTTCGGTTCTTTTTAGGCGTCTTGTCTTATGGGTAATATCAACCGAAAAATGCTTTTTCTGGCAGCAACGCTGCTTGTAGCCGGTTTTATTTGTGGTTGTCGAGGCCGGATTCCTGGAGGAGGGGCAAAAAAACCTGCACCCCAAGCAGGACCGGGCGATACGATAGGCTCATTGGTCGAAGTAGTTGTGCCCCAGTCAATTCCGGTCGAGGGATACGGGCTGGTAGGTGGCCTTAACGGAACCGGCTCATCGGAATGTCCGCCGCAGGTTAGGGCATATCTTAAGCGGTATATCATGGCACAATTGCCCGGCCGGAAAATCGATGTTGAAAAACTCATTAACAGCCCTGATACCGCCGTCGTGCTGGGCCCTTTTGAAAGCTGTGCTGCGCTGACGCCTCAAAGCAAAATCGACGGACTGGTTTTCGAGAGGTTGGAGCAGTTGGGTATTCAGCCCGCCAATATCTGCTCGGATGCCGTGTTTGTCCGCCGCCTCTATCTGGACGTGATTGGCACGCTACCCACCGCGCAGGAGGCGAGAATGTTCATATTGGACCAGGACCCGAACAAACGCAGCACCCTGATAGACCGTCTGCTGGAGCGCGAGGAGTTTGCGGATTACTGGGCGATGAAGTGGAGCGATTTGCTGCGGGTCAAGGCGGAGTTCCCAATCAATTTGTGGCCCAATGCAGTGCAGGGGTATCACCGCTGGATTCGGGCTTGCATCAAGGAGAACCTGCCCTATGACCGGTTCGTCCGGGAGATGCTCACGGCCAGCGGCAGTAATTTCCGTGTGCCCCAGGTCAATTTCTACCGCGCCATCCAAAGCAAGGAACCGCAGGCCATCGCCCAGGCCGTGGCGCTGACCTTCATGGGAACGCGGGCCGAGAGCTGGCCGAAAGACAGGTTGTCCGGCATGGCGGCCTTTTTCTCGCAGGTCACCTACAAGTCCACGGTGGAATGGAAGGAGGAGATAGTTTGTTTCGACCCGAACAAGCTTGCCCTGAGCAAACCTGTCTTGAGCGTAGTCGAAAGAGCCGAAGGGGCAACCGCGCCGGCTACCGGCAGCGTTGCGCTCACGGCGATTTTTCCGGATGGAACCAAAGCCAAGCTGTCTCCCTCTCAGGACCCACGGGAAGTCTTCGCCGACTGGCTGATTGCTCCGAAGAATCCCTGGTTCACACGCAACATCGCCAACCGCGTCTGGTCCTGGCTGCTGGGGCGCGGCATTATTCATGAGCCGGACGACATCCGGCCGGACAATCCGCCGAGAAATCCTGAATTACTGGCCTTCCTGGAGCAGGAGTTAGTTGCGGCCCACTACGACCTGAAGCACCTCTACAGGTTGATTCTGAACTCGAGCACGTATCAGCTTTCCTCCATTCCCAGGACCAAAAAGCCCGAGGGCGAGGCCAGCTTCTCACACTATCCATTGCGCCGGCTGGAGGCGGAGGTGCTGATTGATGCCCTGAATCAGATTACCGGGACGACGGAGAAGTATTCCAGCGCCATTCCGGAGCCATTTACCTTCATTCCAGAAGAACAGCGCTCAATTGCGCTGGCAGACGGCAGCATCACCAGCTCCTTCCTCGAAATGTTCGGGCGTCCCCCTCGCGACACCGGTCTGGAATCGGAGCGCAACAACCGTCCCTCTGCAGGCCAGCGGCTGCACCTTCTGAACTCGAGTCATATCCAGCGCAAGATTGAACAGAGCTCCAAGCTTAGAACCCTGATGCAATCCAAGGGGAATCCGCGAGAGGTCGTAACCGGGCTCTATCTGACGATTCTTTCGCGTTTCCCGACGGATGAAGAGTTGAAGATAGTGGCGGCTTATTCCAGGTCCGGCACCGTCAAAGGGCGAGAGGCCGCGGTGGATATCGCCTGGGCTTTGGTCAACAGTCCGGAGTTTCTCTATCGGCATTGATGGCACGAGCTAAAAATATAAGACGGTGTGCAAATTAACTAATAGTGAGTGGTTAGAGGGGCAAATTATGTCTATGACGAATCAGTTAGTCAAGCTGGGCCAAACGCCTATCTCTCGACGTGAGATGATGCGGCGCAGCCGACGATTGTTCAGTGCATCCGATGACGCCGTCGGCAGTCAGAACAATACACGTATTTGAAGGAGAATGCACATGAGGTACTCAATGACATTTAAGTTGGTAGCGATGTTTTTCCTTTGGTGCTTAACCTGGACGGTGGCGCCGAGGGCGATGGCGCAGGCCCCGGAGCGCGCGCCGTCCGGTCCGATGCGAGAGCGCGGGCCAGGGATCGTCTCACCGGAGGTCCTGCCCGACCACTGCGTAACGTTCCGCATCCAGGCCGCCAAGGCGTCCGAAGTAACTCTCCGAGGCGACTGGATGGAGGGAATTGCGTCCGAGAAGCTGTCCAAAGACGACCAGGGCGTCTGGTCGGTGACTGTCGGGCCGCTCACGCCTGACTTTTACAGCTACTCGTTCGCTGTTGACGGTGTGAAGACTCTCGATCCGCAAAATGCCGTGGTCAAGCAGGGCGTCAGGAGCCTGGACAATATGTTCTTTCTCGCCGGTGAGGAAGCCGCATTCCAGGACAACAAGCCTGTCCCGCATGGCCAGATTCGCCAGGTCTGGTATCGTTCTGGCACACTCGACACGCAGTGGCGCATGCACATCTACACACCGCCCGGATACGATGACGGCGGTGATAAGTACCCGGTTCTTTATTTGCTCCACGGCGGCGGCGACGAGGACTCGGGGTGGAGTACGATCGGGCGGGCGGGCTTTATCCTGGACAACCTTATCGCGGCGGGCAAGGCAAAGCGGATGATAGTTGTCATGCCCAATGGCAGCCTCCCTCGCCCGGCGAACATTCCGGCGTTCACACCCGGCACCCCGCCTTCGCCCGAAGTGATGGCCGCCCTCCAGGAACGGTTCACAAACGAGCTGATGAAAGATATTATCCCGTACGTAGAGAAGAACTTCCGCGTAGTGGCAAACAGGGAACACCGGGCCATCGCGGGACTGTCCATGGGAGGAGGTCAGACACTCCAAGCCGTAATAACCAATCCCGAACAGTTTGCGTATGTCGCGGTGTGGAGCGCCGGCATCTGGCAGAACGCCACGGACTGGGAGAAGCAGAATGAGCAGTTCCTAAGCAAGGCCGACCAGATCAATAAGTGGGTTAAGCTGTTCTCTATCAGCGTCGGGGACAAGGACTTCACCCTCAAGGGGTCAAAGGCCCTTTCGGAAACACTGGACAAGCACGGAATCAAAAATCAACTGCATATCAGCGGCGGCGGCCACACCTGGATCAACTGGCGTCGTTACCTGAACGCACTCGTGCCGCAGCTATTCACCACAATCTTACAGGTGCCGCCGGGATTTGACGCCCGCCGAGACGGCATTGAGCGCGGCAAAGTCGAGGCCGTCGAGTACGACTCAAAGACCGTCGGCGTGAAGCGGAAGATGATGATATACACGCCGACAGGCTATTCGAGAGACGTAAATTACCCCGTTCTCTACCTGCTCCACGGTATCGGCGACAACGAGACGGGCTGGAAGGTAAAAGGCTCAGCCGATGTCATCCTCGATAACCTATACGCCGATAAAAAGCTGGTTCCGATGATAGTGGTGATGCCCAACGGCCGGGCCAGTGCCGACCCGCCTCCGGCCAATCCCTTCGAGGGCAACGCGTTCGAGGCCTACGCCGCGTTCGGTGACGATCTCCTCAAGGACATCATCCCCTATGTCGAGTCGCACTACTCCGTGCAGGCCGACCGCGAGCATCGGGCGCTGGCGGGTCTATCGATGGGCGGCGGCCAGTCGCTAAACTTTGGTCTCAAGTATTTGGGAACATTTGCGTGGGTTGGCGGCTTCTCCAGCGCGCCCAACACCCAACAGGCTGAGTCCCTCATCACCGACCCGGCCAATGCCGCCAAACAGCTCCGACTGCTGTGGCTTTCCTGCGGCGATAGGGACGGGCTGATGAATATCAGTAAATCGTTCCACGATGCTCTCGAGGAGATGAAGGTTCCTCACGTGTGGCGGGTGGATTCCGGTGGGCATGAATGGCCGGTCTGGAAAAAGGACCTATGCCTGTTCTCGCAGATGTTGTTTCGGGAGAAATAGGCACTCAACCTGCCGCTGCCAACTTTTACTACGATTTTCGCAGATATGAATATTGTTTTGAAAAGGAAACTTGATATGAAATCTCGAACATTGCGTCCGATAGCCGGGCTGGGCCAAACGCCAATATCTCGACGTGAGGCGATACGCCTGGGCATCTTCGGCGCAGCCGGTCTGCTGCTGGCTGACCGTCTGGATTCTACAACATTGGCGGCGTCACCGGCCAAAGCCAAGGCAGTCATCCAGATTTGGATGTGGGGTGGTCCGGCACACCTCGACACCTTCGACCCCAAGCCTGATGCTGGCAATGACTATTGCGGTCCGCTGAACAAACCGATACCCACCAACGTGGACGGGGTCATAATTGGCGAACTGCTTCCCCTGCTGGCAAAGCAGGCCGACAAGTATTCCATCATCCGCAGCATGACCCACGGGGTGAGTTCTCACGAGACGGCGTCCTACATCGTTCAGACCGGGCGGATGCCCGGCGATGGGCAGGTCTATCCGTGCGTCGGCGCCGTCGTCTCGCTGTTCAAGGGTTACGATGCCGGATACCGCGGACTGATTCCGCCCTACATTGTGCTGACCGAGCTGCAGGGGCGTTTTTCCGAAGCGGGATTTTTGGGGTCGCGATGTAAGCCCTTCGCCACGGGCGGCGACCCGGCGAAGACCCCATTCGTCGTGGAGGGTGTCGTCGCACAGGGCATCACCGACCAGCGGCAGAAGGGCCGGCGTGAGTTTCTCCACAAGCTGGACACGCTGGGGCAAGCCATGAAGGGCGACCCACAGTTGGCGGCGTCGGAGCAGTGTGAAAAACAGGCGTATGACCTGATTCTGGGCGACGGGGCCAAGGTGTTTGGCCTTTCAGAGGAGAAGAAGGAGCTGAGAGAGCAGTACGGTTTGAACACCTTCGGCCAATCCTGCCTGATGGCACGTCGGCTGGTCGAACGCGGGGTCCCCTACGTCACCATCAACTACAAAGGCTGGGATACGCATAAGCAGCATTTTCAGGCCATGCGCCGAAAACTGCCGGAAATGGACAAAGGAATGGCGACCCTGCTGCAGGATTTGTCGGACCGTGGCCTGCTGGACAGCACCATTATCTGGTGGTGCGGTGAATTCGGCAGAACCCCCAAAATCCAGTGGGAGCCGCCCTGGAGTGGCGGACGCAACCACTATGGCAAGGTATTCTCCGCTGTGGTCGCTGGCGGCGGGTTCAAGGGCGGCCAAGTGGTCGGGGCCTCGGATGCGAAAGGGGAAGAGGTGAAGGAACGGCCCGTGTATCCCTGTGACCTCATCAGCAGCATGTACGAGCTACTCGGTATTGACCCCGACGGGAAGCTACCCCATCCCCAAGGCCTGACGGTTCGTGTGATGCCCTCCGCCGCGGATGGCGCGAAAATGGGCGGACGTTTGAAAGAAATCATGTAAGTGATGGAGTATTTTATGGAACGACCCCTTCGGCAGATGACTCTGTGGGTGGCAGCGGTATTAGTGGTTGCGGCCGGAGCGCTGGCGGCCATGCCTGGAGCCAGGGCGCAGAGGGACCCGCGTATTGGTTATGTCTATCCCGCCGGCGGCCGGCAGGGCGCTACGTTCCAGGTGGCGGTCGGCGGGCAGTATCTGGATGGCGTCACCAATGTGTATGTCTCCGGTTCAGGGGTTCAAGCCACGGTAGTCGAGCACACCAAACCGCTGACGCAGCGAGAGTTTAACCTGCTGAAAGAGAAGCTGAAAGAGCTGCAGGAAAAGAAGTTGGCCTCAACCCAAGACAGCACAGAGCGCGGAGGACAGGACGGGTCCCAGGGCTCACCAAAACCCGCATGGACGGCAGAGGACGAGAAGATGGTTGCCGAAATCAGGAAGAAGCTTGCCAACCCTCCAAATCGGCAGGCCAATCCTGCGATTGCCGAAACCGTCACGCTCCAGGTCACTATGGCACCGGACGCGGAGCCTGGCGAACGGGAGTTAAGGCTGGGAACCCCCTCCGGGTTGTCGAAGCCGCTCGTTTTTTGCGTCGGTCAACTGCCGGAATTTAGTGAGAAGGAGCCGAAAAGCAGTACGACTGAGGCTGGAATGAGCATAACGCTGCCGGCCATTGTGAACGGCCAGATATTGCCCGGCGATGTGGACAGGTTTCGGTTCAAGGCGCACAAGGGTGAGCAATTGGTCGTCGCCGCCAGCGCGCGGGAATTAATCCCCTATCTGGCCGACGCCGTTCCAGGTTGGTTCCAGGCCACGCTGGCGCTTTACGATGCGAACGGAAAGGAGCTCGCCTATGTCGATGACTACCGTTTCCATCCCGATCCGGTTCTTTACTATGAGGTCCCAAGGGACAGCGAATACGTAATCGAGATCAGGGACTCCATCTACCGCGGACGCGAGGATTTCGTCTATCGCATCGCCCTGGGCGAACTGCCGTTTGTGACGAGCATCTTCCCGCTGGGCGGCCAGACCGGCACTCAAACCACCGTAGAGGTGAAGGGCTGGAATCTCCCGGGGGGCGGGCTGACGATGGACGCCAACGACAAAAAGCCGGGAACTTACCCCCTTTTCATACGCAAGGATGAACTGATTTCCAACCGCGTGCCTTTTGCGGTGGGCACGCTGCCGGAATGTCTGGAACAGGAACCGAACAACCCGCAAGGGAGCGCACAACCGGTCACGCCTCCACTCATCGTGAACGGACGCATTGACCCGCCGGGTGATGTGGACGTGTTCCGTTTCGAAGGCCGCGCTGGCAGCGAAATCGTCGCAGAGGTTTATGCACGCCGGCTGGACTCCCCGCTGGATTCGGTGCTCAAACTGACCGATGCCGCCGGCCGGCAGCTGGCGGCCAATGATGATTATGAGGACAAGGGTGCGGGGTTGACCACGCACCAAGCGGATTCCAGGCTCCGCGCAACCCTGCCTGCGAACGGGACCTATTATCTTTACATAGGCGATGCGCAACACAAGGGCGGCGAGTCCTATGCTTACCGCTTACGCATCAGTTTGCCACAGCCCGATTTCGAGCTGCGAGTCGTGCCGTCCAGCATCAACGCCCGCGCCGGCGCAACTGTTCCCGTCACCGTCTATGCCCTGCGCAAGGACGGGTTTTCCAATGACATCGCGATGACGTTGAAGGACGCGCCGAGGGGATTCACGTTGAGCGGCGGCAGGGTGCCGGCGAATCAGGACCAGGTGCGGCTCACGTTGAAGGTGCCGCCGATGCCCTCGAAGGAACCCATCAGCCTGAGCCTGGAAGGCCGCGCGATGATACAGGGACGAGAGGTCGTCCGTCCAGCCGTGCCGGCGGAAGACATGATGCAGGCTTTTTTCTACCGGCATCTGGTGCCTGCAAAAGAGCTTAAAATCGCAGTAATCGCACGCCAGACACCCAAGACACCGGCGACTAAGCCGGAGGCCCGGACGGGCTCAAACCCGCCTTCGGCGGGCCTCGATTCAAAACCCGTAAAACCCCCCCCGACGCAATAGGACCCTGTCATTCCGAGCTTGCCCGCCTATGGCGTGGCGCAGCCGAGGAATCTATTGAACAATTGTCATTCCCGCGAAGCTTGTCCTCCGTTTGGAGTCCCCTGAATAAGCAAGTGTGCCTTTTGAATAGGTTCGACAAGCTCACTACAGGTAGGTTCGACACTTCGACCTTGCTCAGTGCAGGCAAGCTCACTACAGGTAGGTTCGACACTTCGACTCCCTCGACTGCGCTCGGGACAGGCTTGCTCAGTGCAGGCAAGCTCACTACAGGTAGGTTCGACACTTCGGCCTTGCTCAGTGCAGGCAAGCTCACTACAGGTTGGGTTTGATTGGGTTTGTTTTTTGTGAGCATAAAAACGATTTCGTTTTCATAATCCTTTGTTAATAAGAAGGTTGTGTTCATTTTGTCGTTGCGGAAATTGGGTTTGTTTTGCATAATTGACTCATAGCCACAAAGGCACTGAGGCACAAAGGAACATAGTGATAGAACGAATCTCAAGAACCTTTTGCATGTGTGGGCCGGTCGATTTTTGGGCATTACGACGGTTGGCGAGGATTTGAGCTTCGGTGGTCATTAGGAACTGTTCCTTTATTGGTTAATTGGTTAAATGGTTAATTAGTTAATTGGTTATTGACTGGGCCTGCTGGCCTGAAGACCGTGCCCTCCGGGGCGGCTTGTCGTTCCCGCCAGAGGCGGGCGAGTGCCTACTGGCAAACAGGCGGGAATTTTAACATATTTTCAAAGAAAAGTCAAACGAAAAATTTTTGTCGCTGTGGTTTCTACAGCACAGCACGGGTTGCCATTTTTAGTCATTCCAAACTATCTACTAAAACCTCTTGACTTTTCCCCTCTTTCCACCTATTCTATTAATACTTACCCCGCTGTTTTGCGGGTCCCTTATCGTCTCAGCGGGGCGGCGTTACTAAATACTTAATCCAATACTTACTGCGGATTCGACACAAGATACGCTTTTTACCAAGCGCGAGGATGGCTTCTTCCTGCTAGGTTCGAGAGAGTTAGAGTTTCTTTTAAATATTAAGAGGGGCTTTTATGCGTATTAAATTTATAGAAATCCAGAACTTTCGGAAGTTACGTTCTTGCAGAGTCGAGTTTGCTGAAAAGACAACTGTCTTTGTTGGAGCAAACAATAGCGGAAAGACATCAGCAATGGATGCTCTAATTTTGTTCTTGGTAGATAAAGGTCAATTTACCACAACAGATTTCACATTATCAAACTGGAATGAGATTGATAAAATAGGTGAATCTTGGGTAAAAGATAATAGTGAAAATCCCCTTCCCGATCTATCTATAGCACAATGGCTAAAATACTTACCATCCATTGATGTTTGGATAACAGTTGCAAACAATGAAATTCAGTATGTTGACTTTCGCACTTTTTAGGCGACTAACTTTGAGAACGAATAAGCAAAAACATACCAACCTTCCGATAAATTTCTTGGAAATAACAAGAAAGGAATGCTGGTATGGATACCACAATTACTGT
>Ga0315279_10001075_pt1 | contig 47183 bp, 45 predicted proteins | sample YL17G06_20_MG_FD_203694 | JGI IMG/M metagenome (GOLD analysis project Ga0315279, IMG submission 203694) | Sediment microbial communities from Yellowstone Lake, YNP, Wyoming, USA - YL17G06_20 | ecosystem: Environmental > Aquatic > Freshwater > Lake > Sediment | place: USA: Wyoming | collected...
TGCTTCGCGGCATGGCCAAGGTTCGCATCGAGTGGGACCTGGCCTGCTTGGCGTACAACATGAGGCGGCTCTGGAGCCTCACAACCGCCTGAAAGGGGGCCGAAGTGGGCTCGGAAAGATCAGGCGAGGGCTCTTCGTGGGAGGCCGCTTACCTCATGACGGACAACAGGACCGTCCGAACAGAAAATGGTTCGCCGTGGGCGCTGGGGAGGCGCCTCGGCGGCCGACTCAGTCCGACAGGCTACTAGGCGCAGGAGATCGGTCTGGGGACGCTGGAATACGAGCTGGTGAAAATCGGATAGCGATGCCCGGGTGCGAAGTGGGCTTCGACGTCCTGCACCGCTATATTTGACCGGGGAGATTCGCCATGAAGGTGCTGTTCATCGGAGGGACAGGGATCATCAGCTCAGGGGTATCCCCCCGCGTGGTCGAGAGCGGGATGGAGCTGTACCTGCTGAACCGCGGCCAGAGAGCCGAGTTCGTGCCCCCGGGGGCCCGGCAGATCGTTGCCGACATCAGGAACGGTCGGGAGGTGGAGGAGGCCCTCCGCGGGCTCACCTTCGATGCTGTCGTGGACTGGCTGGTGTTCACCCCGGATCAGCTGGAAGCGGACATCGAGTTTTTCCGGGGCAGAACATCGCAGTACGTCTTCATCAGCTCGGCAAGCGCGTATCAGAAGCCGCCAACTCACTTCCCCATCTCCGAATCGACGCCACTCGCCAATCCCTATTTTCAGTACAGCCGCGACAAGATTGCCTGCGAGGACCGTCTGGTGCGCGAATACAGGGACACGCGGTTCCCGATGACCATCGTCAGGCCTTCCTTCACCTACGGCCTCACCATGATCCCGGCGGGATACCAGAGCTGGACCCATCCCTGGACCCTGGTGGACCGCATGCGACGGAAGAGGAAGATCATCGTGCACGGCGATGGGACGGCGTTGTGGACGATGACGCACAACACCGATTTTGCGAAGGGTTTCGCCGGATTGCTCGGCAATCCCCGGGCGATCGGCCACACTGTCCATATCACCTCGGAGGAAGTGCTGACGTGGGACCAGATCACCCGCGCCATCGGCGCAGCCGCCGGCGTCGAGCCGGACATCATCCACATCCCCTCCGACTTCATATCCGCTTTCGACCCCGATGCCCGCGGGCCGCTTCTCGGCGACAAGGCGCATTGCGCCGTGTTCGACAATTCGAAAATCAGGAGCCTCGTGCCCGGCTTCATGGCAACCGTTCCCTTTGCTGAAGGTGTGCGGAAATCCGTCGAGTGGTATGAAAAACACCCGGAACGCTGCACGGTGGAAGACGCTTTCAATGCGCACTCTGAACGCATCATCGGCGCCTACCAGACGGCGCTCAATCTGGCAGCCTCCACGAGGCGAGCGTGAGGATCCGCGCGTGTGGCCATGCTTGCACGGAGCTTTCTGACAGACGTATACTGCGGCGATGGCACACATGTCGGATGCTGCCCCGTCTCCGGCCTCGTGCAAGGGTCTGATCGCTCTCGTTACGGGCGCCTCCCGCGGACTTGGACGCGAGATCGCCCGCGAGCTCGCGGACGCAGGCGCGAGCCTCGTCCTCGTCGCACGGGATGCGGCAGAGCTCGAACACGCTAGAACGGATCTGCGGGGACGCCTGTCCGCGGAAGCGAAAGTGCACTGCTTCGCAGCCGACCTCTCCTCCGAGGAGGCGGTACCGCGGCTGGAGGAGTGGCTCGGCGCGGCAGGAATCCTGCCCGACGTTCTGGTGAACAACGCTGCGACGCAGGGCCCCATCGGCCCCTTCTGGGAGAACGACTGGCAGGACTGGATGGGATCGTTTCACCTGAATGCGTTCACGCCCCTCCGACTCTGCAGGCTGGTGCTGCCCGGAATGATCAGGCGCGGACGGGGCAAGATTCTCAACATCTCCGGTGGCGGTGCGGCCGGTCCGAGGCCCGGCTTCACGGCGTACGGCGCCGCAAAGACGCTCCTCGTCCGGTTCACCGAGACGCTTGCAGAGGAGGTGAAGCCCTTCGGAATCGACGTGAACGCGGTCGCCCCCGGAGCGATGAAAAGCGCGATGACGGACGCAGTGATCGCCGCCGGGCCGCAGAGGGCGGGAACCAGGGAATTTGAGGCTGCGAAATTGCTGATGGACGGGACGGCCGAAGTCATGTCGCGCGCCGCCGGGCTCTGCGTCTTCCTGTCGTCCCGCGCATCTGATGGAATAACCGGCCGGTTGATCAGCGCGGCTTGGGACCCATGGGAGACTTTCGCGGCGCACCGCAATGAGATAGCGCGCTCGGACGTGTACACGCTGAGACGGATCCTGCCCGCCGACCGCGGGATGGAGTGGGGGTCACCGCGATGAACGTCGGAATCGTGGGCTGCGGACTGATCGGGCAGAAACGTGCGCGGGCGTTGGCGGGAAGAAGGCTGGTCGCCTGCGCTGACATCGATTCGGCGCGCGCCTCACAGCTCGCCTCACAACATGCGGGCTGCGAAGCCCTCTCGGGCTGGGAGCAGCTCGTGCAGAGGCCCGACCTCGGGCTGGTCATCGTCGCAACGGCACATGACGCTCTGGCGAAGATCACGAAGGCCGCCCTGTACAGCGGAAAGCACGTCATCGTGGAGAAGCCCGCCGCGCTCAGTTCCCGGGAGCTCGAGACGGTTCTCCAGGAAGAGCGGAGGTCGGGCAGGCACGTTCACGTCGGGTTCAACCACCGCTACCACCGGACGTTCCGAAAGGCGTTCGAGCTCGTACGCGCAGGCGAGCTCGGCCCTCTCATGTACCTGCGTGCGCGCTACGGGCATGGCGGGAGGCTCGGCTACGAGCGCGAGTGGCGGGCCTGCCGGAAACGCTCCGGCGGCGGGGAGCTCATCGACCAGGGCATCCACCTCATCGATCTCGCCCGGTGCTTCCTCGGGGACTTCTCCGAGGTGCAGGGATATGCGCACACCTTCTTCTGGGACATGGAAGTAGAAGACAACGGCTTCCTGATGCTGCGGACTCCGGGCCGGCAGGTCGCGTTTCTCCATGCGAGCTGTACGGAGTGGAAAAATCTGTTCTCGTTCGAGATCTACGGGCGGCAGGGAAAGCTGGAGATATCCGGACTGGGGGGGAGCTACGGGCTCGAGCGGCTCAGCTGGTACCGCATGCTTCCCGAGATGGGTCCCCCCGAGACCACGATCTGGGAATACCCCATGGCCGATGACTCCTGGGAGCAGGAAATGGCCGAGTTCCTGGAGGACATCCGACTCGATCGCCGGCCCTCCGCAGGCCTCTCCGACGCGGCCGCCGCCCTCCGGGTGATCGAAGAGATCTACCGCGTGTCGGGGCTGGAGCGGAAGAGTGACATGAGCACCCGTTGAGAACGTGACTTCCCGTTAGTGATCCAGGGCATTTCCAATCATGCGCGGAATCTTGTCTCCCAGGGGATCGTCCTTCGAATCGAAACGGGCAACGACGGCTCCCGTGCGATTCACGAGGAACTTGTTGAAGCTCTGCGTGATCTTTCCTGCGGACTGGGGGCTGGTCTCTTTGTCCGTGAGCCAGGCGAAGAGGGGATGAATATCTTTCCCCTTGACGGAAATCTTGGAGAACAGGGGAAATGTCACGCCGTAGGTGAGGCTGCAGAAGCTCTTGATCTCGGCATCAGTGCCCGGCTCCTGTCTCCCGAAGCTGCTCGTGGGGAACGCCAGGACCTCGAAACCGCGATCCTTGTAGCGAGTGTACATGGTCTGCAGGTTCTTGTACTGGGGCGTCCAATCGCACTTGCTTGCAACGTTCACGATGAGCAGTACCTTGCCGGCGAACTCGGCCATGGATCGCTCTTTCCCATCGATGTCCATCGCGGTGAGAGAGTAGATGTCCTTCATTCAACCATGATAGTCCCTAGAGGCAGCAATGGGAATCGGCCGCGCACGCGGCAGGACAAGGGGCCGCCTCCCCTGTTCCCGGGGCGCGTCCGCAGCGAATCTGATGTACGGGACGATCGCCGCGTTCTGATACTGCCCGGTTCCGTCGTACGTGATGCTCACCACGGGCACGCCGGTCACACGTTCGACGTCACGCGCCATGGCCTCCGTGACCATGGAGGGACAGCAGAACGCGGGGCTCGCCTGGACGAAGAGCGCCAGCTCGGGATGGACCCGCACGAGGTGGAAGATCTTCATGAGGTTATCAAATGATTCCCCCGCGTGCTCGGGCCTCAGGCCGAATTCGCGGATGAACACTTCGCTGCCGGTATCCGTGAACTCCGGCTCGGGATCCAGGAAGCGTGCGAAATGGACTCGGCACCTGCTCCCCATGGTGTCCGCAAGAAGCCAGAGGGCCCGGTAGGTGAGTGAGCGGAAATGCTCACCGGCGCGCGACCACTTGCGGAAGTACGATTCGGCGATGATGCGGACGTACTCGGTGTAGGGAGTGGTGATGGCCTCGCCGCCGGCATCCTCGATTGCGCGGATGAGCCCCTGATTCATGACGTCGTTGTCACGCACGTACAGGTCGCCGAATATCGCCACACGGGGCCGCCGCTCGGGGCTGATGGTCACGGCATCGAAAAGTCCGGCGGCGAGTCGTATCGCCTCGTCCTTCTGTGTCCTGCCTTCGAAAGCGGGAACGAGGATCTTCATCGCCTGCGCGATCGCCCGATCGGTTGCGCCCGGCGACGTCTCGTACGGCCGCAGGCGACAGCCCACGCGCCGAAGCAAACCGCCCGCCAGGTAGGCCTTGTAGCAGTTCACAGTGGCGCGCCGGGAGATATCGAGATAGAACGCGTCCCCCGCGTAGACCTCCATGCGCTCCATCCCGCCCCCTTCCGCCTCCATCAGGCTTTTCAGGAAGGGGACGAACATCCCGATATTGCACGAGAGGGTGGACCGGGGCATCCATATGGCAGTCCTCGCGGGATCCAGCCCATGCTTCCTCACGTACTCGACGGTCTCCTGGGCAATGATGTTCAGCGGGAGGCACTGGCCGGTGTTGTGGCGCATGGCCTTCCTGATCACAACGGGGTCTTCCTCCAGCACCCTCGCCTCCACTCCTTCACGGCGGAGATTGGCGGCGAGCAGCGGGTTCACCAGGGGGTCCCAGGTGGGACACAGCAGGGTCCTGCCGTCGAGCTGCGTGACGGCCCGGGGTACGATGGGAAGCTGCCGGGCCCGCGGGGGGCGCTCCCCTCCTCCGAAAGAAGCGCGCGCTGCATGGTTGCGGAAAGAGGCGACTCCTGCCTCGATCCTTGTTTCATACCCGAGGGTGGAATCGTGATCGTCGAGCTGCAGGATGAGATAGGGCTTTGCCTTCGCATCGAGAATACGCTTGAAATACTCGATGGCAAAGCTGTCGGGACTGCACTTGAACGACGTGATGAAGACGGGGTAGAGACCGGGGGTGTCGGCCGCAACGCAGGCGACTTCGAGGATCCTGGCCGCGTGCAGCCAATGGACCATGGCCAGGAGCGGCGCGATCCGTTCCACATCGCGCGGCGCGTAGGGCACCATGTCCTGGGAGAACACCTTCACGCCGAGTGAACCGAAGATCTCGGGGATTCCCTTGCTCATCTCGGGGGAGAGCACGTTGTACGGGCGTCCGAGGAGAACAACTGATGGTTCTCCGCCGGCCGCAGTTTCCTCGCGAAAACGCATCTGCAGCTGCCGCACACCGTCGTCGTACGCGGCGCTCGCCTGCTCGAAGGCCTCGCCGACCGCATCGACGCCCAGGTTCGTGATCCCCGCCTGCAGGAGGGATTTGTGCAGATCGCGCTTCGTGCGGTCCCTCCACCTCGTCCAGCTCACCTGCGGCATGAGGCAGCGCTCGCGAAGCCGCACGTCCCCCGCGCCGGAGGCGAGCGCCGAGCTGAACTGGGTATAGTAGCAGTACACGAGCGGATCGTGGGTCCCCGGCCTGCTCTCTTCCAGAAACACGGGGAGGAAGATCCAGTCCGCCTTGTCGCCCAGGTGTTTCACGTGGCCGTGCAGAGCTGCGAGGGGTGCGCAGAACTCTGCACCCTGCACCTCGCGCCCGAGGGTAATCCCGGCGTCGAAGCCTTCGCTCGTGACAACGGAGATGCCCAGCTTCGAAAAGAACATTTTCCAGAGTGGGAGCTGACCGTAGAGCCCCAAAGCCGCCGGGATACCGACCACCGGTCCGCCGGCACTGGCAGGTCGGGCCGGTCGGATTCCAGCGAAGACCTTCCGCCGCTCCTTCAGGAGGTTGAACCCGGACCGGTCCCTGTCGACATACCGTGACACATCGTAGTCTCTCCCGCACAGGAAGCCGTAGGCCACCGTTGCCCCTGCCACCACGGCGACCCGCAGCCGGCAGTGGTTCCTGCACAGCTCGCAGGTTTCCACGCGCACCGGAATCTCCGCGCGGAGCGCGGCCAGGCCGATGAAGCGGGATCGGGAGATTCCCTTCTCGGACAGCAGGAGGGCGGCGCCAAGCGCCCCGGTCAGGTGGCAATACCGCGAAACCAGGATCGGCTTTCCCAGGCCCTGGCGGAATGCCGCCACGAGGGCTTTGTTGCGCGCGGTGGCTCCCTGGAATGCGATCCGTTCGCCGATCGCTGCTCCCCGCGCCACCTTCGTGAGGTAGTTCTCCCGCACGCTGTAGAGGGCCGCGGCAAGTATCTCCTCCGTGGAGTAGCCCTGTGAAACGAAGTTGTTGATATCCCTCTCCATGAACACTGCGCACCTGTCGCTGGAAAGCGGCGCTCGTACTCCGCGCACCCTGCCCTCGTAGTCGGACAGCTCACAGCCCAGCCGGGCCGCCTGCTCCTCCAGGAAGCTTCCCGTCCCGGCCGCGCAGACGGTATTCATGTGGGAGAAGGTGACCATGCCGTCACGCATCGTGGTGAATTTCGCGTCCTGGCCGCCGATCTCGATGATCGTGTCGATGCCGGGGTCGAGGGCGTAGGCCGCGCGCGCGTGGGCGGTGATCTCGTCCACAACGAGGTCGGCACTCACAATTGACCCGATGAACTTTCTCCCCGCTCCTGTAGTGCCCACGCCGAGAAAACGCAGCCGGACGCGCGCGCGTTCCTGCCAGTCCTCGATCGCCTCGCAGATGGACTGGACCGCCGTGAGCGGGGACCCCAGGGTGCGAGTGTAAAACCCCGCCACCGCCTCGCGCGCGGCGTCGATGATGATCGCCTTGGTGGATGTGGAGCCGACATCGATTCCCATCAGCACGTCGAGCTCGCCGCGGGTTGCGGACGGGGAGTAGACATCCACCTCGACGGGGTGAACGGCGGAGTGCCTGCCCGAGCCGAACTGGTAACGCTTTTCACCGTTCTTCGATTCTCCGTCGGCTCCCTGCAGAGCGAGCGGCTCGAAGAAGTACTTCTTCCCTCCGTCGTGTAGTTCCAGAACGATTCCGGGATCCAGAAGGAATGGCGCCTCGTCCGTACCCTCCTCCGCCAGGCAGAGCGCCGCACCGATGGCCCCGAGGATCGGAGCGTCCGCGTGGCACTGCAGCGGGACACCGAGAGCTTGTTCGAGGTGTGCGCGGACCGAGCCGTTCAGGGCGACGCCGCCGGCGAACACGACGGGCTGCTCGGGCCTCTGACCGCCCAGGAGGGTATCTGCTATGTTCTGCGCGAGCCCGCGGCACAGCCCATCGCAGATTTCCTCAAGTGAGTAGCCGGCCTGCTGGGCATGGACGAGGTCGGTGCGCGCGAACACCGCGCAGCGCGTGGAGATCCTCGGGGCCGGGGTCGTGCTGGCCAGCGCACGGCGGACCAGCTCCTCGATGCCGGTGAATCCCAGCCTGCGCGCCTGCTGGTCGAGAAAACTCCCCGTGCCGGCGGCACAGGAGGAATTGGATCGGGCGCCCCTGTAGTCGCCCTCGCTGTCAAACCGCACAAGGCCGTACTTCTCCCCGCCGACAAAGATGATCGTGCGGAGGTCCGGGACGCGGCGGCGGCAGGCGGCGATCAGCGTCACCTGGGGGTCGAACTGCCGGGCGCCGCGCAGGATCTGCGGACCGCCGGAGACCGATGCGACCCCTGAAACCTGGATCGCACCGATCTCTTTGATCATGGATCGCAGGCACTCGCGGACCTTCCCCTTGTGGAAGCGGTAATCGGAGCTTCGTACTTCTCCTGAGGAATCGATCACTGCTGTGGAAATGCACACGGAGCCGATGTCGACCCCGAGTATCCCTGGATCGAGCATAGACTGCCTATGGTATCAGAAAAGAATGAAAGTCAACAAGCTCGGGTGTCAAGCCGCGGTGACTGCTCGCGTGAGCCGAGTCGATTACCCTTTGGGGTTGTCCATGTCGATGCTGAGGACTGTTGCCCAGCCAAGGGGATTGGATCCGGTATAGAAACCCAGACTGCCGTGTATGGTCTGATTCTGGTTCAGGCTGAAATCCGTGGTCCATGCCCGACTGGGGTACGTAAGGTTCCCACTCATGTCCACGCCGATTTGGAGATTCACGCCCGTGAGGTCGACTTTGCCCAGATTCTGCACGGTATAAGTGACAGTGGTAAAGCCGCCCGAATAGGTCATGCTGTCAATGCTCCAGGCCACGTTGACGGCAGTGTACAGCTCGCAGCCCGTCACGGCCGCAAGCAGAGCCAGAAAGACGATCGAGAGCTTGAACAGATTCTTTCTCATCATACCTGCTTCTTTCGGAGTTGAGGATCTTCATTTGATGGAACACCTTTCGCGGAGAATTCTGCACCGCTCGATCGTGATCGAAGGAACTCGAACAGGAAGCCCAGCCCTGCGGCGTCCGCGTCTCTACATTGTGACTTCTATCGTATGCTCGCTGCCGTCCCTGTAGTCACGGACCTTCGTGCCGCGGATCTTCACTCCGTCCACGATTACCCTGCTCACCCGGGCTTGCACATGATCGGGATTGCGAACGATGAACCGATAGATCGAGCCCCTGAACCTGCGCTTTACCTCGTAGCCATCCCACCCGGAGGGAATGCAGGGCTCGATGCTGATGCCGTCGAACAAGGGTTTCACGCCGAGGATGAACTGGACCCCGCAGAGAAGCATCCACGGCGCGGTGCCCGTGAGCCACGAATGCCCTCCCTTCCCGTACTCCGGGTGGGCGGGCCCAGTGGTGTACTCGGGGTACACGTACGGCTCGGTGGCGAACCTGTCCTGGTCCCGGGAAAGGACTTCCGGCAAGGTCGCGTGGTAGAGCCGGTATGCTGCATCACCCCTGCCGAGAATGGTGTTGGCCTGTATCGCCCAAGTGACGGGGTGATTGAACACGGACGCATTCTCTTTCTTGCCCGGCGCTTCTCTCGTCGCCGCGCCGATGGTTGCATCCGACGCGGTGTACGGTGGGGCGCAGATCATGGGGCCATAGTCCGTCTCCAGATACCTCTCCACCGATTCCATGGCCTGCAGTCCTCGCTCGGCGTCGGCCAGACCGCCTATGACCGCCCACGGCTGTGGCTCGAGGTACATCTTCCCCTGCTCGTTCCTGCATGAGCCTTCGACCCTGCCATCGTCCCGGGTGAAACGCCAGTAATACTCCCCGTCCCAGCATTCCCGGTTGAAGGCCTCCTTGAGTCGGGCATAGATCGCGCGGTACTCGGTGACCTTCCGCGGGTCTCGTCGCGTGAACTCGAGGATCTCGATCATGGCCAGGAGAGCTGCCCCGAGCTGCGCGGCGACCATCGCGGATTCGCCCTTGCCTTCCTTGCCGCATTCGTTGAGATCGTCGTTCCAGTCTCCGCCGAGCATGAGCGGAATGCCGCGCGCGCTCCTGTCCCGCCAGACCTTTTCGATGGCGCGACAGCAACGCTCCAGGATGGTGCCGGGCCCGCCGCATGCATAGCCGGGATTCATCGTGACGAGCTCCTGCATGGACTCGGAGAAACTCGAAACAAAGGACGCGGCATTCGACGCCGTTTTCGGATCCGCGTAGGGTTCCACTTCGTCGAGCAGCGCAAAGTCCGCGGTCTCGCGCAGGTAATACGACACGGCGAGCGGGAACCACAGCGGATCGTCGGAATGGTTCGTGAATATTCCGCTGTTCTGCACCCGAAAGTAGTTATGGTAGGTGTATCCGTTGGGGAACATCTGGCGGGCGAGCTCCCTGATCACCGCCCTGGCCGCCGGCGCGTCGAACATGATGTATCCCAGGAGGTCCTGCGAGGTATCGCGAAAACCCATGCCGTAGGTGAGGCCGAGGTGGAAGCGGGAGGCGTCTCGAGAAATGGCGAACGTTGCCTTCACCTGCATCTTGTTCCAGATATTGACGTGACGGTTCACGCTTTCATCGGGCGTGGCGACTCGCACCGTGTCGCAGAAGCGTTCGTGCCACGCGGAGAGCTCTTCAAATGCCCGATCCGCCCTTTCAACCGACCAGGCTCGGATGACCTCCATCGCCTGTATCTTGTACCTGCCCTCCCGCCTGTCCGCCACGCCGATCACTACGCAGAACTCCAACGAGCTGCCGGGAGCGACTCGCACCTCGTGCTGCAACGCACCACAAAGGTGACCGGAGTTGCAGTTCGCGTCCGTGAGACGGCCGCATTGCACGGTCAGCGGGTTGCTCTCCGAGCGAAACCAAGCGCCGATGAAGCGGTTCCGATCACAGTCGAATCCGACGATGGGAAGGGTGCTGCCGAAGAAGGCGACCTTCCCCCAGCAGCCGTCGTCCTTTGCGCGCTCCTCCTCGGGGAGGAACGAGGCGCCGATCCGGTTTTCTGCGAAGATCGCCGGGACCTCGCTGTCGAACCACGCCCTCTTGAAGTGCGAGCTGTTCGGCTGCTCGAGGAGATCATCCCGCGCGTCACCGGGAACGAACTCGACATACGGGAAGAGTGAGAGCCGCCGCTCGGCGCCATCGTTTCGGATGGTGATGCGCCAGATCTCGATGTCCGCATCGATCGGGACGAAGTACAGGATGGAGTGAGTGAGTCCCCGGTAGCGCGTCGTGATCCTGGTGTATCCGCAGCCATGCCGGCATTCGAAAGCCTCCAGAGGCGTCTGCGTGGGCTGCCAGGTGGGAGAGTAGTACTCGCCCGTATCGTTGTCCCGGATGTAGAGGTACCGGCCCGGCCTGTCTTCGGGGAGGGAATTGTAGCGACGCCGGGTGATGCGGGAGTTCAGGGGGGACACGTAGTAGCTGTATCCCCCTCCCGTGTGGGAGATGAGGGCGTGATACCTGCCGTTGAGGGAATAATTAAGCCAGGGTTGCGGAGTGTCGGGCCGGGTAATGACGAACTCCTTGCCGTCCTCCGTGAAGCAGCCGTACTTACCCAACCCGATTCTCCTCCCGCACTACTTTATCTGCTCCTTTGCCTGGGCCTGTGCATCGCTGTACGCCTTGTCCACCGGGGTCCCTTTCGCCACGACATTGATGGCATTGAGCAGTATGGTCTGGATGTCCGCGTCCCCCGAGGTGATGCGATCCGGCTGGGTGTGCAGCGCGACGTCCGCCACGATCTGCCGTGCCTTCTGGCCGCCCAGGTACTCGACGGGCTCGTCCATCACGGGATCCTTGTAGAGCGAGACCAGGACGGGGAACGCGGTGAGGACCTTGAAGTCCAAGAGCTGCGCCTCCTTGCTTGCCGTGAAGAACTTGACCACCTCCCATGCCGCGGTCTTGCGGTTGACCGGGATTTTCTCCGGTATGGCCAGGTAGCTGCCGCCGTAGGATACGTACTCCTTGCCGGGAAGGTAGGTCATCCGCCACAGGCCCTTCTCGTTCTCCGCGTAGCCTGTGGCAAGTGTTCCGACAAACCAGGCGCCGTTGGGGCTCGTGACGATCTGGCCGTTCGTGAACGCCGCTTCCCAGGGCTGGCTCCAGGGGCTGAAATCCCCGTCGATGCCTGCCGCGCGCGTCTTGCGGGCAAGCTCGAGGGCGCTAATGAACTTTTCTCGGGGAGCCAGCGGGACGCCGTTGGAATCCGTCAACCCGGTGAGACCGCCGTTGATCGGGGCAAGACCGACGTCGCTCGGGTGCGGGACGCCATAGATTTTCATCTTGGCGCCGGGCGAGTTCACTGAATCCATCACCTTCCTGCACGCGGCAATGTAGTCGTCCCAGCTCGCCAGGTTGTCGAAGCTGACTCCCGCCTTGTCAGCGAGATCCTTCCTGTAGAGGAGCACCCCGGGGGCGATGTCCACCGGAACGGCGAGGAGCTTTCCGTCTCCGGTGGTGGCGTTCTTCACCGCGTAGGCAACCAGCGCCCCGCTGAAGCTCTTCGCGTTGAAGGGCGCGGCGTTGAGGTCCGTCAGGATGGCGGGGTTCGCGTACGCCCCGAGGAAAGCCGTGTCGATGACCTCGATGTCGTTCGGGACCTGGCCGGCGGCCACCACAGTCTTCAGCGTGTCGTGGTGGGTCTGCCAGTCCTGCACAACGAGCTTCACCATGACATTGGGGTACTTGGCCTTGAACTCGGGTGATGCAATCACCTGCTTGTATCCGGGCTCGAGGTCGGAAGTTGTGCCGAAGGTCAGGGAGTACTGCGCCTTGGCATCGAACCCCGCCGAGGTGACGTCCTTCCTGGCCCCGCACGCGACCAACAGGACCATGATTCCGGTCATGATCGCCAGGAAACGAATAATCCGCTTCATGTGAACCTCCTTCACTTGACAACGCTTCCGCCATCCCTGCAGGGTATCCGGCGGAGCAACGCGGCACGCATCCGAAACCGCTCACCTGACATCGTGGGCTCGCGAGAGAACCGATGCCTGAAGAGCATGACACAGATAGTTGATCTTGTCAACTATCTTCCTTATACTTGAAAAGATGGAGCCGGAGGGATGAAAGCTTCGAACATCGATATCGGGGACTTGAATCCCCTGCGTATCTTGAGGGCCATCTGGCTGCGCCCCGGTATCAGCAGGGCGGAGCTCGCCCGCGGGCTGGGGCTGGACAAGTCCACGATCACAAAGCTCGTCCCCGCTCTCCTGGATGCCGGCGTCATCGCTGATATCGAGAAACGATCCTCCGGCCCCAACGGGGGCCGCAAGCCGATCTCTCTGCGGATCAACTCCGCCTACGGCTGCGTTCTGGGCCTGGAGATCCAGACGGATTGCTTCCTCGCCACGGTCGTGGACCTCGACGGGGAGGTTCTTCTCCAACTGACGGAGAGCTTCGATCAGGCGGGGTACGGCCTCATGGAGGGACTCCAAAAGGCGCTCTCTGTCATGAAGCGGCGCATGAAAACCTTGAGCGCGCCGCTCGTGGGGATCGGCCTCGGCCTGCCGGGGATCGTCGATCCTCATCGCGGCATGGTCCTGGAATGCCGTCCGTTTCAGATCGCGCAGCCTTTCGACTTCTTCGAGGAGCTGCGCCGCCGCGGCGCGTCGGGACCGCCCGAGCTTCCTCTTCTCGACGGCATCCCCGTCATGATCGACAACGACGCGCGTTGCTGCTGCTGGAGCGTCCTGTCCCACCGCCGCGGGCAAAGCCCGCGGAATTTCATGTTTCTCTTCGGGGAGCTGCGCAGCTTCGATTCAACCGACACGTCCCGCCGGGACCTTTCGGTCGGCTTTGGCATCGTGCTGGAAGGCAGGATCTACTACGGGGACCACAGCGCGTCGGGTGAGTTCATCAGTGCGTTCCGCGGCGCGCCCCGGGACAACCAGTTCTCCGTGACGGACGGGGAGGCGCGGCTCATCGAAACGGACCCGCGGGTGCGCCGGAAGGTACTGCGGGAGCTGGCCCAGAACGCGGGACTCCTCCTGAACGTGATGGACGTGAGCATGATGTTTGTCGGAGGATCGATCCTCACGTATGCAGCGGAGCTGATCCCCCTGATCGAGGAGGAAGCACGGCGTCGCTCGACGTGGCCCACGCCGCGCAGCTTCACGGTACAGCCGACCGTGCACGGCGACCACGCAGTTGCCTACGGCGCGGCGGGGATGGTCCTGGAGCGCTTTTTCGCCGTGCCGGATGTGGCCGGAGTCGTTTCCCGCGTGCAGCCGCCGATTCCCGGCCTCCTCGAGATCAGGGGTCTGCGCAGCAGCGGGCCATAGCCTATCCTTCCTGCTCTCCGGCCCGCCTCGTGATCCTCCGCGTCACCCACGTGAGCGCGATTATCATAATGAACATTACCCAGGCAATGCTGCTCGCCCGTCCGAACCTGCTGCCTCGGAATCCCTGGTGCATGAGGTAGAAAGCCGTTGTGAGCCCGGAGTTGCCTGTGCCGCCCAGCTGCGCATAGCCGCCCGTCCAGACGTACGGTTCCTCGAAAAGCTGCAAACCGAAGATCACGGTGAGTGAGACATTGAAGAACACCACCGGCATGATCATGGGGAGGGTGACCCGCGTGTGCCGGATCCAGCTCCCTGCACCATCGATCATCGCCGACTCGTACAGTTCCTGCGGAATTGCCTGGATCCCCGCCAGGTACACGACGGCACACCAGCCGATGTAGCGCCAGTTCAGGATGAGCGAGATGGCCGCCTTGATCGGACCTGGCTCGGTCACGAAGTTGATCCGGGGGCCGCCGAAGACGTCGGCGATGAGCCAGTTCAGCCAGCCATAGTTGTTGTCCAGGAGCCGCAGGAAAATGAGACAGACGGGGACCGTGCTCGTGATGTAGGGGAGGAAGAAAAGAGTCCTGAACGCATCGCGTCCCTTCAGCAGCCTGTCTTTCAACACGATGGCCAGCGGAAAGCCGATGACGTGTTGGGTGAGCGACCCGAAAACCAGGAGGACCAGTGTATTGAGGAGCGAGCGCATGAAGAACGGGTCGGTGGTAAACAGGGCGAGGTAGTTTTGAATGCCGGGCCGTCCCTGGGGCCCGACCAGTCCCCAGTTATACAGGGACATCACGATGGAATAGCCAATAGGATACAGGCCAAAGGCGGCAAAAAGGAGAAAGAATGGGCTGATGAGAACGTAGGGGGCAATTCTCTGGCTGCCGAGATTCACCCGCATGCCCGACCTTTCATCCCTTGAGGCTTCCCGCGGTCAAACCGGAGATGATCTGCCGGGAGAAGAAGGCGAAGATGACGATGAGGGGAAGCAGCGACAATGCCGTCCCCATCATCATTGCGGAGAAGTTCACGTTGCCCCGAAGAGAGAGCTGCGCGAGGATCACGGGCAGGGTTTGCGCTTCCTGGTCCGGAAGAAAAACGAGAGGCGCGAGAAACTCCTTCCAGGAGCCGATGAAAGTCACGATTCCGAGCACGGCGATGCCGGACCGTGCCAGCGGGAAACCGATGCGCATGACGATGCCGTACTCTGAGAGGCCGTCGATCCGGGCCGCGTCCAAAAGCTCGGACGGCACAGCCCCCTGGATGAACTGCGTCATGAGAAAGACGCCGAACGCCCCTGCCATGCCGGGGATGACCAGCGGCAGGTACGTCCTGTACCACCCCAGAGCGCTCATCATCCTGTAGATGGGAATGATGTTGAGGAACGCAGGTACGGAAAGGGTTGCAAGCACGACGGCGTACAGTGCTTTTCTTCCTTTGAACCGGTACTTGGCGAACGCAAACCCGACCACCGTGCAGAAGAATATCGCGGCGGCGGTTTGCGCGATGGCGAGCCCCGCCGAGTTTGCGAAGTTGCGGGGGAAGGTCGGCACCCAGCCGATGAGCTGGTTCCAGTTGTCGGCGATACTCGGTCCGAACCATATCTTGGGCGGGTTCACGTAGGCGAATTTGTTGGGCCAGCTCGCCAGCACGAAGTTGTAGTAGAAGGGGAAGGCGCTCAGGAAACAGAGCACGAGCAGCAAAAGGTATTTCAGCGATCTTCCCGCGGTTGCCAGGACACGGCTCTCCCGCTCTACCCGGTCTCGCCCGGCCCGCGGGGCGAAATTTTCTTCGGCATCGATCCTCAATGCTTTAGTTGATTTGTTCAACTAACTGAGAATCCCACAGAATCGGCATGATGTCAACGTGACCTGGCCGCCTCCATCTCCGCGATCCGTTTGCGGATTTCGGTGTGCTTCGCGTGCGTGATCGGGTAGAAGTACAGCACGACGGCCGCCGCCACGTAGAAGGCGGCTCCGATCGGCCCGAACAGGAGCCTGATAGCGAGCTGGGTATCGGCGCCCTGCAGAGCGATCCTCCCGTCGTAGTGGGTCATGCTCAGGAGCCATCCGATCATCAGCGCCGAGAGTGCCTGGCCAAGCTTCGAGCAGAATGTCCAGATCCCGTAGAAGACTCCCTCGCGGTTCTCCCCCGTCGTCGCGTAGTCGAGATCGATTGCATCGGGGATGATGGACCACGGCAGGGCGTACCCGGTGGAGAAGCCTATTCCGCAGAGCCCGATGAGGGCGTAGAGCGCCGTGAGCGGGACGGAGGGGCCGACGAGGAAAATCGCGAGGATCGCCGCCGCCAGCTCGAGCATGCCGATCAGGAAGCTCGGTTTCTTTCCGATCCGCTTCGACACGAGGGTCCAGATCGGGATGAAGCCCATGGCGACGACGAGGAGTATCAGCAGCGCAACGGTGACGGTGAAGGGATCGCTCTCATTGCGGACGTTCGTGAAGTAATACTGGAGGACGGTGCTGAGGACAGTGACCCCGGTGATGTTGAGCGTCCAGGGGACGAGGATCAGGATGAAGGCCCTGTTCTTGAAAGCGGACAGGTATCCCTTCGCCATGCTGCGGAAGCCGTTCTTCGACTTCTGCAATACCCGTGCAGTTTCCCTGACCGTGAAGACCGTGATGAAGGCCGTGACCGCCATGACGGCGCCGAAGATCAGGCCCATCGCGGCGTAGCCGCCGCTCGGGTCACCAACCCAGCGGTTGTCGACGACCTTCGCGCCCGAGACCGACGAGATGAGGGGCAGCGCCAGCCCCGCGCCGAGCAGAGTGCCGAGAATGGCGAAGGTGAATCGGTATGCGTTCAGCGACGTCCTCTCGTCGTAGTCGTGGGCGATCTCCGGCGTCAGGGCCGAGTAGGGGATGTTGACCATCGTGTAGCCGACGGCCGCGAGGATGGTGTAGCCCGCGGCGGCCCAGACGAAGAGGGCCGCCTGGCTTCCCAGCCGGGGATTCATGAAGAATATGCTCATGGCGGCGAACACGATCAGGGCCCCGGCGAACATGTACGGCCTGCGCCTGCCGAACCTGCCCCGTGTCCGATCGGAGAGGCTGCCGACGAGCGGGTCGGAGATGGCGTCCAGAATCCGCCCGATCGAGAGCGCTGCTCCCGCGAGCCAGGGTTCGAGGCCCACCGTGTCCGTGAGGTACTTCATCACGATGAATGCCCCGACGGTAAAGAACAGATTCCCGCCGAGATCGCAGACCCCGAAGCCGAGCTTTGTCCCGAGCTTGAGCCTGGCATCAACCATCGTTGTGCTCCTCCAGTTTCCGCCAAACATACCACGTGCCCGTCGGACGGGAAAGGCGCGGGATCAGGTCTCCACTCCCCACCAATCGTGCAGCCTCCAGAACGTCGGCTCGATGTTCTGCCCCTCCACGCACACTGCTCCTGCATGACGGGGAGCCGGAGTGAGATCCCGAATCCACCAGCTTTCGGTTCTGCCTGCCCGCGCGCCCGGCTGCGGCAGGGCAACCCCGAATCCCGACGAGGCGCGGTCCCGCGGAGAAAGCGTGAATCGTACGAAAGAGTCGAAGAGGCCGATCCCCGCCGCTTTCGCGGCCGCCTCCCGGCGCGTCCAGAGGAGAAAAAACGCCCGGATCCGTTCCTTTCCTCGCCGGGACCGCAGGTAGTCCTGTTCCTGCTCACTGAAGAAATCGCGCAGGATCGATTCCATATTCCGGACTTCTCTGATGCGTTCGATGTCGATGCCAACCCTCATCCCCCGGCTCACGGCGATGAGGGCAAGATTTCCCGCGTGAGACATATTGAATTGAATGCCGTCCGCGCCCGTCGAACCCTTCAGGGAGGGTTTCCCCGACGGGCCTGCCGTGATGGACAGCCCGCGCGGGTCCGGGGTAAGATACTTCGATAGAACGATGCGCAGCGCTGCGCGGGCGGCAGCGCAGCGCGCACGGTCTTCGGGACGAGTGAAACGGCGGCATCGCTGCTGTTCGCTCGCGGAGAGAACGCCCTCCAGGCGCTCCCGGACGGTTGCCGGCAGGGAGAGAGAGGCACGCCAGATGTGGAGGCCCCCCTTTTCCAGGAGAAGCTGCCGAGGAGGAAAAGCCCACATGGAAAACCATGATACGGGCCCCGGCTCGCCTTGACAACATCTCCCCGTTTCGGGCTATCAATGCATGCGCCCAAAGAAAGGATTCCATTGAAAGACGCTATGAGAAATCCCTCTGAAGTCAGGGTCGTCATCACCGGCATGGGCACGATCAACCCGATCGGAAGCAGCGTGGCGGAGTTCTGGGAAAACCTCATCAAGGGCAAGTCGGGAGTGCGGCACATCACCAGTTTCCCGATCAACGGCTTTTCGGTGCAGATCGCCGGAGAGATCGACCTGCCGGAGCTTTCGCCGTATTTCAAGAATCGGAAGATGGCGCGGAGGCTGGACCGCTTCAGCGTGCTGTCGCAGATCGCGGGCGCCCAGGCGATACGGGACGCAGGGCTGGACGTGGAGAAGGCTCCCCACCGTTATGGTGTCATCATCGGCACCGGAGAAGGCGGCGCGGGGACCCGCTACTTCAACACGAAAAAGATAGTCGAAGACGGGATGCAGGCCGCATCGCCTTTCTTCGTCATGTGCATTCCCAGCACTGCCTCGGGATTCCTGGCCATGGAGTGGAACCTCCAGGGACCGTGTTTTTCGGTGAACTCCGCATGCGCCACCGGAAATCATGCTTTCGGTGTGGCGGCCTCTCTCATCAAGATGGGAATGGCAGACGCAATCTTCACCGGCGGGGCCGAGGCTGTGATCAACCCGACCGGCCTCGCCGCTTTCGGCAACATCATGGCCCTTTCGGAGCGCAACGACTCTCCGGAAACCGCCTCACGCCCGTTCGACAAGGACAGAGACGGATTCGTGTTGAGCGAGGGGGCAGGAGTCCTCTGCCTGGAGGAGCTGGAACACGCCAAACGCAGGGGCGCCACGATCTACGCCGAGCTCAGCGGGTACGGATTCACCTGCGATGCCCATGATCTCGTGGCGCCGCACCCCGAATCTCGCGGCTCCGCCCGGGCCATGCAGGACGCACTGGACAATGCACGCTTGAACCCGGAGCAGGTTGATCTGATCAACTGTCACGCCGCTTCCACCCCGCTCGGAGACCTGGCCGAAAGCAAGGCCATCAGCCTGGTATTCAAGAAGCTCGCCGCGAAAATACCGGCGCACAGCACCAAATCGATGACCGGCCACCCTCTCGGCGCAGCCAGCGCCGTGGAAGCCATCGCTGCAATCCTGGCCATCCAGCGGGGCGTGATCCATCCGACCATCAATCAGTTCGAGCAGGATCCCGAGATCGAGCTCAACGTGGTGCGCAACCATCCCCGCGAGAGCCGCGTGGATCACGTGCTTTCCAACGGCTTCGGGTTCGGCGGGCAGAACGCGGCCGTGACAATTTCACGGTTCACGGGATGAGAGCACCGGCCGGGGAGGCTCCGGCGCGCTCTACAGAAAGCAGACTTCGCCGATGGCCGCGCAGGCAACTTTGCCGTTGGCAACGACCTGGCCGATCATCGTCGCAAAATACTCATCGTACTCCAGCTTTTTTGCCAGCAGCGTGACTTCACATCCGGGCAGGACCGGCTCCAGGTAGTACGCCCCCACGATCCGGGTTGCCCGCACCCGCAGAGGCAGGACTTCGGACGGGACCGCCGTGCTTCGGCCCCGCAGGAAGTAATGCAGGCAAAGGCCCAGTTGGCCTACCATTTCCACTTCCAGGCAGCCCGGATAGACGGGATATTCAGGGAAATGTCCCGCAAACACAGGATCGTCCGGGGTAATGGCGCGCGACCCGGCGATCGCCTCGTCATCGAAGCTGATCCCCGTCAGGCGGTCGACGAGCAGGAAGGGCTCCCGATGAGGGAGGATGCGCTTGATCTCGTCCCTTCCCCATGCGAGGGGCGTGAGGCTGTCCAGCGCGATGAGCGGTGTCTTGCGATGCTTCCGGAGGAGCCCGTCGTAGTCCACGCTATGCGCGCAGGCCCTTGGCGATCACGTCCTCGATGATGGTGAGGGCCGTGTCCATTTGTTCCCGCGTGAATTGCGAGGACACGGAGATGCGGAAGCGCCGGGAGTCCGCCGGGACCGCTGGAAAGTCAACGGGCTGAAGGAACAGCCCGCGTTTCTGTATCTCCCACGCAAACTGGAACAGCTTCTCACCCGAAGAACCGATGATGATCGGGATCACCTGCGATTCACTCTGGCCGAGGTCCAGCTTCAGGTCGAGGAGCCCCTTTTTCAGGTACGCAACGTTCTTCCAGAGCGCGTCACGGAGCGTCGAATCCCGTGTGGCCACTTCCAGCGCCTTCATCGCACCCGCCACCACCGGCGGAGACGGTGCGCAGGAGAAGTTCCAGGGGGAAGAATAGCCCTTGAGGTATGCGATGATTCGCGCGTTGGAACAGACGAACCCGCCGACCCCGCCGAACGACTTGCTCAGTGTCCCGAAGCTCACCCCCATCTCATGCTCGAGACCGAAGTGCTCGGCGACTCCGCGGCCATTGGGGCCGAACATGAGAGTGGAATGGGCTTCGTCGATATACGTGGCAGCCTTGTAGTGCTCGCACACCTTCAGTATTTCCGGCAGCCTGACGAGGTCCCCATCCATGGAATAGACCCCTTCGAAGGCCACCAGCACGCGCTTGCCCTTGCACTTCTCCAGCATCGCCTCCAGCGAGGAGGGATCGTTGTGGGAGAAGAACAGCATCTTTGCCATTGAGAGGGTGCCGCCGTCGACGAGGCTCTTGTGGCACTTTTCGTCCAGGACAAGGTAGTCGCCCTTGCGTAGAAGCCCCTGGATTGCGCCAACATTCCCACCCAACCCGCTGGAATACAGCAGGCAGTCTTCCTTCTGCTTGAACTCGGCAAGCCTCCGCGCGAACTCCACGTGCAGGTCGAATGTGCCGGACAGGAGAGGTGCGCCGGAGGCGCCCAATCCGTAGCGATCCAGCGCGTCCTTTGCCGCCTGGATCACCTCGGGATGCGACGAGAGCCCGAGGTAGTTGTAGGAGGTCATGTTGATGACCTTGCGGCGGCTCCCGTCGATGCTGCTCAGGACCTCCGTGCCCGCACGGGGGGCGGCAAGGAGCTGCTGCCCGAAGAAGCGCATGGCTGACTGAACATTCGGATTCTCGATCCACGACTGGAAATCGCTCGGAGGCGTGAGGACGTCCGGGCTGTCATTGAAGAAGAAATCCGCCAGGCTGTAACTGAGAGCCTTGTCAGCCATTTCCCTTGTTCACATATTCCAGGAACTTGTCAGCCAGCTGGTCGATGTTGTTGATGTCCGTGAGCTCCGAACGGGGAACCTTGATCTTCAGCTCCCGCATGGACGTGGAAACCACTTCGATCATATCCAGGCTGTTCGCGCCATAATCTTTCATGGACTTTTGAGGGTCGATGCCGGCGGCGTCGATATCGTCGCTGTTCGCGGCGATGTTCTTCTTGATCACTTCGATCACCGCTTCTTTTGTCATTGCACACTCCTTCTGCTGTTCAGGTTTCTTGGCCGGAGGACCGCTCCGACAGGTACCGGCCCATCGCATTATCCCGGAAGGGCAGCCCGTAGTCAACGCTGATAATCTGGCCGTTGATACCGTCCAAAAGCCCACTGCACATGGCCAACACGGCTTTGCCGCACTCCGAAGGGGTGAGGATCATGCTCTGGGGCACGCCCTGTCGTGTCATGTACTCGAAAAACTCCTCGCCGAAAATTGCCCTGAAGGAATCGGTGTTCACGGTGCCGAACCGAAGGACGTTGACCCGGGATCCCTCGGCGAGAAGGTGCACGGAGAGGTAGCGGGAAAGGAACTCGAGCAGGGCCTTGGAAGCCGCCACGAAGTCATAGCCGGGGTAGAAGTGATCCGGGCCGTCGCTGGAGATGGCAAGAACGTACTTCGGATAGCTGCCGAACCGCTCCTTGATCCTCCGCGTATAGTCGATCAGCGGCCAGGTGCTGTACTCCAGGGTCTTGAAGAGGGACCGCTTCTTATAGTCTGCAAGTGAAAGGGTGCGCAGGGCAAAGCTCACATTGCTGATGAAGATGTCGATCTTCCCCGCCGCCGCGGAGAGCTTCTCCATCAGCCGGCTGGTGTCCTGCTCATCCGACGCGTCTGCCTCGTAGAACTCCGGACGCAGGGCGCCGCGCGCCTCGAATTCCCCCGCCACCTTCTCCCGATCGGCGCTCCCCCACTTGTAGGTGAGGAATACCTGGGCACCTGCTTCGGCCAGCGCGAGAGCCGATGCGAGCCCGATGCCTTTCGTTCCCCCGGTGATGAGGGCTGTTTTCCCCCGCAGATCCACGCCGACCATGCTTTTGGCCCTCTTTCCTTATTCCGGGTAGAGATCCTGGATCGTCTGCCTGGTTTCCGGGAAGGCAAAGCTGATGCGGTGCATCAAGTCCTCCTGGTGCCGTGCCTCGATCAGGAACTTCTTTTTTTTCAGGCTCAAAGCCTGCTTTAAAAGCGAGATGGACCTGCCGTCTTTCTCCGCGATCTGCTCCGCAATGTCCCGGGCCCTGGTCATGACCTCGCCGCGGGGCAGGATATAGTTGATGTGGGTTCCCCTGGTCTCGAGCTCACTGCCCCGGAATCGCTTTCCGGTGAACATCATCTCATTGGCCAGGAAGGGACCGACGAGCTCCGCCAGCAACGTTGTGCAGCCCATGCCGGGAGTGAAGCCGAGGCTCATGAAGACCGCCCCGTAGCGGCTCTCGCGCGCCGCGATCACAATGTCGCAGCAGAATCCTACAGCCAGCCCCCCTCCGATGGCGTGTCCTTCCATCGCGGCGATCACCGGAAAGGGAACCTCGAGCAGCCGCTCGCAGATCACGAGGTCACTGACCGCCGCCTTGCCTTCGCACAGCTCCAGCAGCGCCTTTTTCTCGGCTCCGCCGCAGAAAACGTCCGCCAGCCCGCAGAGTATCAGGACCTTCGGCCGGCGTTCCCGCTCCAGAACGTCCAGGGCGTGCAGGAACTCCGTAATGAACTCGGCGGAGAATACGTTGCGGGCCTTCGGGTCGTCCATCTTCAAGAAGGAGACTCCGGAGGGCTCCGACGTCAGCTTCATCCGGTCGCTCACCGCGGTCCCCCCTTCTCCCCTCCTCCTCCGGAGCAGGTCAGAGGTCGCTCCGGCCTGAACCGGGAGAACCAGGCCGGCACGTTTCCGTCCTGGAAAGCCTTGACCCCTTCCACGGTGGACGGATCGCGCATCATCTCCAGGAGCCTGCCGCGCGCGAGAACGCTCCCTTCTTCCGGCGTCCTGCCGATCAACTCCCCGGTAAACTCCTTTGCAGCAGCCAGCGCCCGGGGTGAAGAGCAGAGGAGACGCTTGAAGATTTCCCGTACGCGGTGCTCGGCGTCCCCGCCGGGCACCACCTCGTCCACGAGGTTCAGACGCAGCGCTTCGGACGCGGAGATCCGGCGGGAGCTTAACACGAGATAGCGGGCCTTCTGCGGCGGCATGCGCAACGCAAGCATGTAGGGCAGCACGTTTGCAGGGATCAGACCGAAGATCACCTCTCCGAGCTCGAAGGAAGAGCCTTCCAAGGCCACGACGATGTCGCAGGCGCAGACGAGTCCCGCTCCACCCGCTTTGACCTCACCTTCCACGAGGCAGACGACGGGCAGAGCCGCGGAAAAGATCGCCTGCAGCACTGCGGCATAGCGGGCCACGGCGTTCTCCGCCTCTGCCTGCGAGGCCTGCGACGCGGACGCGGCCAGCCGCGCCAGGTCCATGCCAAGACAAAAATCAGGTCCATTTGAACGAAGAAGAACGGCGCGTACATTCGGATCCTTCAGGGAGCGGTCAAGCGCCGCTAGCAGCTCTTCCAGGCCTTCAGGCCTCAGAAGATTGCCATGTTCTCCGTCGTTCAGGGTGATCACCGCAACGCGGGAATCCACGTACTGCTCGATCAGTGCCACCGGTTAGCTCCACTCATAGGAGCGGTAGAAGTCCTTGACCTGGCGAAGAACGAGGCGTTTCTTCCCCCGATAGTGCTGGTCGTACCACCCCTCGGGGAGCGAGAAGTCGGGAGTGAAGCAGGGCTGCTCGATGGCCTGTTCCCGCATTTTCTCGATCGTCTCGTACAGCTCCACGCTCACCTCACGGCGTGCATCCAGCTTTTCGTCGATACCCATGCCGACGACGACGTCCCTGGCCTCGGGACACAGCCTTCCGCTGTAGAACTCGCCTATGGCTCCGGACCCGTAGGAGAAGAAACCGATGCGGTCCCCGGCATTCACACCCTGCGCGCCCATGACGACTCCGCAGATGCCGAGGAAGTTGCTGGCCCCGTACGTGGAGCCGACGCGGCGCGCATAGAGGAGAGAGGGCTGGACCTTCTGCGTGAAGCTCTCCCGAATTTCGATCTTCGAGCGCGGGCGGGCCAGATTGCAGAGGGTACGGTGGGCCTGGAAGGCCATGCCGGGGAAGGGGGTATGGTAGCAGTTCTGGGCGAAATAGCTGTCGAAATCCACCGCCTCGCCGTTTCCCCCCACGTAGTCGCGGTAGGAGCCCTCCAGCGCATCGAGATAGGTATACAGGCTTACTTCGTTGTTTCCCATCTCGTGTCGTGCACTGGGCCGGAATGTGTCGTAGACATCGGAGGTCCAGGTCCCCCTCTTCGACAGCTCGTACTCCACCACCCGGGGGGTGTCGCTCACGAGTGCAGCCGCAGCGACCCCGCCAAGGACGAATTCTTCCTTCGCATTCAGGTGCATTCGGGAGAAGTCGGTGGAGATGACCAGGGCTTTGCGTCCGCGATTCAGCCCCGAAGCGATCCAATTGAGCGCCGTGTCCAGGGCTGCCACGCCGCTGTAGCAGGCGTGTTTCGTCTCGAAATTGCGCACGTTGGAAGGCAGACCGAGGGCGCCGTGGATGTTGGTGCTTATGGGTTTGCCGAAGTCCACCGAGCTCTCGGTGCCGACCACCAGCAGGCCGATGGCCTGCCTGTCCTCTCCCTCCAGCATCGGGCCCGCCGCGTTGGCTCCCATGGTCACCGTGTCCTCGTAGAGCGGATTCAGGGAACGCGTGTCGATCAGGAAGTCCGCGACGACCTTCTGGGGGTCCAGGCCCCTGGCCTCTGCCAGTTTTTTCTGGTCCAGGATGAGGGAGCTGCCGTAGATGTTGATCTTCTCGATGCCGATGCGGTGCATGGTACTCCTCACGGCGCGTAGCTGAGCCCGCCGGCCACCCGGATCACCTCGCCGTTGATGAATCCGGCTTCCGCACCCGCGAGATAACACACCAGGCTGGCGATCTCCTCCGCGGTGCCGATCCGCTTCATCGGACAGTATTCCAGCCAGATGTCGTGCAGCTTTGTGGCCATATGCTGGTCCGTCATGTCCGTTTCAACGTAGCCGACAGTGACGATGTTGGACGTTATCCCTCGAGGCCCGTACTCCCGGGCGAGCGTCTTGGTGAGGCCGATGAGCCCGGCCTTTGCCGCGGCATAATTGACCTGCCCGCTGGAGCCTTCTTGTGCGAGGGAGGAGATATTGATGATCCTTCCCCAGCGCTTTCCCATGAGGTGAGAAAGGAAGCTGCGGATCACAAAGAATGGGCCGGAGAGGTCGGCAGCGATCACCTCCTGCCATTGTTCGTCGCTCATCATTGCGGCCGTGTTGTTTCTGACGATTCCGGCATTGTTCACCACAATGCCCACGGTCGGAAACTCCTCCATGACCGCGTCCGCAGTTCTCTCCACTTCGCCGCTGTCCCTGACATCCATCCGGTATGCTTTCAGGGCGGCCGCGGCGTTCAGCCCGGCCGCCAGGGTCAGTGTCTCCCGCATGGCCTCCTCGTTGCCCACGTAGGTGAATGCGGTCGGGATTCCCTCTTTGACGAGGCGCAGGACGATTGCCCGGCCTATCCCGCGGGAACCGCCCGTCACGAACGCTGCCGGTGATCCTGGCTGCATCACTATCCCTCGTACCGTCTGATCAGGCTGCAGGCATTGATCCCGCCGAAGCCGAACGAGTTCTTCAGCATGTAGCGGATCCTGTGTTCCACGGGGCCGTTCGCGCAGACGTCCAGGTCCACTTCCGGGTCCAGGCGGTCGATGTTGATCGTGGGATGAAGGCGGCCGTGCTTCATCTGGAGCAGGCCGGCGATGGTCTCCACGATGGGCGACGCCCAGCAGGTATGCCCCAGCATCGACTTGGCCGCGTTGAGCTTCATATTGTACGCATGAGCGCCGAAGGCCTCCTTGATGGCCCTGATCTCTTCCAGGTCCCCACCCGGCGTGCCCGTGGCATGACAGCTTGCAAAGTCGACCTCCGCAGGGTCTGTCCCGGTGGATGCAAGCAGCTCGCGTATCAGGCGCGCCTGGACGCCGGCGGCGGGCGCAGGAAGGTGGCAAGCGTTGGCGTTGGCCCTTACTCCCAGGACTTCACCATGGATGCGCGCGCCGCGGGCCAGAGCATGCCCCAGCTCCTCCAGCATCAACGTCCCGGCGCCGTGCGAGTAGACGAAGCCTGCACGGTCGACGTCGAATGGCCGTGAAGCCTTCTCCGGCTGCTCCTGGAATTCCGGCTTCACGACGACAGCATTGATGATCACGGAAGCCTGGATGTCCCCGGGAGACATGTCGAAGAGGCCTCCGGCGATCACGGCAGTATCGCATTCCCCGCTCACGATGTCGCGAAAGCCCTCCCGAAGGGCCAGGTTGCCGCTGGCGCAGGCTCCCCCGATCGTGAAAGCGGGTCCATGGAGGCCCAGGATCTCCGTGATGACCGCCGGCACATTCGGATCGATGCCTTCGACCCCGCTGAGGGGATCCATGCCCTCTTCATCCTGGAAAAAACGTTTGGAGTTCTCATGGATATAGTTCGAGTTCAGGTTGTGCCCGCCGACGATCACGCAGGTGCGAAACGGATCGACCGCGCCGCGGTGCCCCGCGGATTCTCCGGTGCCGAACAGGCCGGCATCCTGCCAGGCAGCGAGGGTGCAGAGAATGGACGCTTTCGCGGAAAAGGTGGTCGTACGGAAGATCTTCCTCGTCTTCTTGAAGGTGTCCTGCCCCAGTGCCCCCTTGAAACGCTCAAGCGCGGCGAGGCAGTCGTAGTCCCCGAGGTCACCCCCAATCTTGCATTCGATGTTGCTCATGTCGAGGCTCTGCCAGCGGCGGACCCCCGATTTCCCGCTGATCAGGTTCTGATAATAGCCTTCAAGCGTATCACCGAGGGGGTTGATGGTCCCCATGCCCGTGATGACGGCGCGGCGTTTCATCTCAGGCGCCATGGCGACCTTTCCAGGATCACGCGACATCCCATGGAATGGGAGTGTAAGATTTCAGCACCACTCGATTCAATAGCTACATCGGGATCCGATGTGTAGGCGAAAAACCAGAATTTCACAGGCTCAGGGATCGATTGGTCGCTTTCGACGCGCTGATCACATCCATTACATAGACAGTCTATGCTGCGGACCCGCTGTTCGCCGAGCACCTGAATCAGCAGTTCGTTCTCACCCTCCTTTCCATTCACGATTCGTGGAGACAAGCCCTGACTGCCCTTGCCAGCTTGGACCCGACATCCCGCCTGGCATGACGACCTGGGGTGCATCACAGGGCCCGCGAGGCGGATGACTTGTCGGCACGAACAAGCTGAGCAAGGGGGGAACCTCTTTGGCCGTTGACGGCGCGGGGAGGGTCCTGGTCCGGCCGCTGGGCGTGCATCGCCCTGGCCCTCGGCCTCGCCGCCTGGGGGGTCGTTCGCCGCCGCCGTGAATTCTGTTGACCGCACCGCAGGGTGAATTTACTTTTTGATTGCTCGTGATCGTTTCCTTGCGGAGGTGCGGGCATGCCTGATGAGCTTTGGGGTAAACGCGACGCTCGCGGAGAATGGCAGCCGAATCCCCTTCCGAAGCCGAGCCCGTTGTTCAGGAGGCCATGGAAGGTGGGCGGTATCCTCAAGTACCTCTTTGCCCCCGAGGGGTTCCTCTGGCCGTACAACCTGTTCTTTGCGCTCCTGGCGGCGATCAGCTGGATGTTCTTTACTCCCGGTTTCGACCGCACCGCTCGCTTCGAGATCGGATGGATCGCGGAGATCTACGCGCGTAACGCCGTGCTGTTGATCCTGATCGCAGGTGGACTGCACCTGAGGTTGTATGCGACGCGCGGGCAGGGAACGAAGTTCAAGTACACCGGCAAGTGGCTCGCGACCCGTGACCCCAAGTTCCTGTTCTCCAACCAGACTGGGGACAACATCTTCTGGAACTTTGTCAGCGCGTGCACGATCTGGACCGGGTACGAGGCCGTGACACTGTGGGCGTACTCGCACAAGCTGATCCCCTACGTCGATTGGCGAACGCACCCGGTGTACTGCGTGCTCATCATGATCGGGGTTCTATTCTGGCGGCAGTTCCACTTCTACTGGGTCCACCGGCTGATCCACTGGAAACCCCTGTACGACCTGATCCACTTCGTTCACCACAAGAACGTCAACGTCGGGCCGTGGTCCGGGCTGGCAATGCACCCGCTGGAGCACCTGGTGTACTTCTCCGTCGCCCTGATCCACTGGATCGTGCCCTCGAACCCGATCCATGTGATCTTCAACCTCCAACACGCAGGGCTCACCCCGGCGCTCGGTCACGCGGGCTTCGACAAGTTCGTGACGCAGCGGGAACGAGGTCTGCGGAACGACAACTATTTCCACTACCTGCACCATCGCTTCTTCACCGTGAACTTCGGCACCGAGGCGGTCCCGCTCGACCAGTGGTTCGGCAGCTTTCACGACGGGTCGTCAGAGGCCCACGCCGCCATGATGGCTCGAAGGGCCAAGGCGCGAAAGCCCAAGACGCCGGAGGGCCGGTACGGGTGACCAGGTCCCGTCGCACGGGACGTGAGGCTGCAGGGGACTATCCGGCGAGAAGATCGATCATCGCCTGCCCAGCCGGGCCACGAAGTCACGGGTGGAGTCCTTTCCTTCCTCCGCTGCCTTCACATCACGCAGAGGGCTTCGACGAAGTCCAGGCCGTCCGAGAGGTTGCCGGCCGTGCCCGCCAGCTTCTCCACGGCCATGCCGCTGGTCAATTCTTGAAGCTTTCGGCAAACGCTGGACAGGGCCGCTCTTGGGCAGGATCAGCCTGCTTCTCCCCGGAGTACCTCTTCATCGACCGTCCTATGATCAATCGAGCGTCCTATCAAAGGGCCTTGTGAGGCGCGGGCCTCCCCCAGAGTGGGAAGCATGCGTGTGCAGGGGCGGCCGGTCGCGGCCGCCCTCTTCACTACCTGATGTGCGCTCTCATCGTGCTCTCCATTCGCTGGGAGAATGCCACCACTCCGTTGCCGGTGACCCGATACCCGGTTTCCACTCGTATTCCCGGGATCTCCTTGGCCCCGAAGAGAGCGATGTCGATGCACAGGACCATGTTCTCCTTGATCACGTCGTCGCTGCTCGGCCCGAAGAAGGGCTTCTCGTATTCGCAGAGCCCGCTCGAGTGCACGAAAGGCATGGGCATGTAGTCCCCGTAGCCCCGGGCGCGCAGGAACTTCCGGGGCACGGCGTCGATCTCCCGTCCCGTCATCCCCGGCCGGATGGCGTCACGGGTGAGGAAGAGGGCCTCGCAAATTTCCGCCGTCCACTTCTGCTGCGTCTCGTTGGGCTTGCCGCCGACGACCACCGGCGCGCAGGCGGTGGCGCTGTACCCGTTGAAGCGCGGCGCGATGCCCGCGATGACGATCTCCCCGTCGCGGAAGATCCTGTCAGACGCCGCCGGGATGATGCCAATGCTCCTCTCCGCCGTGCCGATGATCGTCCTGTAGCTGAACCCGTCACATCCCGCCATCAGCGCGGCATGCTCCGCAGCAGCCCCCGCCTCGTATTCCCTCTTGCCGGCCGAGACATTCTCCGCCAGTTGCCGGAACCCTTCGTCCGCGGCCGCGTAGGCATTTGCCACCATCTCCATCTCCCAGCCCGACTTCACGTAGCGCAGCCTCTCGAACTCCCTGGTGACATCCACGATCTGGGCGTCCCCCAGCTCGCGGGCGAGCTGGGAATAGATCTGGTACGGGACCGTGTTGATCCCCACCATCCCGACCTTCCGGATCTTCCTGTTATGGAAATACTTGCCCGTGATCTGGCTGAAGGAGAGGATGTCTGCCATCGGGTATTCCTCCTCCGGGACCATGAACACGAGGCTGCTCACCGTCTCCGTGATCGCCGATTCCAGCCGGGCGTACGGCCCCGCCTCCGGTCCTCCGACCAGGAAGGGTTCGCAGCAGTCGGAGACGACGACGGCCCCCCTCTCCACGGAGGGGCACCAGCCGGTGAGGTACCTCCCGTTCATCACGTTGAACTCGTCGAAATACACGAACAGGAAATCCAGTCCCCTGGCCCGGACCAGCTCCCGCGCCCTCTGGACCCTGGATTCATATTCTGTGCGGGGTAACGACATGGTTGCTCCTTTCGCTTCCCTGGAATGCCGACAGGTATCCCCTTGGCCTTCGACACGGTGGAGCGATGAAAAAAGTGCCGTCAAACGAACGTTCGACGGCACGCTTCTGCAGACTCTAGAACTCCGACTTGTAGTTCGCCACGTTCTTGGGATCGATCTTCGGGTTGTCCATGATTTTGTAGAAGGGATTGAGTTTCCCCGTCTTCAGGAACTCGATCACCCGCTGGGCCTCGAAATCTCCCTCCGTGATGGGGGACTGGAGGACGGTCCCGTACATCCAGCCTTCCTTGATGGCCTTCAGCGCGTCCCCGATCCCGCCGATCCCGACAACCTTGATCTGCCCCGGCTTCACCCCCGCCTCCTTGAGGGCGACGATGACTCCCCCTGCCAGGTAGTCGTCGTGCGCGAAGATTGCGTCCATGTTCTTGAACCGGGTCAGGTAGTCTTCCGTCACCTTGGTCGCCTCTGCCGGGGCCCAGTTCGTCGGCTGCACGGCGAGGACCTTGATGCTGCTGTTCTTCTTCTTGAATGTGTCTTCGAGAGCCTTCGCATACTGGACGCAGACGTTGAAGCCGGATACTCCCTCCACCACTGCGAGGTTCCCCTTGTTGCCCATCACTTCGGTCAGGAGCTCCGCAGCAACGAGTCCCTGCTCGTAGCTGCCCACCCCCGAGTATCCGACGATGTAGTCGTTCGCGTCCTTGGAGGCTTCCGTGTTGATGGTCATGACGGGCACCCCCGCGGCCTTCGCCTTCTTGAGGGCGGGAATAATGGCCACGGGGTCGATCGGGACCAGGCAGATGAGGTCCATCTTCTGCGCCACAGCGTCATCCAGGTCCGTGCTCTGTTTGGCCGGGTCCCACTTGGAATCGAAGACCACGACCTTGTGACCCGCCTTCTCCATAGTCGCGGTGAAGCTCTTGATGTGCGGACCGACGAACGGGGCATCGGTTCCGCCCCACATGAGCGCCACGGTCTTGCCCGCTTTCGGGGCGGCTTTCTCTCCCCCACCCGATGCGAAAGCCAGTGACGCCGCGCACAGCACGACCAGAAGCACAATGACCGCTCTCATTGAGACTCTCATCCCGCACCTCCTCCTCGCCCGGCTGTTTCCCTGTCTGGGGAACAGCCCATTTTCTCTCCGCCCGACGGGCGGCAAATTATTCTCTCTAGCGGTACTCCGCCCTCCTGGCCTGGTACGCGTCCACGGCCACGACCGTGATGAGCATGAGCCCCTTGACGACCTGCTGAAGGTACGGAGTCACGTGGAGGATGATCATGGCATTGCTGAGCACCCCCAGGAGCAGCACGCCGAGGAAGGCGCGAAAAACGCTGCCCTCTCCGCCCGCCAGGCTTGTACCGCCCAGGAGGACCCCCGAGATCACATCGAGTCCCGTGTCCATGCCGTAGGTTCCGGAAGCCGAGTTGAGCCGGGAAAGCAGGACGATACCGGAGATACCGCACAGGGCGCCCGTGAGAGTGAAGGAGGCGATCTTGGCCGAATCGACGTTGATGCCGAACATCTGCGCGGCCTTGCTGTTGCTCCCTATGGCGTAGAGATTCCTCCCCCACACGCTCTTGGCCAGAACAAAGCCAAAGACCGGGAGGACGACGGCAGCCACCAGCACAGGATAGGGGATGAGGCCAAAGAGACTGCCGTAGCCGAATGCGAAGAGGGCGCTGGTGGAGCCGGATATCGTTTTCTTGTCGGTGAATATGAGCACCAGGCCGCGCAGGAAGATCATCATGCTCAGGGTGGTGATAAAGGAGTTGATCTTGACCTTGGTCACCAAAACGCCATTGAGAAATCCCGCCAGGGAGCTCAGGAGCACGGCAAGAACGATGCCGGGCGCAATGCCGAGCCCTTCCAGGAGGATCGCGGCAGTCGTCGCGAAGACCATGTTGGAGCCAACTGAGAGGTCGAAGTCGCCTCCGATCATGAGGTAGGCCATGCCCACGCCGATCATTCCGTTGATGCTGACCTGGAAGAGGACGTTGAAGATGTTCTCCGGGGAGATGAAGACCGGGCGTATCACCGCGAGCACGATGGTGATGCCGAAGAGGATGAGGAGTATCTTCTGGTCCCCGAGGAGAGTCCTGGCGAGGCCCCGCCTCATATCGCCTCCTTCCTCGTGCGGACGTCAATGAGGACGGCGGTCACGATGATGAGAGCCTTGGCAACGTACTGCCACGGGGAGGGAATGTTGAGCAGCACCATGGCGTTGATGATGAGGGTGACAAGGAGCGTGCCCAGGAGGGTCCCGAGCACTGAGCCCTTTCCCCCGAACAGGCTCGTCCCGCCTATCACGACCGCGGTCACGGCGTCGAACTCCCAGCCATTGGCAGTGGTCCCCGATGCGCTGTTGAGCCGCGCGGCCAGGATGACCGCAGCGACCCCCGCGGCAAAGCCGCAGATAACGAAGGTGGTCACGCGCACGCGGGACACCGGGATCCCCGCGATAACCGATGCCTTCAGGTTGGTCCCGATGTGGTACACACTGCGGCCAAACGTGGTGAACCGCAGAAGTGCTTCCAGCAGCAGGACGAACACGAGAAAGAAGAAGACGTAGATCGGGATCGTGGCGATCTGTGCCTGCCCGATGGCGTCAAACAGCGGGTTGTGCGCCCCGTAGATGACCTTCCCATCGCTGAAGAGGAGCGCACCACCGCGGACCGCGGCGAGCGCCCCGAGGGTGATGATGACCGAGTTCGCCCCCGAGCCGGTGACCACCATCCCGTTGAACAGCCCCACGGCGCCCCCGAGGAGCAGGGGCAGGAGGATGGCGAGGGCCAGGAAAACCGCGTTTTGCTCCGAGGTGCCGGAGATGAAGGCCTTGCTGAAATCCGTGTGGGTGAACAGGAGGGCGAGTATCCCGGAGAACGCCACCGTGGACCCCACCGAAAGGTCGACATTCCCGGCGATCATCGTCACCGTGAGACCGGCAGCGACTATCCCGATGATCGCGCTCTGCTTGAGGATGTTGACGAGGTTCCGAGCGGTGAAGAAGGAGGGAACGAACAGGGAGCACAGAAGGAAGAGCCCCGCAAGGATGATGAGGATCGCCTGCTCCGCAAGGGTTTTCTGAAACCTGTCGAAGGCCATTCTTTCTCCCTCTTCCCTACGTAGTGACGGCCCCGGCCCGCGAGGCGAGGGCAAGAACGTTGTCCACCGTCACGTCACCGCCGGAGAGCTCCCCGATGAGGATCCCGCGGGAGAGAACCAGGACCCGATCGGAAAGGCTCACGACTTCCGGGATCTCCGAGGAGGTCATGATGACGGAGGCCCCCTGCCGGGCGAGGGCGAATATCGCCTGGTAGATCTCCTGCTTGCTCCCCACGTCAACGCCGCGGGTCGGGTCGTTCAGGATCACGATTCCGGGCTCCACCATGAGCAGTCGCGCCAGGATCAGCTTCTGCTGGTTGCCCCCGCTGAGACTGTTCACTTCGGCCTTGATGCCAGTCATCTTCACGTTCAGCCGCCGGGTGTACTCGCCCACCGTCGCCGCCTCCTTCGTGCGGGAAATGACGAGACGCCGCCAGATGCTGAGGAGCCAGAGCAGGGAAGCGTTCTCACGGATCGACATTCCCGGGAACAGGGAGAGGGTCTTCCTCTCCTCCGCCAGGTAGGCGATCCCCTGGCGCAGGGCATCCGCCGGGCGCATGATGTCAACCGGTTTGCCGCCGATCTCCACGCGCCCAACCGTGCACGGCCACAGCCCGTAGAGGCTGCGGACGATCACTTCCTTGCCGGAGCCGGACAGCCCGGAGATGCCCAGGACCTCGCCGCGGTGCAGGGTGAAGGAGAAGTCCTTCACCTTCCCGGGAATGCTGAGGTTCTCCACCAGGAAAACCACATCCCCCTTGCGGCCGGAGCTCTTTTCCGTCAGTGAGATCTTCTTCCCGAGCATGGCCTGGACGATCTCCTCCTCGCTGAAGCTGCCCCGGGCAAAGGTGCCCGCGTTGCGCCCGTCCCTCAGCACGCTGATGCGGTCCGCGATGTTGAGGACCTCCTTCAGGCGGTGGGAGATGTAGATGACGCCGATCCCCTGCGCCTTCAGGGCCTCGATGGTGGAGAACAGCTGCTCGGTTTCCCCCATGTTCAGGGAGGAGGTCGCCTCGTCCATGATGAGAATGCGCAGGTTCCCCGAGAGCGCCTTGGCCACCTCGATGAGCTGCTGGTGCGCGATGCTCAGGGTGCCCAGCCGCGCGGCGGGGTCCAGGGTGAGACGCATCCGCTCCAGCATCTCGGCGGCTCCATCGAGCAGCGCGGTCTTGTCCACCACCCAGCGAAGCCCGCGCCGCCGGGGCACCTTGCCCACGAAGATGTTCTCCGCCACGGACAGGTGCGGGAAGTTCGCGAACTCCTGGTGGATCATGTTGACGCCCAGGGCAAGGGCGTCCCTCGGGTGAGCAATGAAGCGCTCCACGCCCTCCACGTGGATCGTGCCGGCATCCAGGGTCTTGATGCCGCAGAGGATCCTCATCAGGGTGCTCTTCCCCGCCCCGTTTTCCCCCACGATGGCGTGCACTTCCCCGCCGCGCAGGTCGAAGTCCACGCCGTCCAGGGCGACGGTCCCCGGGAACTCCTTCCGGATCCCCTTCATTTCCAGAATCGGGTCAGCACCCAAGGGAAACTCCTTTGCCGCAGCGCATTTCAGTCGAAGGAGAATCCCTGGACGCTGTAATAGGCCATGTTGCTCTGCCTCACGTCCAGGCGGCCGAACACGGCCACCACCGGGATATCGCTTCGCACAACGAGGGCGTACTGACCCGGCGGGATCTTGAGCCTTGCGTCACCCAGGGGCTTGTCCAGGCGGATGCACCTGACCCGCTCCCCCTCCACGGTAAGGGAAACGTCCCGCACGGGCTCCCTGTCCTCGAACAGCACCTCCAGCCTGATGTTTGCCCGCTTCCGGTTCAGGTTGGTGACCATCAGTGCCTCGTGCCCGAAGGGCTCTTTCTCCCCCGCCGGGGGGAGGTCCCCGTCCGCGAAAACCCAGCACTTCCTCCCGTTTGCGCTCATGGATGATTCCTTTCCTGTTTCACTTTGTAAGGAGGGCGTCCATCTTCGGGCTGAACGGGACAGGCCCACGCCCGGTGATTTCGTAGGCCGTCTCGACCCGGACCCCGTGCAGCGTCGGGTGACCGAAGAAGCTCACATCGATGGAGACGACCATTCCGGGCTTCAGCGCGTCCTTGCTGTTGGGCCCGAAGAACGGCTGCTCGGCCTCGTTCAAGCCGAGGGTGTGAGCGAAGGGGCACACGAGGTACTTCATGTACCCGTGTTTCTGGAAGTACTCGCGGCCCGGTGCGTCGATCTGCCTGCCAACAGTTCCCGGCTGGAGCTTCTCCCTGGTGAGGGAGACGACCTCCTTCATGTGCTTGATGGCCTCATCCTGCTCGCGGGTGTACTTCCCGCTGACCGGCAGCGTGTGCCCGACGACCCCGCTGTATCCCTTCCAGCGGGGCGCGATCCCGAGCATGACCGTCTCCCCCGCCTCCATGACCTTGTCCCCGGCGGTGGGGACCACGGCGTTCGAGCGCTTGCCGCTCCCGACAATGGCCTTGAATCCGAAGCCGTTCGCACCGCGCGAACGCGCCTCGTACTCCCCGGCGGCGGCCACCTCGTACTCGTGCGCTCCGGGCTTCACGGCCCTGGCCATGGCATCGTAGGCGGCATCCGTCAGCTCGAAGGCCTTGCGTATCTGGGCGATCTCCCACGGGCTCTTGTCGTAGCGCAGCCTGATGTAATCCTCGGTGATGTCCACCATCTCCACGCCGCTGAAGTTCTCCTCTATCTGGCGATACACGGACATCGGCATCTGCCCTGCCCCCACGATCCCGGCCCGCCTGATCTGCCGCGCGCTGCTCAACTCCTTGAAGAGGCCCGCAAAGCTGGTGATCGTGGCGTTGGGATACTCCTCGTCGGGAACCATGAAGACGGGAAGGTTCCGCGTCTCCGTGATGGCGCTGTCCATCTTGGCAAATGGCTCGCTCTCTGGCCCGCCGATGATCATCGGGCTTCCCTTGGCTGGGACCAGGACCGCGCCGCTCTCGAACTGGGGGCACCAGCCCGTGAGGTACCAGGCGTTGGCAAGATTGAACTCGTCGTAGTAGACCAGGGCACAGTCGAGGTTGTTCTGCTCGATGATCCCGCGCACCTTCCCTATTCGGCTTTCGTATTCTTTCAAGTCGAAGTAGGCCATCTTCTTCCTCCTGAACCCTTATAATGCACCGAAATGTTATCGATATCGTTAATGTAACATAGCATTCTACCCTCTTCCATCTGGATTGTCAAATTTTTTTTATGCAAATATCTTACAATTTGTGGAAATAAGTGATAAAACACCACGATGTTGGATAGTTACTGGAATCTAACTGTTAGATATTGACATCTATAACAATAATCGTACGATGTTGTCAACGAGGGCAGCGAGCCGGTGAAATTGTGAAAAAGAAGCCTGTATCAATCGAGGTGGTGGCCAAAAAGGCCGGTGTCAGCAGCATGACGGTGTCACGGGTCATCCGCGGGGAGCCCTTCGTCAAGGAGGAAACTCGCACCCACGTGATCGAGGTGATGCGTCAGCTCGGTTACGTCCCCTCGGCCGCGGCCCAATCGCTGCGGTCCCAGGACCACTTCCGTTCCGCGGGGAAGCGCCTGTTCGCCCTCATCTTCGGCCAGGGCACGGAAACCTCGGTTACATTCTTCCACGACATCACCCGAGGGGTCGAGCAGGCGGCAGCCGAGTTCGGCCTTTGCCCCATACAGATCTCGCTCCAGGAAAGCCCCGAGCTCTCGTGGCTCAGGCTCCAGACCATCATGTCTATCAGCAGCCTCAGCGGCGCGCTCCTCGTCGGGCAATTCTCCCTGAACGACATCCTTTTCATCAAGGAAAACGTGAAGAACGTGGTCATGGTGGACGGCCCTGCGCCGCACATCAGCGGGCTCGGCTCCGTGGAATCCAGCAACTTCGAAGGCTCGCTCCTCGCCCTCGACTGCCTCCTCGAGATCGGGTGCCGCCGGATCTGTGTCATCACGGTGGAACGGTCGCACTACTTCGGCCAGGCCATGGAGCTTGCCGCGAGCCTGCGCAGATCGGAGGAGGTCGAGATCAAGACGGTTTTCGATTGCCGCAACAGCCAGGACGCCAGGGACGTCGTCATGCAGCTGTGGGGTGAAGGGGAGCGCTTTGACGGCATCTTTACAAACGATGATTTTGCCATAGGAGCACTCAAGGCGTTCCGGGACCTGGGGGTGGCGGTCCCCGGGGAAGTGAAGATCTGCGGGTTTGACGACATACTGTACGCTTCTTACACCATCCCCTCCCTCACGAGCATCCACATAGACAAGTTCCTGCTCGGCTCCGAAGCCGTCCGCACGCTGGTGTCCATGACCCATTCACCGGAGGCAGCCTCCGGCATCAAGAAGGTCATCCGACCCACGCTGGTCGTGCGCGAATCCACCGGCATTGAACTGCCCAAGAGCCCGTAGATTGTCCCCAGGGGCCGAAGGCGATCCCCGGCGCCCCTCCATTCGAAGGATCTGTCTGGGTGTTCGTGCTGCCGAGCAGCCTCCTGGATGCTGGTTTCCCCCTTGTACGATGCTGAGTACCAGCGCGGCCTTCCCAGTGGTCCACCGCTTTCCCTCATCCTGCTCCTGTTCTTCCACGTTTGAGGATCTCGGGCTCGATCCCGTTCGCCTGGCAGTTGAGCACGCGCGAGAGAATGGCTTGGGAGATCGGCTATGATGCTACGCTTTGTCGATGCTGATCACCCAATTGATGCCGAACTTGTCCGTGAGCCAGCCCACGTCGGCACCCCAGGGCTGCCTGGACAGCGGCATCTTGATCTTGCCGCCGTCGGCAAGGCCGTTGAAGATCATGGTCAGCCGACCCTTGTCGCTGCCGCCGAGGGCAATTCCCATGGCGTCGCCGACCTTGGCAGGGTAGTCGGCGTGACCGTCCAAAGCTATGATCGTCGTACCGTCCGCTTGGAGCCGCGCGTGCGTAATGCGATCCCCGGGGCCGGCCGGCTTTGGTGCGCCCTGCTTGTCCAGGGTCATCAGGTCGAGAGTGCCCCCCAGCACCGTCTGATAGAACTCCATGGCCGCGCGGGCCTGGCCCTGAAAGTTGACGTAGGGGCCCACGTAGTGCTTGCTCATCGTCATCTCCTTGTCACATCGGATGGATCTCATTCGTCACACCTGTATGACGGATCAGGTTGAGGGAACGTGACCGATGGATGAACGTAACTGGCTGGCAAAACGGTTCGAGGAGAACCGGGCCCACCTGGGGGCGGTCGCCTACCGGATGCTTGGCTCGCTTAGTGAGGCGGACGATGCCGTGCAGGAGTCCTGGCTGCGGCTCAGCCGATCCGACGCGAGCGGCATCCAGAACCTGGGCGGATGGCTCACAACGGTCGTCGCCCGGGTGTGCCTGGACATGCTGCGATCGCGCAAGTCACGCGCTGAAGAGTCTCTTGGGGCGCGCGTGACCGAGCCGGTCACGGCCGATGAGGGGATCGGCCCCGAAGGTGAGGCGCTGCTCGCCGACTCGATCGGTCCCGCCCTGCTCATCGTGCTGGAGACGCTGGCTCCCGCGGAGCGCGTCGCATTCGTCCTGCATGACATGTTCGCCGTGCCTTTCGACGAGGTGGCTTCGATCGTGGGACGCTCTGCGGTGGCGGCAAGGCAGCTCGCCAGCCGCGCGCGTCGCCGGGTTCGGGGAGCCGCACAGGGACCGGGCGTTGATCTGACACGCCAGCGGGAAGTTGTGGCTGCTTTCCTGGCCGCGTCGCGTGAGGGCAACTTCGCTGCACTTCTGGCGGTGCTCGACCCGGACGTGGTGCTCCGCGCCGACAGCGCAGCCGTGCTGATGGGCGCATCAGGCGAAGTCCGAGGGGCGCCGGCGGTGGCTGATACCTTCAAGGGCAGGGCCCAGGCCGCTCAAGCGGCCCTTGTGAATGGAGCGGCGGGGGCCGCGTGGGCCCCTGGAGGGCGGCCGCGTGTCGTATTCGGCTTCAAGATCCTGAGGGGGAAGATCGTCGAAATCAACCTGCTCGCCGATCCTGACCGCCTCCGGCAGCTCAAGGTGGTACTTCAAGACGGATGACACAGACCAACGCGCATTTGTTGCGTGATGAATGAGGAGGCAGAGCGCAGTATGACACTGATCGTGATCTGTATCGTGCTATTTGTGGTCGCCGCGATTTTGGGGTCGTCAATTTCGTAACGCGTCTGACCGGTGGCAGCCCCACGCGCGGCACCGGCTACGTTCACGGGGCGGTCGCCACGGTATCTCTCTTGCTGGTGGTGATCTACTCCGTCCGTCACTCCACCGCCGGTCCGGATTGGGCCTTCAGGCTCTTCGTTGTCGCAGCCCTCGCCGGCTTCATCCTTTTCGGCATCAACCTTGCCACGAAGAAAGCGCCGATGTGGCTGGGCTTCGTTCATGGCGCGGTGGCCATGGCAGGATTCGTCTTTCTGCTGGTCTTCGCATTCGCGGGAGGCCGGGCAGTATAGGAGCCGATGGTCGAGGCGGAAGGTCCGCAAGGCCTCTCGTAGACCAGGCCCCCATTGGGAGGGAGCCTGGTCAGTTCTGGGTCTACGGTGAAGCAGCGATCTCGTCACCGGGAGAAGGGCCGGTGTCCCTGCCGCACCGCTTCTGGATCCTGCGGCAGGTGGAGGACACCATGAGCCGTCCCACCCAACCCTTTGCCATGGACTCGATCCTGCTGGGCGGCACCGCCAGGGGCGTTGCGATCCCGGCGCCGTAGCTGGTTCGTATGGCATAGAGGAAGGCGAGCTCGGTGAGGGCGGCGCCCCGCACCCGGCCCGGTCCAGCTCCCGAAGGTCATCCGCGGTCGGAGCCAGAACGCGTGGCTCCCCAGCAAAAGCGGCAGCTGTTCTGCTGCGTGATCACCAGGGTGACAAACTCCGTAAGGCGCATGGACAGGCGGGGAGGGCGCCAGGCAACGAGCTCCACGATGCTCCGCGCCGCCCATGGCACGGCGAGAACGTAGGACGCGATCTCAGTGACGAAACCGTAGCGCCTTTTCAGGTCCCTCTCGAAGGCCGATCGTGGGACGGCGGAAGGATCGGCGAGGAGCTCCAGACAATCGGAAACCGGGATTCAGGACAAGACCCTGCACGGCAATGGCCAGAAACAGGCCGACGGACCCCGCGGGCCGCTTTCGCTGCCCGGTGTCGGGGAGGCGAAGTTCGACGCATGGGGGGTCTGCTCAGGCATTTTCCCCAGCAGCGAATCGTACGTTCGTCTGGCGACTGTCTTGCTGATCGAATACTCGGAGGATTGGAGCGCGGGCAGAGTTACATTCGGGCTGAGCTGATCGAGCGTTGTCGGGTCTCGATGGTGGGGATCACCACGCCCGACAGGCCGGCCGGATTCTTCGGCTTGACAGCGCAACCTTGAAAGCTGACAATTTCAGTCATATTTTGACGGCTGTATCGAAACGGAAAGGAGGGATCGTCGATGGTCCGCTGCGCAAATAGAATGCTCCTGCTCGCGTTCCTTGCTTTGACGTTGATCGCAATTCCCGGGGTGGCGGAACCGCAATATCATACGCGGATTGTCGACTCCGACGGCGGGCTCCGCCTGAGAAGCTCGCCCGATCTCAACGCCGCAATTCTCACGGTCATCCCGAACGGTAGTGAAGTGGAAGTCCTCGATGAAAAGCCCGACGTGCTTGCGATCTCCGGCAAGAAGGGAAAATGGACGAAGGTGGACACCGGGAACGGCGTTGGCTGGGTGTTCGGAGGCTTTCTGGCTGACTCCCGCTCGCTCTTGAAGAAGCTTGCGGCATCATACGACGCGGTCGAACCGGTGGAACCCGGGGACGCTCCGACCTGGCTGAGCATATCCGAATCGATCATCAGTTCCGGTTATAGCGGCGCCATGGAAGCCAACTGGTACTGTCTCGTGGCGAATGTAACCAGGCAAGACGATGTCTATACGATCGAAGGAATCACCGACCGCAAACCGACCAAGGACGAAATCCATTGGCTCGCCAATGAGGCCCAGGCGAAGGAATCGCTCTCTATTGTCGCCGTGGCGCCGGACACCATCGGTATCGGGGACTTGCTCTTCAAGAGACGGCGGTAACCTACGGCCTGGCCCTATTTCATCATGATAGGGGTCGGTGTCGAGAACGCGTCCTTCAGAAACGCATCCTGACCAAGCACCTTGACCACCGCATCGTTCGACGGCAGGAAAGTAATTTCTCCCAGGCACGTGTCGTTCCACTTGGAGCCCTTGTAGACCGATCGGATCGTGAACTTGTAGATGCCCCGCGGCATTGCCACCGGGAAGTATTGGGGATGGGCGTTCGTATCTTCCAGCTCGATCTTTTCGGAGAACGTGCCGTCCATGGATTCGATCACCAGGTCTTCCACGCGGTTGTTCTTCTCATAGTAGGTGTCGATGTTCTTCCCCTCGACATGCGTGAGGGACATGCTGAATCCGTTCTGCACGTACATCCCCAGCACGTCGCTTTTGAGCTCGATTTTGACCCACTCATCAGTGCCGTCGCCCTTTGCCGCTTCGACCCACGAGCTTTCCAGGATCCCGTCAAAGAGGCGAAGCGGCTGGAAGTCCATGTCCTTGATGATGCCCTGCTGCGTGTAGATCGCCACCTTGTCCGGAAGCGCGGAGGAGGCACCGAGAACCTTCACAAAGTCCTGCGCGGGCGCCGTGGGCTTGCGCACGACCACGGGGTCATCGAACCAGATCTGCTTCAGGTAGGACGGGATTGGTGGACCTTCCACCACGCGCTCCAGGGATGCCATGTCGCTGGCCGCTGGCTTGTAGTCCCGGGCGAGGTACACCTGCTGGGCCCCGTGAATGCCGAGGGGCTGGAACGCCCTGGGCAGCGAAGCCTTTGCGTCGGCAGGGAGGCACACCAGCAGCTTTCCTATGGCGCCCTTCCAGGTCCCGCCCGTGCCCAGCACGTAGTCCCAACCGTCGCGCGACCGAGGCCGGATGCCGCTGGGCTCCCCGCCCCGCACGACGTCCTGGGAATACGTCACTTTCACTACCGAGGCCGACTTCGGCTTGAAGGTCAGGACATGGTGGAAATGGAAGCCGAGGTCGAGCCTGGTGCCGTTGTTCCCAATCACCTTGGATTCCAGCAGGACCCAGTCCCACCCCACGGGATTACCGTCCTGCGTGATGGTGAAGGAGAACGGGTCCTGGAAGTCCTTCAGGTCCACTTTTTTCCTGACTGCTGCGGCGCGGAACGGGAGGAGCCAGGCTCCCTCATCGCTATACTCGTCAGGCTGAAACTTCTTGTCGAAGGAAATTGCATCTCCATAGAAGGCCTGCGCCTCAGCGAGCCCGTGCATCTCCGACTCGTACTTTTCCCTGGCGAGGTACATGACGTCCTTGCCGTCCATCGTGACCTTCCCGGCGCCCAGGCCGACCTTGATCGGAAATCCAGCTTCCACGCTGATTTCGCGGTCGGCGGTGTTTCGAAACAGGAACACGGCCTCAGTCACGCCCACGGCACCACCGGCAGGATCTCCCTGCATCGAGAACCGAAGCAGCTCGGCTTCGAGGGCGATGTCAGCGTTCGGCGACTGGGCGTAGATCGGCCCCGCGGATTCTCGAAAGCTCGTGCCCCAGCTCCCGTCATCGCCCAGGGCCACCCAGGGCGAGAGAGCAACCAGCCCGGCCGCGATTGCAGAAATCCAGAGGGTCCTGTGAGGGAAGGTGCGCCGCGCATGCGTTCTTTCGACGGCAATCAACGGTTCCATGGGGCATGCCTCCGGAGTTTCTTTGCTCCATCTGCATGTATCACGCGCACCTAAAGCTGTCAAGAAAGGTAAGCTTATTGAGGTGCGGATTCAGACATTCCCGAGCAATATGGTCATCAAGCCTCCCACTCAGAAGGCCCGACGATGATGGCGTGCCGCTTCCAGAACTTCAGGGTCTTCGGCAGCTCGGCGGGTGTCAGCTCGGGGTCGTGGATCTCGCGAGGTGCAGCGCGGCCCGGGTAGAGGGTGTGCAGGAGGAACGTGGTCTCATCCTGCCAGTATCCATGGACACAGAGCCTCCGCGTGGGGCGCTTGCTGCCGAGGATGAGATGGGAAGGCAGCTTTCTCCCGCGGCGCCGGGCCCAGAAGTCACCACGGGTCCAGGGCCATAGCGTCTTCAAGCCAGTCACTCCCACCGTCTCCGGTGCCTCGAAGTCGAAGTGCTCCCAGCCGGTCCTGCCCGTCGATGCTTCCAGCCGGGCGCGCGCCCACTCCAGGGCACGGTCGATCGGAACCGAGAAATGGTCCGCGTGGGCCCTCAGGTGCGCTTCGTCGCGAAAAGAGATATGGATGGCGGCGCGCGCTTTGTTCTCGTTCACTTGATCCCCGAGGCAATGTAGCCCCTGACGAATTGCTTCTGGAATACGATAAAAGCGGCAAACAGCGGCAGCGCCACGATCATGGTCGCCGCGGAGAGCAGACCCCATTGTGCGCCGATCTCTCCCATCTGCGTGAACCGGACCAGCCCGGCGGTAAGGGGTCGGGCGGCATCGGACTGGGTGATCACCAGGGGCCAGAGGAAGTCGTTCCAGTGGTAGGAAAGCGAGGAGAGGACGATGGCCGCAAGCGATGCCCTGGACGTGGCGAGGTAGACGTGGCGCAGCTCCTGGTCCCAGCGGCACCCGTCGATGGCAGCCGCGTCCGCAAGGTCCCTCGGCAGTGACAGGAAGGTCTGGCGGAGCAGGAAGGTCGCAAAAGCCGATCCGAAGAAGGGAAGCGCAATACCGGGGATCGTGTCGTAGAGCCGCAGGAACCGGATCGTGGCGAAGTTCGGCACGAGCAGCGCGGCGGTCGGGATCATCATCTGCAGCAGGATGATCGTGAACAGCAGCCGGTCTCCCGCAAACCGGTAGCGCGCAAATGCAAAGGCAGCAAGGCTTGCCGTGAGGAGCTGCATCCCGATTATCGCCACCACCTGCACGCCATGATCATCCACACCACGGGAAGCCTCGCGGGGATTCTCGGTGACAATGGCAACGATCTTCCTGCCTCGGCGGGTGACAAAAATCGGGTCACTTCCAGACTGGCAATGATTGGCGAAGCAGCTCTCGCGAACCTCTGAAAATGTACAATACCACGGGTTCGCGAGGCATGCTTCGCGCTTGAGGTTGATAGAGTTTCGCCGCGGGCTTTCTATTTCTTCTGCTTCTTCTGCCTGCGGCGGATGAGGCGCACGAGCAACACGACCCCCCAGGCAATCGCACCGCCGACAACGGCCAGCGGGATCGCCGCGACCAGGACCTGGAGGATGACAAAGAACACGCTCACGAGGATCTGCGCGGCCCGGAAGAAGCCGTGACCAACCAGGCTCCAGTTGATGAAGCCCTCGGACGCGGGCCTGGCGTCGGTGTACAGGCTCAAGGAGATGGTGGACATGCCAGTCATGGTTTCCAGGTACTTCATCCGTCCCTTGATCCGGTTCACGTTCGCGCCGATGCGCTCCAACTGCTCTTCCACGGCGATTGCGTCCTGGACTTTCACGGCCTGCTTCAGCAGCTGGAAAAGCCGGCCGCGAACCTCCATCTGGTTCTCGAGCTCCGCGGACAGATCGTAGTACTCCTGCGTCACATCTTCACCGCTGATGGTCTTCGTGGAGGTAACCCCCAGGGCTTCCAGGGAGGCAATGAGAGGCAGGAATCCATGCGGCGGGACCCGGATCGTCACGTCGGCCCGCTCTCCGCCCTCCACGGATTCGGTGCTCGTCTGCACGTAGCCGCCGCTCGTTTCCGCGAGCTGTACTGCCCGGGCGAACGCGGAAGAAACGTCCTTGACGCGCACGGCGAGCGTGGCGCTCTTGATGACCATGCGCTCCTGCGGAAGGCTCAGGGATCCTGCCACCGGGCTTTGTGCCGATCCCGCTGCCTTCGCGGTGCCCTCAACGTCCGCGGGAGCAGGAGCCTCCGCCCGCAGGCTCTCACCAATCTTCTGGGGAGCAGCCATCGCCTGCCTCACTCCGGCCGCCGAGCATCCCGCAAGCGCGGCAACGCACAGCACCGCTGCCAGCATGATTCGCATCCCTTTCATGACATCCTCCATCCCCAAGAGTATCCCCTGATTCTGATCGGAACCCGCCGCTGAATCCAGAGCGGCTGACATTGCCACGTCGCGCGGCCACCGGTAGGATACGGGGCATGAATGACACGATCGACACGGCGACCCTGCGGCTCATCCTGAAGAGCCAGTACCATGCGGGTCTCGCCATGCTGCGGGAAGCAATCGAGCGGTGCCCCGATGATATCTGGCTGAGCACACAGCCGCGCAATGCTTATTGGCAGGTCGCCTACCACGCGCTGTACTTCACGCACTTCTACCTGCAGAAGGACCACCAAGCGTTCCACCCCTGGGCGGAGCACCAGTCCGCGGTCCAGAACCCCGACGGAATTCCGGGTCCCCCGGAGCCCGGGAGCACGCTGCCGCTTATCCCGGAGCCGTACACCAGGACGCAGGCGCTTGCGTGCTGGGACGTCTGCGACCAGGTGGTGGACAGCGCGGTGGACGCACTCGACCTTGCCAGCCCCGAGAGCGGGTTCCCCTGGTACAAGATGTCCAAGCTGGAGCACCAGCTCGTCAACCTCCGGCACCTCCAGCACCACGCCGCGCAGCTTGCAGACCGCCTGCGAGCGGCGCTGGACACCGGCGTCCGGTGGATCGGAGCAGGTCGCAGCAGCTAGTACCTCCACCCCATGACGGCGGTGGAACGATATCTCGTACAGGCGCTCAGGCGGCGGGTATACCCATGGACCTCGCGCAAAGGGCCAGCTGCCTGTCCTGCGTGAGAATGCGGAAGTCCGCTCTTGGTTCAGTCTCCTGCCATAGAATGGCGCTCGCCAGGTGGATTGCGTCCAGGGTTCCAATCACGGTGGGGAAAGGGCCTGCGGCCCGGCGCTTGACCGCCGGTCCCATCTCGATGAGGGTGAGCCGATCCAGGACCTCCTCCAGCAGCACCGCTGCTTCGGAGTACTGCCGGTCGTCCAGGTGGCCGGCCATCCGCTCGCGCTGCAGCACCCTCTGGCATTCGATCACCAGGAGATCGCTCGAGCCAACCGCGTCGGACGAGGCTGCTGTGCCGAGAGCGGGATCGTCATTCAGGATGTAGCGCAGGACAACAGACGAGTCGACGTAGATTCTCATCGCTTTTCACGATCCTCCAGGAGGTACTCCAGCGGGTCGTGCTCGATCTTGAACCTCGGCCGGGGGACTGCAAAGGGAGCGATCCGCGGCTGCCGAACACTCACGGCGGCAGGTTCCGTCCTGTAAGGCACTACCTCCGCGATCGGGTTGTCGCGGTCACTGATGATGATTCGCGCCCCCTTTCGGACCTTTCTGAGCTCTTCCGAAATGTGAGCCTTGAAGTAGGAAATGGTTATGGTCTTCACGAGACCAATTTCAGTCATATTGTCAACAACGTCAAGCACCGTGCCCCTGCCCCTTCGGCATATCTGAAAGCGCCGCGCCCAGTCAAGTATTTTTTCTTCCTATACCTCCTGGTATCTTAAGAAGTTCTCCCGATCCAGTTCATTTCGCGCCGGTTTCGCCGGAGTCATATCTTCGCCGTCAATGCGGCATGATAATGTCCCGAAGGGATGTCGCAATCACTACCCGAGCTTCCCGGAGGAGCTCATGCCAAACGACGCGCTTAGGGGCTGTCAGGAAATAACATTGACAAATTGAATTGTATGATATACTATGGGCTTGTGATTGATGATAAAAGCCTCACTAAGAAGTACGCGGTTGTTCTCCCTTTCCTCGACGAAAAG
>Ga0315279_10001076_pt1 | contig 47181 bp, 56 predicted proteins | sample YL17G06_20_MG_FD_203694 | JGI IMG/M metagenome (GOLD analysis project Ga0315279, IMG submission 203694) | Sediment microbial communities from Yellowstone Lake, YNP, Wyoming, USA - YL17G06_20 | ecosystem: Environmental > Aquatic > Freshwater > Lake > Sediment | place: USA: Wyoming | collected...
CCAACAGCTACTTTTCTAACAGATACTTTTTTAGCGGCTGCTTTCACGGGTGTCTTTTTCTGTTTCTTTGTAACTACTTTTATGGATGTCTTTTTTTGTTTCTTTACAGCTAGTTTCGTTGGCTTTTTTATTTGTTTCTTTTTTAGCTGTTTCTTTTTTTGTTTTTTCATACAAAGACGCACTGGAATATTTTTGGTATATTTAATATTATCAATCATTTATAGCATTTTTGCTTTTATAGTGATAAAATAAGTGTTTTTTTAAGACGAAGTATTATAAATATTACTGTGATTCCTTCATATTTTATAATTATAAAAACGTGGGGAAAACATCAAGAATGCGAAAATATTTAGAGGGTATTAATCAGCTATGACCGTATATTGTTCCGTTTGTGGCGGAGAATTGGCTCCGGAAGAAGAAATTCAGGGCATTTGTGAAAGTTGTAAACTTTCTCAGGGTAATGACCACGTTGGCGATGTGGAAGATATTGAACCAGATATGCGATAATACAAAGTCATATCAATAGTATTTTAAGCTGAATTTTAATTTAGATTTCATTTATTTAGGAGGGAAAGACAAATATGGATCTAATGTCATTCTATAATTCTGACCTTTTTAAATGGGTTATTTTACCAATATTGATCTTTTTGGCACGTTTAACTGACGTAAGTCTTGGCACTATGAGAATTATTTTTGTTTCTCGTGGAGTCAAATATCTTGCTCCCGTGATTGGTTTTGTTGAGGTAAATATCTGGCTGCTTGCTATAGGACAAATCATGGAGAATCTAAGCAATAATAACCCAAATAGTATTGTTTGTACTTTAGCCTATGCTGGAGGTTTTGCAACAGGAAGTTTCGTAGGAATTTTAATTGAGGAAAAAGTATCAATAGGATTAGTACTTCTTCGTCTTATCTCAAGACATGATACCAAAGAATTAATTGAATATTTAAAATCTGAAAACTATGGTGTGACAATTCACGATGCAGAAGGCGTTAAAGGGCCGGTAAAGATAATTTTTGCAGTTATTAGACGAAAAGATCTTCATAACGTTTTAGATAGAATCAATCAAATTCATCCGCATGCATTTTATTCTGTCGAAGATGTCAGATCAGTTGGAGAGGCGGTCATGCCAATGCATAGACGCCATTTGTTTAGTTGGCAACGAAAAGGAAAATAATTAAAAATTTTTAATCTTCAAGTATGTCTTGTATTAATTTATCTTTATTTGTAATTTCCTGTATTTTATGGTCTATCATTTTTATTTTTTTGAATGATCTAAAAACGAGATATATTCCTAGAAATACGAGAACTATGCAGATGATTACCAACGGTATGACAAAATGTATGGATGTTGAGACATCATAATATCGTGATGTAACAATCAAAACGGTGAATATCGATGAGGGTAAAGTAAGTATGGCTATGGCCGTGCGCAACATTGAGAGTGAAGTTCGTTTTTCAGCCAATAGTAAGCTCACTGTGTTATATGTTTGGGATGCTTCTCTCATTTTTGACCATCATTCTTTTTTCAGTAGAAGACTAATTTTTTTGGCAGGTAGTTTATAGAATTTTTCTTTTTTATCAATAATGGCTATTTCTAGGCAGTCTGCAGTTAATTTCTTTTTGGTTGTCTTGCGTAAAGCTTGAAGTCCGAGATTGATGGCTGCATCCAGAGCGAGATCGGGAGCATAAAAACGGTTCAGATGAGACATTGCGCTTTGACTTTCCGACCCTTCACATATAGCTTTGTATTCTAAAAATGCACCAGATGGATCTGTATCGAATAATCGCTTTCCACTTTCGTCAACTCCAGCTATAATCAATGCAACGCCAAAGGGTCTTATTCCATCAAACTGTGTGTAAAGATGTTTATATTCACATATAATTTCAACGAGAGCTTTTACTGGTATTTGTTCATCATAAGCCAGTCTATTGACTTGAGCCTCATCACGAGCTATTTCTACTAAGCGCTGTGCATCTGCAACTAGGCCTGAGAAGGCACATCCAATGTGGTCATCAATCTGAAATATTTTATCTATTGTGTGCGCTTTAATAAGATTGGAAGTGGAATCTTTGTGTGCGATTAATACAACCCCGTCTTTGAATTTCATTCCCAAGGTTGTTGATCCTTTATTTACCGCCTCACGGGCATATTCAACTTGGTATAGTCTTCCATCTGGAGAAAAAACCGTACTTGCTTGATCATATAATGCATCGCCAGATTCCATAAATCATGCTCCAGATATCAGTTTTTTGAAAATATTTTAAGTTTATTATTTTCTTTGCCAGAATAGAACATTGATGTTATATATTTATCCTAAACGGTTGGCGATTTGAACTAAGATTTTACTTTTCGCACCTTTTTTGTCAACTAGTATTCTTCCGTCTTTTTTCCAAGGTCTTGAAGGATGCATAGCATTTTTTTCAAGGATGGGATTGAGACCAAGTGATTTTGCAGCTTTGATTATGTTTTCTACTGCAGGTTTTTCGACTGCATGTTTTTTGGAAACCTTTCTTCCAGCTAGCCGAGAAACTGATCCATCAAAATAGACAGGCCAAATTACATATTTGCATTCATCTCTAGAAACCATAAACAATCACAGGACGAAACTATTCTTATATCAATACCGCGTTTATAGCACCGATCTGACCAGGGCGTGAAGTTATTCTTGCTTTTCCTATTTTGGTATTTATGATGGCCCCTTTAGTCATAATGTTTCTTCGGACATAGTGAGGATTTGCTCTGTTTTCTACAACCGTGATTATTTCCGTTTTCGTGGTTTTGTTTGTTTTAGGATCTAGTACGTAGGCGATGTTTGCGGTTTTAATTAGGGTCTTACTGCCGCCTCCAGTGGTTCTTACGTTTTTCAGTTTCGTTTCTCCAATGGTTGTAAGGTTTTGCTCTCCCCCCATTTCAAACTTTCTTTTACTGCGAGAATAGCGAATTCTTCGCCCTGAACTGCTTCTTTTTGAATTACCTTGCCATAGTGCCATTGAAAGAAGGGAATAATGGAAGTTATATTTAAATAATATGGAAGAGCAATGAGATGGTACTGTATTTCTTAGACGTATAGCTTTTTAAAGAAAGAACAGTTTAATCAGGTAGTCACTAGAAACAATTCGTAATTCTCCACAAAATATTTTTTTCCTTTTTGTACTACTTTGTGCCCTTCGTCTTCTAACAATTTTTTCTGTGCTTTTGCTCCACCAGGATATTCCTCGTTAAGTTGTCCACCTAATTTTAATGCACGCCAATAGGTTGTAATATCCTTTTTTACTCAACTGCATCTTCTTCCGATGCATGAGCGACAACTCATGCAAAGAAGTCATGTAATTTCAGCCGCAGTTAATAATCTGCAATTGTTTTAAAAAGCTATTTTTAAACCTAAAAATTGGTGAACAATTTATTCGATAGTAGACTTTTTTGGAGTAATTTTCTGAAAGACTTTTTCAATTCTATTTTTAACATCTACAATTTCAAATGGTTTTTCGATATAGTCTATGGCAACAGTAATTCCAAATGTTTTGCTAAAAGTATCTGTTTTAGCTGAGAGAAAAACAACCGGTATATTTCTCCACTTAGCTTTTTCTCTCAATCTGTTGAGAACCTCCCATCCACTCATACCTGGCATCATGATGTCTAAAAGAATGAGGTCAGGGATCTGGTTATTCTCTAAAAAATCAAGGCATTTTTTTCCACTTTCAGCACCTACGACTTTGTAATTGGGATTTAATTTTTCTAGTCCTTGTTTAATAGTATATATCACATCTGGTTCATCGTCTACAATCATTATGGTTTTTGCCATTTTTCCTCTGCCTTGATTAATGTATATAGAGGATATTTAACTATCTTTTTCTTTTTTTACTCTTTTGTCATCATCATTTGCTAATAATCAGCCAATATCCAGAAACATTTTTTTATTCATTGGTATTTTTATTCATATCTGAGTGCGGTAACTGGATCCATCTTAGCTGCTTTTCTAGCAGGTAAAACGCCCGCAGCTATACCTATCATAATACCAAAAAATACTGCTATTAAAAACCATTGAGTAGAGTAAATCAAAGGAATATTGCCTGAACTAAATGTCCCACCAAATTCTTTTAGATATTGGTTGAGAATTTGTATGATAAATGCCCCACCACTGGCCCCTATTATACATCCAAGTATACCACCAAACAATCCTATCATTGATGATTGATATAAAAATAAACTCAGTATATCTCTTCGTTTAGCTCCGATTGCCATCATGGTACCAATCTCTCTCGTTCGTTCGGTTACTGTCGCAAACATAATATTGGCAATACCTATACCACCCACCACAAGAGAAACCAATGCAATTGAAGTTATGAGCATACTCATCACGCTCATTATCTGATCTACTTTTGAAATTATGTACTGCTGTGTTATGACTACAAAATCGGAGTTCTTATCCTTGTAATTAATTGCATCAGATTTGCCGTTCAGATAACTAAGAATCTCATTTTTTGCATCGTTAACGTGTGTCTTGTCCGTAGCTTCTGCATATAAAATTCCATAGGCAGTAATATGTCTGAAAATACCTCCAACATTAGATCCAAAATATGACGAGTAGTAAGGATCTACCGGACCTGCCATGGATACAGCAGTTAATTGACTTAGTACATTTGTACTTTCGCCTTCTTTTAAGATTCCCACTATAGTTGTTTTTATAAGTTTTCCATCTATTCTTTGTATGTATACGGTATCCCCGACTTTCAACTGTTTATCTTTCCCAAAAAGCTGGGTCATGCTTTTGCTAATAACTATCTCGTTTTTCTTATTTTGAAACATCCTGCCCTCTTCGATTTTCATACCCATTATATCTAGTAGAGCTGGCGTAGTGGCATACATAGTTCCCCCTGCTTTTGACTGCCACTTCAGAACTCCTTCTCTTAGTTTGATACCCTTTAACGGCAATAAACCGAGTGGAGCGACTTCTTTTATATTGGGTAGCTTCTTTATTTCTTCAATGTCGTGATCAGTAAAGCCCATTTCTCTGAATGATATCTGAGGCGGATCACTTGCAGTACCAATACCTATAACCATGCCAGTTGGATTGAAGATATTCCACTGTTCTTCAATAAAAAGTCTAACAGAAGAACCTGCAGTGGTTACGATAATAACTGAACCTATTCCTATTATAACTCCAATGAGAGTCAGGACTGTTCGTATTTTATGGGATCTCAATGCATCAAGACTCATCAAAAAAATGTCTCGCATCATGCCCTCCCACTCATCTGCCCATCTAACATGTTGACAACTCGGTTCGTATATTTTTTAAGTGAATGATCGTGTGTTACTAGCAGGATAGTTTTTCCCTCTTTAGTGATTGATGATAAAAGATTCATCACTTGTTCGCCCGTTTTTCTATCCAAATTTCCCGTGGGTTCGTCTGCAAGTATTATTAATGGGTCGTTTGCCAATGCACGGGCGATAGCAACACGCTGTTGTTGTCCGCCAGAAAGCTCCGAAGGCAGATGTGTCGCCCAGTTTTCTATTCCCACTTTTTTTAGTAGATCATAGGCCCTTTTTTCTCGGTCAGCTTTCGATATACCTCCAAACACCATTGGAAGTGCAACGTTTCTTAATGCATTAAGAGTTGGGACAAGATTGAACGTTTGAAATATGAAACCAATTTTTTTGCTTCTAACTTCAGCCAATTCATTGTCATTCATATCAGATGTTCTCTCACCAGCTAATAAAATCTCTCCAGAGGTTGGCCTATCAAGGCAGCCAAGTAGATTCATCAAGGTGCTTTTGCCTGAACCCGACGGACCCATTATGGCTAAAAAATCACCTTTTTTCACACTCAATGAGACGCCGTTTAATGCCCTGAACTCTTGTTTACCCATTTTGTAAGTTTTTGTAACAGAACGGGTTTCAATAATATACTCTGCGGGCATTTTTATCAATTCGCCTATATATAACATATATTTAAATATTTATTTTTATATTAATTTAGATAGTATATTACACATTTTATATAGTTTGTGCAATTTTTGACAAAAACAACACATATTCTTAAGATAATTCAATAAACAGGTTTAATTATCGGATCGGGACGCTCCCATCGGTGATGCACAGAGCTAGATTGTTTTGTTTGTACCTGATAATCATTGAGAGCGGGATTGAATTCTTCAATCTTTAAAACGATGTACTGGATTGTATGATTTCCAAGATTATTTAATGCTACATCGATGGTGATCCACCCCGTTCTAGATGAAAGAACCTCACCCCATGCATGCGCCTCAGCCACAGGTCCTTTTTGAGTGATGAAATATCCTGTTAATCGTCGACAAGGAATCCCGCGTGTCCTGGCAAGAGTGATAAATAGATCAGTAAATTCGTCACAATCGCCAATGCCTGCAAGAAAAGCCTGGTTTGCACCTAATCTTTTTTCCTGTTTTTCACGATGCTTAATCTTAGCCGTTATATAGCGACTAGCGGATTGCACCCAGCGGGAAATGTCATCCGTTTCAAACCAATCCTCTTTAGAAATATCCTGAAGCCAGTCAGATGTTATGGGCCAATAATTGGAACTCTGTCTATATTTTTGCTGTAACGGTTTTGGAAAGTCTGATATCTTTCCCCAATCATCTCTTGGATTTGCAAAAGAAAGGATTGGCAATATCGTGATAATTCTATCCAAAGATATTGTGCCCTTTGTTCCAACTTTGTTTTGAAAGATGAAAAACGAATTATTTCCTTTGCTTTTTAACTTGCACTGTGCAGGATATTTGTCAATCTGTACGGTTTGCCGATAGTCAGGATAATGGAAAAATTTCAACATTATTTCAGGATTGCCCGCATTGGCTCTAAAAATCAATTGTTCCTGATGATGGATCTGCCAACCACGAATCTTTCTAGGATCTTCCATCTAAAGTTTTCCTCTTTGATGGTCTAATGTTGTTCTTTAATTGGAAGAACCTTAAATAGTTTCGTTAACTGATGAATGCGATAAAATAAGACGAATTGATAATAAAATCTAGAATGAAGCCAATTCGGAAGAACACAAAACTTTTAAGAGACAGCAAGTAGGCTGATCAGCAATAATTCAAAAAAATTCTTACGCAAATTGCTATGTGTGGTTCGAAAAGTATATTTCTCCTAATAACCAAAGATTATTGTTCCTTCGCTGTTTCTAACAATATAGGCTTCGCGTTCTTCATCAAAATCAACGGTTAGATATGTACCGTCTGTATTGTAAATGACCCCAATTGCTGCATCAAATGAGACGTCTTTGAATGTTTGGTTGATTACATAGTAATCTCTCCAATCTCGTATGATGCCAGCGCATGTTCTATATTCATGCCTTTGTTTTAATGGCAATCTTGCATCGCCTGCTCTCCAATTCCAGAGCATTAGTAGAAATTCTAACTCTTGCGTCGTTAACTGCTTACAGATTTTATCAAGCCAGTATCTAAGTTTGCTACCTTTTGCGCTTCTATGAGAAATTTCCTTTGTTTCTGGATCTTCAATTAAAAAATGCCATCTTAACTCTTCGCTATGTTTCTTTCTAAGTCTTAAACTGTCTTGCTGTTGCTTTCTTTTTTTGCTACATTCTTTGCATCTTACTGCATTATGATATAAACTGGAGATATCTTTTCCGCAATCAATACATGCTCGAATGATATTCTTTGTCATTATTGGCTTCCTATAATTAATTTCAAGTAATTATATCTATGAAAGTTCTAGTTTATATATTCTCGGTGTGAGTTTATATAGGCGTTTTTTGTATGATGCTGAATAGTAATACAGAAACGAAATCAATGTTATACAGGTAACAAATTGTTACAAAACAAGTAATTTTTTCATTCTTCTGTTTTTATCCTTACACAAATCTTATTTGATCATAAAATGAATTATAATATGTAACATAATCTTGTGATTGGGGAGTGTAATTTTAAGTTACATTTACCTCTTGCCTCAACTCCCCAAATCACATATTTATAATAAGATTACAGCAATTTTTTACATATTCTTCAATTTGTCAAAATGGTAAAAAGATGCAACTAATTAAACAATATTTCTCTCTTTTTTTATTAGATTTTAAATTCCTTCATGCGCCTTTTTCTTTTGTTTATTTCGTCATATGGTGCTATTTCTCTGATTGAGTTTACGGAAATAGCATATCGTGAGAGTTCGGTTTGAAAAATTATACTATCTCCTAAGATCTCGATTATTGACCCATCCAAAATCTCTCCAGTGTCTTTAACGAGTTTTACATATTGACTCTTAAATTTCTCCACTACGTTTTTTTCCATTCATATCCCCATTCATATTCATATATTGTTAACCTTATATATTTTTCTCCGTTACAGATTAACATCTGCTATCTAAACGTCAGATAGTAATTCTTCTGAACTGCGTCGAGGCGGCAATTGATACAAAACATATAATTGGACAAGATCTGAAAAGAGTAAAAGAAATTAGGCAACAATAAGTAAATATCTATAAAAAATTGGCTTTGCGCTCAACTATTGATAAATTAGGCGTGAGAACGAGTATTGCAGAAATGAAATCATTTATCATCCGGTAACATTCCCATCGCTATAAGATATCCTTTGGCTCGCTCTGCATATTTGTATTGGTTAACTTTTTCCCAGAATCTTTTTGTATGATTTGGATGCACGAGATGCGCAAGTTCATGAATAATTAGATAGTCTTGTACCCACTTGGGCGTTTTAGCGATACGATCAGAGATTCTAATTGATTTAGTTCTAAATGTGCAACTGCCGAATCTGGTTTTTTGATTTGTGACAAATTTAATAGAAAAGTCTAAAGAACCATTGAAATAAATCTCATTTAACTCTTGAGCGCGCTTTAACAAATCTCCATTATCATTCAATTGTTTTCTTTTTTTGTGGTGCTCACCCCACTTGATCATCTTGTCTGTCCATTTTTTTTCTTCAGATTCAGTCATACCGCCAGGCAGGTAGATGCAGAGTTTTTCATTAACAAATTTAGCTTGAACTGTATTTTTCCTTCGTTTACTACGTATTATTTCTACATTATTCATAATTGTATTCGCAATAGGTTTTCTGTTTAAATCTTTGCTTGGTTAGGAAAATAAATACAAGGAAGACGTGGGAGTCGTACTGTTGAAATGAAACCATCGTGAAAACTATTGATTTTTTACAATAACTCATTCAATTACTTGTATGCTTTTACTTTGACGCTTGTGATTTTACCAACAAGCCTCCTATCAATTTCTTTTTCAGTATAACGGTTTTGGCTGACAATTTTAATATTACGAAAACCCGCCTTCTTTATGGTATCAAGATACTCATTTTTTTCTAGTGCACCCGCAATACATCCGCCCCACGCATCAAAACTTTTCTTAATATCCTCTGGAAGAGCCCCTTCAGTTACCAAATCAGAAATCAATATTCTGCCGCCAGGCTTCAAAACTCTAAAAGCCTCTTTAAAAGTTTGAAGTTTATCTGGAGAAAGATTGATCACACAGTTACTAATGATTACATCTACGGTATTGTCTTTGACAGGAAGATTTTCAATTTCACCAAATCTAAATTCCACATTTTTATAACCATTTTCTTTGGCGATTTTCTCTGATCTCTTAATCATCTCCTCAGTCATATCAACGCCGATAACAAAACCGCTCTCGCCAACCTTATTTGCTGCTAAAAACACGTCTATTCCAGCCCCAGACCCTAAATCTAGGACAGTTTCTCCATCTTTTAGATCTGCTAACGCAGTTGGATTACCGCAGCCTAGGCCCATGACAGCAGAATCTGGAATACTTTTAAGTTCATTTGCAGAGTATCCGATAGACTCTGTTTGTTTGGTGATATCATTCTTTTTAGAGTTGCAGGTTTGACAACATGAAGTATTATCCTGAGCAAATTTTGCATATCTTTTCTTTACTGCTTTTTTAATTTCTTTATCATCCATATAAATCCCTGCCCAGTAATTTGTTTTACTTTTTAATCGTTCCTATACTGTGGTAAGATAACCTTTGGTCATGCGGGCGCGGGAGTAACATGAGACACAAATCTTTGTCCTTTTACTCAAAACGTATAATTATATATACTAGATGCACATACAAGCCCAAAACAAAAAAGGAAGTATAAAATGTATAGAGAAGGTAGTAGTGGCGGCCGTTTTGACGGACCACCAAGAGAAATGCATAAGGTGACTTGTGCAGAATGTGGAAAGGAAACTGAAGTTCCTTTCAAGCCCGATGGAACAAGACCAGTTTATTGTAGAGACTGTTATCAGAACCATCGGCCAAAAAGATTTTAGATGAAATTTTCGAAAATCACCTAAATTTTATCGATCTTTATTTTAATATCTTTTTTTCTTTTCATTTTTTAAACTACTTAAAATGCTATCAATATTTGCAGGTTATAGGTTTTTAAATAAGTAACTGTTACGAGATTGTAATTTGATCGAGGAAAAAATTATGACAGAAGAAACAACCGAAAAGAAAACAACTGAAAAAAGAAGAGCCGATGAAAACGTAATATATGTCGGGCAAAAACCTCCGATGAGCTATGTGCTTGCAGTAGTAACACAGTTTCAGGGCAATGGTTCGGATGAGGTTATTATTAAAGCAAGAGGCAGAGCGATTAGTACCGCGGTAGATACTGCAGAAATTGTGAGAAACAGGTTTATCAAAGACGCAAAAATTAAAGACATAAAAATTAGTACTGAAAGCATTACAAACGAAGAAGGCAGAAACTCTAATGTATCTTCAATGGAAATAATCCTAACAAAGAAGAGTAAATAAGCGGTAAGCTTTTGCAATCAAAAAAAGAGGAGTTACTTTCGTAGAAGTCCTAACGAAGTAAGCTCCTTTAACACTTTTTCTACTGCTAAACTCACTTCCTCTATCTTTCTTGCACCCGCACAGACTATTTTGCCAGAGCCGAAGAGCAGCATAGCTACCTTGGGTTCTTTTATCCTGTAAACCAACCCTGGGAATTGCTCAGGTTCATATTCCACATTATCTAAACCAAGAGCTACAGCTACTTCGCTGAGATTAAGTTCTCCCTCCAGGTCAGATGTGGCCACAATATTCTGGATCACAATCTCAGGATTTTTATATGCCTTTACACCTATTTTTTCTAGTTTTTCTGCTATTATTTTGATAGTAGCCCTTACATCTTCCATAGTTTTTGCACCGGTACAGTTAGCCGCTCCGCTTCTGAAAAGAAGAGTTGCTGTTTTTGGGTTGTGTAAACGATACACAAGTCCAGGAAATTGTTCTGGTTCATATTCCGCTTCTTCTAACGATTGTGCTATCACGTCTAGATCTAATTTTTCTGCAAATTTTGTAGATGCTACAATATTTTGTACTTTTATTTCTATCATATATCGTCGCTCTCCATTAAGTGCCACAGTCTTAAGGTGGCAAAACCAAGAACAAGTAGGTCTATTAAAATAGTTCTCTTACGTTATGCTGTGCATATAACCATCCATTGATAGTCGAATTAATTATAATTTTGAGGGAGAATTGATAGTTTATAAAATTTTTTGGTGGTTCAATTAAGTAAAAGGAGGCGTTGACGTTAGGTTGTAGTTTGTTTGTAAGGAGATTGTTTGTAAGGGGACAATATAACTAATAATAAATAATAGATTACGTAAAAGGGGTTTTAAAATAAAAAATTAATTCAAATGGTCAAAATGACAAACAAATAAACTCTAACTTTTTCCTTATTTTTCCAATTTTTTAAAATGAAGACTCATTGAATTAATACAAAATCGAAGACCTGTTGGAGGAGTACCATCATTAAACACGTGACCAAGGTGACCGCCACAGCGGCTACACATAACTTCAGTTCTTTTCATACCACGACTCCTATCATCCTTTAATGTGACGCTATCCCTAGATATCAGCGTTCGAAAGCTAGGCCACCCACCACCAGAATCAAACTTTGCATCTGAGGCAAACAACTCATTGCCGCAACCCGCACAAATATAGACACCTTTTTCCTTATTATCAAGATATTTACCACTAAACGGACGCTCAGTACCTTTGCCCCTCAAAACACGAAACTCATCGTTAGTCAAGGTTTCTTGCCATTCTTTTTCTGTTTTAGGTCGTTTTTTAGCCATAACAACACAAATAATGATAACAAGTTCTGTTTATAAAAAGCTAGTTATTGCGTCCATTGAAGTAAATTGAAAATATGATGCTCCATTTAAAAATAATGTTAAAAAAAGAAAAAAGAGAGGAGAGGGTTTTGTTATGTTTAACATTCACAAAACAAATTTTTTTACTGAGAACGAATACACATATACATCTCTATATGTTCCACACCGGCTTCATAAAAAGGTTCGCCTCTCATGTTAAAACCATTTTTTTGATAAAAGCCAGAGGTATCCGCCCTCGAGTGAATATAAATTTCATCAACCTTCTTCTTTCTACAGTAATCTATCAAAAAATTTGTTAGTTGTCTTCCAAATCCTCTTCCCCTATAATTCTTTATGATTGCGATACGTTCCAATTTTGCGTACTTGTTTATTCTGATTCTTGCACATCCAATTGGCTCATTGTCAAGATAAGCCATCACATGTTCAGCTTCAGAGTCCAGTCTGTCCAATTCCAACTCCAACGGGACATTTTGCTCTTCAATAAAAACGATTCTACGTATCTCCATAGCCTGTATGAATTCTTCCTTGTTTTCCACTAATTTTATCTCTAAATCCCTCACAAAACATATACTGAGTTTTAGCTATAAAAAATTTGGGTTGCATGCATCTCAAAATACTATAAAAAGACCAAATTCCATATCAAATGCATGAGTGGTGTTGACTGGTTTAAAAATGCTATTATCTATCACATTTTAATTGATAGATTTGCTGGGCACACTACCACAGAAAACTGGGATAAACCGATATTTCTAGGAGGAAACATCAGAGGAATAATCGAAAAAATTCCATATATTCGGAACCTTGGCGTTAACACAATTTGGATTTCGTCTTTTTACAAAACAAGTGCATACCACGGCTATCATGTAACAGATTTTTATCAGGTAGACCCGCATTTCGGCACAGACGAAGACATAAGCAATCTTATAAAGGCAATTCACAAAAATGGCATGCATATCATTGCAGATTTTGTACCAAATCACTGCTCAAGTGAACACCCTTTCTTCAAGGACGCACAGCAAAACAAAGACAGCGAATATAAAGATTGGTTCTACTTCGCAAAATGGCCAGATTATTATCTTTGTTTCCTGAGCATTAGAACTTTACCAAAAATAAACCTCGGCAACACACAGGCACGAGACCACATAATAAATGCAGCTAAACAGTGGCTTGGTTACGGTTTTGACGGCTACAGACTTGACCACGTAATAGGACCGTCGCATGACTTCTGGCAGGAGTTCAAAAAGGAAATAAAAGAGGAATATCCAAACGCAGTTCTAATAGGCGAAGCATGGATGAAAGGAATTAAACTTAGCGAGCTGAGAACAATAAATGTTAGAGATAAGTTTCTAAAATGGCTATTTGGAGCTTCTTCAGACAATCTATTGAGAGAATATGTTGGAGAGCTGGACGGAGTTTTGGATTTCAGATTGCAGGAAATAATAAAAGATTATATTACTGGTAAAAGCACCTACGAATCAAAAGAGAGGTTATACGAAAAAATAAAACAACGATATGAGAAGTATCCAGATGATTATTTTTTACCAACGTTTCTTGACAATCATGACATGAACCGATTTCTATTTGACTGCAAAAACGATAAAGAGAAACTTAAAGAAGCAGCAGAAATACAATTTTCATTAAATCAACCAGCGATCATATACTATGGAACTGAAATAGGAATGACTCAAGAGAAATCATTATGGGATTTTAAAGCAAATGGTGATCTACAGGCAAGGCAACCAATGAAATGGGAACAGCAGGATTTGGAACTGCTATCTTTCTATAAAAAAATTATAAAGAAAAAAAAGGAAAAAATTGAGACGACTAGTTTGTAGTTTCGATAAATGGGAAGGGAGTCAGTGTATCAACATCCACATAATACGTGTTTATTACATAAAAAGAAGATATATCTTTTCCACATATAATAAATGTCAATTCCCACACTTCTTTGTTGCCATATTTTGATTTATCTTCAAAATCATCAAGTATCCAGTGATTATTGCAATCAGCAAATTTTCCTTTCCAGGCAAAACATGGTAAACAAATTTCATTGCTGTCATTATCTCCGATGCTGTAAATACATCTCTCAAACAGATCAGGATCTTCACCAAGGACAGCAACCTGTATTTTCATAATTTCAATCAGTTCCTTTGAAAAATTTGAATATTTCTCAAGATATGTTTCAGAGAATGAACCATTATACCATTTTGATGTATTAAATTCATAGGAAAAAATGGAATGGTTTCCTACATAAACTTCGGGTAATCCAACTTTTGGATCATATCTAAACTTCGGAGGAATGGACCTTTCTTTTAATTGGTTTTTAGTAATGCACCCGCTAATTAATCCACCTGCTACAATAACGAAAGCCATCAGCCCACATGCTAGCAACTTTTTATTCAATTTCATGGGTCATCACGTCTTATGTTGTTCTTTAGAGTATATAAACAGTCGGAAAACGTTCGGTTTTTTCCGAACAATTACTACTTAAAAAGTATATAAAACTTATACAACAAATCTTAACAGAACATTTCCTACAAATTCAACTACTAAAAACTAAGCGGTTGCCAGCTGTCCCACTTTTTATAGCTCTGTTTAATGATATATATTGATGCAAACAGCAAGATTGGACTAGCCAGCAGAATGAACGGGTTTAATATCGATAAAATTGTAAAGATAAACAATATGGGAGCCACCGACAGTAAGTATTGTGAGAAGATTTTGGCGTTGTATAATAAAATAGTAGGATGAAGTCCCATAAAATAAATGGTCATGGCTAGCGAATACAAAGATATCGTTACAAAAGAGCATAGTGCAGGTATAAAGTAAATTAATTGATTTGTTCCTATGGCAGTGATTATTAAAATAATCAGCGAGATAATGTTGATTAAAATATAACTTGTGATCTTACTTCTTATGATAGTTGAAACACTTACTGGAAGGAACAGGTATGAGTTGAATGTGTCAAATTCCGTGAGCATGTTATATATTGACGACGATACTATACCTAAGAATATTGCAAAAATCATGATGATGTTGATCGTTGGTATTTTTTCAAAGAAGATGTAGAGGAATATCCAAGTAAGTATTATCGGGAAAAGAAATGAGAAGATTATCTTACCTATGCCTCCCTCGCTTCTACTCATATCAAGGAAATCCTTTGCCACATAATATGAATATTTGCTGAATTTTAGTTTGTCTGTAAGAGGATTGAGGTTGTTTTGATACTGCTTTTTCTTTTCAGGGTAGTCAACTTTTAGAAATATTAACGAAAGGGTGGATGGAAGCAATATCAACAGCAAAGATATGAGAATTTTGCGAAGCGATGGTTGATAGAACATTGAGTATGACGGCAACAATGTCGTTATGTTGATGGTGTAGTATCTCATTAGAACTAATGTGCCAATAGCAGCCAATAACAGTAATGCGGCAAGTATTTTGCTTGAGTGTGCATAGAGAGTTGAAAGGAAAAATACAATTGACAAACCAATGAGAAATGACAGTATTAGCGTTCCGCAGGCAAAAATTGCAGATATAGTGTTAATTGAAATAAACGGCGTGGCAAGTACAAATCCTAAAATGATGGGAATAATCCATAGCATCAGATAGTAGATTACGTCTTTTATAATAAAATTGAAGAAAATGGTACGCTCTGAAACTGGAAGGGTTCTTGATGAGTACGCAATAAGGCTTGCCTGTCCAAATCTTCTGTTCATGAACTCTCTTGCAAAAAGACCAAAGGCACCTATACCGACACCAATTAGTAGGAAGAGATAGTGGGCCAGAAGTAACATTTGTTTAACTGTAAGTATAGTCTTTAGATATGGTATAAAAAGAGCTACAACAAATGTACCTATACCAATAAGCAGTGGGAAGAAGGCAAACATGAGGTTGCCAAATATGTTTGCATGTATGCGCCATTCTTCCTTTATCATCGTTTTAAGAATTTTCATGGGCATTGCTTATCCTTCTTCTTTTACCAATTTTATGAAAAAATCTTCAAGGTGTTGACTTTTGTCTTTCAACTCTTGAATGGGTCCATTGTGAAGAAGTCTGCCTTTGTCAATAATACCTATTTGAGTGCAAATATCCTCGGCGATTTCAAGAATGTGTGTGCAGAAAAAGATGGTGTTACCTTTTTTTATGTAATCTTGTATAAAATCTTTAAGTGTTCTCTGTACGATAGGATCTAGATTTATTAGTGGTTCGTCTATGAATGCCAAGCGCGGTTCATGAAGAAATGCTTGCGCGACCATGAGTTTTTGTCTAGTGCCTCTCGAGAGATTTCTACACAGTATCTTTCTTTGGTCTTCAAAATCAAGCATCTTGAACCATTGGTCAATTTTTTCGCTTATGTTGTCAATCTTTCTTATTTGTCCTACGAATTCCAAATATTCTTCGGCGGTTAGAAAACTTGGAGGCGACTCTTGTTCAGGAATTATACCGACAAGCTCTCTTACTTTTACAGGATTTTTTAAAACATCTAAGCCCAAAACATTAACGGTCCCTTGGGTTGGTTTGATTTGTCCTGTTAACATCTTTATCATTGTTGTTTTTCCAGAGCCGTTGGGTCCCAAGAGTCCGAATAATTCACCTTCACCTATAGAAATTGAAATGTTATTGACAGCTACAAGATCGCCAAATTTCTTTGTTAGATTATTCATCTCTACTACGTTTTTCATCCCATGCCACCTTCTAGAGTAAAAATTAAATTATATGAAATATAATTGCACATTATTAGTCTATTGTTGTAACAATAGCCGATAAAGATTAAAAAGGGAGCTATAATAACAACGCCAGGTGAATTCAATGACTGCTTCAAAAAAGTACGTCAGACAGCCTATTGTCAGTGTACTAGGTCATGTCGACCATGGGAAAACATCGCTTCTAGATTTTATCAGAGGTTCTACTGTTGCGGCACACGAGGCAGGAGCAATTACCCAACATATTGGTGCGACAGAGGTACCCATTGATGCAATCAATAAAATTTGTGGAGAGTTATTGAAGGGGAAAAAATTCACGCTTCCAGGTTTATTATTCATCGACACTCCAGGGCATCATGCGTTTACAACACTGCGGACAAGAGGAGGGTCTCTTGCTGATTTAGCAGTACTAGTCGTTGACATAAATGAAGGTTTCAAACCACAGACCTATGAATCAGTCAATATTTTAAAACAATACAAAACACCGTTTGTGATTGCAGTCAATAAAATAGACGCAATATCGGGATGGCAAAAAAGTAACGACATAGCTAAAACACGCATAGAGAAACAGCGGCCTAACGTCAAAACCATGTTTGAAGAAAAACTGTATGACATCATAGGAACACTTTCTGAAAACAGTTTGAATTCTGATCTTTATTTCAACATCGCCGATTTTACAAAAACTATAGCGCTCATTCCCGTATCATCAAAGACTGGTGAGGGGATACCCGAGCTTCTAATGGTTCTCGTTGGATTGGCACAGAGATTTTTAGAAGATAGACTTCAAATAGAGACTGGGCCTGGAAAAGGAAGCGTTTTAGAGGTAAAAGAAGAAGTTGGGTTAGGTACAACCATTGATGCTATCATCTATAATGGGATAATAAAAAACGATGACAAAATCGTGATAGGTACAAAGGGCGAACCCCTTGTAACAACCATAAAAGCCCTTCTAAAACCCAAACCACTTGATGAGATACGTGACCCCAGAGAACGTTTTGACAGCGTTAAAGAGGTACACGCAGCCTGTGGTATCAAGATTTCTTCTCCAAACCTAGAGAACGTCATTCCAGGTGCGCCAATAAGAGTGGCTAAAGGCAATCTTGAAGAGATAATAGAAGAGATAAGAAGTCAGACAAAGATAGATTTTGAATTGGATGCACAAGGTCTCATAATAATGGCAGATACCATAGGATCTCTGGAAGCACTCGTAAAAGAATCCAGAGAAAATGGCATACACATAAGAAAGGTAGATATTGGGAATGTGTCAAAGAGAGACGTAATAGAAGCAAATGCTGCTTCGGATCCATTGAATAAAATTATTTTTGCTTTTAACATAAAAGTATTGCCTGATGCAAAAGAGGAACTTGCAAATTCAGATGTTACAATCTTCAATGAGGATGTCATCTACACTATAATTGAGAAATACGATGAATGGATTGCAAAGAAGAAAGCGGAACTTGAAAGAGAAAGAAGACAGGACTACATACATCCGGGCATGATCAAATTTTTACCAGAATACGTTTTCAGAGTCAGCCATCCTGCAATTATAGGTGTCAGAGTTCTTGGCGGTAGGATAAAAATCGATATGCGGCTTATTAAGGATGACGGCAAGGTTGTAGGTGCCATAAAAGGCATTCAGTCTGAAAATAAAGCAGTAGAAGAGGCTTTGCAAGGTCAAGAAGTAGCAATCTCAATTGAGGGCATAACGGTTGGAAGGCAGATTAAGGGCGGTGATATCTTATACACAGATATTCCTGAGAAAGACGCCAAGAAACTAAAAGAAATGGATATTTTAAATTCTGATGAAAAAGATGTTTTAACTAAAATTTTTGAAATAAAAAGAAAGGGTAATAAATTCTGGGGAATGTAAAGAGAATTTGCATCCAATTTGTTAGCAAAATTAATGATTTCATGTTTACTTTAGTAAGTATTTCTTTTTGTATTAACATTTAAAATGACAAAATATATTACATTACGAAGGATTAGACTTCAATATGTTTGAGGGAATATCTTCGACTTTAGAATTCCAGATGAGTTTACTTCTTTTCACGGCGTTAGCAGGTTACCTTATTGCGTCAAAAATCAATCAATCCGCAATTATCGGAGAGATATTGGTTGGGATATTGATAGGTCCAAGTTTGCTTGGTCTCATAACTTATACGGAATTCGTGCGTAGTTTTGCACAATTGGGTGCAGTTGTATTGCTGTTTGTCATTGGTCTTGAATTCAAAATAAAAGATGTATTTAATCTAAAATACGGCATTATTGCACTCATCGGTGTAATCGTACCTTGGGTTTGTGGATTTTTCCTTGCCGATTTATTTGGTTATGATTTTGCTAGTGCAGTTTTTGTTGGAACTGCACTAACAGCAACAAGTATAGCAATAACTGCAAATGTTTTGAGAGAAATGGGAAAATTGAAATCAGAAGCGGCAAAAGCAATAATTGGTGCTGCTGTTATAGATGACATACTAGGTTTGCTTTTCCTTTCATTCTCAATGCAGATTGTTAAAGGAACAATATCGGCTCTTCCAATATTGCTGGTAATAATAGAGTCAGCAGTGTTTATTGTATTGGGTGCATATATAGGGTACACTTTTCTAAGTAGACTAATTGAAAAAATAGATTGCACAAAACTTGCAAAAAAGTTTCCAGAAACGGTTTTTATTTTTGCAATAATGATTGCTTTCTTTTATGCAATGATTGCTGAAGCGATAGGTCTGTCTGCAATAGTAGGTGCATTTTTAGCAGGAGTTTCATTGGAGGGAATAACGATATTGCACTGCAAGGATTACAAGGAAGGCGCAGAATATCTCAGGATAATTTTTGCATCGATTTTCTTCGTGTCCCTTGGAATACTGGCAGATTTTCGTTCATTAACTTTACAGATCATATGGTTTTTGGTTGCCTTAACTTTTGTTGCATTTATTACAAAATTAGTTGGTTGTTATATAGGTGCAAGATTGGGAAAGATGACCCACAAGGATTCCACAATAGTAGGAATTGGAATGGTTCCAAGAGGAGAAGTTGCAATGATTGTCGCTCTCATTGGATTGAATTTAATGATAATCAAGCAAGATATTTACATATCATTGATTCTTATGAGCCTTCTGACTACTGTGATTGCACCCATATTGTTAAGATATGTTTACCGGAAACCTGAAATCTCTGCGAAAACGTTCTCAAAGTAACTCACAAACTTAACATAAAAATTCTTTACAAATTTTTTTTATTTATTCTGAAACAACACATAGAAAATAATAATGTAACCAATAACTAGCATCGCCATCGAAATTATCCATACCCAAAAGAGCAATCTAGCTTTTTTCTCGTTGTCCAATAACATATCTTTGAATTTACCTGACATTTCAATGGTCACTTCGCTCTACTTTTGATTCTTTTCAGTCGAAATATGTTTTCCCTTTCGATTTCCTCAAGGCGAAGTCTTATGAATGCCTCTGTTTCTTTTAGTTCGGGCAGGATTTTGAACTCCAGGGCATTGACCTTTCTTTTGGTTGTTTCAATTTCTTCGATGAGTCTTTTGAGCGTCGTTTCCAGTTCAGCAGCTACAATTATGTCTTCAACTAACTGTTCGTATGCACTTGTCGCCTCATTTATTCTCGTGCTCATTCCAACGATTCCGTAGCCTCTTTGGTCAATCCTTCTTTTAACTGTACCACTTTCAAGGGTGGTCGGAACTACAACGCCCATCACGTTTTTGCTGCCCATGACTATTTTTGGGTCATTGGCAATTGCAAATGATGCGGATGCCACCGCATTTTCTCCGTCAACGCATTTTGCTATGTTCAAGCGCTCTTCAGCTTTTTTATAATGCTGGGTCATCTTTGAACGAATGTCTCTTGCCTTGGAAAATATATTAAAAAACTCAAGCATCAAGCCATCTCTCTTCATCTTGAGGAGCTTATATCCCCTCTCAGAGAGTGCAATCTTTGCTCTTATTTCATTAAGTTCCATTCTGGTTGGTTTGACGTCTTGCAGTATCATTTCTCCACCTTTTTGGCGGATGATTTTTTCCTGTAAGCAGGATGATATTTTTCCAGAGTAGTTCTATCAATTCTAGTTAGTGCATCTCCAGGCAGATATGAGAGAAGCTCCCAGCCAAGATCCAATGTGTATTCAAAACTTCTATCTTCTTCTCGCCCCTGCCGGATAAATCTATCCTCAAAAATGTCTGCGAATTTCAAAAATTTCCTGTCCCGTTCAGACAGCGCATCCTCTCCAACGATTGCAACAAGGCCATGCAAATCTCTACCCTCAGCATATGCTGCATATAGACCTTGCTCTACCGCACGATGGTCCTCTCTTGTCATGTCTGCTCCTATTCCTCGCTGCATAAGTCTTGAGAGTGATGGCAGTGGATTGATTGGAGGATATACTCCTTTCCTATGCAACCTTCTAGAAACAGCGATTTGACCTTCAGTAATATAACCAGTCAAGTCCGCAACTGGATGAGTCCAGTCATCTCCAGGAATCGAAAGAATTGGAATCTGTGTGATAGAACCTTTCTTGCCTTTTATTCTGCCTGCTCGCTCGTATATTGTTGCAAGGTCTGTGTACATATAACCCGGGTAACCTCTTCGTCCAGGTACCTCTTCCCTTGCTGCACTAATCTCACGCAATGATTCTGCATAGTTTGTCATGTCAGTAAGAATAACTAAAACTTGCATGTCGTGTTTATACGCTAAATATTCAGCTGCAGTTAGAGCAAGTCTTGGTGTTATCAATCGTTCAACTGCAGGATCATCGGCTAAATTTAGAAATACTGTGGCTCTTTTAAGTGCTCCAGTTTTTTCAAAGTCCTTCATGAAATATTGAGCTTCTTCATTTGTTATTCCCATTGCTGCAAAAACCACTGCAAAATCTTCCTCTTTTCCAATGACCTTTGCCTGTCTTGCGATCTGAAGTGCAATCTCATTATGCGGTAGCCCAGCACCAGAAAATAACGGCAACTTTTGCCCTCTAACTAGAGTGAGAAGCCCATCGATTGTGGATATTCCCGTTTGGATTGATCTTCCTTCACTATCTCTTGCCCAGGGGTTAATTGCGGAACCAATTATCTCCATTCTATCTTCAGGCAGTATCTTTGGCCCTCCGTCTATTGGTTCGCCCGAACCATCCAGAATTCTACCAAGCATGTCTATGGAAACTGAGAGTTTTATTGTTTCACCAAGAAACGTTACTGCGGAGGCTTTGTCAATGCCAGCGGTTCCCTCAAAAACTTGGACGACGACTAAGTCTTTACTTGTGTCAAGTACCTGTCCTCTTTTGACCGTTCCATCTGGCAATCCTATGTTTACTAGCTCACCGTAACCGACGGGTTCGGTTTTTTCCACAAATACAAGTGGACCTGCAATTTCTGTAATTGTGTGATATTCCTTTGTCATCTACATTGCCTCTAAGCCCATAGCTTTAAACTCTTTTTTCATTTCATTGACAGTGTTTTTTAAAGCCCCATCAAAATCTTTTTCAAATCTAGCTTTTGCAAGCATATCCTTTGATTTCATCTTGATAATATTTTCAAGCGGAACTTGCGAATCAAGGGCCCGATATGCATAATTTCCGTAATCCAAAATAGTCTTCAGCAGTTTGTACTGCTTCTGGATCGAGCAATAGGAATCAACCTCGTGATATGCATGCTGCTGGAGGAATATCTCTCTTAAGGCTCTTGCAATTTCAAGTGTTAATTGATCCTTTTCAGGCAGTGCATCGGAACCAACCAGCTGAACTATTGCCTGCAACTCAGATTCCTTCTGAAGTATTTCCATTGTTTTAATTCTCATTGCTTTCCAATCAGAAGAAACATTTTCTTCAAACCATTTTTCTAATGTATTCATGTAAAGACTGTAGGATGTGAGCCAGTTGATTGCAGGGAAATGCCTGCGTTGTGCAAGTTTTGAGTCAAGAGCCCAGAATACTTTCACAATGCGCAACGTGTTTTGTGTGATAGGTTCTGAAAAATCTGCACCTGGTGGACTAACTGCACCTGTTACTGTTATGCTCCCCTCTTTATCATTTAGAGTGATAACTCTACCAGCTCTTTCATAAAATGCAGAGATTTTTGCCGATAAGTAGGCAGGAAAACCCTCTTCACCAGGCATCTCTTCAAGCCTGCTTGATATCTCCCTCATGGCCTCGGCCCATCTGCTTGTGCTGTCTGCCATCAGAGAAACTCCGTAGCCCATATCTCTATAATATTCTGCAATTGTTATGCCTGTGTAAACGCTTGCTTCTCTTGCGGCTACAGGCATGTTACTTGTGTTTGCAATAAGAACTGTTCTTTCCATGAGAGGTGCGCCTGTTCTTGGATCTTTAAGTTTTGGAAACTCTGTGAGCATCTCGGTCATTTCGTTTCCTCGCTCACCACAACCTATGTAAACAACGATTTCAGCATCACTCCATTTCGAGAGTTGGTGTTGCATTACAGTCTTGCCTGTTCCAAATCCCCCAGGAATGCAGGCAGTTCCACCTTTTGCAACAGGAAATAGCGTATCGATGATTCGTTGGCCAGTTAAAAGCGGAACATCTGGCATGAATTTATTCTTAAACGGCCTTGGAATTCTTACTGGCCACTTCTGCATTAGCGAAAGTGTTTTGCCTCCGCTTAGTCTACAAATAGTTTCATCAACTGTGTATTTTCCTTCTCCAATTTCTTCGACAGTACCTGATATGCCAGGAGGCACCAATATGCGATGTTCGGTATCCTTTGTTTCCTGTACTGTGCCAATAATGGAGCCATCTTTAACCTTGCTTCCTTTTTTTACAGTTGACGTAAACTTCCATTCTTTGGTTCTGTCAAGCCCCGGTTCCATTATACCACGGGCTATAAAATCTCCCATTTTATCCCTTAAAACTGGGAGTGGTCTTTGTATTCCATCATAGATACTTTTGAGCAGCCCTGGTCCAAGTTCGACCATAAGTGGAGCGCCAGTTGCAATTACTATCTCCCCGGGTTTTACGCCAGAAGTATCTTCATAAACTTGAACGAGACTCTTTGCTCCTCTTATTTGGATAACCTCGCCCATCAAATTCAAGTTTCCAACAAATACCACATCGTACATTCTTGGTCTTATGCCAGTAACGGTTACAACCGGACCGGTTATTCTATAAGTCTCTCCCTGCGTTTGATCGCTCATTGCCATCTTCTCATCATCTACGTTTTGTAAAGGTCAATTCCAATTGCTCTTTTTATTTTTTCTCTTACGTCTTCTTCACCGAGTTTACCAACCGGAACTACAACTGGTTCCATACTCTCACTAAACTTTCTTTTCAGATCTTGTGATAATTTTTCGTATTCGGTATCTTGTAGTATAATGATGCTCACTTTCTTTTCCATGAGCAGATTATTTACCCTCTCGTCAATCTTATCTTCAATAAAAGTATCTCTTATACCTGCAAGTTTGAATCCAAGTACAAAATCCCTATTTCCGACAACAGCAATTCCTGCCATTCTCAGATCACCAGCATTTCTTTTATGGCATTTTCATTTAGTCCAAAATCTTTCCCTTTGGCAATTATCCTTAAATTATCCACCTCAATTTTTTTTCTTATAAAATAGTCCATTATTGGCAGAATGGAAAGTGGATATGTGTAGGAGAATTTCTTTGCCTTGGCGGCATGCTCTCTTTCCAACGCTCTTATTACGTGATGTAATTCACCTGTTTCTTCCAAAATTTTAACATCATTTTTGATAATTTCATAAAACGAAAATTTTTGCAGTTTATTCAAAAATTGCTTGAAGTCAGCGGCATCTACAAGTATCTGAAGTTCATCCAGAGAAAATTCACCGCCAGGAATAAGCATTTCCTTGATTATATTTGGTTCAACATTGTCAGATTTTGTCATAAATAAAGTTTTGAGATTAACCAAGTCTATTTCTGATTTGATAAATTTTATGAAAAGTAGGTTTGCCTTTGGCTTTTTTGGAATCAAGTCCAAAAGATGCGTGTAATATTCGATTTCAAGTTTGCTTTCAAATTGCGAAAGATCAGTTCCATAATCTTCTTTGAGTTTTGTCAATGTAAAATACCATTCGTTTTTCTTCATATTTTCAATTGATTCATCCATGCTGTTGCTATTGTCAATAATTCCTTTCCAATAAGTTTCAGTGTATCCACCTGCTGGAACAATCGTCTTCATTATTTCTTCCGATGTTGCGTTGTGGACTTTGCCCTTCAGGACAGTCTTTATGTTCCAAATATTCCATCGCTGCAGATATGCTGATAACATTGCATGCAGATCGCCTTCGGAAAACTCAAGTATTTGGTGATAAAGGGCTGACATGTTTTTGTTCAGTGCTGTCTCCACAAGTTCTGATCCTGAATATTTTAGACTCAGCTCATTAATCTCTTTCTTGTATTGACCTTCTCCAATAAAACGTGTTGTTCCAGATATATCCATAACCAATAATCTTGAATAGGTGTCTTTTGGAAGTAGAAATGAGCGCTTTGCTTTCACTCTTGTACAAACATATGCATAATTTCCTGAAGGGAGATGCAGTTTTTTCCTCTTCAGTTTCTGCTTCTTGTTTTTCTTGATGCCAGCGAAAATATTTTCCATGCTTTAATTCACCTAAACAATTTATCGGCAATCTCTTTCAGAGAGCGGTTCCAGACATTTGAGGCGATGGTTTCATAGCGATAATCTAGTCTCATCGTTCCATCTATATTTTCTGCTATTATACCACCAATACTTTCAATATTGCCAGCGTAGTTGAGATCTGAGAGAGAACGTACAATCTCTTCATCTCTTTTATTTGAATATATGGAAGCGGCTTCAGGCATCTCCTTTTTAACTTTATTTAGTAAAGATGAAATTGTCTTCTCATGAGAAATTGAATTCAGAGCATCCAAACATTCCTGATAGGTCTTGTCCAGCATTTTCTTTTCAGTGTTCAAGCGAATTTTTTTCGCCTCTAGTTCAGCAATGCTTTTCTCTTGAATACGTAGCTTTTCAATGAGTTTTTTCGCTTCACTGTATCTTGTCTTGGTAAGTTCTTGTGACTTTTTTTTCGCAATCTGAATTATCTGCTCCGCCTGTCGCTTGGTCTCAAGCTCAATGCTCTTGATTTCTTTTTCTCCTTCTTTTTCGATTCTATCAATTACCTTATCCAAACTCATGTATTTCACAGTCCTTTCTGCAATTTACAGATTAAGGATTCTTACAGTTTTTTTCCATTCAGATTAGCTTATATCTTTTGTATTAACATGAATGCTATGACTAGCCCGAAGAGAACGATTGTTTCTGGGATGACCATATACATAAGACCTCTCCCGAACATCTTGTCGTTCTCGGCTGCTGCGCCTACTGCAGCTGTACCGATTTCTTTCTGTGCCCACGCTGTGGCTATTGCAGTTACTCCCATTACCAATCCAGCTGCTATTGCTATAAACCCTGATGCTTCTGCTGCTGCCATTTTCTTTTTTCACCTCCTTTTTCATTATGTTGTTGTATATTTTCTTACATACCTAAATGGTGTAAACTTTATACCTCCTCCTTTGTAAAATTTCATGAAAAATTCTACATAGTGAAGCCTAAGTGCTTGGATGCCTGAAGAAAGTGAACCTAGTGCAAAAACGATCAACTGCAAGAACACAAGAGCAATGACGCCGAGCAGACCTATTACCACATTTCCACTTAGTATCATTCCAAGACCGATGACATTGAACGAAAATGCCAATGCCCCCTTTGCTACCCCTATTGCTGCAAGCCTCGTATAGGACATCAAATGACCTGCCACCTCAAGCATTTCGATGAGGCCAAAGGCGCCAATGGTCGCTATGATAATTATCAAGCCAATAATGATTAGAACTATTGTTGCGTAGGGTATGAGAAGCCCGCTGAAATATATGCCAGCTTTTAAAGGTGAAATAACATAGGGCCACAGAAAAGAAGAAAACGCAGAATGTTTTAGTGGTTGGAGCCACTGAGAAATGGTCCAATCAGCCATAACAAATATCACGAGAACGAACGCCGTTAATACAAAGATAAGGCCTATTTTGCTAATGGCATGTTTTATACTGTGTTTTCTCTCGTTTAACGCACCAAAAATAAGTCCAAGTCCAAGGTGAAGATAACCTGCTATTATTGAGAGCACAAGGAGCTGTGTTACACCCGACGTTTCTGTCTTGTGAATCCATGAATGGATAGGGATATTAACACCCAAAAGGGAGGACCAGCTATATACTGTCTGTCCAACTTCGTGTGGAGGACTTTTAAATGAAAGGCCCAACATGTCACCAAAGAGGAATAAACCGAATATTGTGGCAAATATCCCAGCTACTATTATGTACCGACCTATGTTGTATAGCCCTTCACTATCCTTGAATTTCTTCGTAAATATATAGCCAAAAAGTATGAGAAGTAGGCCATAGCCCAAATCGCCTATCATGAAACCAAAGAATAGAGGGAATATCAAGGAAAGTATGAAACTTGGGTCGATCTCCCTGTAATTTGGCGTCGAATAGAGATCAAGAAGAAATTCGAAAGGTTTTACCGGTTTTGGATTGTCTAGCAAAACAGGAGGTTCATCTTCAAATTTAACTTCGAGTTCTTCTATATACAGAGATCCTTCTGTCTCTTTTTCAAGAATGTTTTTTACATTCTCGAATTCATTTTTTGGAATCCAGCAGTCAATGATAAAAGAGTGAGTCGTTGTTGCAAATCTCACTGGTGCTTCTGCTTTCTGAACTTCTATGGATAAATACTCTTCACTTGCTAAGATGAATTCTGCATGTTTCTTTCTAATTTCTATTAAATCGGCCTCAAATTTCTCAATTTTTTCTAGTAATTTTAATCTCTTAGATTCGTATTCTTCAATAAGATGCTTCGGCAGACCTGTGTCCTGAGGCGCTTTGATTTCGCTGTAACTGCATTCTGCAAGAATCTTTGAAACAGGTTCGCTGTAGGTCTTATAAACAAAAAGAGCGATCAGAATTTTCTCATCATTGGAAGTAAATAGTTCATATTCATCGGTAATTTTTGCCAGACCGTCTTCAAGTTTTTTGGAATCATTAATATGACCAGTGAAAACAACCAAATTTTCATAACCTTGATAGTTTTCAAGTGGAATATCAATAGCTGCAAATGGTTTGAGCTGAGATATTATTTCTTCATTTCTCGTCAAGTCTTCTTCAATTTTCGCTTTTTCTTCAGTTATGAATGATATCTTTTGTTCAAGATCAAAAAGTTTTGAATCCATATCTTGTAAGATTTTCCCAACAGGCATCTTAGCAGGCTCTACGAATTCTTTCTCGAGCTCCAGCATCTTTGCACTTGAACGAAGTTTAAGCAATTTTTCATTGGTGTTTGATGCTTTTTCTGCAGGGGAACCAAGTTTCAACTCTTGATCATTCTCAATTTGAACATAGTCAATGATATGAGCAATCTCCACACTGTGTAGAAGTTCTATCGTTTTCTCCATATGGAGTTTAGAACCGATAATGACAGTTTTGCTTAGCCTCTTTGGCTTAAACATCTACATGCTCCTTAAACTTAGTAATAAAAAATTCCTTAGCGCCTCTTACATTTGCCTTTTTTCTGATACTTTCTGCCTCTACTTTTCCTTTTTCAATAATGATGCGTTTTTCTTTTTCGATATCTTTTTTTGCTAACTTTAGTGCATCCTCATTTTCTTTTTTTATCTTGGTTCCAGAGTCTACCTCAATTTTCTTGACTTGTTTCTTTGCGTTTTCCAGTGTTTCATTCCTCTTTTGTTGTGCATTCTCTATTTTTTTTCTTATATCCGTTTCAGTAATCTTGATTTTTTCCAGGATATCACTTCGCTCCATCTCTTTTGCACTCCATAATATGAAAGAAGCGTAATACGTAACGATAATTAAAAATGTCGCTTATAGTTAAAACAATGTAATTTTCTAAAAATTAAAAATAAAAAAAGAAAAAAAGATGAGATTACGGAATTAAACTTCTTTTCCGATATCCCATACAGCTTTTATTGCCAGTAACGCAACGGCTGGTGCTATGAATATTGCTACGGCTAGTGAAACACCTGCTAGTAAAGAGCCTATGTAGGGTGTTATTAAACCTGCTAGGCCCCCGAAGACTCCGTACATTACGAGCAACGCTACTCCTGCAAGTAGAAACGCCGGTATTTCCTTTGATGTTATTGTGCCTTTTCCTAAGAATGCCAACAGGCCTACGATAGCACCGAGTATTGCAAGTATCCATGCGACCCAACCGCCTGCATCAGTTCCGAAAAACACATCCGCAGTCGTACTTTCCATTGTATATGCTTGGTAGATACCAAAGACTACTGCAAGTAGTAATCCACCGATGAATGCCCATACCGCTAGCTTCCCAATTATACCTCTTTCTGCCATATTTTATTTTCTCCTCAACTTACAATTTATTCCATATGGTTTGTTGGAATAGTAAATTAATTAGAAGTTTATATATGTTTCTAGTTTGTTCTATCCTATCCCTATGGAGAAAAATGAGTAAGATATTTTAAATAAAATTATAAGTATTGACTTAAAAAGGCTCATATATGTTTTAAACAAAAAGTTTGATAAACGCGTCCATTATACAGCAGTGAAAAATATTTAAATATAGTACTGTCGTATGCACTGGGGATTTTGTAGATATGGTGAATAACTTGGCAGAGGACCAGAAAAAAGAAAAGGCACATCAAGAAAAAGAGATGCAGCCAATTGATGAGTGGATTAAAACTCAGAAATTTAAAACTACGGCTGACCTAGAAGTACCTGAGCGTTTGTTAGATCAAGTCATAGGTCAAGATCAAGCCGTTCAAATTGTTAGGAAAGCAGCAGAACAAAAACGACATGTTATGCTCATCGGTGATCCTGGCACTGGAAAATCCATGGTCGCTCGAGCTATGACTGAGTTTTTACATAAAGAAGAGCTAGAAGATATCATTGCCTACCCAAATATTGATGATTCAAATACACCACATATCCGAGTTGTGCCTGGTGGAAAGGCAAACGAGATTGTCAAAACCCAGAGAACAGAAGCTAAGAAAAGAAAAGAACAACAAAGCAGTATGATTATGACAATTGCTTTCTTGATTATCGCTTTTTCAATAGCCGCTGCAATTTATCCAACATTTAATGGAGAACCCGCCCGTATCGAATACGCATTTTTTGGCGCCATTGCTGCGTTTATGATATTCCTTCTTTTTTCGAGAGGTGCATTGGGGCAGAGACAGGAGTTGCAACAAGTTCCAAAGATATTGGTAGCTCATGAAAAAAATGATATGCCTCCATTTATCGATGCCACAGCTGCGCATTCAGGTGCTTTACTTGGAGACGTAAGACACGATCCTTTCCAATCTGCAGGACTGGAAACACCACCGCATCAATTAACTGAAGCAGGGGCCATTCATCGAGCTCATAAAGGAGTATTGTACATCGATGAAATAAATACCTTGAGTTTACCTTCACAACAGCATCTATTAACTGCGATACAAGAGAAGAAATTTCAGATTACGGGTCAGTCAGAACGAAGTTTTGGTGCAATGGTTAAGACTGAGCCCGTGCCCTGCGATTTCATCTTAGTTTCTGCAGGTAACCTTGATGCTCTTAGAGGAATGCATCCTGCCCTAAGATCTAGAATACGAGGATATGGTTATGAGATTTATTTGAACAGTAGCATGGATGACAATGATGAAAACAGGAAAAAACTTGTTCGTTTTGTAGCTCAAGAAGTAAAAAAAGATGGTAAGATTCATCCTTTCAACAAGGAGGCTGTTGCTGAGATCATACGTGAAGATCAGAGACGCGCAGGTACTAAAGGCAAACTTTCTCTGAGGCTAAGAGAATTAGGTGGATTAATTCGAGCTGCCGGGGATGTAGCTTTTGAAAAAGGAGATAAAATTGTAACACAGGAACACGTACTTGCATCAAAAAAGATAGCTAAATCCTTAGAACAACAGGTTGTGGATAGAGCTATAGAACATCGTAAGGAATACCGTTCTTTCAAAACAACTGGGGAGGAAATAGGCGTAGTCAATGGATTGGCTGTGCATTCTGCTGATCCAAGCATGAGTGAGTTTTCTGGACTAGTGTTGCCTATTGTTGCAGAGGTTACACCTGCTGGATCTCAATCTGAAGGAAAAGTTATAGCAACTGGAAAATTGGGGGACATAGCCAAGGAATCAGTTCTTAACATTTCTGCTGTAATCAAAAAATACATGGGACGAGACATATCTAGACATGATATTCATATTCAGTTTATTGGCACTTATGAAGGCGTAGAAGGAGATTCAGCGAGTCTTTCTGTTATAACTGCAGTGATATCGGCAATGGAGAATGTGCCCGTACGACAGGATGTCGCTATGACTGGCTCTCTTAGCATAAGGGGAACTGTACTTCCTGTTGGTGGTGTCACAGCAAAAGTTGAAGCAGCCGCTGAAGCAGGGATTAAAAAAGTCCTTGTTCCAAAAGCAAATCTAAACGATGTTCTCATTGAGGATAAATACAAGGATAAAATAGAAGTTATACCTGTAGAGACGTTGACAGATGTCATAGAAAATGCTCTTGTTGGTGAGGGTAAAAAAGAGTTACTCAAAAAACTCAAGGACATGAAACCGCCAAAGGTAACGGCAAAGATGGAGTTGGAATCTGAAAAAAAGATAACGGCTCCTCAAGATTTCACTAAAAAAGGCCAGAAAAATTACGGCGTCTCCGATAGTTCAGTAAAAGAAAAGTAATGCTTTATATTAACTCTTCACATTCTCTTTTTGAAAACTATGAAAGCCTTGTTCATTGGACGTTTTCAGCCGTTCCATAAAGGACATTTGCAAATTATACAGAGCGCCTTAAAGAAATACGATGAGATAATAATAGGCATCGGTAGCTCTCAATATGCTGATACAAAGATTAACCCTTTTACTTCTAAAGAACGAAAACTGATGATAGAGAAATCTCTAGAAAAACTAGGTGTAAAAAACTATAGAATAGAATTGATACCAGATATCCACAACTATCCTCAATGGGTGCCCTATGTGGGCTCAATCATTTCAGATTTTGACGTCGTCATCACAAATAATTCTTTGACACAACGCTTGTTTTCAGAAAAAGGATATGTTGTCAAAGAAACAGTCGCATATGACAGAAGCAAATATTCTGGCAAAGAAATACGTCGAAGGATGATGAATGATGAGACCTGGGAAGATCTTGTTCCTGAGTCAGTATGTGAGATAATAAAAGAAATAGGTGGCGTGCAGAGAATCAAAAATTCAGTAAAACAATAGAGATCAACTTTATTTTTTTGTGAATAATTTCCTTAGCAAGCTTCTCTCTCCAAAGGAATCTAGTAAGCCTGCCGCTGTTGCAATTAAAGCTGATATTATACAAAGGTAGAAACCGATTCCCAAACCCCAACTGGCAGACATAGCGGCATTTCCACCATCAGGCAATACAACATTCATCGCCCCTTCACCTTGCAGGCTACCCAAACTGATCTCACATATTTTTGACATTCCTAACGAAAATGCCCCGCTTACCAAGATAAAAAACAAAATACTAGCAGAGATTAATAATAGTGAAAATCTTCTTCTTAAAAATATATTTGGTATAAAACTAAGACCCAAAAGAACAAAGCCCGAACAAACAATTAGTAATAACACACCTAGAAAATTTGTAAACAACTCGGGTATTGTTGCAAGTTCGAGGTATGGTTTATCATTATATGTAGTTCTGTCTATCATTGCTTGTGGAACTATGAACAAGTTGGTATTTTTTCCAGCAATAGGATTATTGCTTGATGCATTTAGCACCCACCATGGCTGGAATAAAGATAAGATTATAAGGGCCATTGCTAATAATTTGAAGAAAGTGTTTAATGAGATCTTTTTAAATATCAAAAAAACAAAGATTTCTCCTATGAATACTAAAATTATCCCCGTAATTAAAACTGGAAGAATCGGTTCTAATACCGTAACAATTTGCATATCTCTATCGCTTGTTAACTCTATGTTTTTAAAACCTATCAATTCGCCATCCGAATGGACATTGATTACGTAATTGCCAGGCGGCAGAGAAACTATCTTATTAGGTTCTATGGAATCATATATTGTCTGCCCGTTTCTTGTGATATCTATTTTCAGATTGTCATCTTTAATGAGATTTCCGCGTGAATCAAATAAATCCGTGCATAGATCAAATCTTGCGGTGAATCCAATAGTTGTAGAATCACCTATTTCTGGGATATCTATGATTTTTTCATCTAAGAAACTACCATAAGAAATTTCTAGTTTATATGACGCTAAAGGTAGGTCTTTGAAGGAAAATATGCCGGATCCCACATCTTTTGGAATTATATCCAAAGGATTGGCCATTTCAGAGCTAGTCAAAAATGGTCTAACATCCACTCCAGGAGGTAAACCAAGCTCATCTTTCGCATCAACTGTTAAATCATAGAGATCAAGATTTATGTCAACCTTCTTTTGTTTATTTGATGTTTCTTTATCGTATAGCATAAACCCCTTGTAATAGGCCTTTAGAACATAGGAATCCAAAGGATCAAAAGGCACACTGAACACTAATTTTCCATTTTCTTTTGTTGTGTTTTTTATAACAACGGTGGCGCCCCTATAAAGAATCAACTCTGCGTCACTTATACCCTTTCCATATTGATCTTGAATAGTTAACCTAATGTTTCTTTCCCAAGTACAATATACGTAAAGATTTGTATCGCCTTCAATTTTAACAGATTCGACTCCGATATATCTCTTAAGTTTATCTCCAATTTTCCGATATACTTTAACTGTGTATTCACCTGGTGCAAGTTTTGGAAACTTTATTTTTGGAGCTCCTAAAAAGGGCTTGGTGATAGACCCTTCTGAAATTAAAGAATCATCTTTATACAATTCTACCCATGTAGTTGGACAGCTGTGGCCAATCATTTCTTCCAGCCAAGGATATGATAAAAAAATTCTACCAAAACTAAAACGTGGAATCACTGTCAACGTATATATGTTTTCATTTTCAAATGTGTTATATTCGCTTTTATAACGATGTTCGATAAGTGTGCGATAGATATTTCCTTCATCGATTACATCCTTGTAGCCACCTTTTTCCGTTGTAAAAAACTCTGTATCAAACTCAACCACAAGATCATCTGGTATATTTACGTCGTGTACGCCGCCTTTTTTGTAGGAATTCCTCCCAAAGTTGATTGACACGTAGCCAACTTTTGTTCCAAGAGCATCAAGATATAATTTCTCAGCTGCCTTTAGCTGGATGCCGTCTTGTTCATCGGTACCATATTTGACGATATTTTTATTTGAAGGAAAAAGAATCCCGTGAGCCTTGCCAATTTCACTTTTATCGTAAGAAAACCAAGCATCTTTACCAAGATCGCAATCGTCTTTGTAAGATATTACCCATTCACGGTCTTTGCTTTCAGGATTTGTACTGATTTTGTATTCCCTGATGTTGTCACTTTCATCATAAACATGTAGATAAGGAAGCATTTCTCCAAAGCGCATCATTTTGATTCTTTCACTCGTTGATTTATATGAAATCAATGCGCCATATCGTCCATCTAGATTTTCTATACCCTCTACCGTTCCGCCCTTAAAGACTTCATGTTTTACATGTACACAAATACGTTTTTTATCAGGCATAGGACAGTAATAATATTTGTAGATGTTTGTTGTACGCATGTCTTTTCCTGAAGATTCACTGACAATGCCGAATTCAACCATAAGATTGCCATCTACAAATATTTCTTTAGAAACAAGCGACTGATCTGATGATATTTCGTCTTCTTCGTTAGGTCCATGCTGGTAAGAAAAAGAAAATGATGCTATGTCATCTGAGTCCATCAAACTAAATTCCTTTGTTCCTGACCTCTCTTTTATAACGCACTGAGAGAGCTGGCGGTACATAACCTTTCCTTTTTGCCCTACTGCATAAACACAGTAGCCATCTTCAGTTATCTTGTAATAGTATCCTTCTACAGAAACTCCAGATATGGGCTCAAAATAATAGTATGCATCTTCAACGCTGACATGATCTGGATATTTTGGTGAAGGTTTTTCACTACCATCATAGTATACAAAATACCGTTCTTTGCCATTGACAATATTAGGTACAAGAAAAACTAATCCACATGATTTAATATGATCTGCATCTGTAAATTCCAGATTGTATATCTGTGACTCCAGTTCATGCCACGCCGATCCATCCCAACAGCAAACTCTAACTGAATGTATACTTTCATTTTTTGCCCAACAATTCTTTGAAAATTCCATTCTAATGTCTATCGGTTGAAATTTTGCGGATTGGCTATCAGTTGATATGGGTAGTTTTATTTCCTCTACATACGACCACTTTTTGTTCCATATCGGTGGCGTGTTATCCTCTGAAGAAACAGATGCTGTTAACAGTGATGATATTAGAAGAATTAGAATAATATATATTGCACCAAACTTCTTAATACGCATTTGTCCCCCATTTTCGTCTTCTATTTAGTTAATATATACTCTACTATTAATATAATATTCTTTTCTATTAATGACGATTAACGAAAAGATAACTACTGTAAACAAAGATTTATATATTAATATATAGGATATAATTATTAAACTAATATTGGAGAATGAACGTGAACAAGAAAAAAATAGCTGTTATATTGATAACTTTGCTGCTTATACCTATATTAGCTGGATGTCTAGGGGGAAACAAGCAGAAAGAAGACAATACATCTACTTTAAATAACGTCGCTCCTGTACCCGTGATAACCGCTCCTGAAAAAGCATATTTTGGAGATTCCATAATATTTGATGCTTCAAAATCATATGATCCTGATGGAACGATTGAATCCTATGCATGGATTTTTGATGATAATGAAACTGCAGAAGAAGTAACAGCGACACATACATATGAACTACAAAATGATTTTCGTACAGAGTATCCTATCATCTATTCGATTGTATTGAGCGTTGTAGACAACAATGGCTCTTGTGAATATACCGCACATGAAATAATGTTGTATCCAAAAGAGTATACGTTCTATTTTGATTCTGGAAAATTGGCAACTGAAAAACCCTCTTCAAATAAAGATACAATAAAAGCCTCGTTTGGTAAATTTAAATTTAATCCTATAAAAGAGCTAAACTACGAGTTATCAGATTTTGTAGAAATTTTGCCTTGTACATGGAATGCAACCATTTATTTGGAGAAACCAAGATTTACGATTGTAACTCGTGTTCTATTAACACTCCATAATGAAACAGGAGAAAAGATTGCAGAGTCAGATTCTAGCTTTGGCTTGTTTGATTTCTGGAGAGAAAAGACAATAAAAATCCAAGGAAGTATTGACAATCCAGGTGAATTCAAATCTATAAAACTAGTGGTCTACGGTTTTTCATTGAGAAATAAAATAAGCATATTGTACGGCGGTGAAAAGGCCAGTCAGATATGTTTTAATTTTGCAATTTAAAATTTATACAGATAATTTACCGATTCTTTCTTCAAATTCTTCTAGGTTAGAAACAACAAACTTCCCAGTACTTGTTCTGTCTCTATCAAGATAAAATGACTGAATACCAACCTTTTTTGGTACTTGATAATCGAACTCTTTATGATCACCAACGTGCACCATTTCACTGGGTTTAATTTTTAATTTGTTACATATCATAAGATAAAATTCGGCTATTTTTTTGATTTTATGAAAGTCGGATGTGGATGAAAAAACGTGGGTGAAATATTTTTTTAGATTTGCTTCTTCTAATTCGATTTCGATGAATTCTCTCTTGGCATTAGAAATAATTATGAGATCAAAATTTTTGTAGAGTCTTTTTAAAACATCGGTTGTTTCAGGATATGCCTCAACCACATCTTTGTATCTATTTAGTAATTCTCTCCAACTAGATTTTAGATTGAAACGATCGAACCAATGACCAATGTCATACCATTCAATTCTATTGTCGCCTATTCTGTCATATTCACTTAGTAAAAATTGCTTTGCTTCTTCGATGTCGATCTTTTTTTCTTCTGCATAAATCTTTGGTAGTCCTTCTAACCAAACTCCATCTGCAAACGTCCTTTTAATTAACGTACTATCCAAATCAAAAGAGATTACTTTTATCATGGAAGTATGACAACCGTATTATTTTTACATTTCCAACAGATATAAAAAGTTGAGGACATTTTATTCCCCAACAATTTGAACTATGATTTTTCTATCTCGCGATCTCGTATCAAATTCCATGAACACAAGTTGTTGCCAAGTTCCATGAATTAGTTTGCCATTCTTAACAGGGAGAGTTATGCTAGGCCCCATGAGGCTAGCGAGCACATGGGAATGACCGCTATTGAAAAGATGACTTAATGAGAATGTATTTATATTGGATTTGCATTCATAGTTACATGGCTGAAAGAAAATACGATTATGAAAAATATTTAAGCAGCTCAAAAAGATTAAACAACTTCCTAGATCTATACAAAGACAGAACAGCAACATGTAGAGCCTACAAGAGACATTTAGTTAAATACTTTTCAGAGATGGGGATTGAAGACGTAGATAATTATGTCAAAGACACAAGGCAACTAGACAAAAAAGAGAAAATAGAATATCTCGATGGCATAGAAAGGGATTTAAGAAAATACTGGATAAAATTGAATAAAGAGACAAGGGGCAAGACACCTTATGTCTGGCTTTCTGCAATCAAGATGTTTCTCATAATGAATAAATCCCTGGAGCTTGATGACGTCTATATCTCATTGCAGAAATCGGGGCATGGCAACTATGCGATCACTGATGCAAAGACACCGACAAAAGAAGAGCTATTGAAGATTTTTTCTTATTCAAACCCTGAGAGCAAAGCACTATTCATGTTTCAATTGACAAGCGGCCAGAGAATAGAGCAAGTCATGGAAACAACCTTCGACAACATTGACATGAAAAGGGATTGCCCAAGGATCTATTATCCGCAAGCAAAACAGAAATACTGGGTTAAGACCAGGATAACCCCGGAAGCAAAGAAAATACTCCAGGATTACCTAGAACAAAAAGATAAATTCATTAAAGTAAGAGAAAAAAGAGGCGAGTACAACCGGATGAAGGAACTCGATAAGGATCGTTTGTTTTGTATGAATGTCTCAACAGCTAACCACATGTGGACTGTAATGGTTAAAAACGCAGGGTTGTATAAGCTCGATTCAAAAACAGGAAGGCCCCATTATGGTACTCATTGCTTACGCAGATATTTCTTAACACATTTCGGCGATGAAACATGGGGTGACTTTTTCAGCGGTCATATAACAGCCAGAAACAAAGAATACCGCAAGTATTCAGATGAAAAACTTGATCAGGAATATATCAAACATAAAGATGACTTGAATATCTTTGAAACAACACCAGATTTAACAGGAATAAACGAATCATTAAAAAAGAAAGACAGGGAGATCATAGATTTAAAACAAGAGATGGATCGTATTAGAATGGAACTACTAGAAGTGAAAATGAGACAAGTACAGGAATTGCAAAGAGAGAACCTAGGAAAAATACAAACAGATGAAAGAAAAAAGAGAGATAACAAATAGTTACTTTATTTATTAAAAGAAGGTTTATGTCTTTGTTTTCGTGTTTCAGATTCTATATCATTTCTAAGATTGTTTAAAGTAGATATAATTGGTTTTAAAAAAACAGGGGGATTTTCTTTAATCTCTTTATCATCTGGAAACTGAATATTGTAATGAGCAAAAGTAGATGGAACTATAACTGCGGTAGCTTGTATATACATAATTTTTATTATATCTTCAAAGTGGGAAAGTTGAGCTAATTTTCCCAATAACTTTGGACCTAATTCTTCGATACCTTGAAAAAAATATTTACCTGAACATTCTTTCATCTTTTCTAAAAATGAATAGTTTTCGTCTTTCTCTTTAGGAAATAAATAATTGATATACTTAGTACTAATTTCTTTATTGTATTTCATAAGTATGTTACTAATCTTACGGTCTTTACGACCTTTCGCATGTTTATAAATATGTCTGTAATTTTCCGTTCCTGATAATGCATTATTAAATCGCCTTCTAAAACACGGAAATGTTGTTATTGTTGTTTTTTCTCCTCGGATTTTTATTATTATGTTTGCATAAGCACATAAAAAAGATAAAAACTGTATAACAGAATCGGGATCAGCAATTTCCTTTGAGAAAATTGTTCCTCCATCTTTTTTTGTTCTAAATAAGAGAGATCTAATAAAATTTTTAAATGATTCATGACTTAGTAAGTAGTTCAATATCTTTTTCTCTTCTTCATCTAAGCCATCATTGAATTCATTTTTAAGTTTATTTTCAATTTTTTCAATTAAAAGTTTTGGATTTGATTGATAATATGCTCTATTTACAATATGACGTCTATCTTCTTTTTCTTCTTCTGTGAGCAAAGATTCTAATTTTTTAATATCAGTAATTTTTTCTACAAAACCATTGGTATGCAATTTTTTTAATACACTTATTATTTGTGGATAACTCTTCTTTTCTCCATAAAAAATATTACCAATTTCATCTATATGCATTGGCTTATTGTATACCAAAAAATATACCTTTGATTCGAGATTTCTTTCCTTTGGATTTTGTTTTTTTTCTTCCATGTTTTCACCTTTATGTAATTTCAGATTATGTAATCTTTTTGAGTTTTACATTACATAATGTAATTTCAAAATACATAATGATTTATAATATATATTAGGTTTTCTATATACTCACTGCATGAAAAAAAAACATGGAACACGCTCATTTTACATATCTGATCCGACTTTTGAAAAGCTTGATAAATACGCTAAGGAACGAGATATCAGCCGGAGCGCAGTTCTGAAGATTTTGATAAACGAACACTGTAAAGGAGAACTGGCATGAACTTTTTAGAATACAAAGACGCAAGAGATTTTCTCCAAAAAACTGGGTTATCTATTGAGAATGGGCTAAAAATTGTCGAAGCGGAATTAAAAAAATTACGAGGGTAGCTTATGGTCGGCGAGGCGATAGCGATCAATTATTATGAAGGCGAAACCCCACGGTTTCTTAAAGGTATTTTGCTAGAGGAAAATGCTGATTTTATAAAAGTTGAGCTGGAAAAATACATCGTTACCATCGCTAAAAGACAAATAATCAAAATGGAAACACCGAAAAAAACAGGGGGGCGTGACTTTGATTACTAAAGAAAATTGCATTTTTTTATTTGAAACTTTACTTGGCGAAAAATTTTGCGTTTTAGATCATAAATGGCAATGCGAAACGGACGCTACCTTATGCGGAACTACTTGCCCTGATTATCGAGGTAAAGACGATGAACATTAAGGATCTGACTATCTATCTGCATAATTGTGGATTCAATGTAGTGCCATGCTATGAGAAGAGGCCATACGTTCCTCTGGGCACTGGCGATCCGTATTTATATCAACATCTCAAGGCTGACAGATTAGATATTGAAAGACTATTTGATGCAATGAAAAATATAGAAGCTGAGGGTAAAGAATACCGTATAGGCATATTGCCTGGGGAAATCAAAGAAGGCAAGTATCAAGGTTACAATTCTTGGGCTATTGACATTGACGATCCACAGAATATCGAGATCCTAAATATAACTCTTGAAAAGTGCAAAGAAAAAGGCATCTGGTTTGAGAAGTCACGGAAGGGATTTCATCTATATGGAATCAGCAAAGACAAAGTGATAAGTGAAAAAAACCATGATTTGAAACTGGAACTATTCGGAGAAGGTTCTTTTATTGTAGTGTATGGTAACTTCGAGTCAGATCTTTATGAATTGCAATCTAAAGAAATAAACAAAGATTACCAATTTTTTAAACGTGACGTTGGAAAGGAGCTCGGCATTAATACATCTGAGAAAAAGCCTCTGACTGAAATAAAAATAGGAGTAAGGTATGGAGAACGGAATACATCCGCATTCAAACTTGCATGTGACTACAAAGATAAAGGATTAAGCATAGAAGAGACAACAAAACTTATGATGGACTGGAATAGAAATAACAATCCACCTTTGCATGACAGAGAGCTTATCAACTGTATCAAATCAGCATATAAACGACCGGCGCCACCGCAACCAGAAAAAGAAATAAAATTAAAACAAGAGTTACTCAATGAATACAAGGTTTTTTATGTAGATGAAAAAGGAAATAACCGGATAAGTTGCCCTAGGCTGGCAAAACTGATAATGAACAGTGACGATAACCATTATCTTGTGATATTCGACAACCAAGAGATACTATGGTACAACAGATCATACTACGAACACGGGGGAGAAAAAAAAATAGAACAACGCATAAATTACTACCTAGACGATAGGATGTGTAGTAGATACAAAGCAGAGGTACTCACCTACATAAAAACAAAAGACATGATAAAACGGGATGAACTAGAGCCACCAGTACACCTTATCAACCTAAAAAACGGAGTATTCAACCTAGAAACCAAAGAGCTACTACCACACGAACATAAATACCTATTTCTCAATGAGATACCAATTAACTACGATCAGAACGCTAAAATAGACAAAATACAAACATTTCTCGAAGAAACCCTGGATGTGAATGATATACCACTGATACAGGAGTTTTTTGGTGATTGCCTACAAAGAAGCTACAGTTTTAAAAGAGCTATAATGTGTGTCGGTGAAAGAGATACTGGCAAATCACAACTGCTCCTACTTCTTGATATATTTCTAGGAAAGGATAACACTTCAAACGTAAATCTATGGGATTTATGTACCGACAGATTTGCTTCAATAGAACTCTATCATAAACTAGCGAATACCTGTAGTGAACTTGATCCCGAGGAGATCACACACGTAGACAAATTTTTATCTCTCACTGGTGGGGATTGGCAGAGCGGACAAAAAAAGCACCAAGATCGATTCAAATTTATTAACTATGCTAAAATCATTTTTGGTTGTAACAAAATACCAGATACAAAACATAAAAATGAAGCGTTCTACGTGCGGTGGATCGTTATTGTTTTCAGTAACATTATACCTTTTGAGGATCAGATTGAGGACTACTACAGTATCATAGCGACAGAGAAAGAGCTTAGCGGTCTTTTGAACTGGGCGTTAGAAGGATTATACCGATTGAAAAAAAACCATGGGTACTCAGAGCATAGAAGCTTAGATGAAGTAAGAGAACTCATGCAAAAAGGAACTAATACCATACGTGAATTCGTAGAAGCATACATTGACGGTGATCCAAACAATTCAATATTGAAAGGTGACTTGTATCTTTCCTATGTTGATTTTTGTAAATTTATGGGTTACCCTTTCAAAACTGATAATGTGTTTTCTCGAAAGTTCAAACCAGAGCTAAAACACGACATAGTTATTTCTGAATGTGAAATACATCATAAGAAAGCATGGAGTGGTATCAAATGCACATGGACTAAAGGAATACCCCAGGAGAAGCTAAAATGCCAATAAACCACTATCACCACGATATTTTACAACATATTGCACACACACGTGTATGTGTGTGCGCACGGTATAATGTAGTAAAATACAGACGTAATAGACGTATTCTCGAAAGGGCTCTTGAAGTACTAGGAGACACTTCGAGAGAGAATATAGACGTAATTATATGGAATATTTCTCAGATAGTCAACAGGAGGCTTTGAATGTCAGAATTTAGCGATGAATGTAAAACAATCAGTCAGAAATTCCAACAAATAGACGAATCTGAACTCGAAAAATCGAAGCGGATCCGAAAATGTTTACGAAACATCAAAAAACTATGCAGGCAAAAGATGGAGCCGAAAAATGAACTACACCTATGAGATCAAAACTGGAACATTAGGCTACAAATATGTAGTGCAAGTAGCCTTTGATGACAAAGAGAATTTAGAGCCACTCATACGGGTGATTAAGCAAGCGTTTGTACATTTTGAAAGACAAAGAGAACGATTAGAGAAGGCTAGAGCGCTAGAGGAAAAAGAAAAGAGAGAAAATGTTACTCCTGGAGGGCCTCTTCAATGATGTCATCTATTTCTTTATCACTAATAAAAAATTCTTCGCTCATAGTTTGGATGGAATGTTGTCTTTCTTTTAAAAGATTTTGCTGGAAGGTTGATTAATGAAAGAAATAGTTGAAAACATTATCCTGTCTAAAGGCGAAGGCATAATAGTTTTTACCGAGCATCTAGATGCAAAATACTGTTACTTTTCCATTGACACTTTTGCTTCTAATTATGATTTCAAGGAAGAAACCAAAGTTAAGATCTTCGAGTTATTAAAAAAATATTTTACAACCGGCAACGCAAAATCTGGTAGTTATCTCTACGCGCCAGGGCCAACTTATGTTTCTTCTCCAAAATTAAAAAAAGAAATCTATTACCAAATGAAAAACGAAGTCTATCCATTTTTGAAAGATGCAAGTAACTACAAATTAAATTCTTTGGAGAAGATGAAACCATGAACAAAATATCAAACAACGGCAAAACAGGGCCCTCCGAACAGTTGGAGGATCTCATGTCATCCATTTGCCATTATTTTTGGAGAGCTATAAAATGAACGATAGAAACATATCTGATAAAAAATGGAATACATATCTTTATTCTGACAAATTCAAAGCTTTCAGGCGATTCAAAGACGAAGACCATGCTTGTAAACTCCGCTGCAAGTTTGGAACAATTCAATTGTATTCGTTTGAAGAGAAGGAGCTCTGCTATGTTTTCGAGTGTGATTCTATTAGAAAGAAGTCCGCTGAGAAAAAACGTCTTCCCAACTATTGTGTTATTACCCAAGAGGGCGATACTGATTTTGTCTGCAAATTTCCTGAAGATAAACTCGAAGATTTAAGTCTTCGTGTAAAGATCTGGCATAAGCGCCGGTATTCGCCTGAAGTATTAAAACAAATGCGTGCACGTGGTCAGAAATTAGCAAACATACGACAAGGACGTGGTTTTAAACGCAAGGTTGCAAAATTCCAACGAGGTGAATAGTATGCCTTGTCTTAGTCTAAATTTATACAATTTTATGACACAAAATCTAAACGGAGAGTGAAAAATTATGAATGAAGAAAATTATGAAGGCCATGGCCATCGTATGACTCATGGTTATCCATTATGTGATGGTTGTTTGCAACAATTTATCGCTGAATGGGAAGACGGACAGTATGAATTAGATGATTTAATCAGGATATGGTTTCCTGAATCAAAAGCAGTACGAGATGAAGCGAAGCGTTATGTCTTGTTTCACATAGTGCCTAAATCTATCTGTGATATCTGTGGTCGGTTCTTCTTTCCACGTCGGCCTAGCAAATATTGTAGCCGAAAATGCAAAGACAAAGCATATTATCAACGCAAAGTCGAAAAGAGTCGAAAAAAAGTCGAATAAAAACAGTTTATTTTTATCTAAAAAACCCAGTTTTTACGACTTTCAAAAAAGTCCAACACCTAAAGAGAGAGAGTATGCGAAATAAATCAAAATTAGAGAAAGATGATTTGATAGATGAAGATGTTCTTGATGAAGAAAACATAGATGAAGAAGATTATGTTGATGAAGACGAATTGATAGATGAAGATGAATTGATATCAGAGATGTCAGAGGAAAGAGGGCCTTATGTTCATCTGCGATATCGTGACAGCAAAGGGAGGTTTGCAACTCCAGATAGAAACCCAGAACATGAGTTTGAATTAAGTTTTAATAGAAGACTTAAGCAGGTTGAAAAAGAGTATCGGAAAAAAATTGCGCTGCCATATAATGTCAAGATTTTGTTACTTCGACTTGTAGATGATTTTAAAGAACACAAATATTTTGAGAAAGATAAAGACGGGCTTGAAACAGACTTCCCGTATTTTCCATTAAAACAGTTCAAACGGATTCCTTATCATGAAGTCTTAAATGCTCTTCCGTTGAAGAAATCTGCCTTCTCCATATTTGTTTCAAAGATGATTAAAGAAGGGTTGATTGTTAAAATTAAACATGGTCACAAGTTGTATTTACGAATCACTAAGAAAGGCCTTGATAAAGTCTTCGCGTTTTGGGAGGAATACCATGGTGAAACCTGGCGTAGGCCTTAGTAATGTCACGCCATGGCTGGGTGTTGCTGATGACACACATTTTCCACTCTAATTCTTGTCTATCATTTTAACAGATAAATAGTTTGAAAAAAAAGCCCAAAACCGTGAAAAAATTATATGCCAGATACGAGAGAGAGAGGTTATAATATTGACAATTACTTTTATTTTTAAAAATGGAATGAATGATGAAATAGATAAAATAGAAATGGGAATTATTTGAATAGCCGAGAATCGTTTGATTCAGTCATGAGATCTCTTCTTTTTGATATACAACAATAAGACTATTGCAGTTACAATAACTATTAAACCAATCGAACCGCAGCAACAACTACCCAACTTTCCCAATGCATCAGTAAAAAAACTAAGTGGTTGTTCAGCTACCAGTTGTATCACTTGCATTTTTTAGGATCTCCTTTATTGATTTTATCCCCCAGCTCCGACCGAATAAACATGTGTCCTTTTATCAACAATTTATCTGTTGGCTCAATGCCTGAAGGCATCGACCACACTTCTTTCCAGACCTTTCGCTTGATCATACTATCCGCTTTCGTCTTCAGCGATATTATCCGTTTCTTCTTTGTGCTCTTCAATGGTTTCAATTTCTTTTTCGGAGGGCTAGATCTCTTTGGAATATTGTAATTAGGTTTCGCGCTATGACTTCTACCGCTTCCAGAACCTGGATTATTTATTTTCGACATCACGGCCTGTTGCTGAGATCTAGGCATGTCTCTTACTTTCGGTCTACTCATAATTTATCACTTCTTTTTTTTGTATTATAACGTCTTCCTTCCAATTTAAAGTTAAAAGTAATCCATAATATGCAAAAAGCAATATAGCAATAAAACAAGAAACTCTAGAAACAATCCACAATGTTCCTATCGTATCTACATACAAAATACCAAATCCAAAATTCAATGATAGTATGGAAGCAGGATCTAATCTAAACCATGTGAGACCAGAAGAAATACGTATTAATCCAACAGTGATGATCATGGCTGCAAAACATTTTTTCATACGAAGAGAAAAATGATATAATTTTTTGTCTTGTCTTGTTGTGTTTTCTAAACAACTGGAGAAACGTAAATAAAAATAGAATATTGCTATTACGATGCAAATAGAAAGGAGAAGTAAAAATAAAAAGCTTACAATAGGAAAAGAACCATTGATAAAAAAATCAGCAAGTTCTTTATTCTGTTCAAATGAAACGAGCTCGGGATTAGTCAAATAACCGGTATAGGAAATTAGATAGTCAGAGAAAAGACAACCTACAATAAATATCGAAAGAATTATTGATGTTTTATTCGCTTGTATTTTTTTCATGTGTTTTTCCTTGTATTTTGATATCTTATGAATTTGTTATTATTTGATTGGCCCACACATGCAGTTCTTTCATTCCTGGTATCATGCTGAGATCTACATATGCAATTTCTAAATTCATTGCAGAAAAACCGATTAGAACTAAACCGATGACGATAAATAAACCGAATATCCAATTTAGCTCCCATTTATTTCTATAAAGAATGAAAATTGAAAGAAACAGGAAAACAATACCGGCCAACATAAGAAGACCGATGATTAATTTAACGATTGCGCCGGCGCAAAGTGCGAGAACAATCAACCCTATGATCCCTGTGATTATACCAATAAATCCTTCATCATCTTTTATTAAATTTCCATGTTTCATTTTTCATCCCACCGTAATGCTAGGTATGCTACACGAAACTCTCTGTTGGCTTGTGCCTGTATCTTTGTCAACCTCATATAGATAAATACTGCCAGTGTAACTGCCAGCTGGGATGTGATGGAGCTCAACAACAAAGTCCTTAGTTTCATATATGTTGCTCAACGTCCCTACATCTATATCTCCATAATACGTGTTACCATTGATATCCCATAATTCAACTTTAACCAGTACATCTCTTGTCGTCCATGGCCAATACCAAAAAGGAAGAGAGAAAAACGAATCTTCTCGTGTCTCATAACCATTATATGAAATTCCCCATTTAGTGACCGCATTGTAGTATGTAGTTCCTTTAATGTTTACTTTGTTTCCACCAAAGCCCCCAGCAGCTACCACAACAACGCCTATGAGAACTATTGCAATCAAGATTACGCCAATTACAAGCCCAGTTCTACCTTTAGCCATCTTTCATCAACTCCTTTTTTCCTAAACATGTTTACATGCAAAAATATTGATCTTCTTCTTGTTGTCAGATTCAATTTCAATATTCAAAGCACGTCTACCGCATACAAGGCATTTCTGCCAATATATCTTCATTTTCTTTTCCCCTTTTTTCGATTTCTCCA
>Ga0315279_10001077_pt1 | contig 47171 bp, 38 predicted proteins | sample YL17G06_20_MG_FD_203694 | JGI IMG/M metagenome (GOLD analysis project Ga0315279, IMG submission 203694) | Sediment microbial communities from Yellowstone Lake, YNP, Wyoming, USA - YL17G06_20 | ecosystem: Environmental > Aquatic > Freshwater > Lake > Sediment | place: USA: Wyoming | collected...
GAGTTTTTCGGTACACTCTGTAGTCATAAAGGCTGTCTCCCTTCTCTGGCGCAAGTTATTCTTCCCAAAATGCTTATGCCAGAAGAGACAGCCTTTTTCAATTTTTTAATGAGAAATCCGGGCTAGTGCCGTTCCAACTTATCTCCCCGAGTCGCTGCTTCGACCCGCTGGCAGGATCTATTGGCAACGCCAAAATTGGAAATGGCCGCCAATAGTGGGAACGGCGCTAGTGGGAGTTCGGAGAAAAAACAGGGAGGGGCTTACCGCAGGACAACGACTGGCGGATGCGGAACGTGGCCAGGGTCGTTGCGTAGAGACTTTCAAAGGGGATGGGCGGCTCCCCACCAGTTCTCACGGCATCGATGAAGGCGCGCAATTCCCCGCGGTGTCCTTTGTCCTGACGGAAGAGCGACCTCGACCGGCAGCGATTGTCGAAATAAAACCAGGCCTTGCGAAAGTCATCGATGACCGCGGTTCGGCCTTCACCCTGAACTTCCAGGCGCTCTTTCGGGACGCTGGCGTCGCCCGAAGAGAGATAGAGGATCTCCGCCCGCGAGCCGTCGGCAAGGAGAACCTGAATGTGCACGTTGTCTTCGGCGCTGGCGTTGGCAACTGCTACCGGCCACGCCTGGACTTCTGTGGGAAGCGAGGAAGCCAGAAACGCTGCCAGATCAATGAAGTGGCAGACTTCGCCAATGATCCGGCCGTGCCCTTGCTCAGGGTCGTAAATCCAATGTGTGTGCGGCAACTTTCCCGCGTTCACGCGATAGAGAATTGATAGGGGTCCGCGGCACCCCGCAAAGAAGCTCTTACATTCGCGGGCGAGGGGAGAGAAGCGACGATTAAAGCCGACCGAGAGGATGTGTGCCGAGCCGGCGTGCGCATCTGCGACCTGATTTAATTCCGCTTCATTGACGCACAAAGGTTTTTCAACAAAAACGTGTTTGCCATGTTCAAGAGCGGCGATGACCAGCGGTGCGTGGAGGTGATGTCGGGTGCCAATAAAGACGGCGTGGATGTTAGGATCGCTCAAAACCTCCTGGGGATCCGTGGCGCAATAGCGAAATCCGAAACTCTCCGCGGCCCTTTGCGCCGAAATCCCGGCGGCGTCGGCTACGCCCTCATACCGGAGGCCGCCGATTTCCCGCAGGGCAGGGAGCAATTTGGCACGACTGAAGCTCCCGGCTCCAATCCACCCCACACCCACGGTCTCTTGCTTTACCCGCGCCGGGCCCGCTCGCAACCCGGCCGGAAGCTCTACGCGTTTTGACTGGGGTGGGATATCGGGATAGGTAAGAAGAATGCCCAGGTAATTTTCCCGTCGCTCGCCCAAAAGCAGCTTGTAAGCCTCCAGTGCCTCGTTGATGCCGAAGCGATGCGTCAGCAGTGGCCCCACACACAACTTATGCTGTGCCACGAGTTCCAGGAAAGCTTCCATATTTCGTTTTTCGGTCCAACGCACAAAGCCGTAGGGATAGTCGGTGCCCCCTTCCTCGTACTCGGGGTCGTAACGGCCCGGCCCGTAGGAGCGCGAGTAGCGCACCTGCAATTCTTTCCGGTAATACGATTCCCGCGGAATATCGGCACGCACATCGCCCACGATGACGACCAGACCTCGGTCGCGCGCCAGCCGACCCGCCAACTCGACAGGCTCCGCGGACCGGGTTGCCGCGGTGAGGATTACCGCATCTGCTCCCTCCCCGCGCTGGCACAAGGCGTCCCACGGGCTCGTGTCCCACTCCCGGTTTTCGTAAGCAAAATCGCCAAGTTGCCGCGCCAATCGCACCCGGTTCGGATCCGGGTCCAGCCCCCATACCACACACCCCGCAGCACGGAGAATCTGCGCCACAAGCTGCCCCACCAACCCCAAGCCGATTACGGCCACCCGCTCTCCCAGCTTCACCTCCGCGACGCGCACCCCCTGCAAGGCAATGGCCCCCACGGCTACAGAAGCCGCCGACTCGAAGTCAACGCCCGGCGGGATCTTCACGCACAGATTCCTGGGAATCCAATTTATCTCCGCGTGGTTGGCGTGCCCCGCTCCCGCGCAAGCCACACGGTCACCCACGGCAAATTCTTGGGCGCCCGCGCCCACCTCCAGAACTACACCCGCGGAGCTATAGCCCAAGGGCGCGGAGGAATCAAGGCGCGCGCGCACAGTAGCCATGACGTCCGCGAAGCCTGTGGTGCGCACCCGGCGGAGGAGCAGCCGGACCAGATCTGGCCGCTCGAGCGCTTTGCCGAGCAGCGACTTGCTTCCCAGTGTGACCATCGCCCGCTCGGTCCCGCTGCTGATCAGCGAAGCCACCGTTTTGACCAAGACGCCTCCCGGCAAGCAGCAAGGGGGCGGCACTTCCTCCACCTTTACTTCTCGCGAGCGAAGGTCTTGCAGGAGTTGCTTCATCACTTCCCTCCGTTTGCCAAGAGGTCGGATGGGAAGGCGGGGGCCTCCTCGACGGCGTACTTGACCCCTGAATTCGCTTCTTGGGCGTCGTATAGGCGCTTCAGTTGCTTTTCAAAGGGTGGAAGCAAGGTGTCCAGAACCGACGAGAACTGAAAGAGCAGGCGACCCTTCTTCAAGGCGCGTAAGATCTGCAGTTCGCCGAGGATCTTTTCGCCGACGCGCAGAGGGATGGTGACTCTCCAGCAGCCGTTTGATTCATCCTCTCCAAGGAGCGAATGAGCGGCAAGAGAGGGCGCAGACCCATTCTGCCAGCTTGAGAGCTGGCACGTCACCCCGTCAAAGTCCAAAGCCTCCAGCGCCTGCGTCAAGATTTGCCAACTCGACTCCAAGGTTTCCGCCTCTGCTAATTGCCTCGACAGCTTGCGGATCAGAATCTGGTTAGCCAGCACCCGACGCTGAGAACGCATGGCCCGCGACACATACACGTTGAACTCCGACAGCTCCTCGTAGCGAAGCCGGCTGGTTAGAAACCAGCCTAAGACGCCGGCCAAAACAGCCACCAGGGCTACGAGGTTTCCGGTGGAGTGAATGATGAGCAGAGAGCCGAGTGAAAACAGTGCGGCGAGCGCATAGAGCAGCAGGACCGCCACCCGCGGCGCAAGCCTCGTTTGGAGCAGTCGGTGGTGAATGTGATCGCGGTCGGCGACAAACAACGGCCGACCGCTCAGAAAACGCCGCACCACCGACAGCGAGGTGTCCAGCAGCGGGAGTCCAAAGGCTACATAAGGGACGACGAGGGCCACGAGCGTCGTCCCTTTCTGGGAGGTTTGGATCGCCAAGGCGGCAAGGACAAAACCCAAAAACAGGCTCCCAGTGTCCCCCAGGAAGATGCTGGCGGGCGCGAAATTGAACCGCAAGAACCCCAGCAGTGCGCCCGCCAGCGTGATCGTCAGAATACATATGAAGTGCTTTTGGTTGATTAAGGAGACAATGAAAACACAGAGAGTGACGAAGAAACCTACGCCGGACGCCAGACCGTCCATGCCGTCAATCAGGTTAAAAGCATTAGTGACCGCCACGATCCACAATGCGGTCAGCAGGAAACTCAGGATGGGATTGTGGATGGGATGGCGGGAGAGGGGCACGCTCTCAATGCGGAGGCCAGCCCACCAAATCATTCCGGCCGCCAGCACCTGAATCAGAATCTTGTGCCACGGCTTGGCGCCGGTCAGGTCGTCATAAACCCCCAACCCGAGCACGATCGTGGCCGGGAGCAACAGCATGACCAGGGTTCGCCATTCCGAGATGAACCGTGCCCGGACATCGTTGGGCACGAGCATCAACACGCCCCACGTGGCAAGCGCGGCCACAAAGATCGCCAGGCCGCCGAGCCGCGGAATCGGAGTCTGGTCCTGGTCCTCATGGGCGCGCCCATAAGCGCGCAGGCGCGTGCCCAGTTCCCTTATGAGGGGAGTTATGAGGAGAGTTAGAAGCGCAGCGAGTATGAAAAGCCCGAGATACGTCCTCATTGCTTCCTGAGGGTCATGGCCTCTTCAGTGCTGGTCCAAGCAGATTTCTGGACCGGCAGGGGGCCCGGTGAGTGACTTCCTGAACAGGCACCGGCTACATCACCCAGCAATCGCAAATAAGCCTTCGCCTGCGAGCGCCGGGAGTATTTTTCGAGAACTGCTCGTCGTCCATTCTTCCCTAGGTTCCGACACAGCTCGGGTTGGTTTCTTAACACGTGGATGGCCTCCGCGAGGGCGTGCGAGTCTTCAGGCGGGAACGCCACCCCGGCCTGAGCCTCGCGCAGGATCTCTCTGGCTTCACCCTCTACCCCAAGCACAACAGGTTTCGCCGCCGCCATCGCCTCAAACATCTTGGAAGGGATAGCCGTCTTGAAGACCTCTTTGCGGCGCAAAGGTACGAGGCACGCATCAGCAGCAGTTAGGAAGGCGGGAATCGTCTCCCGCGGATGTTTGCGGAGGAACGTCACGTTTCCCAAGTTCAGTTCGTGGGCCTGCCTGGTAAGGCGGTCGCGTTCTGCCCCCTCGCCTATCAGCACAAAAGCGACTTGTGGGCATTCGCGCAGCCGGTTGGCCGCGTGCAATACGGTTTCGAGACCATGGGCCATACCCAGTGTGCCGACGTACACCACCACGAACTTTCCGTCCCAGCTCTGTTCCTTCCGGACCTTCCGGCGCACTTCGCGCGCGGCTTCCGACTCCGGATCGAGGGCGAAGTCTTCCGCCACGCCGTTTCGGATCACGGCCGTCTTCTCGGCAGGGACACCTTGGGCAACGAGTTCGCGGCGCTTCCATTCGCCATCCAGAACAATCCGGTCAGCACGCCGGTAGAGGAAATTCGCCACGCCATCCAAAGTCCGATAAAGCAGCGAGCGTTGCCCGGTTGCGCCCACTGCGTCAATGGACTGCGGCCACAGGTCGCGGACTTCAAAAACGAATGGCAACCGTCGGGCCCGTGCCACAAGGTACCCGGCGACGCCCACCAGCAACTGCGGCGAGGTGGCAATGACCACACTCTTGCGCGGCGTGATCCAGGGCCCGACGACCGTGGCGGAAAGGGCGAAGGAAGCGTAATTGGCCGCTCGGCCCCACACACCCCGATTGGGCGCGGGATACAGCCACGTTCGGTAGACCTCCACGTCGCCGTGCCTCTCCTTATAAAGCCCCCGTCGCCAATGCCGGCGATAATCGGGATGGAGCACGCCTTCGGGATGGTTGGGAAATCCCGTCAGCACCCGAACGCGGTGACCCAGCCGCGCCCACTCGCGCGTCAAATCATCAACTCGCGCCGCCGGAGCGCAGCATTCAGGCGTGAAGTATTGGGAAATGTACAGGATTTCCAATGGGGTGACGACGTTCCGTTTTACTCGAGAGGAACCAGCACGCCGTTGATCTCCGCCCCTTTTTTGCCTGAAGTCTCGCGGACAATCAGGGGGTTGCAAGTCAACGGTGCCAAGGCATAAATCAACCTCACCGGCAGGCTGCCGTCCCACATCCCGTGAAGCACGCGGCGCGGCCGGCGCACTCCGAATTCCGGCGCGTACCAGCTCTCCGCTATCGAGAACCGGCCGGTCTCCGGGACCATGAGGACGTAGTGTTGGTCGGCAAAGTGGACCAGCCACTTGGCTTGGAGGGTTTCCTGCTCGACCGTATGACTGTTTTCGTAAGGCTCAACTCGAACGTCCGGATGGAAGTGGATGAAAGACTCCACCCGATGCTGGCCGGCCCCTCGCAGGGTGTCCGCGATGACCCAGGAGTCTTGCGGGACATGGACGATCGTCCGCGAATGAACTACGCCGCGATGCTGGTAGCCGAAGTGCTCGCCGCGCACAAAACTCATTCCCGCGGTTTCACCCGCTTCGATCCGGCCGACGCGGGGACGACGGCCCACTCGAAAGCTCGCCCAGATTTCCGCCTGCTCTTCGCCATCAATGCGCAGCGTGTTGTGAGCTGCGGTAGACCGCTCAAAGTGCCGCTGCGTCCCCCGCTCGTAGGTGCTAACACCTGTATCAACAATCACCCGGTCGCCGTGGAGCGAAAGCTCGTAACTGAGCACGTCGCAATGGCCGTGGCCGGGCTGGTAGTCCGGCCCGAGAGGTCCGCAGTCGAAAATCAAGCAGCTATCGAAGTCCGGGTCGCGAATCACCGCGTACCCCGTGTCCGCAAGTATCTTTACTTCGGGATGACCGCTTGACGATACTTCAGCCGAATCGCCTGCCCTGGTGAGGAGTTCCCGTGCCGGACGTGCGATGCCTAAAGCCGAATCGTTAAGAAGCGGAATCTCGCCGTCAGGATGGAGAACGCTGCGCAGGGACCTGGCCATCCGGGTCACAGCTCCGGAAAGAGCAGCGCGGGGCCGTCCGCTTGCCGAGGCCAGTGTTTCAAGATCGAGGAGATCTTCCAAAACCTGCGCGTGATACATGGGGGATCTTTCGAAATGGCCCCCGTCGGGAAGGACCTGCTCTGCGAGTTCACGCTCCAGGAGTCTTGTGCCTAACGCCAGCCACCGCGAAGCCTCAGGCGCCTCAAGCAGGGTTCCGGCAAAGATCAACGCCTTGATGTTCTTTAGGAGGTGATTCGCCAGCAGATCAGTTTCCAGTTGAGTCTCCAGACTAAGCGCCTGGATTCGCAGGCTCGCAAGCAGGGTGTGGAGGGTCTTCCCTTCCCCCAGAGCTTCCGCCCTCGCCGCGTTGCGGACTAAGAACTTCAGCCAATTGACAATCCGCAAGGACAGGGGATATGGCTCCCACCCGACCTCCCTGCGCGTCGTGTTCTGGGCGCACCAATCGCGTGCGAGGTCCAGCGCCTTACGCAAATGCAAGCGCTGCTGCGAGGCACGAAGATCGACGTTGAGAAAGTCGCAATAGTTCAGGTGATAGAGCCAGAGCCGGCTGAATCGCTGCGAGGACCAAGGAATGTACCCTGACGGCGGATGCGTAACGTTCAGAAAGCAGAACTCACCAGTCTCAATCGCCTGAAGCGCCGAAGCCGGCTGCCACTCCGGGAACACCGGAGCGGGTGAAATTTCCCGGAGAGTCACCGTGGCAGGCCCCCACCGTCGGAGTCTATGGGCGTGGAAGACACGCCGCTGAGCCAGAGCGGCAAGCTGCGACCAGCGCAAGTGCCGCGCGGTCCGCCAGTAGGTGCCCACGCCAGGGCGTGTCACGTGGGGCGCGAAGCTGGGTAGGCAGACTTCGCCGCCCCAACTAACTGCGGACTGGGGATTGAGTCCAAGTATTGCCGGTGCCATTCTTCGAAGGAAATCAGTGCCCAAAGGTGGAGAGAGTAATCGCGTCGACCTGTCATCAGGTCGCGAATCAGCTCTTGGACGGCACAGGGTTCAAAATACCCTCGGCGTCTGATGCGGTCAGGGGAGAGATACTCGCTTAGGAGTGGACGCAGATGTTCCCGCAGCCATAGGCCCATGGGAGGGTTCAATCCCATCTTGTCCCGTGTGAGGATTTTTCTTGGCAACCAATGCTCAGCGGCTTGTCGGAGGAGACACTTGGTTTGGTTCCTCTTTAGCTTGGCCTGCCATGGAACCCGGGCCAGGAACTCAATGAGTTTGTGATCTGTGTAAGGGACACGAACCTCCAAACCGTGAGCCATGCTCATACGGTCAGAGTAACGCAGTATGTTGTGCGGAAGATAAGAATGGAGGTCCGTGTAATTAATGGCATCGATCAGGTCGGCCCCCCTGGCTCTGCCGAAAAGCCCCATGAGGAACTGCGACGAATCGTGACCGGCAAGTTCGCGTTTCAGATCTTGCGAATAAAGGCGGCCGAGCAGTGGCTGGTCAAAATAACGGATCCATTCAAGGTACATCCGCTCGGGCGAATAGCAGCTCCCGGTAAAAAACTCCCGCGCCCGCCTTCTGAAGTGGTCGCCGTTAGTGGCCTCCGCAATATAGTTGGCTCCCCAAGCCACGAGCCGACGGAAAAAGGCGGGAACATGCCGATACCGTGAAGACAGAACCGCGCCTTGGTACCGGGGATAGCCAAGAAACGCCTCGTCGCCGCCGTCGCCGACCAAAACCACGGTTACGTACCTGCGCGCCGCTTCTGAAAGCTCGTAGAGCAAGAGCGAGGTTGGGTTGCCGAAGGGCTCGTCAAAGTGTCGGGTTACAGTGCCAATCAGTTCCGCGGATTTCGAGACTATTTCCAGTTCGCGAGACTCTGCCCCAATCGCTCGGCTCATCTCGTTGGCATATTCGCTCTCGCTGTACCAGTGCCCGCCTTCCCGGAATTTTAGCGTGAAGGTGCGAACGGGCTCGGACAGGTGATTCGCCATCAGCCTGGCGATTGTGCTGGAGTCAAGTCCGCCGCTCAGGAAGACGCCGAGCGGGACGTCGCTGATCAACTGGGTCGCTACGGCATCGTCCAGGATTTCCTGCGTTTCCTTAATGACCTTCTCGGAAGTATTGTGCTCTGCTGAAAAATCCACGTCCCAGTACTCGCCGAGGCGAATGTTGCCATTCTCCCATTGCAGCCAGTGGGCAGGCGGCAGCTCATATATGTGCTCGAAAATAGTCTGCGGAGGAGGCACGTACAAATAAGTCAGATAGTCGTCCAGGGCAGCGTAGTTGAGTTTGCGCTCGAAACCGGGGAGCAGAAGCAAGGATTTCATCTCGGACGCAAAGACGAACCGTGAACCGATCTGGGCGTGATAGAAAGGCTTTACGCCGAGTCGGTCCCTGGCAGCGAACAGCCGGCGCTCTTTCGCATCCCAAATGGCGAAGGCAAACATCCCCCGCAGCTTCGGAACAGCCTCTCGCCCCCAGGTGGCGTAGGCTTCCAGCAAGACCTCAGTGTCCGACCGAGTGCGAAAGCGGACACCCCGAGTTTCCAGTTCCCGGCGCAGCTCAAGGAAATTGTAAATCTCGCCGTTAAACACAATGGTGTATCGCCCATCGGCCGAGGTCATGGGCTGCTGGCCGGTCTCGAGATCAATAATGCTCAGTCGCCGGTGCCCCAAGGCCACGCCTTCGGAGGAAAAATACGCCTCTCCATCCGGGCCGCGATGCGCCAGGGCCCGCGTCATCGCCCCGATAAGCTCGCTGCCAGCTTCTCCGACTATTCCCGCAATCCCACACATAGCTTGGTTGGTTTCCTCTCGCGCCTGGAATGCTCAGGCAATTCGCGCATGGTTACTTTCCTGCCGGGAGTCGGACTCGTCCTGCGCAGGAGGCTCACCTCTAGCCGTGCGCTCCAGTACCTCTACAAAGCGCGCGGCGATTTGGTCCCAGGTAGGCATGCGCTGGACGATCTGCCTGCCTCTCTCGATAAGTCGGGAGCGGAGGGCTTCATCTTCCATGATGGCCGCCATCGCCCGGGCGACGCTCTCGGCGTCGAGCGGATCAAAGTAGATCGCCGCATCCCCACAAAGATGATGCGCAAAATCCCGGTCACTGGTCAGGATGGGCAATCCGAAATGCATGGCTTCCAGGTAAGTTCGCGAATAGGATTCGAGCAGTGTCGGGAAGATCAGGGCGTCTGCATTTCGGTAGACGCGGGCCAGCTCCCGGTTAGGGACCGGACCGATGTTCTCAACCATGCCACTATGGCCTGAGGATTGGAGCTTTCCGAGTAATCGGCGAGCACCTGGGTGTTGGCTAGGCTCGATTGTGATCATGCACCTCGCGGGTCTGTGCGTGTAACCCGGTAATCTTTCGGCCGCGTCCAGGATAATGTCGATATTCTTGTGGGCATAGTAGTGAGCGAGGCAAAGAAAGGTAAAGGGCCTCGCGCCCTCGTCCCTGTCTGAACGAGAGAGATTGCCGTCTCCTGTTGGCGTATCCAACGAAAACGTATTGGGGATAATCGCCACGCGACCGGGAGCGATGCCGTAGCGTCCACAAAGGTGGCCTTTCATAACCGCCGTTTGGGTGATGATGCTAATGGCGCTGGGAAGACTACGATACGTGTGCCTGCCGTAAGCGAGGATCAGCCTCTCCCTGCGCGTCCGGTGCGACTCGGCTACCGGATCGCGATAGACGACCCAGGGATTTTGCAGCAGTACTACTGTCGGGCAACTCGGCCTCCGCGGCGGAAAATTCCCAAGGCAAAGGAGGGCGTTGGCTCCTTCCTCGCGGCAGATTTTCGGGATCGCGTAATTCAGCAGCACTGCCCGCCGCAAGAGGCTTGAAGAGTTCTCGCAGACGATCTTGCGGATGTTGCTCCCCGAAATGGCTTTGTAGGGCTCTAAATCCGGTACGATGAAAGTAAACCCGTGTTCCCTATTGCCGGCAAGCCTGGTCATCAGGTCGAGCGCCAGTTCCTTCCCCCCTGCCGTGGTCAAGCCTAATGCTTCGATGACGAACTTCACCTACGCACTCCTAGTGCTGCTGCCAGCAAGCCCCCTGCACACGCGTCGGCCGTAAAACGACTTCGCTTGCGTTAGCTTCAAGTTCTCCCAAGTAACCCCTCACCCGTCCGCCGGCTGACGGACACCCTCTCCCCTGGGAGAGGGCTAGGGCCGCACGCTGTCGGCTAACGGAGCCAGCCCTCTCCCTTGGGGAGAGGGTGGCGAGCGTAGCGAGCCAGGTGAGGGGTCCTTTCGCTTCCAGGAGGGTAAGGCTCTCGTACAACCTGCGAGTTCGGGTTAAAGTATTCCGTGGGCGCTCCGAAGAACCGCCAGCTTTGCCTCACGCGCCCCAGCGGCGGCGGACTTCAGCCCGCAAGCGCCCTGGATACCCGAGGGATCTCCGCAGCATATAGCGGACGGTCTGCGCGAGGGGCCTCCTTCGCCCGACGATGCCGTCAAGTATGGGAGCGTTTTTTTTAAGAAAGTAGTAGTTATTCCTGACCACCCAGTACTCATACCAAATAAAAGAGCGGAGCGTCATTCCACCGCGCTGCCCTCCGCCAGAATTGCGCGCTCCCTTGTAATGAAAAGCCGGCGGAGCAGGAACGAGTGCGAGCCGAGCCCCTTCGTGGAAAGCCCTCAAATAGAAATCGGTTTCTTCGCGGAAGGCATTTCCCTTGTATTGAGGATCAAACCCAACTCGAAGGACCAGGTCCCGCGGCATCAAAGCAAGGGTGTGCAAAAAGAAGACAGGAATCGGTCTCGTGATTCTGTGGTCTGTGCGCATGGTGATGTCGACAAGGTTGACGAAGTCGCCTGGGGAGGATGCCTCAGGCATTCGAGAGAGAACTGAGAGGTCAGGTTGGGCCGAAACAGTCGAAGGCCAGTACGAAGCAACGATGTCCGCCTCGCCTTTTGAGACATAATGGAACAAGGCGTGAATGTGCCCCGGGGTCAGGAAGGCGTCATCCTCTCCGAAGAAGATATACGGCTGGGACGCCGCGCGCACGCCCACCATCCTCGACGCGGGCTGCTGCAGCCTCGAAGTGTTACGGATCACTCTGATCGGACATCTTCCCGAGATGCCAGGCGGGAGCCTTGAAAGGGCCGATTCGACCGGAGGGCTGCTGGAGTCATCCACAACTATGACCTCCGAACAATCTTCGGCCAAGTAGCTCGGCAAGAACTCAACCAGAAGAGTTGCCCGATTGAACGTGGGAATCACGATGCTAACGGGGAGTGGCATGGTCAGACGCTGCGAAGATTTTCCGCCTTATGTAGGGCCGACGCTTGCGTCGGCCTTGGCCGGGGCAAGCCCCGGCCCTACAAGACGTGTCTGGTTGCGGCTATGCCGCGCTGTGACAGTGGTCTCTCGTTTCCGCCGGCATCTGCCGCCCGCGCGGACAGCCTCGCGTACAGGGCTTCCCACTTGAGGGCGACGCATTCGGGGTGATGCCGCCGATGTATCAAACTCCTAGCCTCGGACGCTAGCGAATTGGCGAGAGGGTTATCGGAAAGCAGAGCAGTGATAGAGGCTACAAATTCATCCGCGCTCCCGCATATCAAGCAGTGTCTGTTGTGCTCAGCTCCAACTCCTGCGGCAACCAAAGGGGTTGTCACAACGGGCTTTCCCAGCGCCATCGCTTGCAAGGCCCGATTCTTCGTTCCCGAACCAGCCCTGTCCGGGATCACTATCACCGAAGCTTTCGCCAGCGCTGCTCTGTAATCCTCGACCCAGCCAAGATAGCGCACCCCGTTCAGGGGTTGAAGCTGGCGGAGAAAGCTCGGGTCTGCCCCGGCCCCGATGATCTCAATGGACGCTTCGAGGCCCCTTTGCGCTAGGGCCGATCGCAACCCTGAAACCACAGCCAGCGCAAGGTCCCGCGATGCGAGGTTCCTGGCTAGGGGGAACGTGACGATCCTGGGGCCTTCCGCACCGCTGGAGGTCGACGCGTCCAGGTATGACGGATCGACAGGCAGCTCCACAAGTTCCACGCGGGCGGTCGGACAAATATGCCTTAGATAAGCCTGATCAACGCCGGACACCACATGAACGACCATGTTCTTGTACGCGCGGCGCTCGTAGTTCCGAATGACCCGGGCTGCGGCGGCCATCCTCGCCTTCGCGGCCAGGGCCGGTGAGGTCCTAGCGCCGTTCGAGTAGCCGAGCGACACCGCGTCATTTACTGAAAGCAGCACGGGGTGGCCCGCCAGAAATCGCGCGTACTGGACGAGGTTAATCATGTCAACATGGATAACATCGTAGTTCGTTTCAGACAGGGCGCTTCGCAATGCGTGCTCAAATTCACGGTTTCTGTAAACGCCCGCGGAAGGCAGGCCGGCGTGCAATAAACCGCTCAGCCATGAAAGAGCGGACCGGTTGCGGGGCCGAAATATGCCCAGGATCTTCACCCCGGGGCATTCGCGCAGAAATCCCTCCCGTGCAGCCCGCGAGAATTCTCCCGAGAAACAGAGGATATGGCACTCCTGTCGCGAACTCAGCCCCTTCAAGAGGGTATAGGGCTTCCACCGCACTCCGTTGTCGGGGGGATACGGGAATTCTTGGAGCAGGAACAGAATCCTCATCGGTGAACGACTGGGCGGGGAGGGTGAGGACGGGGACTCGCGGGCACAAGGGAACCGGTTGGCCATATCGACGACAGCACCGTGGTGTATCCCCACCACACGAAAAAGACGGGCAGGACGACCTTGCACAGGACGAACAGCGTCTCATCTAAGGCAACTGGAAGTCTGAAGTGCGTCATCACGCAGAAGGAAAGAAAGAGGAGCAAGCCCATCGCCCCTCCGCGAATTGCCAACGTTGAGAGATAGCGGAAGAAAAGGGCCCCGCCCGCAGCCGTCAGGACAACCCCTAGCCATCCAAATTGCCAGTAAGCAACGCCAGGAGTCGAGACCCCTCCGTTAAGCCCACGCTGGCCCCTGTACGTCATCACCAAATACCAGGGCAGGCCTGGAACTGTCTGGTCGATGCTCATCGGTAGGGGTTTATCCCTCCAGAAATAGCGGGGGAAAGTGGCGACCAAGCTCCCCACAAACGGTTTGTATGTCGCAAACTCATTGGTGTCAGCGGTATGCTCGGCGAGAATGCCAGCGTCCTGAACGCCATCCAGGCGTTCAAATCGCAGGTCGACCCAGGAAGTGCCATACTCGCCTTGGCTGCCCTGGCTGGAGGCCCACCTCTCATAGACGACTTGTGCTTTCTCCCAAGGGGAAAAGCCGACGTACCGCCGAGCCTCAATACGGAAGTAATAGATGGCGGGAGTTAATGCCCATAGGAACAGAAGTACGCCGCCTATGTACGCCAGAGAGCGAAGCCTCTTGCCGGACGCAAGAAAGCAGGAAGCCGCCGCGAGGAACACTTCAAGCACGGCTCCGCGACCGCCTGAAGCTAAGGACTTGACAGCAATGTACGCAAAACCCAAAAGGAGCACCGGATAGCCAAAAAAAGTTAGTCCTCTTCTCGGCAGGTAGAATAGGAGCATGCAAACCAGTGGGATAATCAAGCCTCGGTAAAATGTCCCTTGAACCGTGCTCATCGCGGACTCGTCGCTCGCGAGATTTGCTCGATAGTAGTTCCCGGCAGCTTCGTACCCAGCGTCAGTCCACACACCCATGAGTGCCCAGTAACACACGAGGCTCGCAACCAGCAACGCGATCAAGAAAGCGAGGGAATCCGGCGTCGCACGCAGGGATCCTGCCAACCGCTCGGCAGACGTATCGGCTCGCTTCCAGCGGAAAACCAGGATGAACACTCCATAAAACACGACTTCCATGGCAAGGCCTCGAAGCCAAGTTCCCAATCCAAATCTAAAGGTTAGCGACTCAACGTTGCCTGTAAATATGCAGTAGTAGGCTGGGGGAAGGGACACAAGGAACGCACTGATAAGCACAAAGACCAGGCAAACGTCCGTCCCGCGGCTGCCCCAAGAGCGCCAGAACCGACGAGCCAAGTACACCCCTTCGTAGGTCAGGACTATGAGTAAGGCTACGAAACTCAACCAGGCCATAAAGGCAGACTAGACCGTCCCACCTCCTTCCGGCAGCTTATAGGGCCCGCAAGCGCGCCCCTTCGGGTGGACGCTACAAACAAGTGCAAGTTCCCTTCTGCCAATCTCGCCCAAAGCGATCAAAACCACACCATACAGGACAAAACCAAGAACGGCGAGCGCCCCAACCACGGAGGGTCGCACACCGAGCGAGCTTGCATAAAGGATGGGGACCGATACTGAGGCGGCGGTCACGTAAACTCCGGCGATCGTCTTCCAAGGGAAGCTTACAGTCAGAATCCGCTGCACATAGACTAAGCCGCAAAGGACACCGGCTATCTGCGCGATGCAGTTGGCAAGCGCAGCGCCCACTCCGCCCCAGCGAGGAATGAGACCAATATCCAGGAGTATATTGAGTGCAGCGACCGCTGTCCCAAATTTGGCTACAAACGCCTGCCTGTCAACTCCGTAGACTATGGAGGAACCTACGCCCCCCATGCTCACAAAGACAACGGACCCCAGGAGGATCTGGAGGATGGGAGCCACCGGTAGGTAGCTCGGGCCGTACATCAGGCCGACCACGGGTCGCGCGACGGCTATCCCGAAAAAGCAGAGGGGCACCATCAGCATCTGGACGTACCTTAAACCGTGGCTGTATATCGACCGGAGATTGCGCAGGTCACCGCGCCCGAACGCTTCTGAAGAAACCGGCATGAGCGTGCTGGTGCAGACGCTGGCAATCTCGCTCAACTTGCCTGAAAGGGAGAACGCAATACTGTAGAAGGCGATTTGGGGAAGCGTGCAGAACCATTTGAGAAACAAAACCTCAGACCTCTCCCAGACAATCGCGTTTAGGAGCAGAATGTATGAAACCGTCAAGCAAAAACGCATAACCCGCTTGACCGCAAGGTTTGTTTTCTCCGTGGGTTGCGGCAAGCGAGTCCAAAGCATAGTCTTCCTCACGCGCATGAAGCCGGTAAAAAGTCCAATACAACTGCCCACCAGCGTGGCTCCAATCATGCCCGCGACACGAAAATGCAGCGCGGCTCCTAAGAGGACACTCGCTGTCTCGCCCCCCGCGATGTGGAATGCCATCTCGGCGATCTTGTCGTACCGCTGTGCGCCCGCGAGAACACCGGAGAGGGCCTGCTGGAGCGCTCGGGGGATAACCAGCAAGGCGGCGATCACTAGCGGGACGCGGAGCCCACGGCCAAGAATTGCGCCCCCCAGGCTTGCCAAACCTGCGATTCCGACCGCGATCAACAGTTGCGTGGAAACAAGACCGTGGCCAATGTGCCCTGCGGTGCTGGGATCGCCGCGCCCTATGTACTCCGAGATGTACTTGGTAGCGGCGCTTGGCAGGCCCAAGTTGGCAAGGATACTGAGCAGGCTCACCAGCCAGAGCGTAAAACCGTACACACCCATCTCCCTCGGCCCCAGCGTCCTCGCCACTACAACCGAGGTGCAAATGGCTGCGAGCATTACAGCCGCCTGCCGCACGCCATTGTGAAGCGTATTCCTAGCTACTTTCAGCCCGAGCGGTTCCATCACCTGCGGAAACCCACACCGATCACGTTGAACGAGTAGACAGGATCGCGCTTACGGCTGCAGATTCGGTATATTGCGGAATGCAGCAAATCTTCTAGCCTCCTGCGCATTCTCCCTTTTATGTCGCAGTATTTCATAGGCATGACAAAGCATCCTTCAAGGCCACTGGCTTGCAGCAACTGTAACAGCGAGGAAGAAGTAAACGCGCGCTGGTGGGTCAGGTCTATACAGCGGCTGTAGAACCCAGTAAGGTTGGCAGCGTTCGGGACCTGGCAAACAAAAAAGCCTCCGCAGATCAAAGACTTGCGCGCCGACTCAATCCATTCAAGGCACATGTCTTCGGAGGGCAAATGTTCCAGCACGTCCGTGCAGAAGATTCCCGCGAACCTCGCCTCATTACGCCTCAAGTAGTCAAGTCCGTCTGCACAGTGGACCTCAGCGTCGGGGAGGTACCCCTTCAGCGCATCCACCTGGGATTCCGATAAATCGACGCCGACTGGGATAACGTTTTCTAGTGAGGACAACCACCGGAGCAGGAAGCCCGTCCCACATCCCAAGTCCAGTACACGACTCCCCTCTGGCAAGGACCCAACGAGCTTTCCGTACATCAACCGGAAATTGGCTAAGCATCCCGAAGGGAGCCGTGTGGGGTCGGTGCATTCATTTATTCGCGCGTAATGCTTGAAATAAGTCGACGAAAGGATCGCGTCGAGTCGCCCCATTGTCCGTCACCTGTTCCAGGCGTCCCGTTTTGGATTGGGCTTCCGCATAAGAGGGGTAGTAGACCTAACTCGCAGCTCGCGAAGCACTTGCACAACAAATGACAGGTGCATCCAAGACGATGTCGCCATTTGAATTTCCCCCTTCCTCCATCAACTTGCTGGCTTTCAGGAGACTAATGCTGCGCAAAAAATGGTCCAGATCGGCTTCCTCGGGAAAGCTACTGCTTTTCGCGTCGCCAGAGGGCGCCGAACTGCGCACCGTCATCAGGGTAGAGACGAGCGAGTCGCCTGGCTCGGGCTTGCCAACTCTTTGCCGCGACCTCTTCGAATTCTGTTCCGAGGAAACCGTATGATCGGAACCTGGTAAGAGAGAACCCTGCAAGGTATTGTACTGCCAGGCGCCCTACGTCAAAACCCTGTGACCCGATATGAAACCGGTCGGAATGAATCGGCGGAACATGGATATCTACAAGTTGCCGCACTTGACCTTTCGTCAGCGAACGACTGATAAGCTTTCGTTCGACGAGCAGCTCGCTTGTTTTTGATTCTAAACACAGTCCTGATGAGCGCGTGAAAAGGCGGATTGCCTTACGCAAGTACCGTAGGGGATTGAAGTAGCGTAGCTTTGCTCGCAGCCGTGTGTAGTCCTGGTATTCCTGCAATAAATGAAGACACTCCGGGTTCTCATAGAATCGCCGTGAGGGCTCATGGAGCATCATGTAAGCACCTCCGGGAACAAGGAGGTTCTTCAGACGCGCAAAAAAGGAAGACAAGACCGGAAGATGATGGATTACGGAACAGGTCATGATGACATCAAAAGGTGGGAATTCCCTGCTGAGAAATTCGATGTCCCCTTGGACGAACCTGACGTGGGATCTGCCGTTCAGCTTTGCTCGGCAAACGTCCAACATGTGGGGAGAGATATCACTACACACAAGGTAGCTTATGCTAAGCTCGCGGTTTTGCAGAAGTGCCTGCGAAGCAAATCCTGTCCCACATCCCACATCCAAAACGCGCAAGGTCCTTCCAGCAAACCAAGCTGCTATTAAGGATCCGAATTCTTGAATCAGCGGCGTTACCCGCGTCACGATCTCGCGATGCAGCACGTCGTAATGAGGTGCCACAATTTCATGATAGGCGTTACTGACTTCAGTGATGAACTCGAGGGGCGAAGTTCTAACGCCACACTGCCTCATCAGCTCGAGCAGCATCCTGGGGTATGTACTCTCTGGGTGAGCGGTTTCAGCCCTCATAAGGATCGGAGCGCTCCCGGCAGGCCAAAGTCTCCCGATAGACGCGAGTCGTCAAACGAGCCACCGCCGAGGCGTGGAAATGTTCGCGGGCATATTGTTGGGCCGCTGCCCCGATACTGGCCGACAGATTGGGGTTCGAAAGCACATCACCCACAGCATTAGCCAATGCAGCAGGATCATTCTCTGGTGCCAACATTGCATTCCCGAGATGCGTAATGTGCTCAGCCATACCCGAGTTGCTGGGCACGATCACCGGCTTGCCGCATGCCATCGCCTCCGCGCACACGATACCAAAGCCCTCCCAGCGCGAGGGGAATACACACACTGAGGATAGTCGGTACTTCTCGGCCACGGCCTCCGGCCTCAGGGGTCCAACAAAGTCGATTCTAGAAAGGACATGGCCTGGAGCCAGGGATCGGAGATAGGAAAGCATGGAAGTGTTGCCAGGGGCTGTCGATGTATCGCCCCCGACCAGACATAGTCGCGCGGCCGGGAACTTCCTGAGGACATCGGGGAAGGCTCGGACCAGGAGATCGGGGCCCTTCCTCCATTCCAGCCGCCCGACGAACAGCAAAATGACAGGACCGTCGGTCTCCGGCCGTCTGCAGGCCCCGCTTGTGAAGAAGACTTCCGCGACCGGGTTGGGAATTATCACGAAGTCATCGCGAGATAGCTGAAGGGTCTTTCTGGTTGCCGCGCTGGTTGCGTTGGATATGGAGGTAACTGCGTCGGCCTTGGAGATGGCGCGTCGCTCCAGACAATCGATTATCGAATTGAGGATCCGTTCTTGGAGGGATCGGGGAGCTGTGTCGTTAGCCAAGCGGACTAGAGCGGAGCAAGTATGAAGCCGTACAACCGTGCAAGGCTTCTTGTCCCTGGGGGCATCGAGGAAGGCCGTCAAGCCTCCGAATTCGGGCGCCTCGATGATGTCCAGGTTTAACTGCCTTATCAACTTGGCAAGTTTCCGGGCTAGCAGGAGGCTGTTCCCCCGGCCAATGGGAAATGGCAGGCCTGCCCCCCATCCCGAGGTCTTCACGCCGTAAACTGGGACGCCCCCATCTAACGACCGCTCAGCTCCACAGTTGCAAAGAAGAACAACCGGCTCGTGGCCCCCCTCGAGCAACGCTGCGGCTACTTGTCGGGTATATGAGCCTATGCCACCACGCGCTGAATAGCCGTGATACTCAGTCGTCAGAAGGCCGACTTTAAGCGGACGGTCTTCCATTGCGCGTCGAGACAGGGCTAGCGCGATGTGCGTGGCAGCACCCGGTGGCCACGCACGACGCGAACCACGCAGCGCTGGCGAGGACGTGCATATTGAAATCCAAGACGGTGTGGACGAGGGGACCCCACCACCCGAGGCCTGCGCCCACCGACAAGGCCAAAGATTCCGCACACGACAAAAACCTAAGGAAAGCTGCGAACGTCAGCCACGACTCCGTCGGCTCCATTCCAACACCCGCCACACCACTCGCACCCACCTGAAGATGGGACCGTCGTCCTAAGCCTGTGGCGCAGGAAGCCCAGAGCCCCGATCCCGAAGCAGGGAGCCGTGTTTGTCCTTCGCACCCAGCGCTTCCAGCAGGTCGCTGGAATACCCTGTAGCGCCGTCCTTTAGCTAGGGCAGGTCACCGCGGCGACCCGGGCTCCCGACAAGGTCGGGACAGGTTCCGCCCGGCGCTACTTCGGGATCGGGGCAGAGCCTGCTGCCGCGCGTTCGAGCACTTCCACAAACCGCGCGGCAATTTCATCCCAAGTGGGTATTTGTCTGACGATGCGCTGCCCATTCTCGACCAGCCTGGCCCTGAGCTCTTGGTCTTCGATAAGGCGCGCCATGCTTCTGGCCACGCTTTTGGGGTCCAGGGGGTCAAAATACAGCGCCGCGTCCTGGCAGCGGTCGCGCGCGAAGTCCCGGTCACTGGTCAGGATAGGCAGCCCAAAGCGCATCGCCTCCAAATAGGTGAACGAAAAGGTCTCCATGAGCGACGGAAAGATATAGGCATCGGCGGAACGATAGACCTCCGCTAACGCCTCGCGAGAGGGAATCCACCCAAGACTGATCAGCCGCTCGCTAAAGGTATCTCCCGCGATCCGGCGGAGCAGTTTTCGGGCTCGCGGGTGCTGATCGGCAGAAATGTTGATCACGCACCGGGCTGGCTTCCGCGTGTAGGCCGGAAGGTGCTTCAGGGCTTCCGCGAGTATCTCGATGTTCTTGTACGGGAAGTACCACGAGATGCAAAGGAACGTAAAGGGTTGTGAGGGGTCACGACGCCCCGGCGCGCCGAAGCCGCTCTGGGGCGCAGGTCGCTTGCCCGCGAAACTGCCGTTGCCATCCAAGGAAAATGGGCACGCGTTGGGAACCACAACGACCTTCCGGGGATCGAGGCCGTACAGCTTGGTCAAGCGCTCCCGAACGACCTCCGTCTGCACGATGACCGGAAACCGGGGCAGGAGCCTCCAACACGCATACCTGCCGTAGCCCAGGATCAGTTTTTCCCGCAGGCTGACGTGCTCCCTGAGCACGGGTTCGCGGTACACGAGGCTGGGCTTGTGGAAAAGTACCACGGTCGGGCAAGGCGGATTTCTGGGTGGAAAGTTCCCCAGGCACAAAAGCCCGTCCGCTCTTTGCTCCGAACAGATCTTCGGCACCGTCCAATTCAAGAACCAGTACCTCTTGAGCAAGCCCGGTGGTTTGGGAAAAACCTTCAGATTCAAGTTTGCGCCCCGGAGGGCCGTATACTCCGGGAGGTCAGGCAGCAGAAGGACAAACTCATGTTCCGGGTGGTTCGCGAACCTGGCAAGGAGATTGAGGCTCAGCTCCTTGCCTCCCGTTAACGTCAGTCCCAGTGATTCAACGACGAAGCGCACCGTTCACTCACTTACTCACCGCAGAGACGCAGAGGCACAGAGGAAAGAGCTTTCGTTTTCAGCCTCTGCGTCTCCGTGCCTCTGTGGTTCCAAGGATTTGTTCACACCTTCTCAGTGACCCAGTGTTGAGGTTCTTCAAGCAACTGGTACGGCTGCGCCGCGATGGCGGCGCATACCCCCAAACCAGGCGGCATTGGCGGGGATGTGGAGATTGAAGTCAACAAGACTATGCACGAACAGACCGCAGCAGCCAATCGCCGCGCCGAGTTGAATCCACCCCCCCCACATGGCGGGGACACCGATGCGCCGCGTGCCTTGCGCGGGAGTCAACGGCCCGACACAGTCAAGCGCCCTGCTACGGTGCGCTGGGGCTGGCTGCCCCACCGCTTGTAGCCACGGGGACAGCAATGGCCGCCGCTGCTGCGGCTGAAAGCCCCACGACCAGCCCGACGGACGCGCCGTGCGAGAGCGATCCTATGTGCCATCCGGTGCTCGCCGCCTTCTGCCCAGCGCTATCCGTGGCTTCCTGACCTTTCGCCGAACTCGGCGCTGAGGCCTGCGGCCCGTCCGCGGAGGGCACGCCCGAGGCCGAGGCGGAAATAGCGGCGTATTTCCCCTCCAGTAGGAGATAGCTCCCGCTCGAATCATTGGGCGTGATGACGAGATTCCCCTTCACAGCGGCAGCGATGGTCTCTTTCTCCGGCGACACCCGAACGAGGTCCCGGCAATCTCCCTCCTGCGACGGCTGGAAGCGGTACTTGGGGGTGCTCAAGACAATCGCAGGTTTGCCAGTGCTTTCCAAGAGCACAGCACCGGACACCAGGTTGGCCTGCAGCTCCCGCCCCTCGCGAACAAAGCGGACCGATGTACCCTCTGTAACTCTCAACCTGGCCCCGGACCCGAGCTCCACAAGGGCGCTTCCCTTGTCAGATATAGTAAGCGTATCGCCATTCAGGAGGGTCTCCGATCCGGGGACCGGCACCACTCCCAAGCTTGCACCCGAGGAATTGAGCACGCGACCGATCTGTTCTCTCCCTCCGGCCAGAACTGCGGCCAAGAAGAAAAACAGGCATCCCAAGACGCCTGCTAACACACGACGCGTTCGAGACTTTGTGGACATACGTTCCTCCTTTGTGGCGTTTCGATGCAGCCCCGCGTTCGGGTGGTTCACTCCCTACCCGGGGCGCCCTCTCAAAGGTCCAGTGGAAACACTAAGTTCTTCCCTGGACTCGGCGTTCTAGCGGAGATCGATCCGTTAGGAAGGCGGAAAATCGGGGATAGAGTCATGGTTATCGTCGAGCTAGCACTTATCGTTGGCACGTGACCCGTCGGGCAGCGCAGCCTTAGGCCACCCGGCAGGGGGCCCCTGGCAGGCGGTTTCGGCACGGCGGACCTGTCGAAGCCGGGATACCGGCCCGGAGAGGTCCTCTCGCAGGTGCCCTTCGGCCCTCGCAGCCCGCTTTGTCATTGAGCAGGGAACTTTCGGTAGTTCCGTACGACCACGCAGGCATAGCCGGCGTCGATGGCCGCCAAGATGGCCGTGGCGAGCCGAGGGTGCCGCTTGTGCAGCCGGTCGATCGCGAACATAGCCCCACCTGCTGCGCCTAGCTTGAACGCGAAGAGGCCGGCCGGGTGGGATGCGAACGGTCGCACGATGGGATTTCCCTCCCGGGCTGAGCCGCTACGAAGCGCCCGGGCGGTCGACTGCGCGTCGAGTGCCTGTAGGACGCCGTGGGAGATGTAAAGGCCGATCAGCAATGGAGAACGCCGGGGCAAACTCGGCGCCAAGCGTCGTGACTCGCCCTTGATCGGGGTAACCGGCGCCGCGGGAGTGGCTGCCCCCCCCAGGAGGTTTCCGTCGTGCGGGACGCCCGGCACGCTGGCGGACCGCAACTCGGCGCGAGACCCTCCAACCGATTGCGCCTCACTCACGCCGTCACCCGTGCCGGGATCTTGCCGACCCTTCGTCGCAGCCACGGGCAGCAACTCGATCACGAGCACCACCCACACCGCTATTAACCGAGGTCTCCGCATCTGCCGACCCTCCGTAGAGGTATCGGCAGTTCACAGCGGAGCTTACATTAGAGTTTTCTTACAATTTCGGCCCTCGCACACATGCCCGCCGTCCGAGCAGGCACCACCGGAGCGGCCAGGAACCGAAGTGCTGGTGCTCTGGTGTCGCCGGCAGCGGCATTTGGCCAGGGGCGCATTTGGGTCCGCTCGCTGTACAGTTACTTTGGGGCTATTACTATCGTACCTTTGACAAGCACGGGGGAGCTGACACACAGTAATGATCTTACATAGGCACCATGGCTAGGCTCGTTCCAATCCCGCCTTGCACCCACGCGCCTGCACCGGTTCCCGCCGTCGAGGGCTGTGTCTCCCCGGGGCAGCCGAATGGGTCACTGGGATCAACTGGCTGGGCAAGGAGCAACCTTGGGAGCAACGCTCGGCACGCCGCTTGGTGACGAATGAGAAAGATACGCATCTTATTGGCGGATGAGCATTACATCGTTCGTCGGGGCCTCCGCTGTCTGTTGGAGCAGCAAGATGGCTGGGAGGTGTGCGACGAGGCCGCCAGCGGCCGCGAAGCGGTCGAAAAGACGGCGAGGCTCACCCCCGACCTTCTCATTATGGACATCACCCTACCAGAGTTGAACGGCTTGGAAGCGGCCCGCCAGATCTGCATGAAAGCCCCTTCGACCAAGGTGCTCCTGGTCACGGCGCACGACCCGGAGTTCCTGTTCATCGAAGTACGAAGGGCGGACGCTTGGGGGCTTGTGCTTAAGTCCCATGCCGGGTCGGACCTAGCCAGAGCCGTGGAAGCCGCGGTGCGGCGCAAGCGGTTCCTCACGTCCAGACCGACGGAAGCCCTGCGGAACGCCCAGGTGCCGTCTGCCGACAGCAGCGGCCCGACCGGGCCAGCGGCGCCCTCGCTCTCCCGCCGTGAGCGTGAAATCGTGCAGCTCCTAGCGGAGGGGAGCAGCAGCAAAGAGGTTGCCGGGCTTCTCGGAATCAGCGTCAACACCGTTGGAACCCACCGCGCCAATATCATGCGCAAGCTCAGCGTGCATTCGCTGGGCCAGTTGATCTGCCACGCGGTGCGAAATAAGATCACCAGCGGCTAGACATTCGGTAACTAAGTCTACAGCATAAGACCTACGAGACTACTCAGTATAGGGTATTGACCCCAGAGAGACTTGGAGGGTAGGCTATTGCTCCGCGAGCGGGCAGCCAAGGCCGAGGCGAAGGCCGGCGAGCGTGCTGGACTTCTGCTTGCGGCTGCTCCGCCGCGTCCGCGGAACCGATGCCGCGCCGGCGCGCGGTGCGGGGAGGTTGGCCCCTCGGCAACGCGGGCAGATTGGCAACTATGTCATGATCTGTTGCTCGTTATCCCTGTCTTGACTGCTGACAGGCCGTTCAACTCTAGATAGAGCAACAGCGTGCCATAGGCACCATGGCTACGCTGTCTCCAGTCGCATCTCGCACGTGGGCATACCCACCGAGCCCCACCCCTGAGGAGTGTACTGGCCTCCCGGAGCAGCCCCAGGCAGGGCATGCCCCGACCATAATCGGGGCCAGCGAAGAGATTAGGAGCATCTGCGCGCTCATTCCAAAGGTCGCCAGGTCGCGGTGCCCGGTCCTCATCACGGGGGAGAGCGGGACCGGCAAGGGGCTCGTGGCGCGCCAGATACATGCGCTCAGCCCCTCGAGTCAGGAACCGTTCGTCAGCGTCAATTGCGCGTCGCTACCCGCGACCCTCATCGAAAGTGAGCTGTTCGGTCACTGCCGCGGAGCATTCACGGGCGCCACGCACGGCCGCAGCGGCCTGCTTACCTCGGCCGGACATGGTACCCTGTTCCTGGACGAGATCGGCGACCTTCCCTTAGACCTTCAGCCGAAGCTGCTGCAGGTTCTTGAAGAGAACGCGCTCAGGCCCCTTGGCACCAACTCCCTGGTCCCTTTCCGCGCCCGGGTGATCGCAGCATCCAATCACGACCTCGGGGCGGCGCTGCGGCAGGGCACGTTCAGGGGCGACTTGTACTATCGCCTCAACGTGCTGAACATCAAGACGCCTCCCCTCCGCGAGCACGTTGAGGACATCCCATGTCTTGTGGAGGTCTTCCTTCGCAGGGAGGCCCAGTCGCAGGGCCGTGCCATCCGGGTTTCGCGCGAGGCCCTTGACTGCCTGATGGTTCATGACTGGCCAGGTAACGTGCGAGAGCTCCAGAACGTCCTCCGGCGCGCGGTGGCCCTCGGGGAGGACGCCGAGATACGAGTCGCCGATCTACCCCCGCAGATCGCCCTGGCCACGCGAGCGCCGGCCGCTGTGCCCCGCTCCGGCTACCTACGAGAACTTGAGCGCAAGGCTATCAGAGACCTGCTGCAGCTCACCGCAGGCGACATGGTCCGCGCAGCAAGGATGCTCGGCATCGGCAAGACAACGATCTACCGGAAAGTGAAGGAATACGGTCTGACCGAGTGCCGTCCGGGCCGTCCGCGGAGCGCGCCGGCCCACTGATTCGGCGACAAAGCGCACCGTTCACTCACTTACTCACCGCAGAGACGCAGAGGCACAGAGGAAAGAGCTTTCGTTTTCAGCCTCTGCGTCTCCGTGCCTCTGTGGTTCCAAGGATTTGTTCACACCTTCTCAGTGACCCAGTGTTGAGGTTCTTCAAGCAACTGGTACGGCAGCACCGCGATGGCGGCGCATACCCCAAACCAGGCGGCATTGGCGGGGATGTGGAGATTGAAGTCAACAAGACTATGCACGAACAGACCGCAGCAGCCAATCGCCGCGCCGAGTTGAATCCACCCGGCCCGGTGTCGAAGCCGCGCGCCCACATGACCGAAGGCAAGACGGAAGAAAAGGATGAGTGCAGAGATAACCAAAAACCCGCCTATCAGGCCGGTCTCGGCCAGCGCCTCCGCATAGTCGTTGTGGGCGTGATCCCACAGCAGGTCGCTGGCGCGACTTTGATAAGGCGGAAAGGCCACCTCAAAGCTTCCCAACCCCGTTCCCAGCCAAGGATGGTCGCGAATGATGCGCAGCGAGTCCCGCGCGACCACCAGCCTGTCGCCCAGCCCTGCTTCCGGGGTTTGGTTCAGGGCAATGATGGAGGCGAGACGGTCCGCGACGTCGCCGGAATCAATCCACCAAAAGACCGACCCCGCCGCGAGGATTCCTAGCACGCTTAAAGTCGCCAAGCTTCTCCGGCTGCTCGTCCCGCCTGTGGCGGGACGGCGGATGAGAATCCAACCCAGAATCGGGACTTCCACCAGCAAGGAAATGAAGGCTCCCCGGGAGCCAGAAAGCAGCAAAGACGCAATGGGAAACAGAAGCGCAAACCCTAGTATGCCTCGGAGGGGGTCTTGGGCAGACCGGGAAAGAAAGTAGGCAATGGAAATGGGGATAAGCATCTCCATCAAGCCACCATAATGGTTGTGGTTCACGTAAGGCCCGAAGATCCAACCGCTGCTCTTCACGCTCCAATAAATCAGGCCCTGGCTGGTGAGAAACTGGAGAATGGCAAACAGGCTCAGGGCAAAGGCAAAAACTGTAACCGCGCCACCAAATTGTCGTATCGCTTTCCCCCTCTCCACCCGCGCACTGAAGAGTTGGCCGGCAAGAAAGAAGAAGATCAGGTCTGTGATCAGCTTGAGAAGCGATTCGCGCGTGCCCATCTGATCGAAAGTGAGCGGGACCCCCAGTTGCACTCCAGCCAGCAGTAAAAAGGCGAACGCGGGCCAATACAGCGGAGACCAACTCAACTTGAGCGCCCCCTGCTGGACGCATCCCATACCCCACAAGAAGAGGGAAAGAACCGCGAGCACCGCCATGGAAGCCCAAGCCCACGCCTGCACTGCCCCGAATGCCCAGGGAGCGGCCAGCAGGGTTGCCAGGAGCACGACTCGGGCGGCCGACAGGAAAGGGGAGCCTGCCTCCCGGCTCCGCTCACCCAGGTGCGAATCCAGAGGGAAGACCGGCCGGAGGCGGGCGGTTGTCGATGCGGAGGAAGTTATCATGGCGACTTGGCGAGGGTCCTGCTTGCCCCGATCCCGCGTACGCGGGATGAAGGGAGCGACCCTAGGCTCACCGGACTGAGTGACTCGCCGAGGGATCGGGGCTCGTGTCCGAGGAATCCAGGGCCTTTACGGTAACGTCGTCCAGCCAGAAACTGCCGGTGATCTCCGTGGGAAACGCCCGGCTGCGGGGTCGCCAAACCTCCACCCGCACGGCCTGCGTCTGAGGTCCCGTCGTGAATCTCACACTCAGGGGGTGCCAACTCGTTGTCCCTACCGTCGTTTCACTGGCAACCGTGGGGCATTCTCCGCAACTCAGATCAACCACGCGCAGACGCGGTCCGCTATCGGAAGTTATATTCTCCGAGCGCACAAAGGCTGCCAGGAGGTACGACCGGTTGGGAGTGACGGACGCGATTTGATAGACGGGTTCATACTCTTCATTCCGGGCCACCGTAAAGTCCACACGCAAACAACGCGCGCCCCGGTAGGCCGAAAGGTCTTGGAAGTCGGCCGCGAGATAGGGCACAGGGGCGTAACGCCAATCAAATCCTGCGCTCAGCGGGAGCCGCTCGAAGCCCCCGTTGTAAACCAGGCTCCCGTGATCCTCCGGTCCCGGCTTCGCAACCACTCCCAGCCGCCCAAGGTCAAGCCAGACCGTCTGCGCCTCGCGAAATCGGCCGCGCTGCAGCAGGCCGTCGAGGTACGGATCGATCGACGGGAATGCGAAGGCGGCGGTATGCGCGGCCATCCGAAGCCAAACCTGATAGGCGCTGTCCCATGCGTTTTCTTCGCTTAGGAAATTGAGGTACAGGAGCTTCACTTGGGGGTCGTTGCCGGGAGGCAACACCTTTTCGTAAACATGCAAAGGGTCGTCCGTCACCCCAAGGCAAAGGCGGAACACGGGCCGCGCGTATTCGGCGCTCATGGCGAGGAGGTGCTGAAAGACCTGCCATGCCGCTTCCAGGCGGTCCGTCTGCAGATAGTGGTTCCCGATAATCCACTGAAGACGAGGCATCATAGGTTGGAGGAGCCGTGCATGATCGAAAGCCCGGTCAGCACAGGCGGTATCCCCCAGGGAAGCGCAAATCATTCCCCAGTCTACCGAGTAGGCCGCGCTGTGAGGATTCAGGTCCGCAGCGCGATGGAGGTACTTGATGCCTTCCCTGCGATTCACTGCCTCTGGCGAAAAGGCATAGAGGAGACCGAGCCGATGGAGGAGTGCGGGGTTATCAGGATCGAGCGCCAAGCCCTTCTGAACGTCTGCAATGTGCGGAGATTCCACGAGCGTTGTTGCCCACGCCACCCGGACCGCCTGGTAGGCGAGAAAGCCCCCCGCCAGCCCCAGCGCTAGCAGAAACAGGGCGGAACGCCACCCGGGTTTAAGCAAGGCTTCTCCAAGCTGAAAAGGACGAAGTCGACTTGCCACGCGGGCCTCTCAGAGGGAAAGTCCCGCCGCCGCGCCCCGCAGGTAGCGCAGAGTTGTCCTGTAACTCTGCGGCACTTTGTTGCAGCTCAGGGACAAGCCGCGGCCTCTTTCGGCCACGCCGTGCGCGGGACCTGGCAAACAAGTGCGCGAGACCCGCTGCAGCCTTTCGCCTGCGGACCCGGGGGAACGCGCGTCGGGCATCTAGCGGTAATAATAATAGTAACGGCGGTAATATTGGCCGTAGTAGCCATCGCGCCGCAAATCCACCTTGTTGAGGATCGTCCCCAGAATTCTGGCGTTTGCCCCCTCCAGAACGCGCCGGGAGCGGGCTAGCGCGCCGCGCGTGGCCCCCTCGTTTTCGACCACCAGCATGACGCCGTCCACAAGATTGGAAAGGACCGTCGCGTCGGTCACCAGCAACAACGGAGGCGAATCCATCACGACGTGGTCATAGCGATCGCGGAGGTCGCTGAGCACCTTTTCCATGGCGGTCGAAGAAAGCAACTCGGCGGGATTCGGGGGGCGCGGGCCGGCCGGCAACGCCCAGAGGTTGGGGACCGCTTCGACCTGTTGCACAACCTCGTCGAGGGTATGGGCGCCCGTCAGGAGGCTGCTCAGTCCCTTCCGCTCGTCCAGACCCAGCGCTGCGCCCACCGAGGCCTTGCGGAGGTCGGCGTCCACGACGATGACCTTGCCACCCCGCTGGGCCATGGCCAGCGCCAGGTTCATCGTGGTGACGGTTTTGCCTTCACCGGGTTGAGAACTGGTTATCAGCAAGACCTGCGGGGGGTGCGGAGCTGTCGAAAGCAACACCGAGGTGCGCAGGGCCCGATAGGCTTCGGCGAGGGCTGAGCCCGGTTCTCGCACCACCGCGAGCTCGACCTGAATCGCCTCTACTTCTTTGTTTTCCCTGCGCAGGCCCAGCCACGATTTGGACAGCCCGAGAGAGTACGAGGCCGGAATGATGGCCAATACGGGCGCGGAGGTCAGCCGTTCAACGTCGTCCGCACTCTTGATCGAGTTATCGAGACCTTCTTTCACAAAGGCCAACGTGACCCCCAGAATCACCCCCACCAGCAAACCCACCAGCGTGTCGCGAGTCTTTTGAGGGCGAATCGGCGCCGTAGGAGGCAGGGCTGTATCCACCTGATGGATGTTGGTCGCCCGCAACCCCGCCGAGACCGTCGCATCCTTAAGTCGCTGGAGCAAGTTGTCATAGAGCTGCTGGTTGGTATCAAACTCCCGCTTCAGCATATTGTGCTGGATCAAGAGCTGGTTGAGCGCTCCGACTTCTACCTTTTGCTGAGCCACTACTGCCGTCAACAGCTTTTCCCGGTGGACGGCAGCCGTATAGTCATCCCGAATTCTCGTCACAATCCGCTTGCGCTGCCGATCAATAAGCGACTGGACCTCATTCACCTGGTCGCGAAGGCGGACTACCTTGGGGTAGTTCGGCCCGTACTGCGCCAAGGCCTCCACATACGATCCTCGCAAGTCGGCGAACTTCTCTTCCAGCCGCTGCAACAACCCATCCTGGGCAACAAACACTACCTGGGCTTCGTCGGATTTCACCAGTTCATAGAGCGATTCCTTTTGCAGGCGGACGCTCAGCGCCTCGGTCAGGTCCTTGGTCAAATCCCCCAGCCGTTGTTCGACGACATTCTGCTTGTCACTGGTGCTGACGATGGCATGCTGTCGCTCGTAATCCACCAACGCCTGTTGTGACTTCTCCACCTTGGCTTTCAATTCGTCCAATTGCTGTTCCATCCAGCCGGAGGCTTGCCGGGTGGCATCGTACTTCTTGTGGAAATTGTATTCCGCGTAGTTACTCACCAGCGCGTTCCCCACTCGCGCCGCAAGCTGGGGATCGGAGCTTTGGAAACTGACTTCCAGCATGCGCGTGTCTCGGATCAACTGCACGCGCAGGCGAGACTTAAACACTTGGGTCAGGCGGGTCTGGAGGGCGGTTGGCGATGCGGCCGCTCCCTGCGCCTCTCGGCTGGGGAGGGGAGCAAACTCCGCGTTCTGAGCCAAGCCGAGCTCTTGGATGGTATGCCAAGCCAAGTTGTCGCTCTGGAGGACCCTGACCTGCGTTTGCAGAAAGGTGTCCTCGACCGAATTGGCCGTGCTCTGAAACAGGGCACTGAGCGACTGAATCTCGGGCGTCTCCGCTTCGATTTCCACGCGAGCGGTGGCCTCATAGACCGGCTTCGTTTTGAAAGAGACCAACGCCACAACAGTGGTGACTACAAACGCGACCGTCAGCACGGTCCAACGACGTTTGCGCAGGATTTCCCAGTAAGCGCGGAGCTGCTGCGTAGGGTCGCCGCCGCCGCCGCCTCCTCCTCCTCCTCCCACTCCTCGGACCGTATGGATAACCGACTCATCCCGATGGCTCGGCCGTTGTAGCGACCTGCGATCACCTAAAGCAGCTAACTGTTCAGTATGTTCAGGCATAAGAGAATCCCCGTAAACACGGAATGGACGCGCTACGCCTTCCTTTCTTCGGCGCTCAGCGTCGCCAGATTACTATTCCCGTCCCAAGTTGCACAGCGGCCTCGGCCGCCCTCCGGAGCGCCTTCTTGCTGCTGCTGTCGGGGACAAAGAGGATATCGTTGGCCTGCAACGCCCTATCGGGCGAACTGCCAGCGAGAACTGCGTTGAGGTCCACCGGAATCTCCTCGCGCCCACTTGGCAGGGCCGGGTTCTTGCGAATTATCATGGCGTTTTTCTTCTTTGCTGTGGGCTTGACATCCTCAGCGAGGGCAAGCGCCTTCAGGACGGTCATCTCTTCCCGGGCACTGGTCAAGGGAAAGCCTCCTGACTTGTTCACCGCTCCCACGACGTAAACGATGCCCGCGCGCGGAACGGTCACCCGATCACCTGGGAAGACCTCCACGTTCAGGCTCGGATCACCGGTTTCCAGGAGGCGCTTGAGGTTTACGGTCACGGTCGCAGGGATGAGGAACTGAGAACTCTCCGCATCTTTCTCTGTTGTCAGACTCAACGACCGGAGAGCAGCTTCGCCGCGCGTAATGGTAGCCGTCGAACCAGCGTCATCCATAACTCCTTCAGCCTGAGAAAGAACATCCAATAGTGTAGTCCGACCCTGGATCGGATAAATCTGAGGTCTGCGGACGGCCCCGGCGATGGTCACCGCATGCACACGCGACTCTCGGATGGTTACTGTGAGTTGAGGGTTAGTCAACAGGCCCGCCTCCTGAAACTTCTGAGTCAGAAGCTGAGCGAGTTGCGTAGGCGTCAGTCCGGCAGCACTAACAGGTTCCTGGAGCAGCGGGACCGCCAGCACACCGTTGGGACTTACCCGATACTCGCGGGTCAACTGATCTACGTCGTAGACTTGGACAAATAGGAGGTCATCCGGGTTGATGATCGTTTCGCTTCCCACGTCGCGAACAGGAGCATTTCCCTTTACCTGAGAGCCGGGAGCACTGGAAACCTTGTCGTCCTGTGGTGGAACGAGCGCCGCACCCAAAGCAAGGCGCAGGCCCACTGGGCTGACGAGAACCAACCCGACCAACAACATGCGCGCAAGCCCCGTCATCTCTCGCCCCGCGAGGCGGGAAGAGCCTTGTCGTGACCGCGCACCCTTTGGTGCCCACATCATTTTGTTCGCTCCTTAAATCACCCCACCTGGGGAGCCACCGGGAATCGCGACCGCGGCTCGACGTCACAGCTCCATCGAACAGGCGCGGGAGCTGTCTTCCAGGGCCGCAGCGCTGCCGACCCCAAGGGCTGGCGGGCCACCCGCTCTACCGTAGACACATCCACTTCTACAGCGGCGGATTTCTCCAGCAGCTCTACGGAAAGCACCAGCCTGAAAAGGTTCTTTTTGCGGACCAAAATTCCCTCGATCCCTTCCAGCGGCCCTGACTTAACGCGGACCCAATCACCGCAGTGGAGGAAAGGATGCGGTTCGACTTTAGCGCCTCGCTCGACCACCTGCCGCACCGTCTCAATCTCGGATTCCGGGATGATGCCCGACTCCCCACCGCCTCCCAGGATGGTAACTATTCCCGGTGTGGTCGTGATGTCGAGCCGACGCTCCATAGTTCCCCGCAGGAACAAGTAGCAAGGAAACAGGGGAAGCGAAAGCTGCTTGGTCCGGTCTTTCCACCGGCGGGCGGCAGTGTAAAGGGGAAGAAAAACCTCGAACCCTTTACTCGCCAGCACCTGGGCAATAACCTTCTCGTGTTGATGGCGCGTGTAGAGGGCAAACCAAGCGGCGTGGAGCCCCGCGCGATCCTGCACCCTTCGAAGATCTGTTAACTGCATATAGCTCCGCCCTGTGACTTACAGGGCAACTTCCCATAAGCCTTCAATGCTCGTCTGCCAAACATCCCGGTGTTCGAAATCCCGGGCCTCGTCCCTCGTTGCATCCGGTCGCGATTACGCGGTACCCCGAGCGGGTACGCCAGCGTTATCTCCTACTTGCTCCATCCAACCCTGCTTGACTTCAAGCTATGGGTTGACTCCTGAAAATCTCGTTCAAATCGCCGCGCAGGAATCGCCCGCCACTTTGAAACCGGACCGCGATTTCATGCGGCGGCTCCTGTTGCGAGCGCGTGACAATTCCCCTAAAACGAATCGTGGTTACACCCTCGGGAGGATTGCAAAAATGCACGTCCAGAAAGACGCGTGTGCCCGCGGCCAGGGGCCGGCACAGCGTAAACCGGGCGCCCCCTAGCCCGATGTCCAGAAGCTCACCGCGCTCGGGCTGCCCACCTCTTCCCCTGGATAAGACCTCCACCATGACGGGGCAATTGAGCTCGTAGCGCTTCCCGAAACGTTTCTCCTCATGTCGCCAGAAAGACATGAAAAACTCCCCACTCGACGGGTAAACGGCAATTTTGAGTGGACTGGGGTAACAAAGCAATCCGCTAACAGAACCAATTGCACCATGATTTTGGTATGAGCAAGGACGTTGCCGTATAGCTACTCCGGGCTAGGACGGACGCGTTGGAGAACGCCCCCTCTGGCAGCAAACGGGCTAGGGATCGCAGGCCCGAACGGGCTAACCCGCTTGGCGCGAGCCGCGAGAAGATTCCGACGCCCCAACGTAAACCCTGTGTTGCCAGCTACGCGACGCTCCTGCAAGCCACCCTGAACCCCGATCCCGAGGTTAAACGGCTTTCGTCGCAGCGGTTATAATCTGTCGTCCTCGGGAGCGGGCTTCAGAGCCTGCAGTGCCGACGAACTGAAACGCCGCCCGGAGATCAGAGGGACCTCGCTGAGAATCTGCGAGCCCTCCGCTTGACCGACGTCGAGGGTTCAAGCGTGCGCTAGTGCCGTTTCAACTGTCGCTGCTCTGACGGTCTGCAGGTCACAGGTCTAACCATAGCCTTATCAAGTTGGGACGGCACTAGGCTCCGGTGCGGGACAGGAGAGGAGGTCATCCTGCAGAGAGAGGAAATAGTATGGCTGGCCGGTTTCCGGTCTGCGTAGCCTCGTGAAAATAATGCAAGGCCGCTTCGAGCCGAGTACCGACGTGAAGCTTCCTGTAGATTGTACCCAGGTGGCTTTTTATGGTGTTTTCGGAGATGAAGAGACGGCTAGCGATCTCTTTATTCCGGTAACCATGGGCAACGAGAGCCAGAATCTCCCATTCCCGTTGGCTCAGGTCGTCGGCGCTCTCATCTTCGGCGTTCTGTCCTACCATCAATTTCCCGATAATCCGTGAGGCCACTTGATGGCTGATCCAGAATTCACCAGTGGCAACGAGCCGTAAGGCCTTCTCCAAAACTGCCAGATCCGCCCTCTTGGAGACACAACCCTGGGCACCTGCCCGGATGGCTCGCACTTGGAACTCTTCATCTGTGGCATCCGAAAGGAGCAAGACTTTGATCTCAGGGAGCAGAGTTCGCAAACGAGACACTGCTTCGAGATCACGGGCAGGATTCAGGATGTCCAGCAGCAAGATGTCCGGCTGCACTTTCTGTATGAGTTCAAAGCTCTCGAGCGCGCTGTCAACGTCCAGGGTCACGCGCAGGTCCTCCGAGCACGCCAGGTGGGCGGATAGCGCCTTTCGAATAAGGATGTGCGGGCTGACCATCCCCACGCTCAGCTCTTTTCGCTTCCTGTGGACATCGGTATATAGGTCAGCCAAACGAGTCTACCTCCCCGCTCGAGGTCTGCTCATAACTACCCTTCCCTACGAGTGGGAGACAAACCCCCCTCGCGCAGCCTCAAACCTGTCGGCATCTTGCTCCCGCTTCCTTGTGGGGACGCAGTATTCTTCCTAGCCCGAAATCGGCGTTCCCGCCTTCCCCCGGTTAAAGCGTGCTCGTATATTCCCTGAAGAGCCGGTCACCGTCAAGTCGACTGAAAGTCAATTACTAATTCCAAAACCGACAGTTCTACCCTGCCTCCTGTCTCGAGCCCTGCGCCCCATCCTGGCGGTCTGACCCCCGCGCTTCGGGAGGGTCAGAAGGAAGAGCAGTAACTGCGACCCCCAAAAGGCCCGCTCGATTTCATGCTGATGACTTTATGGGAATCTCAGCGAAGCAAACTTCGCCTCATGGATCGTGATTTTCTACCCTAGCCACCGACTGCGTTTTCTGTTTCACCGCGTCGCAGTTGGTCAAGGGTTTCTGCTGGCAATGGCCCGGTCGCTGGCACCCCGACGACCAACCAAGCCTATGCGGAGGCTGAAAAGTGCCCCCAGAAGCACCCTTTGTGGGGGGGGAGGATAGCGTGGGTGCTGTAAAGAAGACGGGGTGAATGCTGCGTGATGCAGGCGCAAATAGGCACAGATCGGGCGAGTGATGGAATGGGGAGACACAAATAAGGCTGGCGCGGGTGGGGAGTAAGGGGCGCCGGGAAGGGCGGTTCGGAACCGATGACCCTCTCAGAGAAGAAATTGTGCTCGGTTGGACCCAAATGGGTGTATATTTTCAACCGCCCGAAGGCCAAAAAAATAATTCCGGTTGAGTCATGATTCACCCAAGAATTATCCTATCGATTGGGGTTCGCACCCTATTGTGGCATACGCCGTTCAGGCGTTTCATGTACTACCGCTATTCTTATAACTTCACGCCAGAACAGCTTGCGTTCTTGATACACTGTATTAACGAAACGCGCGAAGTCGCCGGCGACATTATAGAGATCGGCTGTGCCGCTGGACACACAACCTGTTTTCTCAACCGGCATCTCCAAACGGCCGGGATTGCAAAAGATTACTACTGCATTGATACTTTTGGGGGGTTCACAGCCGAGGACGTGTTGTATGAGGTCGCGGAGAGGGGCAAGAAGAGAAGTGACTTTACCGGCTTCCGTGCCAATCGCCTGAAGTGGTTCGAGTATACGCTTAAGGAAAACGGCTGCCAGCGCACGTTCTGTGTCCAAACCGACGTTCAGAAGTATCAATTCTGCCGCCAAGTTAGCTTCTGCCTGCTCGACGTTGACCTCTATCGACCCACGCGTTACGCGCTCCAGAACATCTGGAACGTCCTGTCCCCCGGGGGGATCATCGTGGTGGACGACTGCAAGCTTGGCAACCGGTACGACGGGGCACTTCAAGCCTATACCGAATTTACGGAAAGCCAGAAGATGCCACGGCAATTTGAATTGGACAAGTTGGGAGTCGTGCGAAAGGGCAATCCACCACAATGAGTCGCAAGCTTTCGACCCTCCTATATTTGAGTTTTTTGCCCCGTCTTTGGCGGTGATTTTTTTGATTTATTTCTTGATTTTGCGAGGGCTCGCCCGCGCCAAACCCCTATGAAAGAGCACACTAGGCAGCGCCTCGATCCCATCCAATACCTCCGAATGATAATTTCAGCGTGCAGGAAACAACCTCAGTGAGTCCCTGCGCCGTTCTCGCAAGCGGACATTCCAGCGTTCAGTGCTGCCAGACATCGGCTCTATATGTCCCGCTGACGGGCGACGCTGCGGTGCCTGAGAATTGGCACCAGCGAATCTTAACGGTGTCCGAGCTATCCACCCAAGCCGCATAGACCTGGCCGGCGACGGCTGATCCCGGCAGACCGATATAGACCGTGTTGCCCACGGCAGCTCCTGTCACTGTCAGGGAAACATCGGTGGAACAACCGGGCACCGCGCCCGGTGCTTTGGGGCTCAGCGATGCGGTTGCTGACAGATGCTTGGTGATTGCTGTGCCGCCGTTGATCGCAAGCTGGCTGGTATACGTGTTGGCAATGTAGGCCGAATGAAAGTAATTCGACGGACTTCCGAACGCCCCGGAGTTGTTCGATGGAGGATTGAAAGTACCGCCTACCATCTGGATGTAGCCGTTGCCGAATCGAAAGACGGTCGCGGGGGTTCCTCCAGCCGTAGTGGGAGTTTGCACAATTAAAGAGGTGCTGGTAGGCCCCTCATCTGCGATTTGCGCGTTCTGCTCGAAGATGGCACTGCCTATGTTTTTGATTGCACTCGGAAGGTAACTCGCCAAGTTGTGGTTGTTCGCATTGCCGCTATATTCTATTCCCGAGGCCCAGAATCCCGCATGACGCTGGATGACGGCGGGCGTTGCCGGGTTTATAAGAAAAGCTTTATACCCACCTCCCGGGATGCCAAGATTAGTTCCAAAGAACTGAAGTGTTCCACCGGCCCGTACGTCAAACTCATTGATCGGAGAGCCTGAAGTTCCGCCCGTACCAAAGAAGGAAATGTTGCCGCCGTCGAAATTCACGTAACTGCGGGCGCTCAAGTTGTAGAGAAGTTCATCCGTGTCCGCGCTGACTTCAGAGTAAAGCCCCAAAAATTCGACCGGGCCAACGAAGCTATTCTCAATTTTGATGCCAGTATTGGAGCCATTGAGTTCCAAAGTCGGCCTGATGAAGCTGGCCGTACCGTTGTAGAGGTCAATCAGTGTGGCCGATGCGGTGCTCGGACCGTAAAACGTAATATTTCGATAGTCCTCATTGAAATTCGACGGGCCCCGTTGCACAATGCCCGTGCCACCGCTCGGGATGACTATTTTTACTGTGTCAAAAGTGTTTTCTGAGACTTGGTTGTTGTCATTGTTTCCAACCTGAAGCGCCACGTTGAAGTTAGCGGTTTCCAGGCTTCGGAAAGTGTTCTTTTCCGTGGGATCACCGTATATGGCGGTTGGCCGGATCAGATTGACACCTGTTCCAACCTTGGCGTTCGTGCTCACAAGCTTAACGCCCTCTAAAATACATGAGGCCGATCCGCGCCACTCGATGACGTTTGCGGCCACGTTTGCGGTGTAGCGGAGGGTCGCTCCATAGCCAAGGAGCTGAAGGTGCATGCCGTGGTCAACCAGCAAAGCATGCGTTGTGTACGTGTCAGTCGTGGTGCTGGCAATGACGTATGTACCAGAGGGAAAATAAACCGTGGCTCCACGAGTTGCAGCCGCCGCAATCGCCGCGTTGATAGCCGCCTGGATTGCCGCCGTGTCGTCCGTTGTGCCGTCGCCCTTCGCGCCGTAGGCTTTGACGTTGTAAACTTGGCTGCCCTTGTCGGTCACCCATTGCGCGTTGACAGGGGAAATTGCCGTGCCCGCGGGAACCTGCGAGCGCAGAGGGCATGGCATTAGAAAATAGAAACTCGAAACTACAAAGCAGAAACTGGCAAGCAGATTTCCGATTTCGGATTTCCGATTACTCATCATAGCTACACCTTTGCCGTCAGCCCGGCTAACTGCCGGACCGCGCCCATCGCCCTTCGTGTATCGGGCTTCCGCAGCAGCGAGTGAATGCGTTCACCGAGCGCCCCGGGGTCGCCAGGCGGAACGAGCCAACCCGTCCGGCCATCCTCAACGATCTCGGGAATCCCACCGACCGCCGTGGCAATCACAGGAAGACCGGCGGCCATGGCCTCCAGGGCCGCCAGACCAGCGCCCTCCTCAAGCAAGGGCAATACGAAGACGTCCCAGCGGGCCAAAACTGGCGCAAGTCCTTCCACCCAACCCAGGAACCTCACCTTCCCTCCCATCCCGAGGAGTTGCACCTCCCGCTCCAGCGTCGAACGCTCGGGGGCCAATTGATCGGGGATCCCGAAGGAGAATGCTGGCGACCCTACGGGTGCCATACGTTGCTCGTCCAACAACCAGCCGGTGATTACACACTCTTCAGAATTCGCGTGACGCTGAGGCGAAGCGCCCCCGGGTTAGGACAGAGTGGGCGAGGCGTACTCTCGTAAGCTTCGGGAACGCAGGGATTGCGCCTTGTCTCGTGTGAAGGTGATTATGGCGAAAAGCATTTCATCGAGGGTCTTGGTCGGTTTATATCCTATCAAGTCGTTAATCCGCCGCAGGTCTGGGACACGCCTGCGCATGTCTTCAAATTCGGAGTTGTAGACCTCGTGATAGGGGACATGCTTGATACTGGAATGGGAGTCGCTGAGGCGTTTTATTCTTTCGGCCAGCTCATTGATCGTAACCTCCTCTTCCCCGCCGACATTGAAGACCTTCCCCACTGCTCCAGGATGCTCGCTCAGGGCGATCATGGCATTTACGACGTCTCCCACCCAGCCGAAGCACCGGGTTTGCCGTCCGTCCCCATAGACCATTAGAGCTTCACCAGCTAAGGCTTGCCCAACGAACCTTGGCACCACCATCCCATAATGGCCCGTTTGGTGCGGGCCGATCGTGTTGAACAGACGAACGACGATGGTGCGCACCCCTCTTTCGCGCCAAGAGGCCAAGGCAAAGAATTCGTTGATCGCTTTCGAACAACCGTAACTCCAACGCAGCTTATCGGGGGGACCAAGCAGCAGGCCATCCCCCTCGCTGAAGGGGACCTTCTCGGACTTTCCGTAGACCTCCGAAGAAGACGTAATCACCACCGTTTGGCCCTTCATCGCAAGCCCAAGTAAGACTTGTGTTGCGGCCACGTTCGTCGTGATGGCGTTTAAAGGAGACTCGACGACGAGACGTACCCCGACGGCAGCAGCCAAATGGAAGATCACCTCCGCCCTATCTACAAGCTCACTCATGAGCGGGCGGTTCATTACCGTATCTTGCACGAATTTGAAATTCGAGTTAGAGCGAAGGTCCTCGATGTTTTGGATGGAGCCCGTTGAAAGGTCGTCTATGACGGTTACGTGGTTACCCCGCCGGAGGAGTTCATCCGCCAGGTGCGACCCAATGAAGCCAGCCCCTCCAGTGATTAGATATTCCATCCAACCCCCCGGACGAATCCCCGCCCGCTGGTGAAGCAGATGTTGTGTGGGATAACCGCCCTGTTAAATCTCCAGGTCAGGCGCCGTGCGTCCCAAACTTACGGCCAGCGAAGCAAGCTCCCTCGCCAGAACACACCTCGATTATACGCGTTGGGTCCGAAACGGACAAGCCGGAAGCCCGGCTAACTCCGAGGCGGCGCGCCCCCGCCGCCCTCTAGCAGGCCATCATAGATTTCTGCAAACCGGGCAACCATTCGTTCAGCGGAAAAGTGCTCGCGAACGCGCGCCCGCCCGGCCGCGCCCATCGCGCGCTCCTGCTCCGGGTCGAGCAGCAGCACCCGCAGGCGATCCGCAAGCGCCGCCGGGTCCCGGGGGCGGACGAGGTAGCCGGTCCGGCCATCCTCGACGAGCTCCGGAATTCCTCCCACCGCGCTCGCAACGACGGGGAGACCCGCAGCCATGGCCTCCAGGGCCGCCCCGGGAGCGCCCTCCTCAAGCGACGGCAATACGAAGACGTCCCAGCGGCCCAGCACCGGGGCAAGTTCTTCCACCCAACCCAGGAACCTGACCTTCCCTCCCACACCGAGGAGTTGCACCTCCCGCTCCAGCATCGACTGCTCGGGGCCCGAACCAGCAATTTCCAGGACGAGGTCAGGGAGCTCCGCGCGAAGCATAGCGAAGGCGCGAAGGAGATATAGCGTGCCTTTCAGCGGAACCAGCCGCCCCGCCGTGCCGATGATTGTTCCTGTGACGGCCCCGCCGCGCTGCGCCGGCACGCTGCCTTCGTCTGAGACCGGCACGCCCGAATAAACTACGTGGGGCTGCGCGTCGACCACACGCTCCGCCACAGCGCGAGAAACGGTCACCACTGCGTCGACGCCACGGCCAGAGAACGAAACCTGCTTTAGCCCCTGGGACTCCAGGATGCGACCGTGTAGATGCACAACGATCTTGGCCCGAGTCCCCGCCCGCGCCAGCCAACGCACGGACCTTCCCCCAAAGTGCATGTGGACGATTTCGAACGCCTGTCCGCGCAGGCTGCGCCAGAAGCGCCATGCCCCGGCAGGATCGCGCGCGCCTCGCGACCACCTGACGGCCCGCGCCTGTGCGCCAGCGTCCTTGAGCTTATCCACCCAAGGGCCGTCACCCCCCAGAAACCAGGCGTGTATACGGTACCGTTGTGGATCGAGGCCACGCACCAGTGCGGCGACGATGCGCGCGATGCCGGCACCCTCGGGCTGGGCTGTACCCAGAATGTGGAGGACACGATGCGGCATCATCGGCCACGGTCTCGCAGCCAGTGAAATACAGCCTTGGCGCGGCTCCGAACGCGCAATCGCGCGCGCAGGCGGAGGATGGGATTCCATCCCCAGCGGACGCGGCAGGCGAACTCAAACAAGGATTCATCCGGCAAAATACCCGTGCGTCGAAGGCGGTGAAGGTCGGTACCCAGGTAGTTCAAACCCTCGTCGGTGGTAAAGGCGACATCGAATGCACGCCGCGCACTCTGGCAGGCGGCCTCGTTATATGGCCCGTAGGGGTACGCGAAGGAGACCACTTTCCCCCCCAAAAGGCTGGCGAGATCCTCTCCACTTCCTGCCACTTCTTCTTCCAATCGGTCGGCAGTGAGTTTTGTCAGGTCAGGATGCGTGCGGCTGTGAGCCCCGAATTCGATCCCCTGGGCGGCCCACTCTCGGATTTGCGCGGCGGTCATCAAGGGCAGCGGCGCCGAACCGTCAGCCTGATCCCACCTATTCTCTCCCCCGATTTGTCCTGTCACGATAAGCACCGTGGCGCCGAAATTGTAGCGCCGCAGCACCGGCAGAGCATATTCAGCCAAGTCCGCATAAGCGTCGTCAAACGTCAACAGCACCGGCTTCTTGGGCAGCGGTTTCCCTTCACGACACCACGCCAGCCAATCGGAAGGACGGATGCCGGCGTAGCCGCGCTTCGACAGCCAGCGCACTTGCCCTTCGAACCGTTCAGGAGAGATGGTAAGCCCCGGGGGTGTGCCGGCCCGCGGAGGGCCAACATGATGATAGAGAAGCACGGGCAGCCGCCTCGCAAACTCGCGTCTGCAAGTCCTCCACGAGCCTGCCTCTCGAACTGCACTGTGCAGAAGGACGATGCCCTGCGCGGCTTGCAGCAAGCGAATCCCGGCACGACGAATCCGCGGAAACCGCCCGAGGCGCTCCATCATCCAGAGGGGGACAGTAAGGACGGGGGCAGGAGGCACAGGCTGCCGTAAGGCGAACTCGTGGACGAACTTCTTCCATCCCCGTCTTGCACCCAGTGCCGCCAGCTCCGAATGACGCCGGTACTCCGGATACTTCCGACAGAGGAAAACTTCGGCCCTTCCCCAGCCAGTCAAGTCCTTGCGCAGGAAGTCACGAAGAGACTTCCCAAAAAACTCGTACGCCACTGCCGTTGGCACGTATCGAAACTTGAGCCCCATTTTCCAAAGCCTAAGTCCGAGTTCCGTGTCCTCCTTGGATGGAATGTGTTCGTCGAACCCCCCACAAGCGAGGAAGGTAGAGCGGCGCATTGAGCTGTTGCTGGCCAAAAAGGTGTCAGCGGGGAGTCGCAGCCCGAATTCGGGCGCAAACCGTCCGTAAAAGTCCTGATACCAGATCCTTGTGCTCTCTGCCACCAGTGTGCCCGGACTCCCCGGCGCGACAAACATCGGCCCATGTACGACGAGAGGATCGGGACCTGCGTGTGCCGCGACATGCTGCTTGATGAGTTCCCGCTCACATAGGATGTCGTCATCCAGAAAGAGCACCAACTCGCCGCGGGCGCCATCGACTCCGGCATTGCGCGCAGCGGCCGGCCCACATCTCGGCTGCTCAAGGACACGGAGGAGGCGGTTCTGCTGGAAGGTGTGAAGTAGGTCGATGGTACCATCGGTCGAGCCGTCCACCACCACAACCACTTCATACTGGTCTGCCGGGAAATCCTGCGCCAAAACCGTCGGCAGAGTCCGTGCCAGAGTGTCCCGGCGGTTGTATGTCGGAATTACAACGGAGATTTTCATCAGACCGGAACGCCAACTTTCACAACTGGAGGCCGGCGGCACGCCACCCGGGCCCCACCGCAGCAACCCACTCGTGCCGGGAAAGGATCCGCCTCAACGGATTTTCTGGCACAGCACTTCCAAAGAGAGACAATCATCCAAAACCAAAGCTGCCTTGTCGATTACCCGCAGCGCCGGATGCTCCGTTATGAAAGCGTTGATCCATTTGCCACCCCGGATGAGATACCTACTCCACCAGGAATTCTCCATCACCGCATCAGGTTGGCTCACGCTTCCCAGGAGTAGATAGCCGCCGGGACGCAACCCCTCAACCAGCCCGGCACGTACCGCACGAAAGACGCTGGGGCGGCGTATGTACTCAATCACATGGATCACGACAATGAGGTCGAAAGTGCCTGGGAGTGTGGCGCGGTGCAGGTTCCGGAGATCCCACTGATCAAATTGAACATGGTCACCCCACTGGCGCCGTGACCGAGCTCTGACCAGCGCCACTGGCGAGATGTCCACCGCCAGGAGCGACTCACTCCGCTCCGCCAGCAATTCGGTAAACGCCCCTTCGGCACAACCTACCTCCAGCACCCGCTGGAAACGTGCCCGACCGCGAACAGCGTCCAACATCTCCACTTCGCGTTGAAAGCGCCTTCTTCCCCGGACCTCGATATTTTCAAAATCCCAAGGGTCCCGCTTGCGCCCGAACGTATGGTCTAGCTCAGCACGCCCGCTTGCAGAGCTATCGGTCATGGCTTCTCTCCCTGCAAGCAGGAGATAATATGTGCTGCGCAAGAAGCCAACGCGGCGGAGGATGCGCCGTAAGCCGCGATAGAGGGTGCGAGCCACGGTCATGGGCAGCCTGAGGGCCTCTCTCGCAAACATTCGCTCCTCCTGCCGGGCCCCCCTTCCCGCCCGTCCAAAGTAAAGGGTAAGCACATAGGCTGTTCCGCCCGCCAACGCCACCGCGATGATCCCAACCCAGGAAGCGGGCTGCAGTAAAGTCGTCAGAGCTAGGGTGACGGCAAGAGATGCTAGCACCGGAAGCCATAGTCCATCCAAGGTTCTGCGAAGCAAGTCGGCCATTCGCGTCCCGGTGCCATGCGACGCATACGAAAGACTGGCGATCGACCCCAGACTCATCGGTAACAATAGCCCCCAGGCCGCACCCACTATGCCCATCCGGTTGAGCAACCACAAGCTGAGCCCCACCGTTCCCAACGCAGCACCAACCGCCACGAACAGTACGGTTCGCGCGGCGCCGCGACCCCAGAGTACATGTAGCGCACCCACTCCGAAGGCCTCGGCGAGGGCTGTCGCGGCGACGAGGCGTAACACCGCCACCGCGTCGGGAGGCAGTGTCCCCAGCCAGACCTTTATGAGATTGGGCGCGATAACCCCGAGCACGAGGCAGAGCGGCAGGGCAAGCACAACGATCCAGCGAGTCCCCACTTCCAAAACTTCCTGGCTTCGGCTAGGGTCCCCAGCCCGTTGGTCCTCGCTCGCCGCGGGAAAGAACACCTCCGCAGCACTCCAATTTATGGCGCTGACTGCAAAAGGAAACCTTTGCCCGACGTAGTAGGGCACGATGGACGCGGATCCCCGAAGCACGCCGATAGCCAAGGGGGCAATTTGCCACACCACGTCGCCGAGCTTCCTTCCAAGGTGACTGGTGAAACCGAAAAGCATGTGTGCGCGGATCAGGCTCCAGTGAAATCTGCCCACGCGCAGCCGGTATCGGGGCGCCATCCAACCCGCCACCGCGGCTGCAGCAACAGTTGTGGCTGCGGACGCTGCAGCTTGCCAGGCGGCAATAGCTACGACACTGGCCCCGGCGAAGAGTAGTCCGACGATTCCCCCAGCGCGCAATAGCACCGCAGCCGCAGTTAGGAGATTCAAGGTGCCAAACCGGCGCAGCCCGTGCAACACGTCGATCTCAAAGGCGAGCATCCGATCGGCGAGATGCGCGAGCCCCACAAGGCCAAACACCGCGATCGCTGCCTTCTGGCTCACGGCCGAGAGCCCAAGAGCCTTGCTAAATGGCAGGCCGAGGCCGGCAACAAAGACGGTGCCGACAAGCCCGAGGAGCAAATAGGTGTTCCCAGTCGCCGCCACAAACCGCACCGTGCTGTCGCATCCCTCCCCCCTCTCCGCGGCAGCAACCTCGCGCGTCACACTCCATCCCAGGCCGAAATCGAAGACCCCTGCTATTCCTGACACCGCAAGCGCAGCTACCCATAGCCCATACAACTCCGCCCCCAGGCCTCTCAGCATGATCGGGACAAGGATTATGCCGACCAGCCCAGAGAAAAGAAGCCCCGCGCAATTGATCACACCGTCCGCCATGAGGCGGAGGCGCTCATCTGGGACGAGCGCCTGCCCATTCGAGGCTACGGGATCGCCGGCATCATGCGGCAGCGCCATTTCCCCCTTCCCGGCCGAATCCTGATGCGCGTGCCTGCTCGCTGCCCACAAATTCAAGGCTCGCCCGGCGCCTGGCGTACAAGTAGCCACACTCTTGATCAATCAACGGCAAGCACTCAACCACGAAGCCGTGCGCCCCCAGAAAGGCAACGAGTTCCTCGGGAGAATGCTCATTGAGCCCCACATGGTATTCCATTGCGATGTTCCCGATTCTCTTAAGAGTTTCCGGGCGGGCATTGAGCAGAACTTCGTATTCCGCGCCTTCGCAATCGAGCTTGAGTAGCGGGCACTTCCACACCGCGAAACGCTCGAACAGCTCATCCAACGTTAGAACTTCCGTGTGCGCCAACGGGCGGAACGTGCTGCCCAAGCTGTCCCGGCAGTACAGGGAGTTCCATGCCTCGGGGCCACGCGAGTAGAGAATTGCCTCGCCCTTTTGCCCCCCGGCAGCAGCTTGAACGACGGTTACATTGTCCAGCCTGCTTGCACAAACGTTTCGGCGCAGGAAATCGCACATCCTCGGTGAAGGCTCCAGCGAAATGATCCGCACCCCAGGATGACTTGTAGCGGCCCAGAGGGTAAAAACGCCCACGTTTGCCCCCACGTCGATGATCGTTGACTCTGCTGCCACCATCAAATCACGCGGGGCGTAGCACCGGTTCACCCAAATTTCCACAAACAGCTCCTGGAGCGGCTCTTCAGCCGGAGCAACAATGCAAACTCCGTTCCTCAGCCGGAGACGTTTAGGCGCTCGCCACCGGAAGCGCCTGAGCGGAAACTTCAGAATGGTGCCAATCGTAACACCGGCCTTGGCGAGGGTGCATACCCCTTTGAGGGTCTCTTTGGCTCTGTCAAACAGTGCAATCACTTGTGACCGCCTCGATACTCGGCGCCCGACGCGGAGCATTCAGAAATTCCTAGCCTACATCATGCCGGGCTCAGGGATGCTGCAGCCCCAGGGGTTCCCCGCGCCAGAACCCACGACAGCCCTCAGCGTCTAAGCCCACTATTGGAGTCTCGCCGAGATCGGGAGGGGTAGAATAGAAAAGTCCAGCGTCACCGTCAAGCGAAGACCAGCCACCGACTCTCTTCCCATAACTAAAGAGTATCTCCGTTTTTCTCCCCTGCCGCACATCTTCACATGTGGCCAAGGCAGGCTTGCACATAACGAATCGGTCCAGCGAGGCAGGCGACGAAGGCGCGCCAGCGCGAGACGACGCGGGGAGGCGGCTGCATGCCTGGGAGCGCCGGCCGCCACGCGCGCCGTTTCCCGCGTAGAGCCTCAATCGCATATCGAATCACCGCCCACCGGTGGCGCGGTTCTTCCACAAGCAAAAACGTCATGTACGCGGTGGCGGTAGAAAGGCTCCTGAGGTGCCGCGCTCGAAGCTCCGGCAGGGTTCGAGGATACGGATGCCGCACGACCGCGTGTGGGGTGTAAACGACGCGATGCCCGCGATCAATCAAGGAAAACAGGGCATAGGGCCCCTCGCCGCCTCCTCCGATCATCGTTCCTAGTCCCAAGCGCTCATCAAATCCCGGCCAGAGGTCGAAAGCTCGGCGGCGGAAGGCCATATTAGTTTCATTGCCTAAACCCGCGAAGTTCGCAAGCACAAACCAGAGAGGATGTTCCCGGTCGACTTCCCATCGCTGCTCGCCGACATCGAAACCCCCCATCCGCTCAAATAGACGCTCGGCCTCTGTCTCAACTTGGACCGGAAACACCCGGCCCGAAACTGCCATCACTTCCGGGTCCAGAAACTCACCCGCCACCGCGGAAAGCCACCCAGGTTCCGGGATCGAGTCATCATCAAGGAACGCGACCATCTCTGTGTTGCACGCGAGGGCCCCACGGTTCCGCGCCCGGCTAGCTCCTCCAACGGGCTCCACTAGGTAGCGCGCTCCAGAGCGTGTTGCGGCCTCCCGCGCCCTGTTGTTGCGCGGGGCGCTGTCCACCACCAGAATCTCAAATCGCGGATAGTCCAAACGTGCCACTGCTTCTAAACACCGATCCAGCAGCTCTGGGCGGTCGCGTGTGCAAATCACTATCGAACAGGAGGGGGCGGATCTCTCCGAAGTTTCTCCAGTCAGGCTCGATTCTCCAGAAGGCATAGGCGAAGCCCAAACGCCGCGTCCAGCTCCGGTGTCTGCTCACCTTGAATGTAGCATAGGGAACTAGATTCTTGCGCCTTGATAGCTCCACAGCCAACCCCTACCAGGAGCTAAGCTCACGCCGCTGGGCTCCGCTCCCTCCAAAGCGGGATCTGCGCTCCCCTGTTTCAGACGGTCCTGCCCTTCCCGCTAAGGGAGCGTCTCTGCTCTATCAAACCGCTGGTCGGGAGAGTCCGCGGATCTGGCTGAGTTGAACCTACCGGCCACAGAATTACGTTCTCCGAGGGCATTGCTCCCGACTCCGGGCTGAGCCGGGCTGCGACGCTCAGGGTCACAACCACGGCACCTGGACCGAGTCGCCGGAGCACATTTAGGAGCGTATGCAGGATGTGACTGACTAAG
>Ga0315279_10001078_pt1 | contig 47140 bp, 46 predicted proteins | sample YL17G06_20_MG_FD_203694 | JGI IMG/M metagenome (GOLD analysis project Ga0315279, IMG submission 203694) | Sediment microbial communities from Yellowstone Lake, YNP, Wyoming, USA - YL17G06_20 | ecosystem: Environmental > Aquatic > Freshwater > Lake > Sediment | place: USA: Wyoming | collected...
CGTCATGACATTGAACGATTCTCGCATCTTATTCAGCAACTTCACAAGCAACGTCTCCTCGCTGTCGAACTACTCGTCTAGCCAGGGCTATCAGTTCAACGCCACCGCCTTCAATTCCTCGCAGTACAGCGCGGTCTGGATCAGGGCGAACTTCACAGGCGCTTTCGCCAACTATACCGCTAGTAACTACGGCGTGACGCAATTCTACTATAGCGCGGGAGTCTTGGCAGCTGGGAGCTATACTTACACTTGGTGCGCTAATGACACTCTACTCAATTATTTCAACAGCTCAAACCAGACTTACCAGGTGAACAAGAGCTATCTGCCGCTGACTTTGTACATAAACGGGACTAACGGAGACACTAGCCTGTACAACAACAGCAACGCCAACTTCACGGCTAACTTCAGCTCTAGCTACAGTTTTGGCATAACGCTTTATACTAACCTAACAGGCACTATGACTCTCTGGGACACACAAAACAGCCCCCTGATGAACTACACTGTGCTCAATCCATATCAGGCTAGGGCCTATCTGATAATAGCCAATCTCTCTAACCAGAACTACACCAGCACTGTGAACCACACTTTGACATTGTCTAGCTATGGCTGGCTCAATATCAGCTATCAGTCTCCCGCATCAGGCAACAGCCAGAGCGTGAACCAATCTAACACGTTCAACGTCAGCATGAACGTCACGTGTGTTGGAGGGTCGTGCGGGAATGTGACGGGGGTGCTCAGATACGGTACGGGAGTGAACCCCGACACGAACGTGAGCACTGTTATCGGGGCTACGCCGTTCTACGTTTCTGGGAGTTTGAAGGGTTCTCTCACTCAGATATACTACTATAGCAACAGTACTAGCCTGAATAACCCGCAGTCTGTCGCTGTGTCGGGTAATTATGCTTATGTTGCAAGTTATGGTGGCAGCTCGTTGACCGTATTTAACGTTACTAATCCCAATGCTCCGGTACAGATATACTACTATAAAAACGACACCAGTCTGAGCGGGGCGCAGTCTGTTGCTGTGTCGGGTAGTTATGCTTATGTTGCAAGTTATAATGGCAATTCGTTGACTGTATTTAATGTTAGTAATCCCAATGCTCCAATACAGATATACTCTTATACTAACGATACTAGCTTATATGGGGCGCATTCTGTCGCTGTGTCGGGTAATTATGCTTATGTTGCAAGTTATTATGGCAATTCGACGACTGTATTTAACGTCACCGATCCAGCTGCTCCAGTACAGATAGCGTATTATAGCAACACTACTAGCCTGAATCGCCCGATGTCTGTTGCTGTGTCGGGCAATTATGCTTATGTTGCAAGTCAGCAAGGCAGTTCGTTGACCGTATTTAACGTCACCGATCCAGCTGCTCCAGTACAGATATATTATTATAGCAATAGTACTAGCCTGAATATCCCGGAGTCTATCGCTGTGTCGGGCAATTATGCTTATGTTGCAAGTAGTCTGGGCAATTCGTTGACCGTATTTAACGTTACTAATCCTGCGGCTCTAGTACAGATATACTATTATACCAATACAACTAGCCTGAATTACCCGCGTTCTGTCGCCGTGTCGGGCAATTATGCTTATGTTGCAAGTCAGGGTGGCAGCTCGTTGACCGTATTTAACGTTACTAATCCCAATGCTCCGGTACAGATATACTACTATAGCAACAGTACTAGCCTGAATAACTCGTATTCTGTTGCTGTGTCAGGTAGCTATGTTTATGTCACAAGCATTGCCGGCAAGTCATTGACAGTATTCGAAGTCAGCAACGTTTCAAATCCTTCCTCCTGCGGCCCTCTAACCCAGGGCCAGACCTGCACTCTTTCTTGGACTGTGAACGCGACCGGAACGCCAGGCATGCAGTACTGGTTAGATGCCAATTTCAGTTCTAACTATAGCTCTGTGCCAGCCAATGATAGCGGCGATTTCCAGGTGAACATAACCGATACTAAAATTCCCAATATAGCCGGCTGGACTTTCAACGTCAGCAACATGACCAACTATAGTAGCACGCAAGGCTATCAGTTCAACGCGACTGTCATAGACAATGTGGCGGTAGGCACGGTCTGGATAGAGCATAACTTCACCGGCACTATGGCCAACTATACGGCGACTGGCAATGTGAGCAGCGTCTATTACTATAACTACCAGCCTCTCGCCGCCGGTTACTATTATGTCAAGTGGTACGCCAATGACAGCAGCGCCAACCTGAACAACAGCGACTATGTCCACTATTACCAGGTGAACAAGAGCTGGATACCGATTACTCTGTACATCAATGGCACGAATGGAGATGTGACTTTATTCAACAACTCTTATGCTAATTTCACTGCTAACCTTTCTTCAAGTTATAGTTATATAATTGGAATGTGGTCTAACCTTACTGGTTCTTGGAATGGTGGCACTGCTCCTTCTCCTTACACTAACACGCCAGATTTGTCACCTTATCAGGCCAGAACTTACTTGATCATAGCCAACTTCAGCAACCAGAACTACACTTATAGCCAGGCGAACCATACGCTGACATTGTCTAGCTACGGCTGGCTGAACGTTAGTTATCAGTCGCCAGTAACAGGAAATAGCCAGAAGGTCAGCCAGTACGATACAGTCAATGTCTCTATGAACGTCACCTGCGTCGGCGGCTCTTGCGGTTCTGTCACGGGCGTTCTGAGATACAATAACAGCGCTGGCATTAATCCCGATACCAGCGTCAGTGCTGTCGCCGGGGCTACGCCGTTCTACGCAGCGATAGGCAGTCCGAGCACATTTGCTGAGACGAATATAAGCGATTTGCCTAAGGGTGTTCATTCTGTTAAAATAGGCGATGTGAATAATGATGGCCAGAACGAGGTGGTTATTGGGATGGAGCGGTCATCTTCGACTGATGAACTGAGGATGTATGAGAACAAATCAGGCACATGGGTGGAGACTAATATAAGTGATGAGGACAGTGATGTTTATTCTGTCGCGATAGGGGATGCGAATAATGATGGTAACAAAGATTTGGTTATTGGAATGTGGTATGACACTAACGGGGTCAGGATGTATGAGAACAAGTCTGGCAAGTGGGTGGAGATGAATATAAGCAATGGGCTTGGCTCTGTCTATTCTGTCGCTATCGGGGATGTTAATAATGATGGGAAGAACGAGGTGGTTATCGGGATGTATGATACCACCAATGAGGTCAGGATGTATGAAAATAGGACTGGGGGCTGGATTGAGACGAATATAAGCGATGAACCTGGTAGTGTTGAGTCTGTTGCGATAGGGGATGCGAACAACGATGGGAAGAACGAAACGGTTATTGGACTGTATTCTGGCAATAATAAAATTAGGATGTATGAGAACAAGACTGGCACTTGGGTGGAGACGAATATAAGCGATGAGCCTAACATTGTTTGGTCTGTTGCGCTAGGTGATGCGAATAACGATGGAAAGAATGATGTGGTTATTGTGATGGGTACTACTAGTAATGCAACCAGGATGTATGAGAACAAGTCCGGTGGCTGGGTGGAGACAAATATAAGCAATGTTATAAGTCATGTCTATTCTGTCGCTATCGGGGATGTTAATAATGATGGGAAGAATGAGATGGCTATAGGAACTACTAACGTTACTTTGCCATTTAACTACAATTTTAGGATGTATGAGAACAAGACAGGCAAGTGGGTCGAGACCAATGTAAGTGATCCACACAGAGCAGTTTCTTCTTTGGATATAGGAGACGCTAACAACGACGGGAAGAATGAGGCAGTTATTGGCATAGCTGATGGAGCTTCACCGCCTTACACTCAAAATAATATAAGAATGTATGGCGCATTATCCAACCCGCTCTCCTGCGGCTCTCTCGCCCAAGGCCAGACCTGCACTCTATCTTGGACGGTCAACGCCACTGGAACGCCGGGCACTCAATATTGGTTGGATAGCAACTTCAGTTCTTCTTATAGCTATGTGCCTGCGAACGACTCGGGCAATTTCCAGGTGAACATAACAACCCCGTGGCTTGACGTCACGCTGGTCGCCCCGCCCCTCAGCTCCGCGATCTTCAGGTACAGGACTTTTGATATCAACGTCACTGTGACCTGCCTCGGCGGGGCGCACTGCAACGACGTCATGGGCTACGCTTCCTACAACCTAACTTCCAACACGGTGCCCAACGTAAGAATCAACACGACTGCCGGGGATGTGCCGTTCTACAACTTCAGCGGGGCGAATCCATACAGCTGCCCCAACCTTGCTTCCGGCCAGTCGTGCAACTACAGCATCAGTGTCAACGCTACCGGCGGGTTCCAGAGCGAGTGGCTGCTCAACGTGACTTTTAACTCCACGCAATTAGGCCTGCCGTCGAACAGCACACCTAACTTCAAGCTGGTCATAACCCCGATAACAGGCTGCATGGACTTCATCAGCTGCGCCTATCCGAACTGCCTGTACTACACTGATGAGGTCATAACCATACAATCCGCCGACGCCATCCACAAGGTCGGCTCTACCGTCAGGAGGTGCTGGTCATGAGGATAGGGCGTCTATCGTTCGAGAAAGAGCTGGCTGACACGACGTTCAAGAAGGCCAGAGGACTCATGCTCAGAAGAAAACTGGACAAAGCTCTGGTTTTCCTCTTAGACCGCGAGACGAAGATAGGGGCGGCGATCCACTCCTTCTTCGTCATTTTTTCTTTTGACATAATCTGGCTGGACGCGGGCAAGAGGATAGTGGACATGAGGACGGTCAGGCCTTTTCGGTTGATAGAGGTTCCTAAAAAAGCGGCTAAATATTTCATCGAGCTGCCTGAGGGCTCTATAAAGAAATCTGGCGTCAAACTAGGACAGAAGATTGACTTTGATTAACTGGAAAGCCGCAAAAAATCCATTTAAGGCCTGGTTCTCAGTAAGAATACATGCGATTGGCGATAGACCAGACTAGATGCATCAAGTGCGGAAAATGCCTTGAAGCTTGTCCAAAACTGCCTTACAAGAAAGACTATAAGATATTTGACTGCTCCTGCCAAGACAAGAAGTGCCTCTATAGCTGTCCGAGGGACGCTATCTTCGAGACCAACGGAGTCGTAGTGATAGACAAAAAGAAATGCAACGGCTGCGGAGACTGTCTTAAAATATGTGAGAAGAAAGCTATCGTCAGGCAGATGGGTTACTATAGCAAATGCGATTTATGCTTCGAGTCGGGGAAGAGGAAATGCGTTGAAGCCTGCCCGAATAAGGCTATCACTATCGAGCATGATGAGTTTGAAAAAGAAAGGATACGAGAGATAATCGGCTGGAGGAAGATTAAATATGATGTTGAGAAGAGGCTGGAGGATAACGACGGTTACCAGATAGTCAGAGTCCGGGGCAAGGAAGAGCCTATATTCTCTATCCGAATTAGGGAGATAGGCTATGACGAGGCCCTGTTGATAGCCAAGGTCCTGGAAGAGTTCAGGGAGAGCTCTGGCGAGTATGATGAAAAGACTATCGCCGGGATAATCGACAGCTATTGCGCCAGGAAAAACATAGCCCTGAGCGGAGAAGAGCGCGAATTCATAAACAGCCATGTGAGGAAAGAGGTTTTGGGCTATTCCGTTTTAGACGACCTGATTGGGAAGAGTTGTCTGGAAGAGATAGCTGTCCTGAATGAGAACAGTCCTATCTACGTCTACCACAAGGCTTTCGGCTGGCTGGAGAGCGACATCCAGATAGAGAACGGGAAGAAGATAATCGATCTAATCAACAAGATGTCCCGTGGCTTGGGCAGGAGAGTGACGCTGCAACGACCTAAATTGAACGCGGATATAAAATTGGGGAGGATTCACGCGGCGATAAGCCCGATAGCCTCTGGAGCCACTCTGACCATAAGGAAGTTCAACAAAGAGCCGTTCACGCCATACGATCTGATCGCCAATAAGACGGTCAGCTCCGAGGCCCTGGCTTTCCTGTGGCTGGCGGTCCAGTGCGATTTCAATATGCTAATCTGCGGCAACACCGGCTCGGGCAAGACCAGCACCCTGAACACGCTTTTCTCCTTTGTGCCTAAGAACGAGAGGATTATAGTGATAGAGGAGACTCCTGAGATAGTCCTCCCGCACAAGCACCAGGTCAAACTAGTCGTAAATGAGGACCTGAAGATAAAATTCGACGAGCTCATTACAGACACGCTCAGGATGCGACCGGATAGGATCATAGTCGGGGAGGTCAGGAGCGCGGAAGAGTCCAAAGCCCTGATAAATACCATGCTAGCCGGCCAGGGGAAGGGGTCTTTCTCTACGTTCCATGCGCAGAACGGGCGGGAGTGCCTAACGCGGCTGAAGGGTTTTGGGATATCTCCCGCCGATCTGTGCTCTCTCGACATAATTGTTGTGCAGAGAAGATGGACGCGATATAGAAATGGACCGGAGGATGTCAGGCGGGTGATAGAGATAGACGCGGTCAGGAAAGATGGACCTGGCATAGCGAAGCTTTTTGGGTATGACCAGAAGAGGGACTGCTTGAAGAGGGATACTGTCTATGGCACAGAACCGTTCAAGAAAATCTGCTTTAACTTTGGTCTGACTAAGAAAAAGTTCGAGCGAGAGATGAAGAAAAGGATCAAGTTTCTGGAAAGCAGGCCGGCCGATTTCGAGGGCTTCTTCCAGAGCTCCAACAGGATGATGAAAGATGGATGAGCTAGACACTTTGATAGATAGGTTCTCTTTCGCACCAAGGTATTTCTCAGCCGGGTTCAGGAAAAAACTCGCCAGAGACCTGTTCCAAGCGAAGATGGCCTATTCCAGCGACGACTACCTCTCGCTCTCCTTCGGCATAGCGCTAGTCTGCTCAGTCTTTTCCCTGGTCTTCCTCTCGATCTCTCTCGATTATCTGCCTCTGTCGATACTGGTTTTTGTGCTGGTCTTTTTCTCGATGGTCAAATATCCAGCCATGAAAAAGAAGAGGCTTGCCAAGACGATTGAGAAAGAGCTGCCGAATAGTCTGAGGATGATCGGGATAGAACTGAACATGGGCCTGCCGTTCGAAACATCCCTGAAGAACGTCTGCTCTGGCTCTGCATTGGGAACAGAGCTGAAGCACGTTTTGAAGAGCATAGAGAACGGCTCCAGCGTCCAGGAGGCGTTCACTGCTTTTTCTAACCGCATTGATTCCAACTTCGTACGAAGAGCCTCGGCGCAGATAATAGCCGCTTATGAGAAAGGTGGCTCCGGCGAGACGCTCAAAAAGCTGGCAGATGAGCAGGAGTCCATCTTAAGGGCCAGGCTGAAGGAGTACCATGGAAAGCTGACCATCTATTCGCTTTTGTTCATAGCCGCTTCCGCAGTCTTCCCCGCGATATTCCAGGCGTTCGTGATAGTTGGCTCGTCTTTCCTGAACATCGATTTCTCTCCCGCGCAGGCTCTTTTGGTGCCGGTCCTGTTATTTCCAGCAATCAATGCCGCGCTGTTCGCTCTGATAAGGTGGAAGAGGCCATGAGGATTGTCGACAGGTATTTCGAGGAGAAGAAGAACAGGGAGATTGAAAAGCACATAGTCGAGGCTCTCTACCAGGCCTCGTCCATTTCCAGCTATACCAATTTCGAGAACGTGCTGAAGTCTATCGCCGAGTCTGACTATGGTGTTCTCAGCAGCGAGTTCGGGAAAGTCCATAACGAGATTAAGAAGGGGGAAAGCGCGGACAACGCATTAGAGAAAATGGCCAAGCGGAACAGTTCTGCTGTCTTGAAACGGGCGGTAAGTATCCTGGTGAACGGGTACAGGACAGGAATAGATCTCTCGGACGCTCTTAGGGAGGCGGCGGAGGACATAGGAAAGACGATGGAAATCTATCGCGAGAATAGGGCGTCCATGACCGTAGAAAAATACACGATTCTCTTTGCTGGCGGGTTTATAGTGCCTCTAATCCTTGGCTCCATGATATCTCTTGTCGGCAGCCTCGACCTATCGTCTCTCTACGAGTTTGGTGTAGGCAGCAGCCAGAGCAGAGAGGTCCTGTCAAACGCGGTGCTTGGCAACCAGATATATGTGGTGATATATTCTATAATGGCTTCTCTTTTCGTCGCCTATCAAGAGAGCAGGATCGAGAATTCGCTTGCTTACATCCTGTTTCTTCTGCCCTGTTCTGTGGCGCTGTTCAATCTGGCTCAGTATTCGAGTCTTCTCTCAGTGGTATAAAAATAGAAAAGGGGGTTATTGCTCTACTATTATTGTCCCCTGGGCGTTTGCGTTGATGCTGTCGTGGTAGGCGAAAGTCCCCGCTGTGTTGAATGTATATGTCCAGACCTGGTCCTGGTATCTGGCCATTGAATCGAATCCAGCCGCATCACTAACTAGACGATGGGCGAACTGGTCCCTGAAGACCCATCTCACCGTGTCTCCGACTTTGACGGTCAGGGTTGCCGGCGTGAAGCCGTTTATCCTGGCGCTCACATCATACTGCTGCGCTTCATGCGGCTGTCCTTGCTGTCCTCCGCAGAAATCGCATGGCGGAGTCGTCTGGGTAATCCTGCCGTCGTTTCCTACTGTGAGATTCATGTCTGACCTTATTCTCTTGCCCTCGCCGACGCTTCCGTTCTCATCCATGCCGACCTCGTTCTCGGCCTGTTTCTCTGCTCTGACTCTCTTTATTTTTCCATCAGTTATGTTCAGTTCGACGTCCCTGCTGACCTCGACCTTTATCACCGGCGCCATCACTATCGTGCCGTTGTTGGCGATATGCAGCGAGTCGTTAAGGTTGAAGTCCAGACTAACCAGGTGGGTCTTGTTTGCCGTAATCGCGAAGGCGATGTTGATGTCTATCTTTCCGCTGGGCAGTTTCGCTGTCTGTTCGACTCCATTGAAAGTCACTTTGACCTCGGATATTTGGAGCCTGATTATATTGTATTCTCCAGATGTTAGGTCGACTGAAGTTACCAATTCTTCCACATTAGTCAGGGTTAACAAATCGTAAGTCTTCGACGCGTTCAAGACCGTAATCCATGGACCCTCTGTTTCTCCACTTTCATTCCCAGTCTCATTGGCTAAAACCGCTTTGCACGCGTTGTTCTCGACTATACAACCAGAGACGTTGAACTCGCCTAGGCAGTTTATACCGCACAATGTTCCGTTGAGTTCTTCTGGCGTCTGGCCTTCAGGATAGCACTTGCAGTCGCAGAGCGAGAGCCCACATTGCAGCTGCTCAATCGCTTTCTTGTGGACCTCGATGCTGGTGATTGTCGTCTTTACGCTAGTCACATTAGCCATATCGAGCTGCTTATCAGTTATAGAAAAGTAGACAGTCCCAGTGGTCCCTGGCTGCACAGGCTCTTGCCCCACGCAGCTAAGAAGTACTATAACGCCGATAACAAACACGAATGGAATCGCTTTCATCACATTACCTCCGAGAACAACATTATTAATAGGATATACTTATATAAATACTGTTACAATATTATACGGTGATAGCCGATGCGCCCAGAGATAGTACTCACGAAAAAAGTCAACCTGAAAGACTACATTCTGATCGAAGGGTTTCCAGGCATAGGGCTTGTAGGAACTATCGCCGCGGGTTATATCGTCGAGAAGAGGAACATGGAACCTATCGGCTATATAACGTCAGACAAGTTCCCGCCAATGACCACCATACACGCGGGAAAGCCTTATTTTCCTGCTAGAATCTATCGCGACAAGAAGGGTGATTTCTGCGTCCTGTTCGCTGAGTTTGTTGTGCCTGCCAGCTCTGTGCACGACCTCTCTGAGCTGATTCTCGATTTCGCAAAACAGAAGGGCATAAAGCAGATAGTGTCTCTCGCCGGCATGTCGAGCCAGAAGGAGGCCAGCCAGGAAATCTTCGGGATAGCCTCTAACGAGGAGATGGCCAATTATCTGAAAGTCAAGAAGATAAAACTGATCCAAGAGGGAGTTACTACCGGCGTGTCGGGCGTTCTTTTAGCCAAGTGCGCTTCTCAAGACTTTCCCGCCTTTAGTCTATTGGCCGAGTCCAAGGGAGGCTATCCTGACCCGAGGGCCTCTGCCATCCTGCTGAGCAAGCTCGATTCTCTGATAGGACTAAAAGTGGATATCAAGGCCCTGCTGGAGGAGGCGGGCGTGATAGAGACAAAGATGAAGAAGATGATAGACCAGATCAAGAAGGAGGGCGGAGTCTATCAGAAGGTCAGCGAAGATTATCCTTCCATGTACGAGTGAGGCCAGATGTTCGATTTAAGAGAGTTCTGGAAATTGATGTCACCTCGGCTGACTGTCCTTGTTACTACTGTTGACTCGAAAGGAAAGCCTGACGTGGCGCCTCTCTCTTTCGTCTCTCCGGTCTCTTTCGACCCGCCGCTCTTGATGGTGGCGATAGGGGTCAACAAGCACTCCTACTGGAACCTGATGCGGAAGAAGGAGTTCGTGGTCAACATACCTACTGAGAAGATGCTCGATAAGGTCTGGATAGCCGGCGAGAAGTGGGACGCCGAAGTGTCCAAGATAGAGAGAGCGGGCCTTCAGACCAGCAAATCCGAGAAAGTCAGCCCGCCGCGACTATCTGAGTGCGTCGCCCATATCGAGTGCTATCTGGAGGATGCGAAGAAGTACGGGGACCACGTGATCGTAATCGGGAAAGTGGTCGCGGTCAACGTCAACGAAGAGTATGTCGATGAGGAGGGGCGGCTAAAAGTCGATCTGGTCCGGCCGCCGTTGCATGTCTCAGAAAACGTGTTCGCCTTCCCGTATGTCACAAAAAAAGCCTAACCCTCGCCTTTTACTATAACATCTTTTTTGCAGTGCGGACAACCATAGAAAACTAGCTCACCCTTCCTCTCTATCTTGTCCGAACAGTTGGAACAAAAGCCTTTTCCGCAATATGGGCAATAGACGATAGTGCTTTTCGTCGAGCGGCACTTCGGACAGCTGAGCCCCTTCTCCGTGGGTATCCTCTCCTTCTCAGAGACGCCGGCCAGATCCCCCTTCGCTATCCCTGCCAGAGTCTCCATGTCCTTGTCGCTTATGCTGCCCATCTCCTCCAGGCTCCCTAGTTCGTCAAGCGAGCCTATCTTCTCCAGGTCCTCTACATCCAACCCTTCGCCCAATTCCTCTATGGACAACTCGGAGGCTGGCGCTGACTCAGTGAACAGCTCTTTCTCGTATTTCTCCCGCTCCTTCTTCTCGCTGGCCCTGAACATGTCCGTCTTGACCTCTTCGATCATCTCGCCCCTTCTCTCGGCGTATCTCCGTCTCCCGCTCTCCTCCGCCCTGCTCTCGATGGGCTTGCCTTCTGGAACGCCCATGGCCTCTTGCCTGGCCTTTCGTGCCTCTTCCTCCATCTTCTGCTGCTCCATTCTCTCCTTGAACCTCTCTCTGGCCGACTGTATGTACTTCTGCTCTTCCTGCGGTATTATCTCCGGCCTCTCTGGCTCTTGCTGCTTTGGCTGCTCTGTTCTTTCGACAATCATCTTCTCTTCATGGGGGCTATAGCTCTCCCTGACGAAAGCCCCTCTCTCCGATATCTGGCGCTCGTCCAGCACTCGCGGCGGCATCATCCTCGGCCTCATCTGGACCTTCTTCTCCAGTTCAGGAGGAACTTCCATCTTGACGACCGGAATAGCTACCGTCACCTCTTTTCTGCCGAACGCCATCTGCTTCAGCTCGAACATGCCCGTGAATATCAATGTCCATAACGGTATGAATATGAGGAAGTTCAGGCCGACCAGGAACGAGATAACCATGGAGAGGGCGAAGATTATTATGCCTATGATGCCCGATAGACCTAATTTCGCCTCACGAGGAACAATCCTGATGTCTGGGATATTGAACCTCAGGATCAGGTAACCGAAGCTCAGGCTGCCCAAGAACGAGATGATATATACCAGCCCCCAGAGCATGTCGAGAAGTTCGACCATGTAATCACTTTACAGCAAACATTTTTAAATAATAAACACGTGAGAGTATATATGGCTTACGCATACAGCCCATTCGCCGATCCGATAGGTTTCATAGTCTATCTCTTCCTCTGGGGCATCGGCGAAGACATCCCTGGCACTCTTTTGAAGCTCGCAATCCTGTCCTCCGTCATAGCGTTTCCATTCGCTCTCTTGGGCAAGAAAATCTATGAGTGGGTCGGCAAAAATGTCAAGGCCATGCATCTGATAGTACTTTTCCTGACAAGCCTCATCACTGTCTTCATCTTCATAATAGTCGTGATGCTCTGGAGTGCTGCCTGGGGCACCGGCCTTCCGTCAGTGAGCATGACCGATTTCCTGGTCTGGTTTGTTATAGCGGCAGTTATAGCATTCATATTCGCTATTCTAGGCGACTTCCTAAACCATATCCTTCATCAAAAGTGGCAGGTCCCACAGGGTATGGCCCTCTATGTGATAGATTTAATAGTCTGCTTTGTGTTCTTTTTAGTGGCGTTTGCAGTCTATATGGTGACCTAAAAATGAAAAAAATGTTGATTCTGCTGTTCGTGGGAATCGCTTTCGGATTACCTGCTGGGTTCAACCTGACGGAACAGGGCTGCGAAGAGTCTGGCGGCGTCTGGACCTGTCACACGCCCACCTATCTTGCTGACCTTCCCGTTAAATTTGTAGGGGATGTTGCCTGTTTCTCGAATAATTCTGACTACAGCGAGAGCGCATGCATGACCGCTGTTGAGCTTCAGAAGACGGTCTCTGCCGATGACTGCACTTATTCTGTCGGCCAGGATAGAGAGACGGTCTATAACGACTGCGGTAAAGTCACGCTGGCCAAAGGAACGGTCATGTTTGCCGTGATCGGAGAGGAGGACATAGGTATTTTCAGCTGCGAAAAATTCCAAGAAGGAACAGTATATGCGACTTACTGCATTGCCAACAATACAGAAGGCACTTTCGGTGGTTATGTCACTGTCTGGGAACAAGAGCCTTCGATGCTCGTGACTAAGATGGATGTTCCAAGAGTTGACTTAGCGGCTTTCGTGCTCAATAATATACTTTACATAATACTGATAATTGCAATCATAGTCATAGCTTATTGGGTTTTCGCACCCCATAAGCCGATGCTGAAAGAGAAAAAGATTGTCAAAAAGGAGACCACCCACAAAGAGGAGACTACAGCGACCAAACGCGAGATGAGATACGGGAGAAGACTATGAACAGAGAGACGATGGGCATATGCGCATTCATCATGTCAGTGATGATTTTCTCTAGCTTCACTCCTCTTGTCTATGCTATCCAAGAACCAAAGACTATTGAGCTGTCCGTGGAAAAGCAGGTCGCTTCTACGTGCTCTGATGATGTCTGGTTTGATGAATTGAGCTTCAACGAATATCAAAAGCTAATCAGCCAGACAGTCAAGCAGATAGACGGCTTTGGAAGCCAGGCTCTGAGCGCCGAGGAAACCAGCCTTGAGAACGCAGGCGTTGGGACTAATCCAGATGTAACAAATATGAAACACGTTTTCTTACCAGGCGTTGACGGAAAACCAGCACTTTTATACGATGTGATGAAAAAGAAAGCAGTCGATGAGAGCACCGTCTGCTATCTAGACAACTTGTTTTCAAATGGTAGGATGGCTTATGCGACAAGACTCACAGACAGTGTCAGGTACTGCGCCAGCGGAGGAGCAGAGCCCTGTGAGAGAACCCTGCTCTCCAAAGATGCGAATGATGTTCTAAACGCTTCTAAGAGCCTGAATGAAACCACCGCAGAAGAAGAGCAAAAATTAATCACAAATCTTGGGAAGGTGCTGCCGAGCGCAGTTGTCGAATCAAGCGACGCCAAGATGATACTGAATGCGGACACAAACATATTTTTCCTTAAGACGGCGGCAGACTTTTTGAACTTTCTAAATGTTCTAGCTCCGATAGACACCGCGATAGCTGTAGCTAACGGCGTATCAATGATAAGGGCCTTTGCTCCCGCAGCAACTGGTTTCAAGAGTTATATGACATCAAGAATCGGAACTGGGATTAAGGGGATGTTCGAACGGGCAGGCATTAAAAAACTCACTGAGACGATGGCTAAAGATGCTGTACAGGGGGGAGTTAGGTCTGGAAAAACAGGCATTGCGGAAATAGATTTGCGTTTGGCGCAGAGAGCAGCGAAGGAAGGCCAGTCAGTGATTGAAGGCGGAAGAAGCATGATGGGTATAGGTGTTAGAGTGCCCATGTATGAAAGAGCATATAGGGTATTAAGGGACTTTTATGGTAAAAATCAGATGTTTAGCTATCTTTTCAGAGGAACGCAGTATAGTCAATCATTTTTCATGGGCATGCTCTTCCTTAGGAACGTTGGTTTAGCTTATCCGTCTTTCGAGATGCCTGGAGTGATTGAATTCGACTTAAACAATGAGCTGTCCAACTATGCCTTACAGCAAAGAAGCGAACCTCATTTTGTGGAAGTTAAAAAAACATCTGGTATACCAAAAGTCGCTAAATACCTTGAAGGAATAGTTGACAAGTTTATGTCGTCTGCTTTCCTGACCGACTCAAAACAAAGAACCGAACTACAGAACAAAGTCAGAAATATCCAGGACATAGTTTTCATACTGGACCAGAATGGCATCGCTTCAACAACTTCAGGCACAAAGGCAGCAAATTTAATAACCCCAAAAGATGGGGATTGGTCTTTCCTGACGACTGGGTATAATGATAATACCCTCATCTACAATTTTGAGCACCCGCTGGGCTATTCTCCAAAAGGTAAGAGCGCATTATTCACCAGCTTGAGGAATATCAATGTTTATGGCATCTCGGGGATTCCGAATGAATTCTTCACGACTCCGCTTGACCCACTACTTTCACGCGCCAGGTCATTTAGGAATCTGATGGCCACCCTCACTCTTTTCGGCGCATTTCCAGGAGGCGGCGCATTAGTTGCCGGTCCGGCCGGGGCAGCCGTTGGTGCGGTCTTGATGATTCCTGCGATATTCTTGGGCATCAGAAGCACTTTTAACTATAAGGATTCGCTTACTACGGGGGACATAGTAGATGTCACTAAGGTGGATGAAAAACAGTTGTGCAAGAACAAATTCACCACAGGCGACCAAGCAAAAATAGCCGGTCTCAAAACCGTCAGACTTATCATGGCAGTATGCTCAGCTGCTGCCTCTCCCACCAAACCAACAAGCCCGGGGAAGTATTCTCCGGCTGTGGCCATAGGTCTCGCCTGCGACTTTGCTCAGCTAGGGCTTGGATTCTGGGAAAGCGATGTAATTCACGATATCACGAAAGATTTACAGAATTGTATGGATACTAACTATGAAGTTCTGTCACTCAAGGACATACCAACCCCACAAGAGCTTCAGAACCAAAGCAATGACATCTTAAAACCCCTGAAGGCAGAAAGCATGAAAATATTCAACATGCTCTCTCCGGATATTGCCAATCAGTTTGACAGCCTCGCTAGCAATATCAGACTACAGGTAATGCACCTGCAGGTCGACGCAAAAGATAATCCATTAACAAGCTTGATAGGGAAGGAGTTATATTATGTCTACTTCAAGGATGCCAATGTGAGATGGTTCCAGGGCCCCAGCTGCAATATAGACTTGTGCCAGCAAGGGAGAAACGGCTTCAACTGCATGACACAAAACGGCTATAGGCTGGTTGATGCCGACGGAAACCCGATACTAGACGGCATACCGCAGGCCGCGAGCCTGAGGATGAATATGGAAGAGGGGTACATGAGCGTGGTGCAGAGGGTCATCGAGGTCAAGAAGAAGGATGGCGAACTCTTCGACATCTATCCGGATAAAGTAACTGTTAATAACGACTGTTTCAAGCAGAGCCTGATCAACCTGACGGGTGCCAGCGTCCTCAGCAAGAGCGAGCAGGACAGCACAGTCGGCAGTATCTTTGGTGGCCTTGACGCGATATACACGCCTAAGGCCCAGATGTGGTTCGATGGGAATGACGTTGCGGTCCAGTTCGGGGAAGAGACCGAGTGTGCGGATGGTGCGACTTTCGCTGCTGGCGAGATATTCAGGTTCCCAAATGGCCATTTGAAGGTCTATAGAGACGCTAACGGGAAAGTGGAAGTGATAGGGAGCGACAACAAGATGAAATGCAGCTTCGAGTTAGGCAGCGACGGGGCAGTTGGCTTTACAAACGGCTTGATAAGGTCCGGCTTCGCGCAGGCGGCAAGCGGAAACTCGCAGGCTGTCGATTACTCTAATGTTTATCACGTGTTTATTTACAGTCTGGTTACGGCGGAGAAGGAGGCCGTGACTAATTATGGGATGGAAGCCTGCACTCTGCCTGACGGGACTCAGGGATTCAGGCCGGCTGTGACAATGAGCGACCCGACACAACAGAGCCAGTGGAATAACATACTGGCAGGCATATGCGAAGCGAGCGTTATAGGGACTGAGAACTCATCGATAACATTCAACGACAGCATGGTCACGGTTAGAGACCCGACCGGCGTCACCAAGACATACAGGATACTGAGCTTTGACTCGACATGCGGCGGATACAAGGTCGTGGACATGAACGATCCAAACGCGGAGGAAACCTGCCTGAACATGGGCATGGGACCCCAGGGAGAGCCACAATTCAAGGTAGATGCGCAGGCGCCGGTACCATTGCTATGGGCCAACGGCTGGGGCGGCTCATTCATGTACGATCCTAATAGCGGAAGGATATCAATCAAGAACGAGTTCCCCTTCGCCTTGAACTCCGCTTTCTCAATCTATGGCGGAGGCGGGCTAGGGATGATAATGGCCGGACTGCCTCCATGGGGTGGAAAGACCAGTGGAGAGACCGCGACCACCACAACAACGAATCCACTGGCTGCCCTGCCCTGGATGCCTGATGGATACGAACTGGCATTGTTCGCCATTGCTCTGGCCGGCGGGCTGCTCTTTGTAAGGATAAGGTTTAGAAAGGCGAAAGGCACCTAATTCTGGGATAGCCATGAAAGAAGTCTTACCTATCGAGATAAAGAACAAAATGACAGTGAATCAGTTAGTCAAAGCCTTCGGCAAGTCTGGTGTGTTCCAGGCGGGCAATCTGGCGAGAGCCGTCGATATCTATGAAGAGATGCTCAAAAAGAAGAGCTCGGTGATGCTCGCTTTCGCCGGGGCCATGGTACCTGGCGGCATGAGAAAGGTAATAGCCGACTTGGTTAGAGACGGGATGGTCGACTTGATAGTAACGACTGGGGCGAACATAACCCATGACCTGGCCTGCGCGTTTGGCGAGAAATATTACGTCTGCGGCGATAGGGTAGACGATGAGCAGTTCAGGAAGAAGGGGATATCTCGGATATATGACGTCGCTTCGCCAGACTCTACCAGCATAGGGTTCGAGAAAGGAATCCAAAAAGTGTTTTCGCAAATCGGAGAAGGAGACTATTCAACGCCGGAACTTATGGATGAAATAGGAAAGAGAATCAAGGACAAGGACAGCATAGCCAGGCAGGCGCATCTGAAGAAGATACCGTTATTTGTTCCGGCGCTTGAGGACTCGATTCTGGGCATTCAGCTCTGGATCCATTCACAGGACAGGAAAGTCAAGCTGGACCCGTTGAAAGACATCAAACAGATCACGGACTGGGTGTATGACCATAAGAATCGCGGCGTGATCTCTCTCGGTGGAGGTGTCCCTAAGAACTTCGCACTGCAGTCAGCGCTTATCCCCGGTCCGCACAATTACGCGATACAGGTGACTCTCGACAGGCCGGAGTCTGGGGGCCTCTCTGGCGCCACTCTCGAGGAGGCCATCTCCTGGGGTAAGCTGACCAGAAAGAGCAAGTTTGTCTGCGTTTATTCCGACAGCACGATAGTATTTCCCGTAATCGTCGCGGCGGTCAGAGAAAGACTCAATAGTAGAGTTTGAGTACAGCCGTGGTGATATCGCTTATTCTGACTGAAGAGGTATATGTGGTCATTCTCTCATAGCCGCTCGGCGTTTCAGACAAATGGCAGTCTACATTCCCTGTCGAGCCGCCGCAGCAATACGGCACTATGCTGCCCTCGAAGCATAGGAAAGTCCTTTCGCCGGCCGGAGAGGAGCTGGTTATGTTCGTCCAGACCTCTTTCGCATAGCCGTTGAGGTACGTTTCGACACTGTCTTGATTATCAGCTATCCCCCTTATCTCGTTCCAGAACCACGTGCTTCTGGTGTCTTGGGCGTAGTGCAGCGCTATCACCGCATTATTGGCGTACTCGTCGTTATAGATGGAAGTGAGCTGGTCATTCGTGGAGGAAGCGTAGAGGCTCGAGGCGAAGAACAGTAGAGTAGCGGCTCCTGAAGCCAATAGCATGAATATCAACGCGTCCATCACAGCTGCCTGTCCTCTCATTTTTTCACTTCCGTGCATATTATCAGGGTGTGCAGGTTCACGCCGCCGGGCTCCTGCATGGCCACGAGATAGTTGTACCGGTAGGACTTGACGCACTCGCCGTCAGGCACGTTGTCCAGAAACTCTTTATGGCTCAACCCATAAGAGAAGGCGACGTGGTCCGCCACTGGGTTGTCTATGGAGGTGAGCAGCCCTTTGTCCATCACGGCCCGCCCTATCTCGAGCGACCCCTTCAGTGTCTCTGTCTCTGCGATCTTCTGGTTATAGACTTCCATGGTATAGGTTATGGCGCTGAAGAATATCCCCAGAGCCAGCATTAGCGCGATTATCGACGGCAAATCGTCCCCTATCGGTCCAAGAAATGCTTTTTTCATATCGGGCACCCCACGCAATCCGGTGAAATCTCTGGTGAATTGCACGCATAGAGGTTGAGGACGCTGGTTCCAGAGACCGTGTCCTTTTTCACGATCAAGTATTTCATATCGGACGGGAAGCGCATCTCAGGATAGGCGGATATATCCGCATCGGCGCATATGCCCGTGTCTTTTGTGAGGAACGAGGAGGCGGCCACGAACGATGTCGGGCTTGACCCCCAGCCGATGGCCACGTATATAACATCCCCTTCTGTCGCTGCTGTCTTTTTGATGACCACCGTATATGGCTTGGTCTTGCTCTTATCAGATGTATCGCCGAGTTCGGGAAGCGTTTTCGGTATCGGCACTATGGCCTGGGAAGAGACAGTATGGGTGTATAGCGCGGTCTGCATTGCGTCCTTCATCTGCATCGCCAGAGCCTCCGCCGAATCAGCCATAACTCTCTCGTTGGTCAGCCTCATGAAACCTAGGACAGTCGAGAAAGTGACTACCAGGAATACCAGCATCACTATCTTCGAGAACATCCAGACAGAGATTCCCTTCATCCAATCAACTCTGCTCAATAGTAATCAATGTGCTTGAATCCTTCTTTACCCACAGTGAATAGGCCCTCGCTCCCCAGCCGCAGTCGGCATAGCTGGGGTCAGTCCATGAGTTAAACGGAATGGTATTCAGGTCCTTGCAGGTCTCCGGCGCGTTAATGAATCTAATCGTGACCGAGTACGGAATGTCGATCATCTGCTTCATGAGAATAGAAGAGCCAGATGAATCTTTCGTCACCACTATCATCTCCATGCAGTCTGTCCTCCCATATTCTCTCCTGCACGAGTCATCCAGCCCCTTCAACAGCCTGACCGACTCTATCTTCAGCGAACAGCCGCTCTCGCTCAGGTCGAGGGGTATCGTATCCGCTGTGCCTACCCCTCCCTGGTATATTGTCGTCAGCTTACCAGAAAAAGTAGAGAGCGAACTCTTCAGCTTGTCCTCATACATCGAGGTGCACATGTTCTGGTAGGTATAGAGGCCGATGATTATCACGAATGTCAATAGAGTAACTGCCAATAACAACTCTATTGGCGCCTCTTCCTGTCCTTTTCTCATGAAACTATCTAATCAAAACTAGTTTATAAGGTTTTAGAAGAGCAGGAAGGAGGCGCTCTTTGCGTATTCAGCGGCGTTTTGGAACATCGGCTTGGCTATCGCAAAAAGGAGAATCGCCGCGATAACCAATATTACTACCATGTATATCGGGGTCCACTCCATCCCTCTCTTCATTCAAATCACGGGCAGTCCACTTTATCTTCGTTGCTCGCAAGTACAGTGCAGCTTGATGCGCCACAGCACGCGCGGATATAGGCAGCGAACTTTTTGGTTGCCGTCAATACGTTGTCGTTAATTTCGCAGGAATTTTCAACGTCAGTACCGCACTGGAAGTTAACCTCTTTGCCGCCGACAATATCTGTGAATAGCGCGAGATCGCCGTCGAGCTCATCATCTTTCTCGAACGTGGCCATCGTCGAGCTCTTGCTGGAGATTCCCTGCTGGTTATATGCTTTGCCTAATTGGGTCTTGGTAGCATCTACCGGGCTTGTCGTCGGGCCTACTATGCTGTTAAGGATGACAAAGAGTATCCCTAGGATTGCTACGGCGACTACTGCCGCAATCAATAGCTTGAAAGTGTCGAATGCTTGACCTTTCATGAATACACCTCACTAATAAGACAATTTCTCAGTTTATAAACATTTCTATGCGCCGCAGTTCTCGGAACCCAAGAAAACGGTGCATGTTCCTGCGGTGCATTTTGCGGAAACCGGCAGGGTGACCTTGGTGGTGGCAGAGCACTCGATATAGCAGCTGGATGTCCCGTCGGAGCATGAGAATGCGCCGCTCTTTTTCACGAAGCAGTCTAGTTTTATGGCCGAGAAATACTGGGCGTCCGTCCTTATGACCTCTCCCCCGCTGAAGTCCGCGAACTTCCTTGAGAAGCAGAGCTCCTGAGCATTATTCGCCTCGTTCGCCACGGTCTTGATGGTCAACACGCCAGAGGAGGGGAACTGGTTATAGGCCGTTACATAGTACACTATCGAGAGCAGGACTACCGCGAATACTGCGCCGATGAGTATCTTGAAGACTGAAAAGGCCTGGCCCTTCATGCATTCACCCGACAGCAGCCAAGCCGGAAGTGAACCACGCGGAGAGGAAGAACAGGAGCATCGCTATCGGCAGGCTCTTTGCGATGCTTATCTTGACCGCCAGGTCGTTCTCACCTTCCTCTATCTTGCTGGTGAAGTAGATCAGCACCAGGGTCACTTCGATGACATAGATAGCTATTATCAGCAGGAAAATGGGCGAGCTGGGTATGTTCTTGAGCATCTCCGGATTGCCCAGGCCGACGCGCGGCAGGTTGGCGCCGCTCATGCCGGCAGTCTCTGTGATCGACACTGAAGAAAGAGCGCTTATTATTATCTTCTGCAGAGCGACGGTTATGCCCAGGACCAGCGGCGCTATAAAGAAGGCTATCGACTTCATCATCGAGGTTATCTCCTCCAATAGGTCGGATACCTTCTCCCGTATCTTCTGCGCGTCCCTCAGCTGCATGGACAGAGACACTAGCGCTCTGGCTCCCTGTTGGACGCCCAGGTTTATAGAGTCTATCACTATCCGCATAGATCCTCTGATCAGGTCCGAGGGGACGTCTTTCAGCGCACCATAGATGGGATCGAAAAGCGCCATCTCGATAGTCATGCCGAGATTTGTTATGTTCTCGCTGGCCCTCCTGAAGACCGAGGCTATCTTCTGAGTGGTCAGGAAATCAGAGGTATAGCTGACCGCTTCCTCTATCGGCCTGTTCTCCCCGAGTCGCGACGCAAGGACATAGACGGAGTCCTGGAACTCTATTTCCATCGCCATCACGTCTTTCTGGACCTTTCTCTTCGCTGCGCTCATGCCGTACAGGTAGATAGATATTGCGACTATAGCGCCCAGCACCGCTCCGGCTATCCAGAAGAAGTTATAGTAGCCTGCGACTGCTGCCGTGTCCCAGGCAGGCGGGACCGGATTCATGATTGGGTCGACGATGAAGTAGAATGACAGGAAGACTGCGAAGCCAGTTACTATCGCGAGGAACACTGCGGATATCTCGGTCTTGCCGACCAGCATATTGCCCTTCTTTGGCAGCCCGGGATAGGTGTCAGGTATTGTTGGAGGCGTGTATACCGGCGGCCTGCTCCTCAGTATGTTCTGGGCGAATAGAACCGTCCCTATCGGAATCAGTATGTTATAGAGCAAGACCAGAATCCATGCCTGGGCCAGCGGTATGCCTGCCATCATCGCCCCTATCGGCAGCATGATTATCAGCATCAATGGCAGCAGTACTCCGACATAATAGAGATAGACGCTGGGCTGCCTCATCTGGATGGCGTATTTGGTCATATCGTCCTTGATTCCCTCGAGTACATCGGCCATCGCCTTGTCGAGCAGAAGGGTCCTCTTGGTCTCGTCGATCTCTATCAGCGACGACCTGATCAGCATCAGGGCGTGCTTGAACTCGTCAGAGTATTTCCCCCAGCGGTAGGCTAATTCATCCAGGCCTTCCTCTACGGTCTTGAAAGTGCCCATCTGCGCATGCCAGGTAAGCTCTTTCAGGTCCTCGGCTATCCTGCCCTTGCCATGCTCGGCAGCAAACTGGATAGCCCTCTCTAGGTTGGGGGACAGCTTCATCGACATTATCATATAGTTGACTATCTCTGGGATATAGGATATGGACCTCATCTTCTCGAGACTAGCCGCCTGTATGGGATAGGACTGCAGATAGTAGGTAAGGGCGAACGGGACTATGGCGAACCCCATCGCCCCGTAGATGAAAAACATCAGGTCTATCTCTTCAGCAATGAAAGTCAGATAGTACAGATAGCCTACCCCTATCGCCAGGACGATTATCCCTATCGCTAGACCCAGCATCGGGGCCGCATTCACCTCTCGCGCCTTCACGTCCCAGCCAAGGAATTCGAGCGCCGTCCCGTAGCTCTGCTTGCTGAACTTGTCCGGGGCCTTGAAGATAGTGCCTGCCCTTCTCGCAAAGCCAACGTACCAGTTCTCTTTCCTGGTCCCTTCCTTTGGCTTCTCAGAAATCTCCGTGCCGAACTCCTCAGCGTATTCAGCGGGACTTCTTAATCTTCTCAATCGCCTGCCTCCTTGAAATCAATTCCTTGACTTGGTTCTGCATGACCCACTGCTGCCACTCTTCCTTAGCCTCCTCAAAGTCGACAGCGCCGTGTATCTCTCTCTGTTTCTCAAGAATCAGTAGCCATTTGTCATTAGCAGGAACAGTATACTTAGCCTCTAACAGTTCGGGTATCGACTGCTTGTTCTTCATGTCGACCAGGAACTGCTTCGTCTCGGCTCTGGCGCTTATGTCAGCCATGATGTCCGTGACCTTCAGCCCCCTCTTCTTCGCCATCTTCGGGAACATTTCAGACTTCTTTATGTTCTGCTCAAGGAATGCCTGGATGTCTTTCGCCGTGTCATACTGTATTAGCTCGATCAGTCCCTCTTCTCTCTCCGGATCATCATACCAGTGCTTTCCTATCTCGGTTATCTCGATTAGTCTTCTATCCTTCTTTATAGAGCCCTTGAACCTGATCGGAGCGCAGGTGACTATGACATCCGTTGCCTTGAACGACGTGTTAGGCACATCGAGGTCGTTGACTATCCTATCCCAGACAGAATAGGCATTTTCACCGTGAATAGTGCCCATAACCGTGTTCCCTATCGCGCCTACTCTCATCGCCTCATATAGGACTTGAGCCTCTTTTGAACGTACCTCTCCGACGACCAGCACCGAGTCGCCTAGTCTTAGCGCGGTCCTTAGTGCCTCTTCCGGTGCCACTTCCGCTGAAATCCTAGAGACTGCAATCGCCGACTGGGTCTTTAGTCTTTGGATGTTATAGCCCAGCGCTTTCATGAACGGGACTGGTAGTTCCATAGTATCTTCTTGCACTATGATCCTGAGAGAAGGCAGTAGCTCTAGCATCAGCGCTTGTAAGAACGAGGTCTTTCCCGACCCTCTCGCTCCCGTGACTATCGTCGAAGCTTGCGCGTCTATCAGGAACGACAGCAGTCCGGCAGAAAAGGCATTGAGCATCTTCACGTCCATGAACTGCGGCAGGGTCCAAGGCGTCTCTTTGTGCAGCCTAAGAGCAAACGCGACTCCGTCCGGCGCTAGAGGCGGCCCTATGACACATACCCTCGTCTGCAAATCCGATAGGTCAAGATCCAGGACTGGGTGCGCCTCATCGAAAGGCCTGCCTGACTGCGCCCTGAACCTCGATATTATGCCTCTGGACTCTTCTTCTGTGAATATAACGTTTGTCTGGCATGTCCCATAGTCTGAATGGACGAGATAGACTGGCTTTGTTCCAAGCGGCGAGTCCATATAGACATCGGTCAGCTTCCTGTCGGACAATAGCAATTCCATCATGCCATAGCCGACCGTGTATCTCGACACGACTTTAGCCAATTCTTCCGTCTCCTTCCCCGATATCTGGATGTTGTTCTTCGCAGCCAAATCGTTTATCGTCGTCTCATATATCCTGATGAAATACCTCTTCACCTCCGATGGCGTCATGAACTTTAGGCCCTCGGGATGATAGCTAGCCACCACCTCTCGCGTCTTGGAAAGCAGGAAATACTTTTCAGGCGACAGATTGTACTCTGGCGGGTTGATGTAATACAGGTATTGGACCTTCTCCGGATGGCGATAGATAGAAACAGTAGCATCTTCCACTATGTACTGGTCGATAAGCTCTATGTCCTTTGGCGCTTGGAAAAATACTCTCGATGACACGAATGCGGGCTTTATCTGGACCTCGAAAAAGACCCGGTATATCTCTCTTCCCTCGGGCATCTTCCCGAGCTTCTGGAGTATTGTCCTGAATTTCTGTACTATCTCGGTCTTCTCAAAGGCTATCTGCATCCAGGTCAGGGTCTTGAGATAGGTGTCGGAGCAGGCCTTCATCTTCGCGGTCAGCGTCGGCAGCCTCTCTTGCTCGTGCTTTATCGCATCGCGCAATGTCAGATAGGCTTTGACCGGGTCGTATTTTATCAGCTCCTGCGCAACCTGGACAACCACGTTATGCCTGGCGGGGATGCAGGCGTCGCAGTCCTCGTTGCCCAATCTAGAATACGCCCAGACGCCCTCTTTCTGGAAAAGATCGGCTAGTTCGCCTATCTGCTTTAGCATGCGAGTCTGCTCTTCCGAGTATATCATCTCGTAGACATCGGCTAGAACTACATAATCAGCGCCGGTCTTTGATAGATCTTCGACGACCTCTTTCATGCACTGCGGATAATCGGCTACTGAGGGCCCCCAAGTGCTCCCTCGATAATCTATTAATAAATACCTCTTTCCTCCTTCACTCTTGATGGTGTAATCGTGGGCAACCGTAAGCTCAACCTCAGGACAGAAGTCATCAAAGGACTCAAGTTTCTAATAGGTATTACTGCTTTTTATACCTTATTCTGGCTCGTGTTGTCTGGCATTGATTTATATCCGCTGAAGACGGCGACAGCCTATGCGTCCAACTCTCTCCTCAATCTGGCTGGCGTCCCTACCCAGATGTTCTTTGGCGACGAGCCGGTCATAGTTGTGAAAAACGTCTATGCCCAGATAACCAACCTCTGCGCCGGAGACCTGGAAATAGCGCTCCTTCTGGCGGTCATACTTGCTACCTGGGATCGGAGCTGGGGGAAGAGACTATGGGGTTGTCTATTCGGCCTGCTGCTCGTTCTAGTCGCCAACCCGCTTAGGATATTCACAGTACTAGCCGTCGGTTATTATAGTAATTGGGCCTGGGCCGACTTTACCCACAACATCCTGTTCAGGCTAATGCTTATAATAATAATAGTCGTTTATTACTTCTTGTGGTATGTTAAGTATGACAATATCAGACGCTTCTTCAAAAGGTTTTAGCCTGTTCACGCCGCTAGTCGGGACGGCTATCGTGATTATCGCAATCCTTATAGCCAACGGCATGATCCAGAACGACGCCAGGATATCCAAGAGCCTGGTTGCCTCTTATGAGATCAGCTCCCAGAGCACCGTGGCCAAACTGATTAAAGCAACGGCCGAGGTCCAGATCCTGTCGAACATAGATAAGGCAATCTATGATATTCTTTCTAACGACGCAGAGTTTATCGTGTCATGCGACAGCGAGTCCGCCTGTATTAGCGAGATAACCGATGTCTTCACCGAGCCGAACCACGCGCTCAAGACGAGGATGACCACCGGCGCGCACGGCCTGTATGGTGGGGTCATAGGCAGCGTGAATATGGTAACGGCCTATTCCACCTCAGTAAGCGACCAAGATTTGTCTGACTGCTTGAAGAAGATAGCTGACGCCAAAGAATCGGCAGTTATAGTCACATTTGACAACGGCCATCTGAACGTCACTATAAACAGCGCCGAACTCAAGTCAACCTGCCCCGAAGTCCTGATAATCCCGTTTGAGGATGACAAAGGCAATAAGATGTCCGTCTCCATAATCCCTGATGAATTCTCCTATGTCACGAAAGAGCCGATAAAGGAGTGGATCGACGAGAGCGCCAGTGCCTTTGCCAGCATGACCGACAGTGACCTGGGCAGCGTAGGCGATGACAGGAAAGGTTGCTACATAGACGGGGATAACAAGGCGGCAAGAATAACCTGGAACTTAGACAATGGCAAGGAATTCAAGATAACTCTCAGCAACGGGTTCTGCCCAATACTATAAGTATAAATATCGCTATTGAGTTTTTATGATGAATCGGGTGATTGTATTTCCTTAGCGGACTTTTACTATAAAATCGAAGATAAATGGTTTGATTTGCTGGATTGGCTGGAGGCCCACCACGTACCAGTGTATAAGATAGTCGACCCGCTCGAGAAGAGGGGCATACCTTCTCTGCCTGTCTTTGTCGCGTTCCTCTTGATTCTTATATATGTGCTTTTCTCGCTTCTTGGCGGGGGCATAGGCTTAGGCGGCGGAGGGGGCAATGTCCAACTGGTGGATGCTGCCACTGGAGACTGTATCACTGGCGCTCATGTTGAGTTCTCAAATTCCGAGACCTATGCGTATGATATGGGCGACACCTGTAAGGAAATCAGTATTCCTCTGGGAGACTATACACTGAAAGTTTCAAAGAGCAATTGCGAAAATTTGACCACTGACGTCACTATCGACGAGGGGATGAATAATGTTTCTTTATCAATGAATTGTGGAACACCCAGCGACAAAGTCAATCTGTGCTTTAGCCCGAAGGTCGTTGGTACTGTTAACGTGATTGTCAACAAGGACGGCAAATTCTTTAAAAAGATAACCAACTGCGGCACCAACGCTTGCTCTTTCTACGCATCGAGCGTCTATACCTACAAGTTTGAGACAAGCAAGGAGTTCGCTTCAGCCGAAGAATTCAGCGCCGCTAAGCTCAAGAATTATAATACAGAAAACGCATGCATAAGGATGGTCGGACAGGGCAGCCAGGTGACGGAAGACACGGGCAAGGTCAACGTGGAGGTCAGGAACACGGCAGGCACTCTCTTGCCAGGCTTGAGGGTGAAACTGGTCAACCCCCAGGATATCAACGGGGTGATAGCCTCGCAGACGACCGGCTATAACGGCTCCGCTCTCGGGATGGCTTATTTCGAGGAGAAGATAGGAGTCGGGTTCAAGATAAAGGTCGAAGCCAGCGCCAACACCAGCGTCTATGTGAATCCGACGGCGTATAACTTCACGAGGGAGCCGCAGGACATAAAAATAGTCCTGAACCAAAATGCTTCAGCGCCCACCAGGATAACGGTGATTGACAAGACCACCAACCTAGGGATATGGAATGTCTTCGTCAATTTCTTCGAGCAGCCTAGCGGGGTCAATAATACTTATACATATACCAACCAGCAGGGAAACGCCACGATGGGGCTCAGGATAGGGTTCACATACAGAGTGACTTTCTGGAAGAACGGCTACAAGAATTTCGGAGATACAATAACCGCCGGCCAGGACAAGACTTTCTACATGGAGCAGGTGTCTGAAGACGAGGTCGGGCAGATAGAAGCGGCGGTCTATTTCAAGGATGACGGCCCTGTCGAAGGAGCGTACCTCACTCTGAAAAAGGACAATGAGGACGTTGGTGCCAATATCCCGAGAACCGGCCCGGACGGAATAAGCCTAATCCAGAACGTCATGCCCGGAGACTATTGCATAGAGGTCAGCAGAGACAGCGGAGCGGTTGCATCCAAGTGCGCTGACAACAAGGTGACTGTGTTGGCTGGCGAGACGACCGAGAAGCAGATTGCCATACAGGAAACTAAATACAAGCTCACTGTGACCGTAAAGATGGGCAATGGCGTGGTCAACGGCACTTCTGTCCAGGTCACTGATAACTTCGGCGGATTCACCCTGAAGAACACCACGAGCGTCTTCGGCAGAGCTATTTTCAGCATACCCGAGACCAACGGCGGCATCGAGGTGTCTGCCTATTATAAAGCGGCAAACGGAGAGGTCTTCAATGTAGTACAGCCCATGCCTAAGATAGCGGCGGACACTTCGACCACAATCTACTTAGTGCCTTCTGGAAACAAAATATCCTTCTCCGGAGCAAAAGACGCGAATGGAAATGACATCGACTATAGCACAGCCACTTTCGAGGGCGGAAAGATCTACAGGTTCGTGTTCTCCTTAGGGATATTTAACATCCAGGGAGACAAGCCGGACAAGGTAAAGCTCACGGTGCAGGACACTACCAAGGGATATTTCGAATTTATTCCAGAATCCACCGTTGGCTGGATAAATGTTTCCTCATCCACTCCGGCCCAGACTATGACATACACGGCCGAGGGCAATTTCCCTGTCGGCAGCGTGTACCAGATAGAGATCCCTGCGAGAGTCAAGCAGGTCTTCTCCGGGGTTCAGTATCACAACTTCACTTACAATGCTTATTGGAATAAAGGCCCAATAGAGATAACCGACCCAGCAAGTGGGACATACAAGACGCCTGACTTCAAACTGCAGGCCGGCTATTGCAGCAAGTATGGCAATTTCGGCGTCTGCAAGTATATACTCAAGGGCAGCAGCCAGCTGGACCCGAACACATATACAGCCAACATGCTAGACCAGATCAAGATAGGGATTGATATAACAAACGAAGGGTCTAGCGCCTATTCCGGCAAGATAGAGATTGACGATACTAAGTCCAGCGTGGTCTTCAGCGAAGCGGGCATAGTCAAGCACAACAGCTCCGGCGACTTCAATCTGATCAGATACATGAGCTACCTGCTGGAAGACCACAAGATCACGGTCAATCATCAGGGGGCCGACATGGTGACTCTGGCCCACGGAGACACTCTCAAGATTCTGGCGAGCTCAAAGGTCGTCTCTCCGCCCAGGTCACAGATAGTCCCGACAGCTGGCTCGCAGAATTTGGGTGATATAGTCTTTGATATTTTGGGTAAAGTCGCGCCTGTGGTCTATTTCGATGATTCAGTAAAGGATAGTGGCAATGTCCATATTTACGATCTCACACCAGAGATACCGTTCAAATTCAAGGAGAACGAGAGCAATTTGGATATACTCAAATGGAGGATATGGCAGGGAACCGCGTCGCTTTCCACTATGGGTGGATCCGGCCTCAGCTGCGGGAATATAGACCTAGAGGCTGACGAGCACTACTCTGTGGATCATGACTGGGACACGCCCGACTTCCTTGTCGCTTTCGACCAGGCATGCAGGATAATCGCTGGCGGCGAGCTCAAGATAACCCTATCAGGAACAATGTATGATGTTAAGCCGGCGGATTGGACGCTGAACACCGAATCATGCCTGGCATTCCCGTCAGAAACCGAGATGACAGCGAACATGTATGCTTCTGACTCCTGCGATGTCGAGTTCGAGCTCTCGCCAACCGAACAGCCGAGAGTTGAGCAGCCTGCGGGGGGGTACTGCAACAGCACAGCTCCAGTGACAGTCCATGTCAAGACCTGCAAGTCGCTTGTCCCGTCCCTGGATGTGGCTGACTTCAACAGCAATGAGATAGATTATAGTCCTAGAAGCATCGCTAATGTGGGTGTGAGCGGCAAGACCATCACTTTTGGTTATAAGGGGACGCTGCTCCCTGGCGCCACAGACTCGGTGCAGATAGCCAGCAAGCTCCATGCCAGCGCCAAAGTCACAGCCCAGAATGCGGTTATAGACAATACATACACGCTGCCGAAATTCACTTTCGTCGTGCAGGGGACTGAGCAACAGCAAGCACCCACGTGCACTGCCGGGCAGCTTTTCAAGGCCGAGAGAATCCAGAAGGAGGGAACCAGTGCCAACTGCGCCCCAGGAATGTTCGGCAGCTTCTGTAATATAGAACAGGCTCTAGGCTATATCAAGACTCATACCAGCGACTTCGCCACCATGGGCGCCGTGAACTTCCAGATGGTCGGGCAGGAGCTGGAGCCGCAGGATATCATGATCATATGGGAGCAGGTGTTTGGCACCGGCTATCCGGTCATAGTGGCGGATAAGACATACGAGGGGACTGAGAGGTATGTGATAGACAGTGCTGCTGTGATTGGCAAGGGAGCCAACACTGCCACTCTGGAGAGATTCACGACCAATACCGAGCATGTTTTCATAACTTTCTCGAACGACGTCACAGGGCAGGAGGGGTTAGACTATATCCAGCTGGACATGCCTTATCAGAAAACAATTTCTACCGTAGGGAACAAGCTCAGGACAGGTATAACTATTGATTCCACTGTTTCAAGCGATAGGACTGAAACCGAAGGATTGCTTCAGTCGCTAATCAAGGACTCCTGGAATATCGACTATACGGCTACAACAGGCACGACGCACAATCTGCGGGCCGAGATCTGCGACTTCAGCGCCTTTCCTGACACTCAAGTCTGCACCAGCCTGAAGAGCCGCATAGGCCAAGACCTGAGGATTTCTGCCATCTACAGGGAGATAACCTCGTCCGGCACGACCATACATATAGTGGGCAACAACACCGCGTACCTAAAAGAGCTGATCAACGAGTTTGACGACGCAATCAAGAGCCCGGGCACCTCAAGCAAGCTCATGGTTGAAACAGGGGGCAAATACATAACGATAGCGCCCGCGGACTGCATCCCGAAACCGTCACCAGGGGGGGAGAGCTGCGGAAACAACAAGAGAGAGGGGGCAGAGGGGTGCGACGGGACGGACTCTACAAACTGCCCGGGCAAATGCACTGACAGCTGCAGATGCGCCATTCCTCTAGACCTGGCTTTCCTGGGCAAGGGCTTCGTTGATTTATATGCTTTCTCGGATATACATGATGGTAATGACATAACCTCGTCCACCGCTAAGACTAGGCTTACGTTCAGCGGTTATAATAGTATGGAAAAGATAAAAGTAGCGGACATACTGAGCGATAAGACTGATAATACTTTTGACGGCAAGGCAGAGATGATACTGTTTGGAGACAGCGAGGACGGGAAGAGCAAGCAGATTGTCGTGCTGAATAAGAATACTGGGACCATTGGCGTGAAAGACGGAACGATATCTTGGGGTGTAGAACGCGTGTTCACTCTGCCGAGCATAGTTAAAAATTTCGCAGTTACTGATTGGAACGGAGACAACAAGGCGGATCTGGCAGTTGGGACTCAAAGAACCCTCGTTAACGGCAACATACAGAAGAGGATTTGGATTTTCAATAACAGTGCTCTACTATCTTCTGGTGATTTGGACGCGACTAAGATAGCATCGAATAGCACGTATTGGAGCGTTGATGACTCTCTTTCGAGTATCGACGCGATCAATGATGGCGGAAATGCGTATCTTCTACTATCTGAATTCGGCCATGATGATGCGTTTGACAGCGGCCATCACGCAGTTTACAAGAACACCACCGTGAAATTTGGCGAGGTTTCTCCCCCTGATCGAGTGATTAATGCAGAAATTACTGGGGAATGCAGTGACGTAGCACTTACTGGCTCTGCTGATGGCGAACTGATGGCATGCCTTAGGCAAAGTGGACTTACCCTGGGTGACAATAACATACGCATCTATAAGATATTCAGCAGTATGGAACAGAAGATTGACATAAACAGTAACAACCAAAATGCTGAGAAGATTTTGGCTGGCGACCTCAACGCCGATGGTAGCCCTGAATTCATACAGGGAGACTTCGCCGGGGACAGCAAGGATGGCATAGCGGCGTATAAGTATGACGGCACAGAGATATTTAGTGTAAGCGTGCCTGACGGCTATAGGGACTTCTCCACCTTGGACTGGGAGACTAGCTTCGGTCCTAGAGTCGCATAAACCTTTTTAAAGTCTTTCTGATTCTGATAAACCATGGACCCATTGACTATCCTGGCGTCTCTGAACCCGTTAGACTGGATACTGAAGCCGGCGACGGACATCATGGACACGATAAACCTTGTGATACTGGGCTTCAAGATAGTCGTGCTTCTCTTCATAGTCCAGTTCGTGAGGGGCAGGTTCGGCGGCGGTCCTATCGTCACGATACTCATACTGATTTTAGGCTATGTCATGCTCTTCTCCAATCTAGCGCCTATATTCACGACGGCCATGTTCATCTACCTCTTCATAATATTCGGGTTCTCGATGTTGATCATGGACCTAGTCATAGCCAAGCCGTGGGCAGGCGGCGGCGGGGAGGAAGAGGGCGGGCACACGACCGGTAAGGAGTATTCAGAAAGACTGGCTAAAACCAGGGCAATACGGGGGAGGTTTTCGAGATGAAGAGGGGCTTTCTACCGCCAATGATAATTCTGCTATTAATATTCCTATTCATTATGATGCTGCCGCTGCTCCTGGCCTGGATATTCCCTGAGTTCGGCTGGCTTTTGAAGGTCTATTTCAGTATAATCATCTTCTCTTTCGTCAGGAGGATACTGGGCGGAGGGATCATGACCTACATAGTCTCTGGTATCCTGATCTACATATTCGTCTTCCAGCTGTTCTGGCTGTTCACGCCAGTTTACATGCTCTATCTGATAGTCGGAATGGGCCTCAGCGGGATACTAGTATTCGGCCTGCCCGGCAGAGGCATGGGCAGGAGGTCTGGGGTAGCGAGGCAGTGAGGTAGATTTAAAAAGCGGTGAATAGAAAGTAATATAGGTGGAAAAATGGCTGACCTGTGGAGCGACCTGAAAATAGCCCTGATGCTCATACTTTTCGTATATTTGGTAAACTATCTAAGCGGCCTGTCTGGCTCGAAGAAGATAGGGATAATCATGGCAATCGTAATCGCTTTCCTGACTTTTTTCACGCACTGGGAAATGCTTGTCATAATACTGTTCATATTCTTCGCATTCCCGTTCTTCACTGGCCTGGCTGACGCCCTTTCGGGGAAGTGATTGACATAGACAGTTCATCTATGGTAATACTGCTGCTGATAACCTTCCTAGCTTGGTCTATCAACATACCATGGCTATTCGTAGGATTGCTGATTCTGTTCGTGCTAACGTCTGGCAGCGTGGCAGTGTCAGCCGTCACCCTGATAGGCGTTGGACTACTGACTATTCTAAAGCAGGAGCAGTACTGGTTCGTGCTCTTGTTCATAATCATAGGTCTGGCTCTGATGTTACAGAGCAGGAAGAAAGAGGCGAAAGGTGAGGAATATTATTCACCGGAGTTAATGCAGCTCCTAGGCGGTGCTGAGTGATGGAAGCAGAACCATTGATTGCGGTGCTTGCGGTTGTATTGATCTTTGTAGGCTTGGTCTACAACCAGATCTGGCTATCGATAATATTCTTTGCGGTCCTGATGGCTGCCCTGCTTTCTGGCAAGGATAGCGGAAAATCCCCGGCCCCCTCAGGTCCGGCCGTTAGGCCTATAATAGTCAAGAGGAAGTACGTAGGACCGGAGTCTATCTACCCGAAAGAGATGAAAGTCCGAGTAACTGCCGAGGACTATGGCACTGGGATGCCCTGGAAGATTCAAGGGCCTCAGCGGCTCGGCGAAGGCCTGGGGAAGATGCTTAAAAGGCTGTTTGGTGATTGAGTGGATTCGAAAGCGTTGTTGCTAGTGTTCCTGTGCATAATAATCTCGTTTTACCTAAACCTGGAATGGCTGACCATTTTCCTGGTGATTTTCCTTTTCCTGGTCGCTATCGGCAGCATGGGCGGCGAGAAGAAGAGGGCGCCAGCGCCGAGGGGGCCGGAAGAGGTCATCTATCCCGTGATATACGAGGATGTCGGCGACTCCCCCTGGCTGTACCACCCGAACACCAAGATAGAGGTGAATCCGGAATGGAGGCCTTCGAAACAGTGGGAAAATGCTGCCTCGGGCATGGCAGGCATATTCAGGGCGGTTGGGAATCTACTGAGAGGGAAGCCGGATTAATATGGACAGCGACTGGCTATTCATAGGGGCGGTCATAGTAATCATGCTTTACATGACCGGCTACAGGGCTTATGCCATAGTCGCCGGCCTATTGATTGCAGTGATTTTTGTGTTCTCAGCCATCTTCGAGAGGCAGCCGCAGAAAGCGGGCAGCTCTTCCAGCGTCCTAGAGCCGATAGTCATAGAGTCGACCAGGGGACTGGCCTATCGTATACCGGGCACTATAGACATACTGTACGACAGGAAGATGAAAGAGGGCGCGCAGTGGGAGAAGACGGAGAAGAAGTGGGGCACAGCATTTGGCCAGCTCGTCAGGAAAGCAAGGGGACAGAACCAGAAGGAGGAATAAAGTGCTTAGCATAACCTTGGGGCTCGGACTGGTTCTCTTGGGAATCTATTTCAACAGCCTGTTCACGGCAGCAATGGGTTTTTTCTGCATGCTACTAGGACTATATTCGTCCAGGGCCAGGCCAGTTAAAGCGGCGGAGAAAGCGCCCAAAGGGGAGAGGAGAGTGACGCATAGAGTCATTATAAGCGAGCCGCCCGAGAGTACTATAATGCCCTGGGAAGTGCCTGAATTCCCCGCCTCTGCCGCCTTCCCGAAGGATGCCGAGAGCCTGCTCAATAGTGACATAAAGGCCCTGAAGAAGCTCAAGGGAAAAACACAGGACCCGAAGGAAGCCAAGGAGATAGATGGCGAGATAAAGGAGCTGGAGGGGCAGAAAAAGAAGATTGTCCAGGGGCTCAGCGGCATAAATTTCCTGCCATTGCCAGACTACGGCTCTACGGACCCGCTCGAGAAGATATTCTTAGGCCTCCCGATCCGGTTCCTAAAAAAAGTCTGATTACTTCAACTTCAGTCGCATCAGCATCTCTTTGTTCGTCTCAAGTATCTTGTTGTCCAAATCCTTGAGCGCGGCCAGCATAGCCTTTATGTCCAGCATGATCTCTCGCAGCTCGGAGAACTCGTCAGAGAAATCGGACAGCTCACTGACTTTCTCATGGAGCTCCTGGTGACTAACACCCAGGTCCTGGAGGGACTCGTGAATAGCCTCTAGCTTCTCCCGGTGCTGGTCAAGACTAGAACCCATCTGGTCAAGGCTCTGGGCATGCTCCTCGAGACCGAGCGACATATCGTCCACCTTGGCTTTTACCTCTTCCGTCAGTTGCTTGTGCTCTTCCATGGTCTTTGCCATAGGCTGCGTTATCTTCGCATCGACCATCTTGACCGCGTCATGGATGTCCTTGGACGTAGGCTCAGCGGACGCCCGCTTCAGGATGCCGTCTATCTCGTCGTCTCTGACCCCTATCTGCTTCAGGCTGTCGCGTATGTCGGCTATCGACAGGCCTTCGGCGTTCATGGCCTTTACTATTTCCACGACCTTGCTGAACTTTGCGTCTTCAGCCATTGATATCACAAATAGGATTATTAATCTGATATTTATATATTAGTAGTATAATAATATAGCTGATTTGCATGGAGAAAAAAACTGAACTACCATTCGGTCCTTGGCGCGAAATTTTCTCCGGAGCCTGGTCAAACTACGACATAACCATGAGCGAGAATCCGGACAAATTGATTCTTACGATAATCTTCGAAAAGGAGAAAGACAGAGTCACGGGCATGGTCTTCATACTGGACAAGTTCTACGTGGCTGAAGGCGATCCCTCTAGGCTATCTGCGGCTCTGGGCGGCTACAACATGACTCTGGAGAAAATCCAGCCGGCGTTCAAGAAGAAGTATTTCGCCATATCCTCGGGCCCGAAATACGCCAAAGCGGAGAGGGAGGAGATGGATGCGGCCATGCAGGAGCTGTTCAACCTGATGGAGGACCAGAGCGAGAGGGCCAACGAGCTGTGCAAGAGCTTCGAGGTCGACCTGACCGAGCTCAAGTACGCGAAAGAGGAGGAGACCGAGAAGCTGTTCTCTGAGCCGGTGCTGATGCCCATGATGATGACTCCCAGGACAGAGGAAAGGTTTGCCGGGAAGTTCACTGCCAAGACGCTCTTAGGGAAGAAGAGCACAGGCGAGAAGGCTGAAGAGAATGCCCAGTCGTTCCTGACCACGGTGGTGATAGGCAGCAAGCAGGACAGGAAGACTATGGCGCACATCATACTCGAGAACTGCGTGCTTGGCGGAGTGATCACGATAATTTTCGATGATGACAAGAGTTATGAGAGGATGGCCACCCCTAACAAGAATTTCGACTTTAAAGCTTTTCCTGACATCCAGCCGATTGGAGTCCCTCTAAAGAATGTCAGCATCCCGGAGGTTGGAATCAATCTTAACATGCTGACTCCAGAGATGTTCCGGGAGGTCATAGGCATAAAGACCGAGGGGAAGGACTATCTAGGGAAAGTGGCTGCCGAGCTCATAGACGAGGTTCTGCATGAGGGAAAGGATCAGTTAGGCTCTATCGCCGATTTGGAAGAGAGGCTATTGTCGGTGAAAGAGGATGTCAAGAAGTTCCACATGTATAGGGCGGTGAGGATTATGAAAGTCCTCGATATGTCCTATCCCGGCTTCTTCGGGGGGAAAGTCGATTTGACTAACTTCATCTCGCCCTACCTGAAGAGCATCGGCTCCGTGGTCAGGATAGATACCAGCAGCCTGATTGAAGAAGTGAAGGCGGCATTCATCTATTCCGTCCTGGCATCCCTCTATAAGAAGTACAAGGAAGAGATGGCCACGAAAGAGGTCAAAGTAGTCTCGGTTATAGTCGATGGCGACAAGATAGCGCCCAATAGCCCGACGACTAATCTCCAGAAGAGCATGCTAGCGGTTCTAGTCGACTGCAACAAGTACGGCGTCGGCGTCTGTCTCGGCACGGAGCACGAGAACGACCTGAACCCAGACGTTCTCAACAATGCCACTATAAAGATAGAGTTCGTTGGCCTGAATGAGGTCGCTGTAAAAGAAGAGCACTCGAGACCCTATCGCATGACTATAAGACCCAATCTCAGCGCTTAGCCTTTCTTTTTCCTCTGCAGGTCTTCCAGTTTCTCGTCTACCAGGTCGGCCACCTGGTCTACAGTCGCATAGGCTACTGGGTTGATGGCATCCAGGACGTACTTTATCTCGCTAAGCTCCGTCTTTATCAAATCTATCTCTTTCTTGTTAACATCCATCTGTTTCTTAGCGTCCCTTATCAGGTCCTTTACTTCCTTTATGGCGACTGAGTTTTTTTCGATATCACCAGAGCCAGACTCGGGCAAGACACCGCCGGACTTGAGCGCGTTTATCTCTTCCTCTATCCCCTTTAGCATCTTGTTATGGCTGATTAGCGTTTTTCCTATAATCTCCTCGTTCCTCTCCATTATCTTCATGCGCTGGGCAATTACCTGGATCTTGGAATTCAGGGCATGTATCTCGCCCATTATGTTGTCTATCAGGACTTGCGTCGGTTCTGGCATATCACCACTATGTTTAAATGAAATACTCCTAATAATATAAATATATCTATAAGGATTTCTATGCGTGGCTACATTTTCGATTTAGAGGGCGCTGGCGAGGACAGGCTCAAAATCCTGATTAAAGGCGAGAAGAGCGAGATTGTCGAGGCGAGATACAGCCCATATTTCTACCTGATACCCGATAGCATTCGCGAGGCGGAGAAAGAGCTGCTCAAAGCGTTTGGTGGCAAGATAGCCAAGATAGACATAGTCGAGAAAGAGGGCAAGAAAATCCTGAAGGTATTCACTAAAGCCCCGGGCGACGTCATAGAGATCAGGCATCATGCAAAAGAGCTCGGCGACTCTCGTGAGGACGACATAAACCATACCTACCGCTATTTGATCGACCATCACCTGTATGCTTCGCGATATTACGATTTCGAGATAGAGAACGGCATACTGAAAAAAGCCAGAGAACTGCCTGACGAGCCTCTAGACTTGCGCGTCCTGGCTTTCGACATCGAGGTCTATAACCCGAAGCAAATACCTGACGCAGATAGAGACCCTGTCGTCTGCATCGGCTACTGCACCGCCAAAGACAAAGACGTTTTTTACTGGACCGAGGGCAAGAGTTCAGAGAAAGAGATGATAGAGAAGTTCATCAAGAAAGTGGATGATTACGACCCTGATGTAATAGTGGGCTATAACAGCGCAGGCTTCGACTTCCCTTACCTGAAGAAGAGGTGCCAGAAGCTCGGGGTAAAGCTGGCGCTAGGCCGCGACTACAGCGAGGTCCAGATAAAGAAGGGCGGGATCTATCCGAGAGCCGATATATTTGGTAGAGCCCATATCGATGCGTTCGACGGCGTTGATTTCCTTACCACTATCGGGGCGATGAGGCTGCCAAAAAATGATCTCAATTCGGTCTATCGCGAGCTGTACGGGAAACAGAAGGTCGACCTGAAAGGGAAGCTGATTTCTGATCTGTGGGACGCCGGTGGAAAAAGCCTGGACCTGTTGCTAGAGTATAACCAGGAGGATGCCGTCGCTGCGTTCGAGATTTCAAAAGAGATACTACCGCTCCACATCGCTTTGAGCAAGATTATAGGCCTGCCGCTGTACGAGACGTCGCGCATGGCTACATCGCAGATGATCGAGTGGCTGTTGATAAGGGAATCCCAGCGCCGTGGAATTCTTGTCCCAAATAGAAGTAGCGAGGCCGAGGTCAAGGAGAGGCTCATGGGCCCGATAAAAGGCGCCTTTGTTAAGCAGCCGGAGAGCGGACTGCACGAGAGGATAGTCATCTTAGATTTCCGCTCCCTGTATCCTTCGATAATCATGTCCTATAACCTGGACAAGACGACATACAACTGCAAGTGCTGCAAAAATCCGACCATAGCGCCTGAGGTCGGCCATAGTTTCTGCAAAGACAAGAAAGGGCTGGTTCCGAAGATACTCGAGGAGCTGATAGAGGCGAGAGGCAAAGTCAAATCGGAGATGAAGAAGCATCCGGAAAAGTCCAAGGAGCATAGGATACTCCATTTCCATCAATGGGGCATCAAGATATTGGCCAATTCTGCCTATGGCTATCTCGGGTATGCTAGAGCGCGCTGGTACTCTCGTGAGGCGGCGGAGTCTACAACCGCCCTTGGCCGACACTACATCCATGAGACAATGGAAAAGGCGGAAGAGGCTGGCTTCCACGTGTTCTATGCGGATACTGATTCTATCTTCATAAAGCTCGGAGACAAGACCGTGGAGGAGTCGAAGAAGTTCGTTGAGAAGATAAACAAAGAGCTGCCCGCTAAGATGGAGCTCGAATTCCAGGGTTATTACCCGAGAGGGATATTTGTCTCCAAGCGAGAGGGAGTAGCGGCTAAGAAGAGATATGCCTTGATCAGGGACGATGGGACCATAGAGATAAAAGGCTTCGAGTTCGTCAGGAGTGATTGGGCGAACATAGCGAAAGAGGTTCAGGAGAAAGTAATAGGGGCGGTCCTGAGAGAGGGGAAGCCGGAAAAGGCTATAGATATCGTCAAGAAGGTCATCAAGGACGTCAGGGAGCGGAAGGTCGACATCGCGGACTTAATAATTTATACCCAGATGGTCAGAAAAGTATCAAGCTACGAGCAGCAGGCGCCGCACGTAAAAGCGGCCAAGAAGCTGATAGAGGCGGGCCAGAAGATAGGACCCGGCTCTGTGCTAGAGTATGTGGTGGTTAAGGGCTCTGGCAGCATCTCCGATAGGTCTATCCCCGTCCAGCTGCTCGGAAAGAAGGACTATGACGCTGATTACTATATCAACAACCAGATACTGCCCGCTGTCATGAAGATATTGAAGGAGCTCGGGGTCAAGGAAGAGAACCTGAAGTTCGACGGGGAGCAGTCTGGCTTAGGCAAGTGGTTCTGATGGATGAAGACATCAAGGCGAAGGTGCTTGAGAAGTGGAAGAGCAAGGCGATGGACTGGCACAAAAAGGAATTGGCTGAAGAGGGCCAGATTAGTGTTGACGCGACGGAAGACGAATCGGTCAGCCAGGAGCTGTCGATGGTCAGAGAGCTCAAGAAGATTGTGCTGGAGAGCGGCTTGGATAGGAAATCGATATACCTAACCGCGCTGGCGACTCCGGAGCACATGTTGGAACGAGGTAGGACTCCGCCGAACCTGCCCGATGTAGTCAGAGGGCTATTGAAGAAGGAGGGGCTGAAAGCCAAGGTCCTGGAGGTCATGAAGAAGTACAAGGTCGGGGGAAAGAGCTATTTCTATCTGTGGGGGTTGGACGATGAGCGAGCTGCAGGATTATACTAAAGCTGGGAAGCTGGCCAGAGAAGTCGCTGAAAAATCTAAGGCATTGATAAAGGTTGGCAATAGTCTGCTTGAGGCAGCCGAGTCTATCGAGGCATTGATTAAGGAGCAGGCCGGCATAGCTTTCCCGGCGAATATCTCCGTTAATGAGAATGCCTCGCACTATACCCCCTCTATCGACGAGAAGACTGTTTTTGGGGAAAAGGATATAGTCAATGTGGATATAGGGACGCATGTGAACGGCTTTGTCGGGGATATCGCCTATACCATCGACCTGTCTGGAGAGCAGGGCAAGCTTGTCGAGGCCAGCGAGAAGGCTCTTGAGAATGCCATAAGCCTGGTCAAGGCGGGCAGAATGACGAAGGAGATAGGCAAGACCATAGAAGATACTATAACCGGCTATGGATTCAAGCCCATAAGGAACCTGTCCGGCCACGGTCTGGAGGCGTATGAGGTGCATGCCGAGCCATCTATCCCTAACGTCAGTGTGGACTATGAGGAAGAGCTGGAAGAAGGCCAGATAATCGCGATAGAGCCGTTTGCCAGCACAGGCGATGGCTATGTGAAGGAGGACAGGAGGACGGAGATTTTCTCTTTCAACCGAGAAGTCCTGACGCGGAACATGGACGCGAGAGGAATGCTCGCTTTCATACAGAACGAATACAAGACACTGCCCTTCGCGGAGAGGTGGCTGGCGAGAGTCTATCAGCCGTTCAAGCTGAAAGTCGCCTTGAAGGAGCTGCTCGTGAGGGACGCTCTAACGCAGTATCCGGTCCTTAAAGACACGCCAGGCTCTTTGGTGTCGCAGGCTGAGGTGACTCTGCTTGTCGAGAAAGGGGGCTGCAAGGTTCTGAGCTGATAGAAAGCCTTTTATTAGGGGCTATTTTAACTAATTCTATGGAAATCAAGAACATCAAGATGCTGGCGATAGGCAGTTTCGTGTTCACGCTGATAAACATCTGGTGGGTCTATCTTTACACATGGACCGGCATCAGGTTCTCTGACGCGTTCGACCCGAAGATAGCGCTCAAGTTCACCGGCCCTACTGCGATAACCCTGATACTGCTGCTTCTGGCCATAGGTTTCATGATAGCGCTAAGCATCTTCCTGGCGAGGCTGTTCTCATTACATCTGAACAAGCTCGAAAGGACTATCATGGTGGCGGTAGGAGTGATTCTTCCTATCGCGGCCTGCCTGTCCTTCTTCAACAACACCCTTGTCTTCCTGATAATAATGCTTTTCTACATGGCGGGCTGCATGCTCTTGGTATATTCCAAACATGAGGGCGGCAAATCATGGAGCAAGATGAAATCAAACTATAACGCTTCAAAGAACGTGGTGACCTTTCTTGCGATCGGCTCTCTCGTGGCTAGCCTGCTTTTCGTCTATATGAATCTCGATGACAGCAAGGCGAAATTTAAAGAGGCTATGCTCAGCTTCCAGTCGAGCATAAATTTGGGAAGCATACTAACAAAGGACGACGTAAGGAAAATGGTGATTGACAGCGGTCAGTTGCTAACCAAGGAACAAATCAGACAGTCCATTCTGACCGGAGCGAACGTAACAGAAGAGCAAGTCGCCGCAAATCCGACTTTAGCCACGTATGTGAATGAACAGGTAGATAAAGCGTATGCTCTACAGTATGAACAGCTCGATAAGACCATAGACTCCACTTATGAAAAATTGACTAACAATTCAACATCCATGACACGCCCCATAATGGAGAAGATGTTCGCGAACCCTCCATTTAGTTATCTATTCGATTTCCTGCCGATACTGATTGCACTGGTGATCACATCGCTGGTATCTTCCTTTGGTGCTATCTGGATATCGCCGATGAGCGGGGCGCTGGGGGCTTTCATGCCCAACCCGCCTAATGCGCCAGAGCCTCCAAAGCCGCCAGAGGCAAAGAAATGACTTTTTCTTATAAATATTTTTAAGGACCGTGAGTAGAATATATAGACAGGACCCATAGCATAGCTCGGATAATGCGCTCGGCTTCGGACCGAGATATCGGGGGTTCAAATCCCTCTGGGTCCGCCTCACGCACGGATAGCCAAGCGGCCAACGGCGATAGGTTCAGGGCCTATTTCCTTAGTGGATTCGCAGGTTCAAATCCTGCTCCGTGCATAACATAATGGGTGAGAATATGATTAACTTTGCCTTGCTCTTGCTGCTGGCTGCTGCGGCCCAGGTATTTGGAGGAGTGTTAAGCTGGTTCTTTGTAAAGAAGTTCTGTAGCAATCTGCGTGCAATCGTCTTGGTGGAGGCTTTGATGATGGTTGCGGTATCCTTGCTGCTGATTGAAGAGGGGCTGAGGATAACTCCGCTCGTTTTCGTTGGCGTGCTGATAGGTATTGCGGCGTTCGGCGTGCTTAATAGAACTGTCCCCCATAAGCATGAAACACGGGTTGAACGAATTGGCTTTCTCGTCTTTATCGCCATGTGCTTCCATGAGTTGCCGGAGGGTATCGCTTTCGGCTCTTCTTACCTTATTGACCCGAACTTGGGTTTAGTAACCGCTTTTCTGATAGGCCTGCACAATCTCCCAGAGGGGTCTATAGTCTCGATTCCGTTCTTTATAAAAAAGAAGTTTGCTACTGGTTTAAAAGCGGTTCTAGTGACACAGCTGCTGTACATAATAGGTGGCCTGGTCGCCTACTGTTTGCTGTTGAATGTTTCAGAGCATCTGCAGGCGCTGTCGATGTCGTTTGCTGCCGGAATCATGCTATACATCGTTTACGAAGAGATTTCGATGATGAAAAAATGCGACTAGTTCTGCCGAAAGGTTTAAATACCATTATGAATATAAATTCATTACAACAATAATGAATTACGATCCATAATGGAGGTGGAGAATATGCCTAGGTTTGATGGAACAGGACCATGGGGAACAGGTCCGGTTGGTTGGGGCTTTGGACCGTGCGACAGAGCGATGAGTTTCAAAAAAGGAGTTGGTAGAGGATACAATAGATTCTCACATGTGTATTATGAGCCAACTAAGGAAGAAGAAAAAAAGATGTTGCAGGAAGAGAAAAAGGCGATAGAGAAAAGATTAAAAGAACTTGGTGGGTAATATGATCAGAGGAGAAGGATTGGGCATTGGTGGTCGTAGGCAGGGGTTAGGGTACAACTATAAGTGCTTCTGCCCTAAGTGCGGTTACGAAGGAGTTCACCAATCAGGAGTGCCTTGCTCCGTCTACAAATGTCCGAAATGCGGTACAAAAATGACTGGAAAACGGTGAAAGAATGCCTAGACCCAGATTGCTTAGAAATGTTTATCTAACTCCGGGAGTCACCTATTTCAAGCCAGCGGGCGTGAGAATGGTTGATTTAGAAGAGGTAGTCCTAACTGTTGAGGAGTTCGAAGCAATAAGACTAAAGGACGTTATGGGTCTGAATGAAGTTGGTGCAGCTAAGAAGATGCGAATTTCCCAGCCAACTTTCAACAGGATGATTAGTTTGGCTAGGAAAACGTTGGCTGATGCGGTGGTCAACGGCAAGGCGATTAGGATAGAAGGTGGCAGTTTCAGGTTTGTGGGCAGAACGCGCAGCTTTAAATACAATAACAAGAAAAATAGAAGCGATTCGAGGTAACCCGCTATTACCGAACCGCTCCGTGCATTACTCATTAAATAGGTCAGTAAGACAAGGTGGCAATGTGAGCAGTTTGCCAATATCAAGGGAAGAAGCAATAGCTTTGCTTAAAAGCATGCCCCAGCTTGATTCTGATATGAATCACTATTTAGAAACGGAAGCAATTATGAGGTCATTGGCCGAAAAATTTGGCGATGACGTCGAGTATTGGGGTATGCTAGGATTACTACACGATGTTGACTGGGCTTTAACAAAAAAAGATTGGAGTGAGCACTGCATTAAGGCCGCAGAATTATTGAAGGAAAAAGGTTTTGATGACGGATTCATAGAGAATGTACAATCCCACGGTTACGGTCATGATGAAATCCCATTATTAAAAGACAAGAAGAGAACATCAAAAATACAGCACTGCCTTACCGCTGCTGAAACATTGACAGGAATCATCTATGCGTATGCCCTGATGAGGGGGAAACGAATCTCTGACATGGACGCTAGGGGGCTGGCGAAAAAATTCAAGGACAGGAAATTTGCGGCAAATTGCAACAGAGAATTAGTTAAAGAAATCGAGTTAGTGGGACTGTCTTTGGATAGCTTTTTCGACTTATCTATTGAATCGATAAAAATAATAAAAGATCATATTGGGTTGGAGTAAAAAATGAAACAAAAAAAGAAGCTCGACATAAAAGACCATAGAGCATTGGCACTCTGGGCTGCCGACTGCGCCGAGCACGTGCTCCCGTATTTTGAGAAGGAACGCCCGAGGGATGATAGGCCGAGGAAGGCTATCAAAGTGGGGCGGGCTTGGGCACGTGGTGTGATAAAGGTGGGCGAGGCACGCAAAGCCGCGCTTGACGCTCACGCCGCTGCCCGCGGTGTTAATCAAGCTGCGGCTCGCGCTGCTGCACGCTCAAGCGGTCACGCTGCTGCAACCGCCCATGTCGCTGGCCATGCTCCTCATGCCGCGGACTATGCTGTCAAAGCTGCTGAAGCCGCAGGTGTTGCAAACGAACGCGAGTGGCAGTACCAACGACTTCCGAAACATCTTCAATATATAGCAGGTTCAAATCCCGCTCCGTGCATAACGTTAAATTATGCAGTATTGTTCTCCTTCCAAATTCTCATCAAGCCAGCCGAGCATGCTACATAAATGTTACCTTCGCTATCACTGGCGACAGATAGGGGATCTATGGGTAGCTTATCTGAGAGTAATATCTTTTCTCCATTGTCTGTAATCCTCCACAAGGACATGTCATTGCTCACTAGTTTATAACCGAGAGCATAGATAGTCCCATCGGGTGCAATTGCAATATTATCTGTTGTGCTGGAACCTATGTGATTGAAATCAGTAATTATTATGGGATTACCGTTTTCATCAAATCGAATGATGTTCCTCTCAACAAGAGGACCAGTCTCAAAGTCCTTCTTATTGGTCTCTATGGCGTACAGTGCGCCGTCAGGAGCATAATCTATGTATACGGACTGTATAGTATCAAAACTGAATGAATTGGGGAGCAGGGAAACATTTCCATCTTCATCTATGCTTATTAATTCACTATTCCCCTGATCATACGCAACTGCTACACCGGTCTTAGGATCTACGCTTATACTCCATACTGTACGCGCCCCAGGAATGTCTCTATCCCAAAACACTAAAGTTTTTACCTCATGTGTAGGAGTTATTAAAAGAACAGAACTGCCACGATATTCCCCCGTCTCTCCAAGGTATTTTGCGGTGACAAACATGTTTCCATTTGGAGCAAAACTTAAATCAGTTATAGCGTCCAAATTGTCTGCATAAACTTCTACCGAATTATTTTGGATGCGCAATATTCTAGAACGGTAAAACGGATATCCATTGTTATCTCCGATATAGACGGCGCCATCTGGGCCAACATCCAATGCGCGTGAATTGCCTCCACCTCTGATGACTAACTCTACCTCCTTTTTTTGCAAATCAACGCGCATAATGTTGTTATGAGTAGGATCAACAAAGTATGCTTTGCCATTGGAAAGGAAAGTGAAGTCGGTCGGGTGAATGCTCTCAGAACCGCCAAACCAATCAATTCTTTTTAAACTCCCTGTATCTGTGTCAATCTGACTGAATTTACCAATGCCTTCATCTACATACAGTGTTCCGTTTGGTGAGAATCCTAGCTCAATGGGGTCTTTTTGGTTTAGTGCAGAAGAGAGCAATTGCTTTGTACCATCCGGCTTTATGCGGGTTATCGTGCCCATATCCCAATCCGATACGTATAGATTTCCTTCCTTATCACGAACCAAGTCGGCGATCATTGAGAAACCAGTGGCGATGGTCTTTGGTCCCTCATCTTTGCTTTGAAGAACAAGCACATCGGAGTTTGTAAATCCGTAAATCTCGCCATTTGGCCCGAGTGCAGCTGGATTCATGAGATGGGGATAGTAAGCTGTATAAGTGCCATTTCCGCTAATGTGAGCGATTTGACCCATAATTTGCATATAGGCGCCATCAGCACCATCTGATACTAAGGCGTTCCAGACATACTGCTCGTGAGGCAGATTATAAAGAACATCTATTTCAGCAGTTAAAGGATTTATACGCAGCAAACGGTCGCCATAATGTTCTGCTACCAGGAGTTGGTCGTCAGAGGTTGCAGCAATGAAAAGTGGCGAGAGTAGCTCTGGTTTCAGCAAAAACTCTGCGTTATAGCCTTCAGGAAATCCCAGCTCGGTAGCTAAGTCTTGAGACGTCGACTCTTTTGGGGCCTGTGGCGGTGTTGAGCCCGTTTCAACCGGCGGTCCCTTTCCTTGGATTTCTATTAATAAAAATGTTACTGCTATTATGACTATTACGACCGATATGCTTATTGTAAGTATTTTAAGATTCATGCATATCAAACGCACGACTGACTTATAAATATTTTTGCTCCACGCATTATTTTTAGGAAAGATTTAAAAATCAATCCCGCGTTCTATAATCATGAGAATAAAATACCCGAAATTCACCCTGTTGCTGCTGACTTTTGTTATAGCTTATTTGTTATTCAGCTGGAGGAACATCCTGCCTTTCCAGAGCGAGCTGCTGGCGTTGGGCTATCTCAGCGCATTTATCCTGGGCCTCTTGTTCTCTTATGGGTTCACCACGTCTACCTCAGTCGTTTTCCTGCTGATGCTAGCGAAAGACTATAACATCTTCTTGTTCGCCCTGATAGCGGGCATGGGCGCCCTGACCTCGGACTTGGTCCTTTTCACGTTCATCAGGAGCTCTTTCATGGACGAGATAAAGAAGATGTCGAACGAGAGACCAGTCAAGAAGCTCAGGCATATGATCCATGGGCACCTGAAAAAGTACCTACTGCCTGTCCT
>Ga0315279_10001079_pt1 | contig 47101 bp, 49 predicted proteins | sample YL17G06_20_MG_FD_203694 | JGI IMG/M metagenome (GOLD analysis project Ga0315279, IMG submission 203694) | Sediment microbial communities from Yellowstone Lake, YNP, Wyoming, USA - YL17G06_20 | ecosystem: Environmental > Aquatic > Freshwater > Lake > Sediment | place: USA: Wyoming | collected...
CTTCAGGAGTGTGACTATTGGGTTGTTTATGATGGATTGTTGGCGAAGAAACCGCTTTCTGTCCAAAGGAGAATACGATTCTTATTACCGGAGAGCCGGCCGCAATAAAACAGTACGATGAGGATTTCCTGTCACAATTTGGGTGCATGATAACGACGCAGCGAAAGATTTCGCATAGGCATGTCATTCACTCCCAAACAGCCATTCCTTGGTGGGTGGGGTTGCAGCTCGAGAGAACTCCAGGTCATCGCGATATCTGGAAAAGTGAGGTCCGACTCGATTATGACAGCCTAAGAAGCATGAAGGCCATAAGGAAGGACAAACTCATATCGGTCTTGACTTCATCAAAAGCGAGAAGGAAAGGCCATCGGAAAAGAATGGCATTTGTTAAGCGTCTGCAATCTGAATTTAGGGGAGAAGTCGACGTTTTCATTTCAGGGGTGAATGGACCGGAGGACAAATGGGATGTGATTTCAAATTACAAGTATCACATTGCGATAGAGAACTGTTCCTGTCCTGACTATTTTTCTGAGAAGTTATTGGATGCATTCCTAGGAATGGCCTATCCAATCTACTATGGGTGTGCAAACCTGGAGAAATATTTTCCTGAATCTTCATTCACGAGGATCGATATCAATGACTGGGATGCATCAGCCGAGGCGATTCGAAGCGTTATCCGTGAAGATAGGTTTGCGTCATCAGAGGCAGACCGTATGAAAGCGAGAGATTTGGTATTGGATGAATACAACCTTTTCCCTATGATATCGAAACTCGTTGAAGGAGGAACAAGCCATCATCAACCGGAACGTCTGGTCCTGAAGCCTGAGAAATTGAAACCTTATAGGCCGTGGACGCCTTTGCTGCAAATGGGAGAAATCAGGTCGAAGTGCTGATATTCTTTGGCTATCGCGCGATATATAAAACGTGATCGGGATGCGCGGAGATGTCCCAAATACTTGGTTAATTGAATTCATCAAGAACCCGATGAGATGCTCGCCTTTTTCGCATTCGTGAATATGTCCAGTCAAATATTCACCTCGATCCCCGATGACAATAGTACTTAACGCAAACTTCCAGGTCGGGCGGTAACTATATATTCAAATCCTCTTGATACAGATGCGATATGCTACGAAGTGTCATGCCTGGCCAGACGGTCGATTCTAGCGCCTGTGTCAGAGCTGAGGTGCCTTCGCAGCCAATAGCGATCCCGGGATTGAATGAGGTCCAGAAAAGAGTGGGCGGATGTGGAACCAGAAGCAGATGTGGAGGAGCGCAGCAGATACCCTCCATCGGCTCCTGGTGAAGTTGGTCCTCCCCAGGACTCTTTGGAGGCGTATCTGTGAGCAACAGGTTATTCACTGTAGGTCCGGTCGAGGTCTTCGAGGATACCCTTGAAGCGATGAAGAGGCCGATGATGATCCACCGTGGTCAGGCGTACGCGAAATTGCAGCACGGCATCGTGGAGAAACTGCACAAGGCCTTGGATACTGATATGCACATCTTCTTGGCGCCTGCCTCCGCCACGGGCTTTCTCGAGGCCTGCGTGAGGTGCGGTGTGCACGAACAGATGATGTCCCTCTCCAACGGCTCCTTTGGGGACCGGTGGGCTCAGATAGGGACCGCGTGCGGGAAGAAAGTGACCAAGATCGATGCTCCCTGGGGGAAGGCACTCCGTTGCCCGGACATTGCCGGAAAACTGGAGCCGACAATTGAGGGGGTCACTATCGTCTCGAACGAATCCAGCACCGGCATTCTAAATCCTGTTCCAGAACTGGTCAAGGCCATCAGGGCAGAGGGCGACCCCCTGATCTTCGTGGATGGCGTCACATCAGTTGGAGCGGTGGACTTGAAGTTGAAGGAGCTGGATATCGACGCTCTGGTGTTCGGCTCGCAGAAGGCATTGGCCCTCCCACCCGGTCTTGCCATTATCTGCGCCTCAGGTCGGTTGATGAGAACGGCGGAGAAAGTGGCAAACCGCGGCTACTATTTCGATCTCATTGAATACAAGAAGGCGGCGGACAAGGACATGCCCCTGACCACTCCGCCGGTCTCGTTAATATATGGTCTCGATTATCAACTGGACAAGATGCTCAAAGAAGGCATGGCGAATCGCTATGTGAGGCATCACGAGATGGCGGAAACGGCTCGGAGCTGGGCCAGGAGCCGTTTCAAGCTGTACGCGGAGGAAAAGTACCTTTCAGAGACGATCACGGTCGTGGAGTCCGGCGCCCTTGATTTCAGCCATTTCGACAAGAAACTCAAACAAAAAGGGTTCGAGGTCTCACCAGGCTATGGAAAGATCAAGGATTCTACCTTCCGGATCGGGCATATGGGCGACCTCGCAGTGAAGGATATCATGGATCTGTGCAAGGTCATGGATGAGGTTTTGGAGGTCAAAGCATGAAACTTCTGGTCACCGATGAGCTTTCGAAGGACGGCCTTGAGATACTGACCCGAAGCTCGGACATCCAGGTCGATGTCAAGCCAGGCATACCGCAGGACGAGCTGATCAGGATCATCGGCGATTATGATGCGCTCATCATTCGCTCAGGCACCAAGGTCACAAAACAGGTGATCGAGGCAGGCAAGAGACTGAAGGTGGTCGGGCGCGCCGGTGTGGGAGTGGATAATGTGGACGTCGAGGCGGCCACTAGGCGCGGCATCCTGGTCATGAACACGCCCATGGGCAACATCGTTTCCGCTGCCGAGCACACCATGGCCATGATGCTCACCCTGGCCCGCAAGATCGTTTGGGCCGACGCTTCCCTGAAAGCGGGCAAATGGGAAAGGTCCAAGTTCATGGGGACGGAATTGAACGGCAAAACGCTGGGCATCGTCGGGATCGGGAGAGTGGGAGGGGAGGTGGCGAAGCGCGCCAAGTCCTTCCAGATGAAGATGGTCGGTTTCGACCCGTTCATCCCGCCCGAGGCAGCTGTGAAGCTCGGGGTCCGTTTGTTGCCGCTGGAGAAGGTCATCGAGGAGGCGGATATAATCACCATCCATGCCCCTTTGACCCCCTCCACGCATCACATCCTATCGAAGGCGCAATTCGAGATCATGAAGCCCAACGTCATGCTGATCAATTGCGCCCGGGGCGGGATAGTGGATGAGGAGGCGCTTTACGAAGCCCTCAAGACAAAGAAGATCGCAGGGGCGGCACTGGACGTGTTCGAGAACGAGCCCCCCAAAGGGTCCAAGCTGCTGGAGCTCGACAATATCGTCGTAACACCACACCTGGGCGCCTCGACAAAGGAGGCGCAGGAGAAGGTGTCGTTGGAGATGGCCGAGCATGTAAAGATCTTCCTGACCGAGGGCAGGATATCCAATGCGGTGAACGCCCCGATCGGCAGGATCGACCCGAAGCTGCTACCGTTCATGCCCCTGGCCGAGATGCTGGCCTCGTTCGCGTTCCAGCTGGTCGACGGACCGGTATCGAAGGTCGAGGTTTCCTATCATGGCGAACTGGCCATGCTGGACATGAAGACGCTCACCGTCTCCGCACTGATAGGGGTCCTATCCAACATCATTGGCGGGGAAGAGGTCAACATCATCAATGCCGGCGCCATCGCCAAGGAGAAGGGCATCCATGTCGTTGAGACGAAGGCGGAGGAATCCCCCCGTTACGTCAACATGATAGGGGTCCGAGTGCATTCCGACGGTCTGCGGCGCGAGGTGCGGGGCACGATCTTCCCAGTGGGTCAGATGAGATTGCTGGGCGTGGACGAATACGATCTGGATATGCCGGTGGAGGGCGACATGCTGCTCACAGTGCACAATGACGTCCCCGGCATCATCGGCATAGTGGGCACGATCCTGGGCGACGAGCAAATCAACATCGCCCGCATGGGCGTGGGCCGAGAGTCCCGGGGTGGGAAGGCGGTCATGCTGGTGGCGGTAGATGAAGTGGTGAGCAAGAAGGTCCTGGACCAATTGATGGCGCAGAAAGACTTCCGCGAGGCGCGTTTCATCAGCCTGAGCCAAATGAAGCTCAAGGAGTATCTGCCAGGGCAGTAGGCCGTCTTCCTTCTCTGACATGAGGGAATGTGGCAATGGAGGCATGGCGTCAACTATCTAGAGCATGTCGTCATTATCCGAAGCATGAATCCTGAGGAACTGAAACGATTCATTCCGAGCACCATCCGCTTCTGGCGTGATTTTTTCACATTCAGGCGGCTTTCCGAATCAGCTGGAAGAAGACTTGCCACAAAGCCAATGGACGTTCAGATCTGCCTTAACGACAATGTCGGAAGCAGTTCCTATCCCGAGCACTATCTGTACCATCCCGCCTGGGCTGCAAGGGTTCTCTCTCGCACTCATCCCGAATATCATGTGGATATCTCTTCCTCCATGTATTTCGTCGTGGTCACCTCAGCATTCGTTCCCATCAGGTACTATGAATATCGACCTGCGGACATCGAGCTTCCTGGATTGACTTCCGGCAGAGCCGATTTGCTGAAGTTGGATTTCGAGGACAATAGCATCCCATCCATCTCGTGCATGCATACCGTTGAGCACATCGGGTTGGGCAGGTATGGAGATCCATTGGACCCAGACGGCGATCTGAAAGCGATAAAAGAACTTAAACGGGTGGTAGCACTCGGAGGCGACTTGCTCTTCGTTGTGCCAGTGGGACGGCCTCGGGTATGCTACAATGCGCATCGCGTTTACAGCAATGAACAGATAATGGAATACTTCAGTGACATGGAGCTCGTTGAACGCGCTCTTATCACGTTAAGGGATGGGAGAGAGTCTCTTATTTTCAACCCTAAGGATGACGATTTCAAGCCCAGCTACTATGACTGTGGATGCTACTGGTTCAGGAAGCCCAAGTAGCACCTGGCGTATGCTTTGCGTCCTCCTTCGGCCCGTGGTCATGTTCAACGGCTCAGCTTCGTATTCACGCTGGCGACCTTGTGCTCCATGGCGTCCATCATCCCCTCGCGATCATCGATCTCGATGCTGGTTACCACCCGCCTGCTCATTGAGCGAACCTTATGATGGCAACTCATGATCGCATTCATGACACGGTCCGGATTCCCTTCAACGATCGTGCACATGGGCGTGAGCTGATACTTGAGACCGCTCTTTTCGACGATCCTAACGCATTCCGCGACATAGGTGCTGAGGCTTTCTCCCATCCCGATGGGGATTACGGTGAATTGTGCGATCATGATCGCACCTTTCTAAGGGGTCATATTTAACCATTGTGCGAGGTGCCGCAAGAGGCTAATGTATTCCAAAACGGGCTTATTGTTCGTGCATCCAGTTGAACAAGGATGAAGTTTGCAGGTTGCAACCAAGAAAGTTGTTGCGGCTCAGATGTATATATAGTATGGGCAGAATGACAAATTTCTAATCTGTTACGCATTGCTTGCGGATTATTCATTGAACGAGGGGGGGCTATGCAGATATGATGCCGAAGAACGCCAATTTAAAGGGCAGCCCGACCGCGAAAGACAAGGAGAGTAAGGCTGTCCCCCATGTTGATTTTGTTGCCGGAGAGAAGGATGCCATTGTTTTTAGCAGCAACGGAAAGATCTTGACCCTGACGGTCGACGATCTGGCCGAGGCCATTAGGACCAGCATCGATTCATCCGGAATGCCTGAGGAGGAAGCACGGGCCATGGCGCAGCATGTGATGAACTTCTTCGGCTACAGCGAGAGGATTATCGACAACATCCTGGAGCCGGAGGACAGGGATGCGTTCTATATGTTGGAGGACACGGGCATCTTGACCACCGAGCGAGAGGAGACCACCTTGTACGATGGAAGGGAGTGGCGAATTCATTATTGGCTTTTTAGGAAGGAACGGATTTTTGAACTCATAAGCGGGAACGGAAGGGCTAGCGGTGTGCTGGATGGAGCCAATTCCGTTTACGACCAGGTTCCTGACGAAGCCTGGCAGCGGACTGCATAGATTTGCTGGATAAAGGGGCGCCGAGCTTCATTTTCGGTCACCCCCTGGAAAAACCTATTCCATTCTCGTACATGGAAGAGTGAGATGGATCTCTTTCCCTACTCCCCCAGGCCCAATCAGCTCGACTTCGTCAAGAGCGTTTCTTCCGCTTTGAGGAAGGGCGGGCACGTCGTCATCGAGAGCGGTACTGGCACTGGCAAAACGGTCTGCGCCCTCAGTGGGGCTTTGGACGCCGCGCTCTCTACGGGCAAGAAGGTGGTGTACCTGACGCGCACGAACTCCCAGCAGCGCCAGGTCATCCTCGAGCTGAGGAAGATCAACGAGAAGACCGAGGTCTTCGGATTGGGCGTGCAGGGCCGTCAGAGCACCTGCCCCCTCCTGCTGCGCGACCCTGAGCTTAGGGAAGGGAGCTCGGAAGAGATGTCGCGCCTGTGCGCGGAGAAGAAGAGGCGCACCTTGGCAGGGAATGAGGGCGGCTGCCCCTTCTACGAGAAGGTGATCTCCACCGAGTTCGCGGAGGTGGAAGAGCATTGCCGCAAGACCCTGCCGACCGTGGAAGAGTTCGTGGACTACTGCGACGGCCTGGGGCTGTGCCCTTACGAGCTCACCAAGGAGCTCATGGGCTCGGCCACCATCGTCACCGCCCCTTACGCTTACTTCTTCGTGCCCTTCATAAGGAATGCTTTCCTAGAGAGGCTGAACGTTTCCCCGAGCGATCTCATCGCCATCATCGATGAGGCGCACAATCTTCCTGATTATGCGAGGGACATCTGCAGCACCGAGCTCTCCAAGAGGATGCTGGAGCTGGTGCGCAAGGAGGTGGATGAGTATGGGGACCCGGAGGTGCTCAACGGGGTCAGCATCGTCGACCTCATCGCCGTGGTGGAAGAGATGCTGGAAAAGGCCCGCCAGGAGTATGTGATCGATGACGACGGCCTCATTCCGCCGGAGTATCTCACGGAGGCGTTGATGCAGACCTTCGCCACCACCTCGAGGTCGCTGAGCATCGCCGCCAAGGCCCTCATGACCCACGGGGAGCTTATCCGTGAGCGGAAGAAGGAGGAGGGACACCTGCCCCGTTCCTACATCTACTCCCTGGGCTCGTTCCTGAGCTTCTGGATCAACCTAGATGAGGAGTGCTATGTCAAGATCATAGTGGACGGAGAGAACCCTTACTTCGAGGCGAGCTGCCTGGACCCAGCCTTGGCGTGCTCCTTTCTGCACGAATGCCATGCTTCGCTGCACATGTCGGGCACCCTGGCGCCCCTCTATGAGTACAGGGATTCGATTGGCCTGCCGGAGGGATCTCAGCTCTGCACCTTCCCTTCTCCTTTCCCCAAGGAGAACCGCGCCATCTTCTATGTGGAGGATGTGACCACCAAGTACGATGAGATGGTGAAGGACGCGGAGATCATTCCGCGCATGGAGGAGCATGCGGTCCGTTTGGTGAACGCCGTGGACCGGAACGCGGTGGTCTTCTTCCCCTCCTATGCCCTGATGGACCGGTTCCTGTCGGACGGGGTGCTGGTGCGCATCCACAAGAAGGTGCTGCTGGAGGAAAGGGGGATGGGCCAGTCCGACCTCATGAACGTGGTCTCGGAGTTCAAGAAGGGGTCATCAGGGAAAGCCAATGTGCTGTTCGCGGTCATGGGCGGCAGGATCAGCGAGGGGGTGGACTTCCCCGACCGAGAGCTGCAGATGGCCATATTGGTCGGGATTCCATATCCCAAACCGACAGCCAAGCACCGCGCTCTCCTGCACTACTACGAGATGAAGTTCGGAAAAGGCTGGGAATACACCGTGAAAGTGCCCGCCTCCAGGAAGATGCAGCAGGCCATCGGCCGGCTCATCCGTACCGAAACGGACATCGGCGCGGCGATCATCCTGGACAAGCGGGCCAGGCAGTTCGCCGACCGCATGGAGATGAGCTCTTCCGAGAGCGCCATGGCGGACGTCCTGCGCTTCTTCGAGTCCCGGGCGAGCGGGCAGACGAAAAGTACTTAGTGGCCGGGCAGGATTTGCGCCGCAATGGACACGCTGCAGGCCATCGTCATCGGCTTCTGGGTCTTCATTCCCGCACTGGTGCCAAACCCGGCGGCGGTGCTGTTCGGCGGCGGCCTGCCGGTCGACCTGGGCCGAACCTGGAGGGGGAAGCGGGTCCTTGGCGAAGGCAAGACCTGGCGAGGTTTGATCGGTGGAGTGAGCTTTGGCGCTTCGATCGGGCTACTGCAGCTTCTTCTGGCTTACAACTATGATAGGCAGGGGTTCGATGTGTTCGGCTCCTTCCCGGAGAGCATGCTGTTGGTATTCGCACTGGCTCTGGGAGCTCTCTTGGGGGATATGTGCGGAGCCTTCATCAAACGGCGGCTGGGCATGGAGAGAGGCGCGAAGGCCGCCGGCCTGGACCAGTACGATTTCGTGCTGGGTTCGCTCCTTCTGGCTCTGCTGGTCAGCCCATGGTGGTTCGGGACGACCTTCCTTCAGGGTGATGGCATAATATCCTTGTTGACGATTCTTGTAATCGTCCCGGTGCTGCACCGGACGGTCAATATCATCGGCCACAGGTTGGGGTTGAAAAAGGAGCCTTGGTGAACATGCCAGAGATGAGTCTGCTTGAGGAACTGAAAGCCTGCGGGGCCATCCTTTATGGGGACTTCACCCTCGCTTCGGGCAAGAAGAGCAAGTACTACATAGACATCAAAAGGGCCTCCACGGACCCCAAGCTGCTGGCCAAGATAGCCGACCGCATGGCGGTCGAGGTTCTGGCCCAGGGCAACCCGCCGGACCGCATAGCAGGGGTGGTTTTGGGGTCCATCCCATTGGCGGTGGCGCTCTCCCTCAGGACAGGGATACCTTTCGTGATGGTGCGGAAGGAGAAGAAGGACCATGGCACCAGCAAGTTGATCGAAGGTACCCTCAACCATGGGGATAGGGTCCTGGTGGTCGAGGATGTGGTCACTTCCGCCGTCTCATCCTCAGAAGCGGTGAACACCCTGAGGGGTTCTGGAGCGAAGGTGGAGATGGTCCTCGCGGTCATCGACCGTCAAGAAGGAGGAGGGGCAAAGCTGGATGAGATGGGGGTCAAGCTGCGTGCTTTGCTCACCGCCGAAGAGGTCCTGAGGGGTTGAAAATGCGACTGGACCGCGGCTGCACCAAGTGCAGCCTCTGCCAGGATCGGCATAACGTTGTCAGCGCGTCCGGAGATCTGGGCTCGAAAGTAGCCTTGGTGGGAGAAGCGCCAGGTGAAAAGGAGGACCAGATAGGAAAACCTTTCGTCGGTCGAGCCGGGAAGATGCTGGACCAGTTGATGCGGGAGGCGGGGCTGGACCGCGAGAAGGTGATGATCACCAATACCGTGAAATGCCGGCCTCCTGGCAACCGCCGCCCAAAGCCGGAAGAGGTGGCCGCCTGCTATCCCTTCCTGGAGCAGGAGCTGGAAGACAAGGACCTAATCGTCTGTCTGGGCAAGACAGCGTGCGAGGCACTGATGCAACGCAGCATCAAGATGGGCGAGCAGGCCAACAGGCCAACTACCGTCATCGTGATGGGGAAGGAGAAGGAGCTGCTGCCCGCGTACCACCCCTCAGCCAGCCTTTACGATCTGAAAGCAAGGGATTCCCTCAGGGAAAGATTGCGCATGATCAGGGAACGCCTTTAGGTCAGAAGCGCTTCTTCCACAGGAACTTGAAGTTCTTCCATCCATCTTTCCAGGACGAAAGCTTGACCTCCCCCACCCGCTTGCGATAGGTGATGGTAACTTCCTTAGCCTTCAGCTTGCGGAAAGCCTCTATCTTCATCTCCTCGGAGAAAGGCATGCCGTCAGCCTCCACGCTCAGCTTGGCATAGGCGTCCTTGCGGAACACCCACATCCCGCTCTGCGAGTCCTTGAACTTGACCCGGAAAAGCAGCCTGGAGGTGACGCTGAGGACCTTGTTTCCGAAACGGTGCATCCCGCTCATCGCCCCCTCCTCCAGATCGGCAAAGCGATTGGTGGTGATGAAGTCCAGGCCTTCCTTTCGTAGCATCTCGATGAGCTTGGGAAGGTCTTCGGCCGGATAGGTGCAATCCGCGTCCAGGGTCGCGATTATCTCGCCCTTTGCCTCGGAGAACCCGGTCTTGTAGGCTCGCCCATAGCCCTTCCTGGACTCCTCGATGACCCGTGCTCCTTTTGCCAAGGCGATCTCCTTGGTCCTATCCTTGGAGCTCGTGTCCACGATGGCGATCTCATACTGCATGCCCGTGGGCTTCAGGGCGGAATGGACGTCCTCGATGACCTTTCCGATGGACGCCTCCTCGTTCACGGTCGGGATGATCACGCTAATCTGCAGCGGCAACACCGAATGGCGGCATGCCGTTGACGATATTAGAACCTTGGCGGCCTAACGAGGCTTGGAATAGGGGCCGCGCTCCCCGAACAGCCTGTAGCCGAGATAGCCAGCCATGGCGACCGCCAAGCGGGTAAACGACCAGATGGTCATCTTCTGCTTGAACATGCGCAGCGGGTCGTATCGGGTCCACATGCTGCCGTGCTTCATGGTCAGCTGTTTTCTTCCCGCTCCGTTCCAGAACGCCTGCTTGAAGAAGCCATAGAGGGTGGATTTCAGGCGATGGTAGACGATCATTCTCGGGTTGAAACGTAGCGGATGGCCCTTGGCCACGGCCCTAAGGTTAAGGTCGATGTCCTCCGCCGTGATGAACCAGTCATCGAAGCCTCCTATCTCGTCCAGCACCTCCTTCCTGAAAGCGATGTTGCAGCTCGGGAAGGAAAGATCAAAGCCCTTGTAGTTCAGCTCCACCCTCTCGAGCTCCTCCCAGGAACGCAGACCCATGGCGATGGTCTTGCCGGCTACGACGTCCGCGCCATTCTGCACCGCCTCCCGCATCTCTTTCATCCAGAAAGGGTTCGCGATGCAATCGCCGTCGATGAATGCCACAACATCCCCCGTCGCCCTTTCAATCCCATAATTGCGGCTCTTGCCCCTCTTGCCACCGCACATGAGGAGCTTTACGGTGGGATACCTCTTTTCGTATTCCTTGATGATTGCCACCGTTCTATCTTTGGAGTAGGCATCCACTGCCAATATCTCCAGAGGTGGTTCTTGAACGACGAGGCTGTCGAGCAGGTCGGCAACGTTCCTCTCTTCATTGTAGAGGGTCAGGACGACGCTTATTCTCATTTCAGCTGCCGAATGAGGTATATTGATATTACCCTTACCTCCCCTTGCCCCTTTTTTGAGTTCACTTGGGCCCTCTCGGCCTCAGCTCGGACCAGGCGTACTTGCCCAATTCGATTGGGTCAATGACACTCCAGAGGAAACGGATATCGTCTCTTTTCAATTCCCTGGCAAGATAGAGGAAGGCCGAGAACAGCAGCAGGGAAGCGAGACCGAACTCCACGAGGTTATACCATCTTTGCATGGGGGTTAGGAAATCTAGCGCAAGCAAGCAAAGGCCTGTAAGGATGGCCGCCCCCACATGAATCAGTATCCTTGGATTAGTCCCACTCCCGGTAAGTTCATAGGAAAGATATCGGGCGATCACGAAGACCACACTGGTGGATATGAGATTGGCGATCGCCGCGCCCGTCGCTCCCAATCCCAGCATGGGGATCCCAAGAAGGCTCTTGGGCAGGAGCACGACCAGCGAGACAACCTCCACGCTGAGGAAGGCGAAGGTGAGCTTGGCGCTAAGGTCAGGTCTGTTTGTGGCGATCAGCTGGATAGAGTAAAGCATGCCCAGGGAATTGATCAGCAAGGCCACCGAAAGGAACTGGAACGAACCGGCCGCCGCGCTCGAACCTGGGCCTAGCAGGATGTTCGCCACATCGGATGGGAATAGCACGATCACGGTGACGATCGGAAAGATGATCATCGAGATGTAGCGTTCCGCCTTCTTCGTGATCGCTCTGATCTCCCGCAGCTTGCCTTCTGCATGCAACCTTGAAAAGGTTGGGAAGGTGAGCGCCGTGACTGAACTGCCAATCACAAGGAACAGGTTCACCATGGACAGACTGCCATTGTAATAGCCGACCTCACGGCTGCTCCAGAAGAGGCCAAGCAGCAATTTGTCAATGTTCATGGACACCGCGTTCAGGATGGTTATCAGCGCTACTGGAAAAGCGAACAATGCATACGACTTGAAGAGAGTCGGCCTATGCCAAGCGATTTTCTCCCGCGAGAGGAAGAATAATGAAGCCAGGCAGGCAGCTCCTGCCGACAGCGCATAAACAAAGATGATCGTGGAAATGCTCGCATGGGCGAAAGCCAGGGCAACTATCAAGGGCACGCGCACGAACGGTTCCACCAAGGAGACGATCTGCGACTTCGCGGTCTCCAGCCGGGAATCAAAGGTCGCGGTGGCAATGTTCGAGATATCGTTGAATATGAAGGCGACAAGGAACATCACGACGAGATCTGGGGTGGTATCCACGAACACCTTGCCAAATATCCCGGTGTAAAGCAGGATGAAGCCAAGGACGACCGCCACCATGATGCCGATCAAGATCAGCTTGATTACGATGTAAGTGCTGACGCAATCGTTTATGTCCTTGCCTTCCGAGACCCGCTTGACATGAGCGTTGATGAAGCCAAGGTCAGCCATCGCATTGAATGTGATGATGAGGGACATCGTCAGGCTAATGGTACCGTAGACTGACGCTCCCAGTTCCTGGAACATTATGATGAGGGCAATAAGAGATAATCCAGATGAGGTGAATCGCGATACAATGGTAAGGAAAGACTTGCGACCGAGCGCCACCATCGAGCTGATTGGAATGGATGGTACCTATTTAACCGTGTCTCAGCACGTCAGCATGCCCTGGTCGGAAAGGGCTCCATTTCAATGATGTGCTTGGCAGGTCATCGGGCATTCGCCCTTAAGAGCCTATCCGCTTCCATAGGGTTTAGCGGCTCTCTCCTTGATGAGCATCTTCACCGCATGACGAATCGCTTCCTCGGAGCTCCTCTGCGCTTTCCAGCCTAGGCAATGGACCTTGGTCAGGTCATATTCGAATCGAGGCACATCCCCCACCCATCCGCGGTCCCCTCCAGTGAACCTGAATTTAACATTGGGGAGGCCCAGTTCCTCCACCAGGATCTCGGCGATGCGCCTCACCCTTATCCCATCCTCTGGAGCGAGGTTGTACACATTTATCTTCTCGCTGGCATTATCAAAGGTGAAAAGCAACCCATCGACCAGATCCTTGACATAAAGGTAAGGCTTGCATTGCTCGCCGTTCCCAAGGATCTCCAACTCCTGTCGGTTCCTTTCCAGTTTGTTCAAGAAATCGAATATTACCCCGTGCGTGCTTCTGTCGCCCACCACGTTGGGAAAGCGGTTTATCCAGGCCTTCATGCCGAAGTTCTCGCAGTATGCCGATATGTAAGCTTCCGAGGCCAATTTGGCGGCGCCATAGAGCGAGGTCGGAAGCAGCGGTCCCGAATCCTCGGCCAACTTCCCTGGCCTTTCTCCATAAACGGTCGAGGAGGAAGCGAATACGATGTTCTTGGTTCCAGCCTGGCGCATGGCTTCCAGGGTGCTGAAGGTGGTGTTGAAGGTCCGTTCCAGGTCTATGGTGGGCGTCTTCGAGCCTTTGAGGATATCTGAATTCGCGGCCAGGTGAAAGACCGTCTCGATCCTCTCCTTCGCAAGAATTTGGCTCATTCTTTCGATGTTGTTCGCGTCCAATTCCTCGAATCGGAATCGTGGATTGCTGCCAAGATGCCTAATGTTCTTGTCTGTGCCCAAGCTCAGGTCGTCCACGCACACGACGCCGTCCCCTCTGGCGATCAGGGCGTCCGCCAAATGACTTCCTATGAAGCCCGCGCCACCGGTTATCAAAGCCTGCATCCAAAGCCTCCATTAATTGCCATATGAGTTCCCTTGCCTAACAAGAAGGGCCGCCTGACCTGCCTTCGCGGGCGTCCAATTCCTGCATTATGGTCCTTTTTAGGCAGTGCAGGATGGCCAGGTGCGCATCCTCTACCACTTCCATGTCATCCACCGGGACAAGGATGCTATGCTCGGCCAAGGAAGAGAGCTTGCCCCCCTTGAACCCGCAAAGGCCGACGGTCTTGGCGCCATGCTTCTTAGCGAATTCGACCGCTTTCAGCACATTCGGGGAGTTGCCGCTTCCAGATATCCCGATGACTAGGTCACCCGGTCGCATCAGGTACTGCAATTGGGCCACGAAGACGGCGTCATACGAGATGTCATTGGCTATCGCCATCACGGCCGGCACGTTGTCCGCCAAGCAGACCATCCTGAAGCCCTTCTGGCGTCCGTAGGATGCGCCCTTAAGCATATCCCCGCAGAAGTGCGAAGCGCTCGCCGCGCTGCCCCCATTGCCGAAGATGAAGACCATCCTCTCCTCATCATAGGCCTCCAGGAGCAGTCTCGCCACCGAATGGACCGATTCTTGGTCGATCTTCCCGATGCTGGCGCGCACCTTGTCGAAGTATTGGCCCACCTCATCCTGGCCATCACTGTTCATGTTCGTCCCCCACGAAGATCACCCTCGATCCCTCTTGCTCGAACTTGAAGGACAAGCGGGGCAATGGTTTCATTGCCTCTTCCAGTTTCTGGGCCTTCTCCTTCTCGCAATAGAAAAGAAGGAAGCCTCCTCCTCCAGCCCCCAACAGCTTTCCGCCAATGGCGCCTGCCGCTAACCCCCTGGCGTACATCGCGTCTATTTCTGGGTTGGTTATTCCGGAAGCAAGCTGCTTCTTGAGGAGCCAGTTCTCATGTAGCACCTCTCCGAAGGCGGCAAGATCACCGGAATGCAGGACATCGCGCGATTTCCAGACCAGCTCGACCATTCTTAACAGCATGTCAGTCTTATCCCTGCTGCGGGTATTATGGCTCTGCTCGCTCAGTATTCCCGATGCCTGCCTCTGCTGCCCAGTGAAGAAGATGTGCAGATTGCTCTGTAGCTCTAAGGAAGTGGAACGGTTCAAGTGCATCGGTTCCACGTTCACCGAGCCATCGAGATTGAACTTAATGACGTTCAGACCCCCGAATGCGGCGGCATAATGGTCCTGCTTGCCGATCGGTTCCTTCAGGCGGACGATCTCAATGTCGATGGCTTCTTCCGCCAGTTTCTCCTTGGGCACATATTCGCCGTTTCGCACGTGCATATTGTGCAACAGGCAAACGGTGAAGGCCGACGATGAACCGAGCCCTGTACCGGAAGGTACATCTCCGTTCGAGCTGAACTCCAATGGCCCGTTATCAGGGAAAATGGTCATCACCTCCCGGAAGAGAGGGTGCCGTATCTCGGCGATTGAATTGCAGTTCTCGGTTTCCGAGTACTTCAACCGGTACTTAAACTTGTCAAAGAATTTGTGCGAGGAAATGTAGATGAACTTGTTGATCGAAGTGCTGATCACGGCGCCCTGGTGCCGGGAGTAGAATGGCTCAAGGTCGGTGCCTCCCCCGACGAAGCTGATGCGATACGGCGTCCTGGTGATGATCATGCCTTACCTCAAGCGCAGAGAAGCAATCGCACAACTGCCATATTTCCCTTGTGTCATTAATGCCCATGATTGCGAGTTACTGATCAAAGCATTTCGACGATTTACCGCCAGCACGAGCACGCCATTCCATTGCCATAGGGAGGCTGGCTCCCTATTGATATCCAGGCCAGCATATCACCGTGGATTTTAAGAATCAGAGTCATGTGCGCCGAGCCATGCATTGCCAAAATGGTATCTGATGGGCAATCTATTTATATGCAGCTTGTAATATTTGCACTTTGTCTGACACCAGTCGGACATGAGGGATGGGATGCACCTAGGGGTCCGGCTCCACGCCGAGCGCCCAGTTTATCGCCTCTCCCACAAGGAGGAGGTACATGTACCTTAAGCAGCTTGAGCTAGAGAACTTTAAGTCGTTCGGCAAGAAGATGACCATACCGTTCCTGGAAGGCTACACCGCGGTCACGGGACCGAACGGCTCTGGGAAGTCCAACATCTCCGATGCCATTCTCTTCGTCCTTGGACCGAAGTCATCCAAGGCGCTCCGGGCCGCCAAGCTCACCGACCTCATTTTCAATGGAGGCACGTCCAAACAGGCGGCCGACCATTGCAAGGTTTCACTGGTGTTCGACAATAGGGATCGTAGCATCCCCTATGATGCGGACATCGTGAAACTGACCCGCCTGGTCAAATTGTCCGAGAGCACGGACGGCTACAACTCATACTTCTACGTGAACGACAAAAAATCCTCCTTGGGCGAGTTCGATTCCTTGCTGGCCATCGCCCGGATCAGCGCCGAGGGCTACAACCTGGTGCAGCAGGGTGATGTGACCCGGATAGTCTCCATGAGCACGATCGACCGCCGGCGCATACTCGACGACATCTCTGGCATCTTGAAGTACGATGAGGAGATCGTCAAGGCCGAAGCGGAAAGGAAGGCAGCCGAGGACAACATCGAGCGCATCGGCATCATCCTCACCGAGCTGGAGAGGCAGATAAAGCAGCTGGAGGAGGAGCGCACCTCAGCCCTCAAGTACATCGAGGCGCGGGACAAGCTCGCCCTTTCCAAGGCGCAGCTGGCGCATAAGAAGAGGGAGGCGGCCGTGACCGAGATAGACTCGATCCGCCGCCAGATGGCGAACTACGAGAAGGAGATCGAGGCCCTCAAGGTCCGCAAGGAGGAACTGGCCGCCAAGGTGAAAGAGGCGGAGCTGAGGATCGCCTCCATCGAGAGAGAGATAGAGGGCCGCGGGGGAGCGGAGTTCCAGCAGCTCAAGGAGAAGATGGACGCCGCCAAGATCGAGATCGCGCGGGCTCAGGAGCAGGGCAAGCGGGCCGCGGAGGAACTCGAGGAGCTGCAGGCGCTGCTCGCTTCCCGTATCGAGGACAAGAGCGCATTGGAGAATGGGATCGCGCAGCTGGCACAGAAGCTGAAGGGAGCGGAAAGCGCCCATCTCGGGGGCCTATCACATTTGGAGAGCAAGAGCGCCGAACTGGCCGAGGTGTCCCAGGAGGTCGCTCAAGGCGATACTGAGCTCGGCTCGCTGGACAAGAAGGTCAGCGATCTCGACATGAAGATCAAGGAGCTGGAGGAGCAGAGGCACGCCCTCACCATGGAGAAGGAGAGGGCCGAGGACCGCCAGGAGCGGCTCAGAACGGACCTCGCCAATCTGGACGAGGGCAAGAAAAGCCTCGACTTCGAGGTCTCCGACACTGAGTTCACCATCAAGAACCTGAAGACGGCCGATAAGGATTCATCCAAGGAGCTGAAGGCCATTCAGGAGGGGCTCTTCCAAAAGAAGAGCTTGGAGGGCAAGTTGAGCCACCAGGCAGAGGACCTGGAGCAGGCGATCAGGCGGTTGACAAGGGAGTACGGCCAGTTGAAGGCCGAACAGGAGGCGGCCGAATCGATAGTCAAGGGATACAACCGGGCCGTGCGTTCGCTCCTGGAGGCGAGGGACCGCCGTGAAATAAAGGGCATCCACGGCACCATCGCCGAGCTGGCCGAGGTCGATCCCAAGTGCGAGGTGGCCTTGAACGTGGCCGCAGGGAACCGCATGCAGTCGATCGTGGTGGACGACGATGAAGTGGCGGCCACCGCCATCCAGTTCCTCAAGCGCAACGGCCTGGGAAGGGCCACCTTCCTGCCGTTGAACAAGATGCTGGATGGCAAGCCGAGGGGCAAGGCCCTGTTGGCCGAGAAGGAGTCGGTAGGCTTCGCCATCGACCTGATAAGATTCAATGAGAAGTACCGCGCCGCCTTCTGGTATGTGTTCGGGGACACGGTGGTCGTCGACACGCTGGACAAGGCCCGCAGGCTTATGGGCGGCATCCGCCTGGTGACCATCGGAGGAGAGCTGATCGAGTCCTCGGGGGCCATGGTCGGCGGCACGGTGGAGAGCAGCCAGCTCAAGTTCGGGCCCTCCAAGGGCAAGCTGGAGGAGGTCGGGGAGGAGCTGCGCAAGTCCACCGAGCACGCGGAGAAGGTGCGCGAGGAGCTGCTGAAGGTCCAGGCGGCGCTCCGGGAGGCCGAGGGCGCACTGGGGGAGATGAACAGCTCCGGGTCCACCAACACCGTCAAGTTGAGCGCTCTCGAGTCCCGGCGCAAGGAGCTGCGCGACCGTTTGGCGCAGACGGAGCAGGAGATCGGCAAGTACTCGTCCGAGCTGACGGAAACCGAGCGCAGCCTGAAGGAATTCAATGGCCAGATCGACGATCTGTCCTCAAGGCTGGATAAGATGAGGCTCGAGCGCGACTCCGGTCGCAAGCGCATCGCCGAGATCGCTCCCAAGGAGCTCTCGCTGCGTCTCAAGACCCTGCAGGGGGAGATCGCAGACCTCACGGGCAAGGTCGCCGCTCTCAAAGCAGAGAAGGAGACGAACGAAGCCCAGCTAGGGCTTCTGAAGCAGCGCTACCAGGACATTTGTTCCGCCGAGACGGAGGTGAAAGAGAAGCTGGACAAGACCAAGAGGCAGGCCGCCGAGGCGGCCGCCCGCGAGTCCAAGTTTACCGTCGAGCTGAGCGCCCTGAAGAAGGTCGAGGAGTCAATGGGCAAGGAGATCAAGGAGCTGCGGGACAAGCGCGATGCCGCCTTCCGGGAGAAGACCAAGCTGGAGGGCGATAAGGACAGCACTCTGGTCAAGATCGAGACCTCTGGCGACTTCACCATCGGGCTGCAGACCAAGCTGGTCGTGGCGGAGGACAGACTGAAGGAGATCAACGCTGAGATCGGTGCCTACACCGTGCAGGTATCGTTCCCCCTCCCTGCTCTGGAGGACATCAAGGACACCCTCTCCTCGTGCGAAAGGATGCTCAACTCCATGGGCGCCGTGAACTTGAGGGCCATCGGCGATTACGATTCCAAGAAGGCCCGCCACACCGAGCTGAAGGAAGAGGTGGCGAGACTGGACGAACAGAGGAAGGACCTGATCCGGCTGATGAAGGAGCTCAACGAGAAGAAGAAGCTGGCCCTGGGCAAGGTCTTCACCGCCATCAACGAGAACTTCAAATCCACCTACGCGGAGCTGTCGGGGGGCGGGGAGGCGGAGCTGGTGCTCGAGAACCCCGAGAGCCCCTTCGAAGGCGGCCTGATCATGAAGGTCCGGCCCCGGCTGGGGAAAGTGCTGCGCCTGGACGCCCTGAGCGGCGGGGAGAAGTCCTTGGCCGCGCTGGCCCTGATATTCGCCATTCAGCAGTACCAGCCCTCGCCGTTCTATCTGCTGGATGAGGTCGACATGTTCCTGGACGCGGTGAACGCGGACATGGTGGCCAACCGGGTGGCCAAGTGCGCCAAGACGGCCCAGTTCTGCCAGATATCGCTGCGCAAGGTCACCCTCAGCAAGGCGGACCATTTGATCGGGGTGACCAAAGGAGAAGGTGGCATCTCGCATGTCATTATGAGGCCCAACATCGGCGACCTCAAGGACCTGCAGGAAGAGCTGCCCATTCCAGAGGAGAAGGCGGAGGGAGCGGCATGACCGATTGCATCGGACTGGAGAACATGCTCGACCACATCATGTTCCATAAGGCGCTCATCGACGAGGAGAGGGATTGCAGGAAACTGGACCACTACATCGAGATGGCCCGGGGCTTTGACCAAGGGGCCGAGGCGGTGCCGCGGGACCCCATGGACCGCTCCTTGCACCTGGTGTTCGATCTGGTGCTGGCGAACAACTACGACCCCTGGGACATCGATCTCATTTCCTTCACGGACATGTACATGAAGAAGATGCAGGCCTCGGAGGTCAACTTCATCGTGGCGGGGAAGCTGGTCTTCATGGCCTGGAGCATCCTGAAGCTGCAGAGCCAACAGGTGCTGGTCTCGCACGAGGACCGCAGCGCGCTGTTCTGCTCCGATTGGGACTTCGACAATCTGGAAGAGTTCTACGAGGCCAGGCCGCAGACCTGCCTGGACATGGACGTCCCGGAGGCGGTGGACCTGTGCGAGGCCGTGCGCCATCATTCGCAGAGGCCGGTGTCATTGATCGAGCTCCTGGACGCCTTCGAGGAGGCGAACGAGGAAGCGCGCCGGCAGGAGGAACGCGCCCGTCTGCGGGAAATGCTCAAGAACTCGGACCAGAAGTTCGACTCTAAGTCCCATGGTGAGGACCTGGAGAAAGATGTGGAGATGGTCTGGAAGCGCATCCTCAAGTGCGGCACAGGGCCGGTGGTCATCGATGATCTCTTCGAAGGGAGCAAGGAGGACCGCATCACGGTTTTCGTGGCGCTGCTGTTCCTGGCCCGCAAAGGCAAGATAGCGCTCTGGCAGGACGACCTTCCTCACGGTCAGATATTCCTGGAGATGAAGATCCCCTGGGACATCGGCACCCTGGAGGACGCGAAGCACGCAGTGCCGGCGCACCAGCAGGCCGCGGTGATGTGATTTGGACGATGTCAGGGCCGTGGAAGCGGTGCTTTTCGCTTCCCCTCGGCCGCTGCGCATGGCCGAGATCGAGAGCGCCACCCAGCTGCCCCAGGACACCATCCGAAGGGCGATAACCAAGCTGAAGAAGGAGTACGACGAGCGCGCCTCCGTGGTGGAAGTGGTGAAGATCGGGATACGGTACGCGATGCAGCTGCGCAAGGAGTACTCGACCTATGGCCTTCCGTTCGCGGAGAAGGAGCTCCCGCGCGAAGTGCTCAAGACGGCCGCTTACATCGCCTACAACCAGCCGGTGCTGCAGAGCGACCTGGCTAAGACGCTGGGAGGGGATGTGTACGAGCATGTGCGCATCCTGCGCTCCGCTGGCCTGATAGCGGGCAAGAAGCAGGGACAGACCTTTTCCTTGAGCACGGGCAAGAAGTTCTCCGAGTACTTCGGCATCGCCTCATCGCGCAAAGAGGACATCAAGAAATGGATGGACAGCCAGGTCGGGAAATGATATCCAACCAGGCAAAAGACTTTAAATCTAATATAGCTGTGGCTTTCCCATGGGCATCAAATCAAAATTGAATAACTTTCTCAATCGCCCAAACATCGATAAGGAATTTGAAGCAGCTCATAGGAAATTCGTTGCAGCGAATGGTGACAAAACGCTCCGTTTGAATTATGATCTCAATGCCGATTCTATCGTATACGATGTCGGAGGCTACCAAGGGCAATGGAGCAGTGACATCTTTTCAAAATACCTTTGCCACATTCATATTTTTGAGCCGGTCAGGCAGTTCTACACCGATATCCAAGAGAGGTTTTCGCGCAATTCACAGATAATTGTACATGGTTTCGGTTTGGCCGCAAGCAATTCGACCCAGAAGATATTCCTTGATTCGGATGGCAGCTCTATTTTTGGAAAGAGCGATAAATCAGAGATCGTTGAGCTGCGTTCGATCAGCGATTTCGTCAAGGAATCTGATCATTCGATGATCGATTTGATAAAGATAAACATCGAAGGCGAGGAATATGACCTCCTTGAGTCAATGATAAGCGATGGGAACATTGAGAAATTCAAGGACATCCAGATTCAGTTTCACACATTCATTCCAAACGCGAGGGAAAGGAGAGCAGCAATTCGCATTGCATTGGAAAGAACGCACAGACCGACATATGATTATCCATTCGTTTGGGAGAACTGGGTGAAGAAGTGATCAATCGCTTGGCTGCTCTCATCGTGGGCAGGTAGCAGAAAAAATCTTCACTTGCTTATCCCTAATGAGTTCGCCGAGTTGCGCGGCATCGCCTCTTCATGCAAGAGAACGCCAGGAAGTGGATGGACAGCCAGGTCGGGAAATGAAGACACAAGCGGACGAAACGGTCCTTTCGATCGTGATGTGAAGCTCCAATTTAGCCGCTTGCTGGTCGTCAAATCGCTCTTTGAGGAAAGGTTTAAGTGCCGCAGCCAATATCTCCGAGACAGTGATTCATCATGGTAATGCCACTGGCCCTTCTCGAGAAATCGATGAACAAGAAGGTCACGCTGCTGCTCAAGGACAACCGTGTCCTCGAGGGTAAGCTCACCGGTTATGACGAGTACATGAACATGGTGCTCGAGGAGACCGAAGAGAGGACGGCGGAGCAGACGCGCCGCCTGGGCGTGGTCATCCTGCGAGGCAACAATGTGGTGAGCATCTCACCCCAATAGGCAAGAAACCCATTGATAGCGACTATCGGCTGGCAACAGGCATGAAGGCGGTCATTCTGGCTGGTGGCCTGGGCACACGGCTGCGTCCTTTGACCTACCGCATCCCGAAACCTCTGATGCCTGTCGCTGGACGCCCTCTCATCGTTCGCATTATCGATTCCTTGCCCTCCTCGGTGGACACCGTCGTGCTGGCGGTAAGCTACATGAAGGAGGCGGTGGAGGAGTACTTCCGCGTCAACCCATGCGGAAAAAAGGTTCTGATCGTCAACGAGACCACTCCCCTAGGCACTGGAGGAGCGCTCAAGAACGTCGCGGAACATCTGGACTCGACATTCATCGCCTTGAACGGTGATTGCCTGTCCACCCTGGACTTCAAGGTCATGGTGCGCCAGCATCGGGAGAACGGCGGCATCGGGACCATAGCCCTCTGGGAGGTGGAGGACCCTTCTGCGTTCGGCGTGGTCGCCCTGGACAAAGGCTCTCGCATTCTTGACTTCCAGGAGAAGCCCCAGCGGGAGGAGGCGAGGTCCAATCTGATCAACGCCGGCGCCTATGTCTTCGAACCTGAGATCCTGGACTACATCGGCAAAGGCCATGTCTCGATGGAGAGGGAGGTCTTCCCGAACCTCCTGGAGGAGGGACTGTTCGGCTTCCGATTCCAAGGGTTCTGGATCGATTGCGGGACCAGAGCCAATCTGCTGGCGGCACAGAGGGCCGTGCTGGAGAGGGAAGGCAGTGGGGCCAGGGGAGGTCATGCAGATCCCGCATGCCAGCTATCCGCTCCCTATCTGACCCTGGAGGCGACGGTGGGCAGATGCAGCCTGGGGCCCAACGTGGTGGTCGAGGGCGCCACGATCGGCGATGGTGCTAGCGTGCGCAATTCCCTGATCATGAGAGGCGCCCAGGTAGGATCCAATGCCGTGGTGGAGAACTGCATCATCGGACCGGGCATGATGGTCGGCAAGGACACGCAGGTCAGCGACACGATATTGGCCGAGAAGTAAAGGTCGGAAAACAAATCTGAAAGGGTTATCTATTACCCATCGGTTCTCCCCCCTGGAGGCAGTGTTGTCGGATGAATCGGCTCGAGCGGCTCGTCGCCTTCATTAGCAAGCCTGGCTTCCGGAAAGGCTGGCTTGGCTTCATCATTGCATTCTTCCTCATAATGGTCATCGTCCCCACCGTTTTCATTCTCACTTACGCCATAACGGACTGGAACAGCATCCAGACCAAGGTGCTCAACGATCCCGCCGTTACAAGGATGATCACCGACGCCGTCATCGCTTCCTTCGAGATCGCCGGCATCGTCACCTTGATCGATTTCTTGGTGGGCCTGCCGATGGCTTGGATCCTGGTGCGGAAGAGCTTCAGGGGCAAGGAGATGCTCGACACCTTGATCGACATGCCATTGGCGGTGCCGACCGCGGCCCTCGGTTTCTCCAGTGCCATCTTCTGGGCCGTCACCAAACCGGATGTGACCTCGCCCCTTGGTCTGGAGATCATCGCCTCGCCCTTCCTCCTGATCATCCTCCTGCACGTTGTCTTCTCCTATCCCTACATGGTCCGTTCCCTGGCGGCGATACTGCAGCAGATCGATCAGACCTATGAGACGGCCGGCCAGACGCTAGGGGCCTCGAAGCTGACCGCCGCCCGCACCATCACCCTCCCCCTGTTCCGGGCCGGGCTGGTGACCGGCATTATCCTTTGCCTTGCTCGAAGCCTGAGCGAGACCGGCGGGACCATGATCGCCCTGGGCACCATGGCCAACGCGCAGGGTTTCCAGATCGGGCCCACGCTCATCGGCACATGGAAGGCCTTGGGCACCTCCATGAATCCGGCGCTGGCCTTCGTCAGCATCATCCTGATCATCCTTGCCCTGGTGCTTCTGGTGGTCATGAAGCTGCTGGTCATGAAGGTGAAGCTGCCCGCAGGCAAGGTCTGGCCGCGTTGGGAGAAGATATTGTCCCGTGGCTTCGTGCCCAAGTCCAAGGACGGGTTCTCCCTCTTCTTCCTGGTGCTCTTCGTCCTCGTCCCCTCCTTCTTCATCTTCACTTATGTTGCGACGGCCAGCCCTTCGGGCTCCAGCAATTGGAGCATGTTCTGGGACTCGCTGTTCGCTTCTTTTGTGATCGCGGCAGTGGTAACGGTCATTGATTTGGCGCTAGGGGTGCCCCTGGCCTTGTACATAGCCCGCGGCGGGCACAACAAGCTGCCAGCGAGCCTTGACGTTCTGGTGAATATCCCGTTGATAGTGCCCACCGCCGCCCTGGGGGTGTCGCTCAGCTACTTCTGGGTGGGAGGGAACGCCGACACCGCCTCGGGCATCTGGCTGATAATCCTGGCCCATGTGGCTTTCACTTACCCGCTAGTGGTGAGGAACGTGGCCGGGGCGGTGGAGGAGATCGAACCTTCCTATGAGGAGACCGCGCGGACCTTGGGGGCGAAGCCCGTGCAAGCCTTCCGCCGGGTCCTGTTCCCGATGATAAAGGCCTCCATCCTGGCCGGCGCCATCATGGCCTTCACCCGCAGCCTGGGGGAGACTGGTGCTACCCAGGCCGTGGTCAAGAATGCCAACACCGCGCCGGTCTACATAGTGAACCTCATCAATGTCCAACACGACTACTACACGGCAGCCCTGGCTTGCATCCTGTTGATTATTGTGTCATATGTGTTCATGCTGCTGCTCAGGTACATCACCAAGAGAAGGGAGGAGGTGCTGAAGTAGATGCCAAGCATCTCCCTGAAGCAGGCGTACAAGCACTACGGCGACATCAGAGCGGCCGACGGGCTGGACCTCGAGGTGCAGAACGGGGAGTACCTTTGCCTCCTCGGTCCGACCGGAGCGGGGAAGACGACCGCGCTGCGCATCATCTCTGGACTGATAAGACCTGATTCAGGCAGCGTCAGTTTCAATGGCACGGATGTGACTCATCTCGAGCCTCAGGACCGGGGGGCGGTCCTGCTCAGCCAGACCTATTCACTTTTCCCGCAGCTGACCGTGGCCGAGAACATCCTCTTCGGGCCGAACATCCGCAACCTGCCCGAGAATGAAAAGGACCGCATACTGGCCGACATGCTGGACCTGGTGCGCTTGACCAAGAGGCCGGACGCCTACCCTCGGGAATTGAGCGGGGGCATGCAGCAGAGGACCGCCCTGGCCCGCGCGCTCGCCTCCGGCGCCCAGATCTTGCTCTTGGATGAGCCGCTGAGGGCCTTGGACGCGAGATTGCGCATCAGCCTGAGGCGCGAGCTCAGGGACCTGGCCAAATCATTGAACATGACCACGGTGCACGTCACCCACGACCAGGACGAGGCCTTGGTCATGGCCGACCGCATAGCGGTGATCCGGGAAGGGAGGATCATCCAGATAGGCACGCCGGAGGATGTCTTCGACAACCCGGTGAGCCCCTTCGTGGCCAACTTCGTGGGGCAGAGTAATTTCCTTATCGGTGAGGTGGTCTCGAAGCGAGAGGAGACCACGGTCAAAGGGGAGAGGGGGAACATCGTGCTGGCACGCCCTTGTCCCTTTGCAGTGGGAGAGAAGGTGGTGGTGGGTGTGAAGGTGGGCAACACCGAGATCGCCAAGGAGGGCGAGGGTTTCTTCGATGGCATGGTGGAGCGCATCCTGTTCGAAGGGCGGAATCTGCATGTCGATGTGAGCGTGGAGGGGGTGGGCAGGTTCCACTCCAAGGTGCCTTCCTGGAGATTGGGCAAGTTGGCGGTGGGGGACAGGGTCAAGATCAAATGGAGCGCGGACAAGGCCGTCGTTTTCTCCATCCCCGAAGGGGGTCTCGAGAAGGAGCTGAAGGTGGAGTAGATGCCTGAGGTGAGGTTGCGCAACATCTCCAAGAAGTTCGGCAAGGTCGTGGCCGTGGACGAGGTGGACCTCACCATCGCCGACGGGGAGTATGTTACCATCTTAGGCCCCTCGGGCTGCGGCAAGACCACCCTCATCCGCGTCATCGCCGGCATCATAGAGCCGACCACCGGCGAGGTCACCATCGGGGGCAAGGACATGCGCGGCGTGCCGATCGAGGAAAGGGACATCGGTTACGTCTTCCAGAACATCGCCCTATTCCCGCACCTGGACGTGGAGGACAACGTCTCCTATGGGCCCAGGGTCAGGAACCGGCCCAAGGCGGAGCAGCTCCAGGTGGCGCACCAGTACCTGGAACTGGTGAAGCTGCTGGACAAGATGCAGATGTTCCCCGGAGAGCTGTGCGGGGGCGAGCAGCAGAAGGTCTCCTTGGCCAGGGCGCTGGCCACAGGGGCGAGGCTGCTGCTCCTGGACGAACCCCTATCGGCGCTGGATGCAAGGGTGCGCGTGGATCTGCGCTACGAGCTGAGGCGCATCGTTAAATCGTTGGGTCTCACCACGGTGCACGTTACCCACGATCAGGAGGAGGCGATGTCGGTCTCCGACCGCATCGTGGTCATGCGCTCGGGCGGGGTGGTGGAGAGCGGCACTCCCGAGCAGCTCTACACCCGGCCGAAGGACATTTTCACCTCCAACTTCGTGGGTGAGACGAACTTGCTGGAAGGCTGGGTGAAGCGGAAGGCGGAAGGGAAATCCAGCATCGAGCTCCGCGCGGGGGCTGTGGTGGAGGTGGCCAATTGCGATTGCAGCGACGGAGAGGCGGTGGTGGTCTCCGTTCGGCCAGAGTTCGTTTTCCCGTTCACGGAGGGGCTGCACTCCACCATCAAGTATCTCACCTACATGGGCACCTATTGGCGCATCGCCGCGGAGACCGAGAGCGAGGATGTGGTGGAGTTCAATGCGCCAGCGGCGGAAGGAAAGCTTTATCAGAGTGGTCAGGAGGTCTATTTGATGATCAACCGGAAAGCGGCGGTCGTGTATCCGAGACCGTTGGAGGGAATTGCGGAGGCGGTAAAACTTGAGTGAGAAGGGGACGTTGCTGGATTGGTTCGGGAAACGCCGAGAGTCGGTGGTCACCACGGGTATCCGAGAGCACGCACAAAAGGTGGCTGACACCATCTCGGAGCTCAATCGCACCCTGCAGGCATTGTGCAAGAGCGAGAAAGGGATCGCTCTGGACGCCCTGAAGCGCGTGAACCTGTCCGAGAAGGAGGCGGACCGGCTAGAGGAGATGATCACGGAGGAGCTCTCCAAGGGGGACCTGGAGGTCAAGGAGCGCGAGGACCTGATGCACCTCATCCGCCACATGGACAGCGTCGCTGATTGGGCCAAGGAAGCGGGGCTGAATATCCAGTTGACCATCGAAGCGAACGTGGAGGTGCCGCTGACCCTCTTGAATAAGTACTACGCCATGACGCAGGAGCTGGAGAAGGCCGCCAAGCAGCTGCGGATGAGCATTGACAACCTGGGGGTGGACGCCGAGCAGGTGATCAAGTACGAGCGGATGGTCGATGTCCAGGAGCACCTCCTAGATGAGATGTACTTCTCCACCAAGAAGGAGATCTACTTCTCCAACATCGACCCCAAGGCCATCTACCTGATGCGCGACATCCTCCACGATCTGGAGACCTCCGCCGATAAGTGCAAGGACGCAGCGGACATCCTGCACATCCTGGTGGTGTCGCGGCAGTTCAAGGCAAGGTGATCCCATGGCGGACAGGCTCTTCGGCACCAACGGCATAAGGGGCGTGGTCAACGAGCTCATGGGCCCGGAGCTGGCCTTGGACATGGGCCGGGCCATCGGCACCTACATGAAGGGCAGGGTGGCGGTGGGCACCGACCCGCGCACCTCGGCCGACATGCTGAAGAGCGCCATGTTGGCGGGGCTGATGTCCGCCGGAGCGGAGGTCATCGACCTGGGCATGCTGCCCACGCCCGCCCTGCAATACTATGTCAAGACCAACGCCATCGCCGGAGGAGTGGTCATCACCGCCTCCCATAACCCGCCCGAGTTCAACGGCATCAAGGCGGTGGATGCGGACGGCACGGAGATGCCGCGCGCGAAGGAGGAGGAGATCGAGGCCATCTACTTCGCCAAGGCCTTCGAGGCGAGGCCCTGGAGCCAGGTGGGGCGGGTGCGCCGGGAGGGCGCGGCCATCGAGCGCTACCAGAAGGCCATTCTGTCTCAGCTGGATGTCAAGGCCATCAAGGAAGCCGAGCTCCAGGTGGTGCTGGATTGCTCCAACGGGGCCGGTTCGGTCTGCACCCCGGGATTGCTGGAGGCATTGGGGGTCAAGGCCATCACCCTGAACTGCAACCCCATGGGCACCTTCCCCGGGCATCCGTCCGAGCCCACCGAGGACCACCTGGCGGACCTCATGAGCCTGGTCAAGCAGAGCGGCGCCGCGCTGGGCATCGCGCACGATGGGGACGCGGACCGGGCCATATTCGTGGACGACAAGGGCAGGTTCGTGTACGGCGACAAGTCTCTGGCGGTCATCTCCGCCTGCATGGTCGCTGACAACGAAGGAGGCATCGTGGTCACGCCCGTCTCCACCTCCAGGTGCGTGGAGGACGTGGTGCGGGAGGCGGGAGGGGAAGTGATCTACACCCGCGTCGGCTCACCCATCGTGGCCCGCAAGATGATGGAGGTCGGGGCCGTGTTCGGAGGGGAGGAGAACGGCGGCATGATCTTCCCGCAGCACCAGTACTGCCGGGACGCGGCCATGACCGCGGCCAAGATGCTGGAGATCATCGCCATCGAAGGCACGCTCTCCGAGCTGCTGAGGAAGGTCCCCGACTATCAGCTGGACAAGCGCAAGGTGCATTGCCCCGAGGCGCGCAAGGAGGAGGTGCTGCGCTCCGTGCGGGAGGCCTTCGCCGATCAAACGGTCGATACCACCGACGGGGTCAAGGTGTACTTCGACGAGGGCTGGACGTTGATCCGGCCGTCAGGCACCGAGCCGATATTCCGCATCTTCTCCGAAGGCAGGGACGAGGAAGCGGCCAAGCGCATCGCCGATCGCTGCGAGAGGGTGGTCAGGGAGGTCCTTGGGGATGAGGACTGAGCAGGTCCTGCTTTCATAAGAAAAGAGGGATCCGGATCACTGGGCGCGCCGGTGCTTGTGCACCACGGCCAGCACCTCGATGATCATGCGAGCGGCCAGGGCGGCCGTGTTGCCTTTGTCGTAGGGCGGAGATACCTCGTTCACATCGAAGCCTACCATGCGCGGCGCTACCATGTTGATGCACTTCTTCACATCCATGGAGCTCAGGCCGAACGGCTCCGGCGTACCGGTTCCCGGCGCGTATGCGGGGTCGATCCCGTCTATGTCCAGGGTGAAGTAGATGTTCTCCTTGCGGATCATGTTCAAGGCCCGCTTGAAGGATTTCTCCACCCCCTCATCGTGGATGGTGTAGGCGTCGATGTACTCCGGCATCTTCGCCCGCCGCTCATCGATGGAAATGGACCTCACGCCGAAGGCCAGCACGTTCTCGATGCCCACATGGTCGGCGCTCCGGCGCAGTACGCAGGCGTGCGATAGCCGGTTGTTCATGTACTCCTCCCTGAAGTCGAGGTGCGCGTCGACCGCGATCACCCCTATGTTCTTGAAAGCCTGGACCGCTGGAATGGTGATGCTGTGCTCGCCGCCGATAAGGATGGGGAACTTGCCCGCCTGCACTATCCGGTCGACCACCTGCCGGGTCTCCTGGACCATGTCCTCCGCCGAGCCGCAATCCTCCACGTTCCCGGCATCGTGCACCTTGACCTCGGTCAGAAGGATGTCGTGCTCGAAGACGTATGGTTCGAAGTTGTAGGAAGCCTCCCGGATGGCGTTCGGGCCCGCTCTGGCCCCGGAACGGAACGAGGTGGTGCGGTCGAAAGGCACGCCCAGGATGACGAAGTCTGCTTCCTCGAAGCTCGAGGTGGCGAAGGCAAAGTTGGCGCCGCGAAGGACCATTCGAATTCCTTAAACCTTTGTGATCTTGCGGCGTCCCAAGGCGACCATGTACATGATCTCCTCGCCAGGGTGCAGCTGTCCCTGGTACTCTTCGGGTATCGGTAGTGAGAAGTTCTCGTAATTATCAAGGTCCATGAGCTGAACCTCGACCCCGGCGATGGCCAGGATCTGCGCTTTCCTCTTGTCGATCATGGGCACCTGGACCTTGTGCGTCACCGGGTGCACAATGCTTCGCTTCTTCTCGTCGAAAAGGCCGACCGCGTCTATGCGCGCCTTCGCTTCGCCATGTTTCCCCGGCTTTGAAGTTTGGATAGAGAGTATCCTACAAGGCTCGTCATCGATGATGACATACCTGCCTTCCTTGAGCTCCCTAACCTCAGCTTGGGTCCAAGACATAGGTATCGGCTAGGGAAAAGGCCGCGGCTTTAAATAACTTATTGTCATGCCAAGCGCTGGCTTCTCTCGACAGGTACATTTTCACGATATTGGAGGCGCTGCCGTGAGGCGCATCTACCTGGCCGGGGCGTTCGTCCTCGCCGACTTCCTGATCTTCCCGCCATCATACTGGGGGTGCTCTTTTCATGAGGTTCGAGCGCGTCCACGACGAGAAGGAGGGCGATTTCCTCCTCTGCCCGCTGAAGTGCCGCCTGGTGTTCGCCCTGAGGCGCCCCCGCGTCCGGTCGTTCAAGTGCAGCGGGGAGAAGCTGGCGGAGATCTGCCAAGCCGATGAAGGCGAGGTCGCGCGGGAGCTCAAAGGGCTGATCAAAAAGAGCCTGGTGGGACACCGGGGATCATCGAGCAGACCGATGCTCTTCCTGATGGTGAAAGGGAAGGCGGGGGCCGGGCCCGTCCCGGAGCGCGTGGATGATCCGCTCCCGGTTCTGGCCGAGCAGCTCGACCGCCCGGTAGAGCGTCCTCGCGTTGAACGGTCCGACCTCGTAATGTTCCAGGACCTCCGGCCGGTTCATCCATTCGCTGGCCTGCAATATGCTGAAGTTGTCGCCCAGCTGGTCGGCCAACATGCCGCGGACCAGGGCATCGACATCGACGCCCTTGGCCTTCAGCTGGCCGATCGTCTCGTTCAACTGCAAGCGCTCGTACCGATCATCGACCATCAGCATCGTGCCGATGGAAAACGATTTATTGTCGTTCGGCGTAATCTGAGCCATCCTCAGCCTGGACTGTCTTTGCATAATTACAGCAGGGCTGAGGGCACTCATAGTTTCTCGTAGGCCTCCGCCTCTCAGCGGAGGCCAGCGTTCCGAGACCAAGAAATGCTGTGCCTAAATTGACAGATCAACTGTCAAGGTTAGGCTGGACGATGAACTGAAAGATTGACGTTGAGAGAAGAGAGTGCGGTCACGAACTTCGACGATCCGAGCGTCCTGGCCGAGGTGTCTCGTGGCCTGGGGGATGCGATGCGAGGCATCGAGATTTCCACCATCAAATCGGAGCAGCGTCTGCAAGAGCGCGACTGGTAATCGTGACCGACCTAGAACTCCTCAGCGACCATGAATGGCACGGGGCGATGTCGCCTGCATGAACCCCAGGCGCCCGTATGAAAATAAAACGCGGAAGACCGAAATGCCCAGAATGCTTAGCACGTCGTCCTGGTGACAAGTATGGATGATTCCTAGCCTCATGTTAGAGGCTTCGTGATCTCGGATAATACTTGTGTTGGCGTCAAACCCATTCATTGTCCTTCTATGCTGTTGGAGTGACGTTCGACCGCGGCGTCAATTGTATCACGTCCCACTCCACGCTGAAATCGTACCCATGAGCCCGAGCAATCCGCTCGATATCGATCAGCGAAGGGTAGGAGGGGTCTTTCCCGAACAGTCTCGCATCGTCAATAAGAACGATATGCTGCCCAGCACCATTCTTCATTATCGCATTCAGCTCTCTCATCAAAGGCGTAACATCCTCACCCTTGGACGTGACGCCCCCCGAATAGTGCCCGTCCAGCCAGAAGACGCATCTTGCGGATACATTTGCCAGTACTTCGGGTAGGAGCGAGCCGCTATCTCCCTGCAGTATCGAGATCCTTCGACTCGTAAGAAACCTCAGCCTAGCCACTGAAGCCAATAGAGGGCCCAGCTCTATCGAAATCACTCTGTCGAAATGCCCTTTGACCGCCTGCACCATATCCCCATAGTATGTTCCGGACTCGATGAACACCGTGAACTTCGCATCAGAATGGGCAAGGACTATCAGCTCCTTCAGTTCATGTGGTGGCGGCCCCTTAGAATCTGACTTCCACACTTCAGCCACAGAACGCCGGTTGGCTTGCCTGGCTTCCCTTACTGATGGTATGAGCTCAAGTCTATCTCCCATCCACTTCCTGGCCATCGTACTGATGACGGAAAGCTCGAGGTGACTGGCCATTTTCTCGAAAGATTTGATGGTCGACGGAAGTATAAACCTGTTTTCTCTTCAACCTCAAAGTATGATGGCATTACGAGAGCCTGCAGCATCTGAGCACCTTGGCCCAGAACGTCTGGCTGACGGTCGCCCTCTCGTTCCTGAGATGGAGCGGGGACCGGAAGCTGGACCGGGTGAATTTCAGGATTCAGGTCTCAAGGTCGCGGGTGGATTGGCTGGAGGAGGAACAGGTCGCCCTTCTGCTGCGCACCACCTCGAACCCCTATCATCTGGCGATGATCGCAATACTCGCCACCACGGGAATGCGCGTGGGCGAGCTGGCGACGCTCCGGGAGAAGGACATGCAGAACTGCGTGATCGTCCAGGGGAAGGAGCGCAAGGAGCGCATCATCCCCATAGATCAGCGGACCTGGCGCTATCTGGCGCCATATCTGGAGCGGAAGAAGGGGCTGGACCAGATGGACGTTTGGCTCGTCCACCTGGAGAAGGGGCGGGCGAGCCCCTACAACAGGAAGACCATTACGGCGGCGATGATCAAGCTGGGTCGGAGGCTCGGGTTCCACATAAGCCCTCATACCCTAAGGAGGACGTTCGGGCGAGCCCTGTACAAACGCGGATGCCCGCTGGTGGAACTCAAGGAGATCATGGGGCACTCGTCGGTAGAAATGACGATCAAATATCTCGACATCGGGCAGATGGATGTGCAGGACGCGATGACACACTATTCGCCGGACTACGGGGAGCTGAAAAAGGCAGAACCGTACTTATCGGGCGAGGGCCAGCGTATCTAGTAGAAGTAAATGACTTTACTCGCCAAATGGCGCTGGGCACCTAAGTTTGGTGGGCTTTCGGGGCGAAGTGCCGACATCACCGTAGAGCGGTGCGCAAGAGGTTCGATAGCGTCTCGGTATCCAGCATGGAACCGCAATAGGGGCGGACCTTCGGGGCGTCCAATCCTCCCGAGCCGATTGTTATCGAGGCGCTGCAAGCATGGCATTCATGGTTCAGAGCAAGGCCACCACGCCTAAGGTCCGCGACCAATTCGTTCAGATTCACCGACACAGTCTTGATCGTCCGTGTGCTCCCTATGCTTCGCGCTCGGCCCGCCTCTTCCCAAAGACCGGCGGCCTCGTATTCCTTAGCCGCATCTTCATAACGAGCCGCCAGTTCCATCCTCCTCGCATTGGCTTCATGCCTTCCATTGGCCGTTTCGTTCTTCCTGGCGCTTTCAATCCTATGATGGTCCCTGCTCCAATAATCTATCCATGAGAAGCAAGATGTGCACACTTCCAACGGATAGCTCAGACTGCTTGACCGGGCAAGCTGTTCTAGGGTGTCCTTTTCGCCGGAGATCGGCGCAGAGGTGTCAATGTGGCCAAACAGGTCTGGATTCACAGTGGTCTGCATTTGTGGATGAATGCCACAGACCCATTCCCGCAAAGACCGCATCGATACCCACCTATGAACGCTCCGCTGCTACCGCAGCATCACAGTTCTTCCCCATTCTCCATCACATACGATTTGATATCTTGCTTGGGATGCCGAAGATTAATCCTTTCAGAACCATTTTCATTTTCAAGAACTGTCTTCCTCATCCCCGCTTCTTGTAATGGCCCTTGTGCGTCACTGACCTGGCGTTGAGCTCCCGCGGCCTTCTTTTCGGGGCCTCAGGATACTTCTTCTGGATCTCTTCCACCCGGGCCTCGAAGCGGCGCTTCAGGTCGTCGCCGATGAACTGGCCCTTGTAGCGGTCCACCCGGGCGGCGATGGTGGCCTTGGATGCCAGCGTGCGCGCCACCTTGCCCCTCTGCCAGTAAGGCGCGCGGTGAATGGCCGGATGCTGGAAGATGATGCCATGCTTGGGCGGGGCCTTCCCTGAGCGCAGGTGCATGAACATGGCCTTCTCCGCGCCGAGCAGCTGCACGGTGGAGGAGGGCAGGGTGGCCAGGCGGTCCAAGCCCCCGGCCAGGGAAATGATGCGGGCGCCTAGGTTCGCGGACAGGAGGGCGGTGAGGTTGGGCGCCACTTCGTCCATGTGCTTCTGCACGTAGGCCTCCAGCTTGCCCTTCACCTCATATAGTTCCTGCAGCGACAAGGCGAAATTCTGTAGCACCTCGATATCCTCGTCCAGCAGCTCTGCGCCGACGGACTCCAACTTGACCCCCAACGATTTGATGATGTCCTCCCTCTCCCCGTGGCGGGCCACCAGCTCCGCGTACTGAGCATCCTTGGCGTAGTCCGCCAGCTCAGGGAAGTGCAATCCATACCATTCGTGCAGGCGCTCGTTCATGATGTTGATCATCTCGTTCAGGTCATCGATCGCTCTGATCGACTGCAGGATGTGCTTGTCCGGCCTGATCGGCTCCCTGGTCCTGATCTTGCCGAGCTCGACCATGACCTTCTGCATCAATTCCGTCGAGAAGCCGTAATCCTCGGATTTGATGAAAGACGAATCGTACACCACCGGCTTGCCCAGCTTGGATAGCCTAGCATCGGCCACCTTGATCCTCTTCTCCGCCAGCTTCTCCTCTTCCGGCAGGATCTCGCCGCGCTGCACGTTGGCCAGCTTTACCGCGATCACCTTCGGGTCCGGTTCGAACAGGATGTACTTCCTCACTTGGTCCTTGTCAGCCATGAACACCCCGAACCATTTAGTAACCAGAATAGCCATGTTTCTACCTGCCCTTTTTGCCCATGCCAAGTATCTTCTCGACCTCTTTGGAGGGCAGAGCCTTGATAGGCTTATTGCCCTCGCCCCTCACCTGCAGCTCCGCCAGATACTCTAGGGTTTCCATGCGGTGGAAGGCCTCGGCGATGTCCTTGCCGACCGTGATGGCGCCATGGTTCTCCAGGACGAAGGCCCTGGCCCCTTTGGCCATCGCCGCACTGAGGTTATCCGCCAGCCCCTCGCTCCCAGGGGTGGCGTACGGCACGAAGGCGACCCTTTCCAAGACCATGAGCCCCTCGGGCGTGTAATCGGTGCGCACGTTCTGCCCGGCCGCCGCCAGCAGGGAGCAGAACATCGGATGACAATGGATCACCGCGCCCACCTCCGGCACGTTCCGATAGAATGCCAGATGGAAGGGCGCCTCCATGGACGGCCGCTCGCCGGCGGTCACGTCCCCGTCCAAGTTCATGCGGATGAGGTCGTACTCGCGCAGCAGGCCCTTGCACGCGCCGGAAGGGGTGATGACCATGGAGCGGTCGTCCACTCGGCCACTGAGGTTGCCGGAGGTCCCAGTGACCAGCCTTTTCTCGTAGAGGAAGCGACCGAAGCGCACTATCTCCCGCCTCACCTCCCATTCTATCCTCAGATCCTCGCCCCCTTGACCTTGATGATGTCCTCAGGTGAGAGTACTCCGATCTCCGTGATAAAGCCCTTGACGTACCGGTGCGGGGTCATGTCGAAGGAGGGGTTCATGGCCCTGCAACCCACGGGTGCGATACGGAGACCGTCCATCACCGTCACCTCCTCCTCGCCCCGGTCCTCGATCACGATGTCCTTGCCCGATTCGGCGGCGAAGTCGAAGGTGGAGATCGGGGCGGCCACGTAGAAGGGCACGCCCAGCTCCTTGGCCAGCACCGCCTTCTCGAAGGTCCCGATCTTGTTGGCAAAGTCCCCGTTCAGGGTTACCCGGTCCGCTCCTACGATAACAAGGTCCACTCCCGATCGCATGAAATGGCCCGAGGCGCCGTCGACGATGATGGCGTGCGGGATGCCTTCGTTCAACAGCTCGTAGGCGGTGAGCTTCATGCCCTGCAGCCTCGGCCTGGTCTCAGAAACGTACACGAAGATGCGCTTGCCGGCGCGGTGGGCGACGCGCATGGGGGCCAAGGCGGTCCCGTAGTCGACCGTGGCCAAGGCGCCGGCGTTGCAGTGCGTCATGATGCGATCGCCGTCCTTGATCAGCCCGGCCCCGTGCTCGCCGATCATGCGGCATTTGTCCACGATGCTGGACGCATATCTTTCTGCTGCGGGGACAGGGTCCTCGCCCTTTTCCAGCCGCTCCGCCATGAAATCGACCGCGAAGAACAGGTCGTGGGCGGTGGGGCGGGTGGAGCGCAGGACCTTGGCCGAGGCCTTAAGGTCGCGGTGAGTGAGAGAGGCCAAAGCCATGCCATAAGCAGCGGTCACTCCTATGGCCGGTGCTCCTCTGACGGTCATGTTGCGAATGGAATCCGCCACCTCTTCCACAGAGACCAGGTCGATGACCTTGAACTGGTGGGGCAGAAGGCGCTGATCGATCATGACGACCTTCGCGCCCTCCATCCATACCGCCTGGAATTCCTCTGGGCCATTAGGAGTGATGATCCTCATCGCTATCGTCGGGTAATGCGGCGGCGCGGTAGAAAAACATTGACCTTGGCGAACGGCTCAGGATCGCACCAGAAAAGGTCCCGGCAAAGCGCGTCGCCGCGTCTTTCATGAGGCACCGCGTGAAGCGGAACCCGTTGACTTGAGATGGCGTGCTGCGCTCCCCCCGCTCGGCAAAGCCGTTCTTGAACACCTTGAGCCTTCATCCAGGCGAGAATGGCCAGAAGTCAAAACGAGAATAGCATTTAATAGAGACGACTCCATTCGTCCTTTTGCCAGGTCGCGCCGCTCATGATCGACAAGAAGACCGACGCCTTCGATGTCTATTCGACCACCGCTGGGCTTCGCCAGATCTCCAACCCGGTCCGGCAGAAGATATTGAGTGAGCTGCAGAGACGGGACCTCAGTCTCGGCGAGATCGCTCAGCTTACCGGAAAGGCGCAATCCACCCTGTCGGTGCACTTGGATAAGATGGTCAAGGAAGGGCTCATCGGCTACCGCGACGACCCGGATGACAACCGCCGCAAGATCTTTTATCTGGTCTCCAGGCCAGTGGGCAGTTCGGTGGTGCCGAGGGAGGACCTGATGAGGCAGGTGGAGAACACCATCTCCATGTCAATCGGCACTCCCAGCAAGTTCCTCAAGGGCGTCATCCGGTCCATCGTCATCGGCATGGAGGCCATCGGGTTCAACATGGACCCGGTGCTGAAGGACATCGGCCGCCAGATAGGGCAGGAGATCTCCAAGCGGATGAAATCCACTAACGTGGAGGGCATCGTCACCGAGGTCAAGGACTTCTTCAAGCAGCATGAGCTGGGCGAGGTGAACGTCTACTCGCTACACCCGGTCACGCTCATCATCAAGGACGAGTACGATTGCTCGAAAGCCCCCGACGTAGGCAAGACCCTATGCCTGATGAACGAGGGCATCCTGGAAGCGATCTTCGAGCAACGCATGGGCATGCCGGCAAGGGTGACGAAGTCGGAGACCTTCGGCACGGCGTTCAACTTCTGCAAGTACGTCATCGAGCCCGGGCTGTGAATGGTCCGGTCTGGCGATGACCAAGCTGCTTCTGAACCGCTAGACGATGATCCAAATCCTCCCTGCGGCCTATAGGCTTCGACCCAAGGTTTTTCTAAGTTTGCTTCCATAAGCTTTCCTGGAGTTGAGTCCGATGATCAGCCTCTACGAGATGTTCGACGAGATCGACGATGAGATGTGCTATATCCTGGACCGAATCAGCGAGATCCGCGAGATGGTGGAGAAGGGCCAGAAGAAGAAGGCTCTCGAATCGTTGCTCGAGGTCGAGGCGGAATTGGATGAGTTCCTCACCTTCCCCGAGGATTTAGACGAGGACGAGGATTGGGAGGAAGAAGACGAGGAAGAGGAACCCGGAGCGGACGAAGAGAAGAAGTGAGCCTTCCCGAACCTCTGTTTCTTGCTGATGCTGTAGACCTGGGAGTCCTTGGTATTCACCCTTTCTATTATTTTCTTGGCCTCGAGATCGAGCTTGACCGCCTCACTGTACCAGCATATCGACCTCTCAAAGTTGCTCTCCAGCTTCATCTCGAGGTATCTGGTCAGTTCCATGTGCGTCATCTCCTTCTTCTTCAGGCAATCCAAGATGATCGCTTTGACCCGATCGTACTTCGCCTGGTCGATGTTGACCCCGGTCTTCCCCTGTGGATGCTTGGTTAGGATCTTCTCCCCGGCCATGGGCATATCATCCCAGTCCCAACGGTATTGTTCTATGCGGAGCAGATCCTCGATCCTCAGGCCGGCAGCAGAACCATTGGTCCGATCTTATTCGGCGCCGCCTTCTGGTTCCATATGAATGCTGATCTTGTAGACGTCCTCGTGCCTCGCGCGGATCATGTTCTCCAACTGGGTCGCCACATCGTGCGCTTCGACCACGTTCAGATCGCCGTCGAACAGGCAGCACATGCTCAGCTTCAGCCTACCTTCCATCCTTCTGATTATGACGCGGTCGCAGCCCTTCACTTTGGGGAACTCCTTGACGATCTGCCGGATCGAGATGACGAGCTCATTCATCTCCTCGTCGGCATCCTGGATGCAGCATGTGGGTCCCGTGGCCGGCTCGATGTGCGAGGTGATGTACGAGATGCGTTTGTCCAGGGCCAGGACGCGGTTCTCTAGGTTCGTGACGATGGAATGTGCCTGGGCCACAGAGAGGTCCGCATCCAGCTCAACATGGAAATCGATGTGCAGGCTGTTCTCATATTCATTGATGAGGAGGTTGTGCACGTTCTTCACTTCATAGAAATCGGTTGCTGCCCCCCGGATGCGCTCCATCAGGTCGCTGTTCTCGGCCATCAAGGGTTCCGCGTGCACCACGATGTCACAGTCAGGGATCTTGCCCTCCACCCGTTTGGTGACGTTCTCGGTGACGGCACGCGCTTGTTCCAAGGGCAGCACCTTGTTGATGTACACGGTGCAGTCGACGAAGGTGCGGTGCCCTGACTCGCGGGCGCGCACTTGCCCCACCTTGAGGACGTCCTTCACCTGACCAGCCTCCTGCGCCACTATGTCGTGGATCCCTTCTGGTGCGCCGTCCATCAAGGTGTGGATGGACTTCTTCCATAACCGCCAGCCGATCCACGCGGTGATGCCAGCCACGAACAGGGCGGCGATGGAGTCGAACGATTTGAAGCCCCACATGGTCAAGAAGACGCCGATGAGCACGACCACCGAGGAGAGCATGTCGGTGGAGAAATGCACCGCATCGGCCTCCAAGGCCTGGCTCTTGTACTTCTTGGCCATCTTCATCAAGGCCCGGGAGCGGGTGTAATCGACCCCGATAGAGAACACCACGACCAGCACCGCCACGTAGGTGACCTCTACCACCGCGTTGTGGAAGAAGAGCCGATTGACGGCCTCGTAGACGATCCAAGCGCAAGTGACGAACAGCAGGGCGGTCTCGGCCAGCGAGGAAAGGCTCTCGACCTTCTCATGACCGTACTGGTGATCAAGGTCCGGGGGTCTGTCCGCCATCCTGATAGCCATCAGCGTGACCGCTGCGGCGATAAGGTCGATGCTGGAGTGCAATGCTTCGGAAAGAATGCCCAGGCTATTGGTCGAAACGCCTACGGTGATCTTCGTGACGACAAGGAGGATGGCAGCGATGACAGAGCCAAGCGCCACCTTCTCTTTTGGTGTGATCTTTTCCGCTCCTTGGAGTCCGGACCACTTGCACGTAATTAAAGGATATGCTATCGTTAAGGCCGCCAGTTCAGGAGGCCGAAATTTTAGGGGCTCCTCGTCAGAACCGCCGATGGAGATTTCTTGTTGAAGCGAAAGGTGGCGAAAGGGTTAAGATTGGATGCAATTTACCGGTCGCCAGGGAACGGGCTCGCCCTCCTGACCATGGGGAGCGATGAAGTGGCGATGAATTGGAGAGAGAAATGGTGAGAATCAGTGGTGGGCTCAGCCAGATTCGAACTGGCGAACTTCTGCGTGTCAAGCAGACGTCATAACCACTAGACCATGAGCCCGTGTGGGTGTTGCAGTATACCTTCATCATAAATATCCTTTTCGACCTCGTCCACCCTGGCTCACTGCCGCTCAATGCAAGATCTCGCTCCAGAAGAAGTCGCAATCAATCGCAATAGTAGTTGCACAAGGTTTTAATCTGCACTCGTAATCCATCGTCTTGGGTTGAGGATGCCAGAAGTATTGTTATTCACCAAGCCTGGTTGCCAGAAATGCGAATGGATCAAGGAAAGGATCCCGCCAGGATTGTCGATCAATGTCTTGAACATGGAAACGGCCGACGGGCTGGCCGAGGCCGCCTACTACGAGCTGCTGAACCACAACGCCCCCATCCTGGTGGTGGATGAGGTGGTGACCGAGGGTGCCATTAATATCATCGATCGGTTGAAGAACTTGGCCGGGGTCGGCGGCATTTAATACCGGGGCGCCTTTTAACTTTGCGAAAATGATCGCATTGGGCATCGAGGGGACCGCCCATACCTGCGGGGTAGGCATCGTTGACGAGCATGGCAACATCCTCGCCAACGAGATCAAGATGTACAGGCCGGAGACCGGCGGCATCCATCCCCGGGAGGCGGCCAATCACCATGCCGAGCACGTCGTGCCCATGATCCTCAAGGCGGTGGAGGGCGCCAACATCGGGATGGAAGATATCGACCTGGTGACCTTCTCCCAAGGACCGGGGCTCGGCCCCTGCCTGCGGACCGTGGCCACGGCCGCCCGCGCGCTCTCGCTCTCCTTGCATATGCCTATCATGGGCGTCAATCATTGCATCGCCCATCTCGAGATAGGGCGCGTGAAGACGCCCGCCCGGGACCCGGTGCTGCTGTACGCCTCGGGGGGCAACACCCAGGTCATCGCCTTTGCCAACGGCCGCTACCGCATTTTCGGAGAAACGCTGGACATAGGAATCGGCAACATGCTCGACAAGCTCGGCCGGGAGGTCGGCCTCGGCTATTACGCAGGTCCGAAGATCGAGAAGCTTGCCAAGGGGGGCAGGAAGTTGCTCGAGATCCCCTACTCGGTCAAGGGCATGGACATGGCCTTCTCCGGGATCCTCACCGCCTGCCTGGCGTATAAGGAGAAGGGCGAGAGCTTGGAGGATATCTGCTATTCGGTGCAAGAGACCACCTTCGCTATGCTCACCGAAGTCACTGAAAGGGCGATGGCGCACGTCGAGAAGAGCGAGGTACTGCTGGGCGGAGGCGTGGTCCAGAACAAGCGGCTGCAGGAGATGGTCCTGCGGATGGCCGAGGACCGGGGCGCGAGGATGTTCGTGCCCGATCGCACGCTGTGCATGGATAACGGGGCCATGATCGCCTGGACCGGACTGATCATGTACCAAGGCGGGATCCGCATGAGCCTGGAGGACACCGCCATCAACCAAAGGTTCAGGACCGACGAAGTGGAAGTGAGCTGGAGAGATTAGACCGTCGGGGCGCTGGCCTTTTTCGCTTTCTGCTGGCCGATTATCTCGTCCAGTCTGGTCAGGAACTCTTGCTCCTTATCCCTCGGTATCGTGGCACCGCTGGCCACGGCGTGGCCTCCGCCGGTGCCGTTGACGGCCGCGGCCGCCTCCCGCAGCCCGGAGGCCAGGTCCACCCCCTTCTCCAGGATCTTGAAATTGGCCCGCGAAGAGACCCGGGTCTTGGGTCCGGCGAAGGAGAGGGTGATGGTGGGCTTATCGCAATCGCCCACGAACTGCATGGTCAGGCCGGCGAGCACGCCCGACAGCGAGGGGTTGGGGGAATAGAAATACTGAATGTTCTGGAGCTTGGTCACGCCGTTCTGCAGCACGTCCTTCATGCCCGCCATGATGGCGTCCTTGTACTGGCGGCGCAGCCCTTCCGCGATGCCGATCGATTTCCAATCGTGCATGGCCACCCCCACGCCCACCCCCTCCTGGTCGGTGCGCCCGCAGGCGTTCAGCATCTGGGCCAGGTCCTCCGCCAGCATGTTCCACGACGGGAAGTAGTAGCGGTCCGCGATGACCTCCTCCAGTGATGCGGAGGTGCATCCCTGCTTGAGGAGCATCAAGGTCAGGAGCGAGGACATCTCCCTGCGCTCATTCTCGGACAGCCGCTCGAGCTCCGCGTCCTCTTTGATGCCGGCCACCTTCAGCAATGCCAGGGCTCCCTCCCGGTCCCCGGAGATGCCGATAATGTAGGGATCGATGCAATCCGCCAGCCCATCCAGCAGCTTGCCCGAAGGCAGGATGGAGCCGGGCCGTAGTTCCATGAGGCCTCGTTTCAGGCCCTCATCGAGCAGGTAGCGGTTGATGCCGCTCAGCCCCCGGATGTGCTGGCGATCCCCCACGATGCCTGCGAAGGCGACGGGCAGGAGGTCCCAGTTCCTTTCATCCATGGCCACGGCGAACATCATGCAGACCGCTCCGGCGCAGCCGCCGGTCATGCCGTCGATGCCGAAGAGGTGCGGGTTGACATGGACCACCGTCGGAGAATCGCCCACGGGCCGGTGGTGGTCCAGGACGATGACCCTCGCCCTCAGCTTCTCCAGCGCCGGCAGGTTGCTGGAGCCCATGTCGGCCAGTATCAGGCACTGAGCGTCCGCCCCGAAGCTCTCCACCGTGCGATCGTCCAAAGACTTGACCATGGTCAGGTGGAACTTGATGCCTTTGCGGTGCAGGACGTTGGCAAGTATGCCTGCGGAAGAAATGCCGTCCGCGTCATAGTGCGTGAGCACCTTGACCTGCGGGAAGCGGGACACCTCTAGTGCCGTAGCCGATAAAAGGGAAAAGAGTTTGTCGGGTAGGACTGCGTCGTCCATCCGCCCTCACTCGATCAAGAGCTCCGCGTTCTTCAGGGAGTACTCCCAGTCACCAGGGAGGATATCGTGCCTCTTGTAATACTTCACGATGCGCCTGATCTTGGACTCGATGAGCTGCAGGTTGCGGTTGTTTGCCATGTCCTTCTTGTTCTCGGACATGTGCAGGTTGACGTTGATCGCGCGCCTCATCAAGGCGACCAGGTCGTCGGGGAGCGCCGCCTTCAGGCCATTCTCCTCCAGGATCTCGTACATCGTCTTTCCGGTCGCTAAACGAGTGCTCGGGACGGCGTGCTGGTCCCTGAGCACCAGACCGATCTTGGCAGCGGGCAGGCCTTCCTTGGCCAGCTTTACGACCAGCTGCTCGACTTCCTCCTTGGACTGCACAACCCACTCCGGGTTCTCGGTGACAAGGGGCTTAGATGAGGCCGACTTGCCTCTCCTTCTTGCATGCATCTTAGCCATGATCATCATCCTGGATTCTATTGAACTAAAGCGTTTCAGATTGGCGGCGAAGCAATCGCCAATTCATATCCTAGTATATAAGATTTGAGCGGAGCGGTCACTGGCCCGCATCATGCCTGCGCTTCTCCTCCTTGGCCCAGGCTAATACCTCGGTGTACTCCTCCTCGCCGAAGGCCAGAAGGCTCGGCAGCTCGGAGAACAGTTCCCAGGCCATCTCGCCCTCGGCCTCGGGGTAATCCGCTTCCCCTACCAGCACGGAACCGTCCCTTCTCAGCTTGATGGCATAGGGGCGGAAGGAGCAGCCTGCCTCCTCCTTGAACTCCCTCACCGCCGCCTGCTCCGGGGTCTCGCCCGCCTCGATACGCCCTCCCGGCATCTCCCAGCCCTGGCGTTTGGGATTGAAGACCATCAGGAAACGGTCGCCCACGAAGGCGATGCTGTAGACCCACTTCATGCCCGCTCCACTGCGATCATGGCGTGGTCCTTCTCGAACGGCTCCAGGCTCAGGGTCTCGATGACCCTCAGCCCCCCCTTCTTCAGCTGGGCCTCCGCCTCTCGGAATATCTCCGGAGGATCGCGGCTCGAGTCCTCGCTCCTGGCCTTAAGGGAAAGCAGTCCCGAGGGGGCCGCGAACTCCCTGAGATTCCTGGTGAAGATGGAGGCCTGCTGCTTCTGCGCGATGTCCTGGTAGACGATGTCCACCCGGTCCACCATGAACTTGTAATCGGCTGGCCTGGTGGCATCCCCCAGCAGCGGGACCATGTTCTTGCGGGCCTCGCAGACGCTGACCAGGTCCCGGAAGGAGCGCTGCGATATCTCCACGCAGAAGACGGTGCCCTGGGAGACGATGTCCGCCACATGACTGGCGGTAGTGCCGCTGGCCGCGCCCAAATAGAGAACTTTGGAGCGCTCCTGGAACGGGAAGTGCTGCCCTCCCAGCCGCAGATAGGCCCCCAGCTTGCTGCGGCTCGGCACCCATTCGCGGTACTCGGTCCCTTCCGCGGAGAACAGCCGCTCGCCGTAGACCCGGTCCCCAGGCACCTGGTTCCGGGTCAACAAGTGCTCTCCGTCCCAGTACACACCCTTGTAGCGGGTCTCCACCAGCCGCGTCTCGCTCGCGCTCATCCGCTGCGAGATACGTGTCAAACTTAAAATCATATTGAGATGATGGTTGCGCGATGGGCGAGGGCGAGGAGAAGAAGATTGAGGAGCTGAGCCAGCGCATTGCCCAGCTGGAGGAGACCCTGCATCAGGTGGCCCAGCCCTACGGGGAACTGGTCAAACAGCTGGCCATGTTCCAGGACACGGTGCAGCGCTACTTTCGCCTCCTCGACCTCTACCAGAAGCACGGCGTGATCTCCATCGAGACCATCCTGCCGCAGGTCAAGGACCCCATCTCCAAGGAGGTGATGCGCATCCTCCTGGACAAGCCGGGGTTGAACATCTCCGAGATCACGGAGGAGCTGCGGGTGAGAAGGGGCTCCTCCTCCAGAAGGATAGTGAGGGACCGCTTGCAGGAGCTGCTGGAGCTGAAGCTGGTGATCGAGCGGGCGGACCGCAAGGAGAAGATCTACGAGATCTCCGCAGAGGTGGTCAAGAAGTGGTCACAAGTGCTCGGCCTGACTAAGTAGGGTGGCCGCAGATGAACCATCATGTGCAGCGAACCGGCCCAAAGGCATCGGGCGAGGAATGAGGATCGCACGGGGTGATGAAAATGGCGAACAACGAGATACCGGACGCGGAGCAGTTGAAGCAGATTTTCCAGGTGCTGACGGAGAGCGTACCGCAGCTGCTGGAGAGCATCACGAAGGTGCTCTACGGGGCGCAGGAAGGGGAGAAGTTCGGCAAGTCGGTGGCTTCGTTCTACAAGACCCTGAAGGACGGGGGCATGTCGAACGAGCAGGCCTTCGAGCTGACCAAGGAGTACATGAACAATCTCTCTCTAGGCGGCATGTTGAAGAACATCGTGGCCGGCGGGGCGATGGGCGAGCGGAAGGACGAGTGATCGGGGGAAGAAGCGTGGCAATCTTGGCGAACCGAAAAGAGGGAGCGGGACAGGTGCTGCTATTGGTGGCGGCCTACGCCCCTGGGCTAGGGATCCGGACCTTCTTCTCCTACCTCAAGATGAAGAGGGCCGCCAACCACGCCAGCAGGCAGTTCTACCGCTCCCTGGTGGACAGCGGGGTGCCGAGCAAGGAGGCGCACGAGCTGGCGGACGAATATACCTCGGCGGTCAGCGTGAGGCAGTGGATGCGCAGCATGTCGCGCGCCGGCGGCCTCCAGCGGGCCAGAGAACTGCAGCGGTCGAGAAAGCTGGAAAGGTAAGGGGTTTGGGTCGCGGGTCTACTTCCGCGCCAGGAACTCGACGATGCCGAACCCCACTTCCTCGTCCAGAGTGAAGCGGGCCAGGCATTCGTGCATGTGCGTGAGCACCCTGCCGTCCTTGGAGGGGAAGGGCAAGGTCACCTTGTGCTTGACCACTGCCTTGGCGCCGTGCACATCGCCGTCCTTGTCGTGCAGGGCCATGTAGACGGTGTTGGGCGAGCCGTCGCGGTTGGACTCCATGGCCACGTCCGCCCGCACGATTGGGATGTTCTTGCCGTCAATGTAGATGAAGCCGGCGTCGATCTCGTACTTGTCCGTCCATAGCTTGGTGAGGTTGAAGGCGAAGCCCTCGTCGAACTCGGCCGTGATCCAGAACCACTTGTACGGGGCGTTCCAGTCGCGGATGCCCCAGGAATGGTCCCTCTCCCCCATGGCGTTGAGGTCGTAGATCTTGGAGCCGACGGTGAGCTTGCCGCTGACGCGCCCGAACTGTTCCAGGTGCTCCGCGGCCACCGAGGCCTCGGCGGCGGCCTTCTCCTTCTCTCCGAGCATGCTCTCCTTGTAATCGTAGACCGGGTTCAGGGTGACGAAATCGAAGGCGAAGGCGACCTTTTCCGTCTCGCCCTCCTTGAGCAGCTTGGGGAGCTCGCCGTCGAACTCCAGCTTCCAATGCTTCTCCTCTTCGATCTTGGTGAACTTGAGGCCTTTGACCTCCAGATCGTTGTTCTCCATGGCGATCTGGTCCTTCGTTCCGATGACACTGCCGTCAGGCAGGAGCAGGAAGCAGAAAACGCTCTTCTCTTTATTGTTCGGCAGCAGGCCGATCCTCATGAAGCCGCAGATGTCTTGCCCGCGGTCATAGAAGTTGAAATAGAAGCTCTCGTTCCAGTCTTCGTGGCTTCCGAATTCGTGGATCCCGTCTGTATCCAAGTTCGCATCTCCTCTAGGTAAATGATTCCTTCATTCCCGTCGAGGGTTACCCTCTGTCCCGTTTTTAATATTTTGGTTGCATTCTTGACCGCGGTGACCGCCGGGATGCCGTACTCCCTCGAAACGACCGCTCCGTGCGAGAGAATGCCCCCGGTCTCGGTGATGAGCCCTCCGATCTTCGAGAACACCGCCATCCAGCCGGGATCGGTGTTGCAGGTGACCAAGATCTCGTGGTCCTCTATCCCGGACAGGTGCCTCCCCCAATCCCCAACTGGAATCGATCAGCAGGTGCTTGGCGTCCCGGTTCAGCGGGTCCGTGGTGAACATAACGCCGGAGGAGCGGGCATCCACCATGCGCTGCACGATGACCGCGATCCCGCCCCCCAGTTGCGGAATGGCCGCGTCGTGCCGGTAGGCCACCGCCCGGTCGTTGTAATAGGAGGCCCAGCAGCGCTTCACGCACTCGGGGACGTTCTCTTTCCTGACGTTAAGGTAGGTGTCCTGCTGCCCGGCGAAGGACGCCTCCGCCAGGTCCTCCTCCACCGCCGAGGAGCGCACCGCCCACAGTGAGCCGGGCCTCATG